>Ga0207695_10004781_pt1 | contig 18319 bp, 20 predicted proteins | sample KBSC54metaG_FD_184354 | JGI IMG/M metagenome (GOLD analysis project Ga0207695, IMG submission 184354) | Corn rhizosphere microbial communities from Kellogg Biological Station, Michigan, USA - KBS C5-4 metaG (SPAdes) (version 2) | ecosystem: Host-associated > Plants > Roots > Rhizosphere > Soil... | reverse complement strand
TACGTCGCGCTTCTCGGCCTCGGCCAGCGGCGTATCGACGAACACCTCGATGAACTCGCCTTCGGGCAGCATCTGCCGCACCATTTCGCGTTCGGCGCGGAACGGGGAGATGAAGGCGGTGACCACGATCAGCCCTGCGTCGGTCATCAATTTCGCGACCTCGCCCACGCGCCGGATATTCTCGACGCGGTCGGCATCGGTGAAGCCCAGGTCGCGGTTGAGGCCGTGGCGCACATTGTCGCCGTCGAGCAGGAAGGTGTGGCGGTTCATCCGCGCGAGCTTTTTCTCGACGAGATTGGCGATGGTCGACTTGCCCGCGCCCGATAGACCAGTGAACCACAAAACCGCAGGCTTCTGCCGCATCGCCGTCGCGCGGGCCTCGCGCGTGATGTCGGTCGCCTGCCAGTGCACATTCTGCGCGCGGCGAAGCGAGAAGTGGATCATTCCCGCCGCGACGGTGGCGTTGGTGAACTTGTCGATCAGGATGAAGCCGCCGAGATCGCGGCTCGCCTCATAGGCTTCGAACACCAGCGGCCGGTCGGTCGAGAGATTGGCCACGCCGATCGCATTCAATTCCAGCGTCTTCGCGGCGGTATGCTCCATCGTGTTGACGTTGATCTGATATTTGGGCTGCTGGATATTGGCGGTGACGGTCTGCGTGCCGAGCTTGAGCCAATAGGAACGGCCGGGCAGCATCTCCTCGTCCGCCATCCAGACGATCGTCGCCTCGAACTGGTCGGCCGCCTGCGGCGGATCGCCCGCCGCCGCGATCACGTCGCCGCGCGAGCAATCGACCTCGTCGGCGAGGGTGAGCGTAACGGATTGGCCCGCGACGCCTTCCTCCAGGTCGCCATCGAAGGTCACCACGCGCGCCACGGTCGATCTCTTGCCCGAGGGCAGGATGCGCACCGCATCGCCGGGCTTGACCTTGCCGCCCGCGATCAGGCCGGAAAAGCCGCGGAAATCGAGATTGGGGCGGTTGACCCACTGCACCGGCAGGCGAAACGGCTTGGCCCGATCCGCATCCGCGTCGAGCGCGACCGTCTCCAATATCTCCATCAGCGGCTCGCCCTTATACCAGGGCGTATTCGCGCTCTTGCTGGTGATATTGTCGCCGGCGAAGCCCGAGATCGGGATCGGCGTAAAGCTGGTGATGCCGATCGACTGGGCAAAACCCGAATAAGCCAGCCGGATGCGATCGAACACCTGCTGGTCGTAATCGACCAGGTCCATCTTGTTCACCGCCAGCACGATGTTGCGGATGCCGAGCAGGTGGCAGAGATAGCTATGCCGCCGCGTCTGCGTCAGCACACCCTTGCGAGCGTCGACCAGGATCACGGCAAGGTCGGCGGTCGAGGCGCCGGTGACCATGTTGCGCGTATATTGCTCGTGGCCGGGCGTGTCGGCGACGATGAACTTGCGCCGGTCGGTCGCGAAGAAGCGATAGGCGACGTCGATCGTGATGCCCTGCTCGCGCTCGGCGGCGAGGCCGTCGACCAGCAGCGCGAAGTCGATATTCTGCCCTTGCGTGCCGACCCGCTTCGAATCCGCCTCCAGCGCGGCGAGCTGGTCCTCGAAGATCATCTTCGAATCGTAGAGCAGCCGCCCGATCAAAGTGGACTTGCCGTCGTCGACCGATCCGCAGGTGATGAAGCGCAACAGGCTCTTATGCCGATGCCGGTCGAGATAGGCGTTGATATCCTCGGCGATGAGGGCGTCGGGCATATACGCCCTCTCCCCTTCAGGGGAGAGGGTTGGGAGAGGGGAAGTCTGGATGGCTGAAGAGTCTGCCGTTTGTTGCTCGGCCCCTCTCCCCGGCCCTCTCCCCTGAAGGGGAGAGGGAGAGTCGGTGGTCGCCATCAGAAATAGCCCTCCTGCTTCTTCTTCTCCATGCTCGCGGCCTGGTCATGGTCGATCGCGCGGCCCTGCCGTTCTGAGGTGGTGGTCAGCAGCATTTCCTGGATGACTTCGGGAAGCGTGGTCGCGTGGCTCTCGACCGCGCCTGTCAACGGATAGCAGCCGAGCGTGCGGAAGCGGACCGAGCGCTCAACCGGCACCTCGCCGGGCTTCAGCCGGAAGCGATCGTCGTCCACCATCAGGATCAGGCCATCGCGCTCGACCGTGGGGCGCGGGGCGGCGAAATAGAGCGGTACGATCTCGATATTTTCGAGATGGATATATTGCCAGATGTCGAGCTCGGTCCAATTCGAGATCGGGAAGACGCGGATGCTTTCGCCCTTCGCCTTCTTGGCATTGTAGAGCCGCCACAGTTCGGGGCGCTGGTTTTTGGGATCCCAGCGATGATTGGCCGACCGGAACGAGAAGATGCGCTCCTTGGCGCGGCTCTTCTCTTCATCGCGCCGCGCGCCGCCGAAGGCCGCGTCGAAACCATGGAGGTCGAGCGCCTGCTTCAGCCCCTCGGTCTTCCACATATCGGTGTGGAGACTGCCATGGTCGAACGGATTGATCCCGCGCTCTTTGGCTTCGGGATTCTGATAGACCAGCAATTCCATCCCGGCCTCGCGCGCGGCACGGTCGCGCAGTTCGTACATCGCCCGGAATTTCCAGGTCGTATCGACGTGGAGCAAGGGAAAGGGCGGGGGAGAGGGATAGAAGGCCTTGCGCGCAAGGTGCAGCATCACCGCCGAATCCTTGCCGATCGAATAGAGCATCACCGGCTTCTCGGTCTCGGCGACGACCTCGCGTAGAATATGGATGCTTTCGGCTTCGAGCCGCTGCAGGTGGGTAAGCGATGCGGTCATGTTGCAGCGGCCTCAAGCATGATCCTCATGGCTTGTCGCAACACAAAATCTTTGCGGCGGCAATGTCCTATGTCCTACGGGCCCAGCCATGAGCGGGGACCGAAATGAGCTTTTGCGGGGTTTGGCCGAGGCGGCGGTGGCCGCCGGCGCTGCGATCATGGCGATCTACGACAGCGATTTCGCGGTCGAGACGAAGAAGGATTCCTCGCCGGTGACGGCGGCGGACGCGGCGGGGGAAGCGGTGATCCTGGAGGCGTTGGCAAAGCTGGCGCCCGATATTCCCGTGGTTGCGGAAGAGGAGGCCGCCGCCGGCCGAATCCCCGACACGCAGGGCAACTTCTTCCTGGTCGATCCACTCGACGGCACCAAGGAATTCATCAGCCGCAACGGCGACTTCACCGTCAATATCGCGCTGATCGAGGATTATGCCCCCAGCCTGGGCGTGGTGTTCGCGCCCGTCGAGGGCCGCCTGTTTGCGGGCGACGTCGCAACCGGCACCGCCTGGAGCGCTGCAGTCGAGCCACTCGGCGCGATCGGCACGCCGCAGCCCTTGCGCATTCGCCCCGCGCCGGCGGAGGGACTCGCCGCCGTCGCGTCGCGATCGCATAATTCGCCCGCGACCGAGGCCTATCTCGATCAGTTCGATATCGCCTCGCGCGTCTCTCGCGGTTCGTCGCTCAAGATTTGCATGGTCGCTTGCGGCGAGGCCGACCTCTATCCGCGCCTCGCACCGACGATGGAGTGGGACATCGCCGCGGGTGACGCGGTGCTGCGCGCGGCGGGCGGGGCGCTCTCCGCACCCGATGGCAGCCCGATGCCCTATGGCAAGCCGGGTTTCTTCAATCCGGGGTTCGTCGCCATAGGCGACGTCGAAGCGCCGCCGATCGCGCCATTTCTGTCGGGAGAGTGACGAACATCGTCATTCCCGCGAAGGCGGGAATCCACCGGGAGGCCAACGCCCAGCCGCTGAGTGGATTCCCGCCTGCGCGGGAATGACGGAGGTTGTTATCGAGGCTGCCTATCTCAATTGAGCGGCAGGTCGAGCGCTTCGGCCACCGCCGCGTGGCGGATCTTGCCGCCCGAGACGTTGAGCCCGTTGGCCAGATGCGGATCGGCCTTCATCGCCGCTTCCGCGCCGAGCTTGGCGAGCTTGAGCGCGAACGGCAAAGTCGCATTGTTGAGCGCGAAGGCCGAGGTGCGCGCGACCGCACCGGGCATGTTCGCGACACAATAATGGATGATGCCGTCGACCTCGAACACCGGGTCGTCGTGCGTGGTGGCATGGCTCGTCTCGAAGCAGCCGCCCTGGTCGATCGCGATATCGACCAGCACCGAACCGCGCTTCATCGTCTTGAGCATGTCGCGCGTGACCAGCTTGGGCGCGGCCGCGCCCGGGATCAACACCGCGCCGATCACCAGATGCGCCTTGGCCACCGCCGCCGCGATCGCCGCCTTGGAGGCATAAGCGGTCTTGATCTGGTTCGAGAAGAACATGTCCAGCTCGGCGAGCCGGTCATTGTTGATGTCGTAGATCGTGACGTCGGCGCGCATGCCGACCGCCATCTGCGCCGCATTCACGCCGGCGATACCGCCGCCGAGAATCGCCACGCGCGCGGGCGCCACGCCCGGCACGCCGCCAAGCAGCACGCCGCGGCCACCTTGTTCCTTTTCCAGATAATGCGCGCCGACCTGCACGGCCATGCGCCCCGCAACCTCGGACATCGGCTTGAGCAGGGGGAGGCCGCCGCGCGGGCTGGTCACCGTCTCATAGGCGATACAGGTCGCGCCGGACTTCATCAGGCCCTCCGCCTGCGGCTTGTCGGCAGCGAGATGGAGATAAGTGAACAGCAGATGATGCGGGCGCAGGCGCGCAATCTCGACCGGCTGCGGCTCCTTGACCTTCACGATCATCTCGGCCCGCTCGAACACCTGGTCGGCATCGGGCAGGATCCGGGCGCCCGCCTCGACATAATCGCTGTCTTCGAAGTCGATGCCTTTGCCGGCTCCGGTCTCGACCACCACTTCATGGCCAGCCGCGACCAGTTCGGCCACCGACGGGGGCGTCAGGCCGACACGATATTCGTGATTCTTGATTTCCTTGGGCACGCCAATGCGCATCGATCCGCTCCTACATAGGGTGCGCCGATCATATGCGATTTCATGCGACAAATCCGTGCAAATACACTGTCCAAAGGGCGGTTTAGCGAATAGATCATGCGTCAAATCATATATTGATAGGGGATTCATGCAGGAAGCCGACCGGATCGACCGCGCGATCATGCAATTGCTCGCCCGCGACGCGCGCACCGCCGTCAGCCGCGTCGCGGACGAGGTGGGATTGTCACAATCCGCCTGTACGCGCCGTATCCAGGCGCTGGAGGCATCGGGGCGGCTCAAGGGCTATGGGGCACGGTTCGATCATCGCGCGCTGGGCTTCCATGTGACCGCTCTGGTTGACATCACGCTTTCGACCCAGGTCGAGGAGGAGCTGGCGCAGTTCGAGCGCGCGGTGGCGGAGATCGACGGTGTGGTCGAATGCATGCTGGTCTCGGGCGCGCACGATTACCGGCTCAAGATCATCTGCCGCGACCTCGACGATTATGAGCGGCTGCATCGCGAGCATCTCGGCCGGCTGCCCCGCGTCACCACGATCAGCAGCAGCTTCATGCTTCGCGCGGTGCCGACCCGCAGCGAAGCGGATGCCCTGTTCAAATGAAAGCCTTCAAATGAAGGCGTTCAAATGACGTTCAGACGCGCCTCTTCCGCGCCGCTGTTGCCGACCCCATATCTTAGTGCTAACGCGCGCCCCCGCTGCCGCCGGAGAGGGAAGCCCGGGCGTGTGATAGGGCAGCCGCCTTCACTTAAGGTACCCTCGTTTCAATGACATCCGGCACCGCCGTTCAACCGACCGCCGATCCGCTCGAGGCCCCGCTAGGGCATGAAGGGCACGGCCATGGCAATCAGAGCCTCGCCCGACTCGCGTTGGGCGCGGTCGGCGTCGTCTTCGGCGACATCGGCACGAGCCCGCTCTATGCCTTCCGCGAAACCTTCGCGGGCCATCACACGCTCGATCCCAGCGCGGACAATGTGCTGGGCGTGCTCAGCCTGATCTTCTGGTCGATGATGCTGGTGGTGACGATCAAATATGTGATCATCATCATGCGCGCCGACAATAAGGGCGAAGGCGGCAGCCTCGCGCTGCTGGCGCTTATCTCGCGCTCCAACTCGACCAAGGCGCGCTGGACGCGCGGGTTGGTGCTGCTCGGCGTATTCGCGACCGCGCTCTTCTATGGCGATTCGATGATCACGCCTGCCATCTCGGTGCTGACCGCGGTGGAGGGCCTCAAGGTCGTCAACCACAGCTTCGCGCCCTTCGTGATCCCGATCGCGATCGGCATCCTGATCGGCCTGTTCGCGATCCAGTCGCGCGGCGTCGGCAAGGTCGGTCTGATGTTCGGGCCGATCATGGTGGTCTATTTCCTCGCGCTGGCGGTGCTCGGCATCGTCAACATCATGGCTTTCCCGCCCGTCTTCCAGGCGCTCAACCCCTGGTATGCGATCCGCTTCTTCATCGACGACGGCATCCATGCCTTCCTGGCGATGGGCTCGGTCGTGCTGGCGGTGACGGGCGCCGAGGCGCTCTATGCGGACATGGGGCATTTCGGACGCAACCCGATCCGCGTCTCCTGGCTGTTCTTCGTGCTGCCGGCGCTGATGCTTAATTATCTGGGGCAGGGCGCGATGATCCTCGCGGCCGATTCTTCGATGGTGCCGCACATCATCCGCAACCCCTTCTTCCTGCTCGCGCCCGAAAACCTGCGCCTCCCGCTCGTCATCCTGTCGACCATGGCGACCGTGATCGCGAGCCAGGCGGTGATTTCGGGCGCTTTCTCGGTCACGCAGCAGGCGATCCAGCTCGGCTTCATGCCGCGCCTGCGCATCGAACATACCAGCGCCAGCTCGGCGGGGCAGATCTACATCCCGGCGATCAACTGGGCGCTGATGATCATGGTCTGCCTGCTGGTCCTGTTCTTCCAGTCCTCGTCCAACCTGGCCGCGGCCTATGGCATCGCCGTCACCGGCGCGATGCTGATCGACACCTGCCTGGTCTCGGTGGTGCTGTTCCAGCTGTGGAAATGGAACAAGGTTGCGGCCAGCCTGATCCTGGCGGCGATCGGCATCGTCGACCTCGCTTATTTCAGCGCCAACCTGACCAAGGTGCCCGACGGCGGCTGGTTCCCGCTGCTGATGGGCTTCCTGATCTTCACGCTTCTGACCACCTGGGCACGCGGGCGCGCGCTGATGATCGAACGGATGCGCGAGGCGGCGATCCCGGTGCCGGTGTTCGTGCGCTCGGCCGTCAATTCGGCGACGCGCGTGCCGGGCACGGCGGTGTTCATGACCTCCAGCGCGGGCGGCGTGCCGCATGCGCTGCTGCACAACCTCAAGCATAACAAGGTGCTGCACGAGCGCGTGATGCTGCTGACCGTGAAGATCGAGGATGTGCCGTATGTCCACGCCAGCAAGCGCATCTGGTTCGAGGATCTGGAGGCGGGCTTCTATCGCCTGATCGTGCGCTACGGCTTCATGGAAGAGCCCGACGTGCCCGCCGCGCTGGCGCTGGTCACCGAATGCGGCGCCAAGTTCAAGATGATGGACACGAGTTTCTTCCTCGCGCGCCAGACTCTGATCACCTCGTCGCGGCCGGGCATGGCGATCTGGCGCGAGAAATTGTTCGCCTGGATGCTGCGCAACGCCGAAAGCGCGATGGAATTCTTCCGCCTGCCGACCAATCGCGTGGTCGAACTCGGCAGCCAGGTCGAGATCTAGGAAAGGCATGCGCGCCGCGATCCTGCTCGCGGCGGGCGCCTCGCGCCGTTTCGGGCGGCGCGACAAGCTCCGGGAGAAACTGGCGGGCAGGTCGCTCCTCGACCATGCCCTCGCCAACGCGCGCGCCTCGGGCGCGCATCGCATCCTGCTCATTACCGCCCGTCCGATCCGCGCGCGGGGGATCACGCCGGTCCGGTGCCGAACCGCCCGCCTCGGCCTGTCGGAAAGCCTGGCCGCCGGCCTTGCGGCCTTACGCCCGATCGAACGCGAGGCTCTGATCTTCCTGGCGGACATGCCGTTCGCTCGTGCCCCCCGCCTGCGCCTTGCCCCCGGCGCGGAAGCGGTCCGTCCTTATTTTCGGGGGCAGCCCGGACACCCGATGCTGGTCCGCAGCGGTTCGGCGCGGGAAAAGCTGAGCAGGGGGGACAAGGGGCTGAGCGGCGCGCTCCGCACCGCCTTCGTGCGCGGCACCGAAGCGCATGTGCTAGATGTGGACACGCCCGCGGCGCTGCGTCGGATCCGCCGGCTTGTCCGCTGATCCGCTGATCGTATCGGCGCTACTGGGGCCGGAGGACTTCGCGTGGCTGGACCGGTTACGCCGCGCTTATTTCCCGCCTGAGCGCAACCGGCTGCCCGCGCATCTGACCCTTTTCCATCATCTTCCGCCCAGCCTGGAGGCTGAGCTGAGACAGCGGCTGGGCGAGATCGCACGGGGATCGCGTCCGCATGCCGAGGCGGCCGGGCTGATCGACCTGGGGGGCGGCGTGGCAATCCGGATCGTGTCGCCCGAACTGGAGGAGGCGCGCGCCGACCTCGCGCACGCCTTTGCCGGCCTGCTCACACCGCAGGATCAGGCCGGCTGGCGTCCCCATGTCACCATTCAGAACAAGGTCAGCCCGGCCGAGGCACGCGCGCTGAAAAGCCGCCTGGAAGTGGATTTCCGGTCACGCGCGATCCGGATCGATGGTCTCGCGGTTTGGGCCTATCGCGACGGGCTCTGGGTTCCGGTGTCGCGCCACATGTTCGCTAGGGCGCGACAGGGGTGACGCGCAATACGCGGACGTCACCCATCGAACATTCCTCTTTCGAAGCGTCGCTGACGGTGATCACCTCGATGTTGCTGCCGTCCGGTCTTGCGAAATGCACATCATAGACCTGACGATAAAGGTCTGCCCCGATCCGTTGCGACGCGATGCGAACATGCTGCGCGCGGTCGGGATCGGTGCGATTGTCGAGCACGCCTGCATTCTTGAGCTGCACGAACGCCATGGTCGTAGGCCAATGCCAGCAATCGGGATGCTTGGACGGCTGCGCCGCCGCCGGGCCGATCGAGAACAGCCAGCAGGCAGCAAAAACAAGCGAGCGCATGCGGATGCCCTCAGTCGATCTGGCCTATTCCTTCGCAATTCATGTCGAACGCGGCTAGGCCGGCATCGAGATAGGCGGCGAGCGTCGGCATATCGAGCAGCTGGTCGACCGGATCCTCGGAATCGGGATCGGCGGCGGCTTCCAGCGCCTCCTCCCATTCGGAGGCATCGTAGGTGCCGCGTCCGACCCAGGCGAGCGCCAATATCTCCTGCACCTGGTCGTCGCCGAGATCGTCGAGCAAGGCGATCATCTCTTCCTCGATCGCCTCATTGGCCTCGTCCTCGAGCACGGCATATTCGTCGTCCGAGTCGGTGGGATCGTCCTCATCGTCATTCTCGATCGAAGGGACCTGTGCCTCAAGCTCGCGGGCGCGGATGATCAGGCGGCAGATCGTCTCCAGCGGGGTTTGCAGATCCATTGCGGCCATTCCTCCCTGTCTTAAGGCGCGAACGTGGAATTAGAGGCCCGGTTCCTTGATGCAATACAAAGCGCGGTTGACCCGCATCGAAGCGCTGCTATAGGCCGCGCCTCGCGCTGGCGAACGCGCCCTTGGGGCGGAGTAGCTCAGCTGGTTAGAGCAGCGGAATCATAATCCGCGTGTCGGGGGTTCAAGTCCCTCCTCCGCTACCAACCTTTTCAGGTAGATAGCCCAGCGCGATCAGCACAAAGTCGGGAATTGGCACGGATTTGGCACTAGAGCCAAAGCGCAGCCAGTTTCTCGCGATAGATCGCGGTCCATACTCATACGGAAAGCCCTTCACGATGGCGTTTCGCTTGGCCGATTTTTCGAGGCTGCGGCTGGAATTTCTCACTGTAGCCGATAGGTAGGTCCATAGATTAGCGGAATGAACTGATAAACTCGTCGATTACATCGTCGCTAGTGCCTGGCGTTGCCATCAGAAATGGAATGCCGTGCTTTCGGCAAAATCGGGCGAAGCGCTCCTGCTCCGGTTTCAGCTTGTCGCCGCCATTGGGCTTCGCCTCGACAAAGCCGAGAATCTCTCCGTCTCTGATGATCTGAAAATCGGGATAGCCGCATTTGTCGGCTTCGAAGCCACGCGCGCGGAATTTATCTCCAACCATCTTCTCTTCGTTGACCAGTCTAACCCGTTTCATACGCCTCCTAAGGCATTTCCTTGTTAGATTTTGGGTTGCGCCCCCTTTCCCCACGATGGTGGAAGAAATCGGCTCGCGCTTTCCCCGTTGAGTTTCGGCCCTGATGACGCCTCGGGACAGGCTACGCGAGAACCGCCATTTTTACGTCCTACCGTTATACCCCCGGACGGTTGAAGCGGGCAGAAGCAGAGCGGTGCTCATCGCGTGTCATACGTGGGCTCTGCCCTACAAATACGAGCATCATTGGGATGCAAGGCGGGTAGCGATGGCGCGTATACCGACATTGGCGCAATGGACCCCGCCCTAAACGCCTTTCGAGCCGGCGCGTCGAGCCGTAGCCGCCGCCCTCCTTCTGCCAGCTTTCAAAAAGCAAAAGCCCCGCAACCGGTGCATCGGCGGCGGGACGTTTGCCCACAACCCCATGCACGGGGTCACGAAACTCTCACTTCTTCGGACATCAATATACCAGCGCGGCTGGGCGGAAGGCCTGAGTGTTGATAACGAGCGAGCGGGGAGGCGAGCGAATGTCGAAACGAACGAGCGCACTGCGAGAGCTTATCAGGGCCTTTCCTGCTCCCCAGGAGCTCCAAGACGCGATGCATTCGCTATACGGGCAACCCGACCGCGTTGCCGCCATCATGGCCGGTGCGATGGTCGAAACCGTCCTTGAGCGGCTACTCGTAGCGAGCTTTAAGCAGAGGTCAAAAGAGCGCGAGGCCTCAATGCTCGGACAGGGTGGTTCTCTTTCGACGTTCGCGGCAAAGATCCAAATTGCCGCGTCATTCGGAATTATCAGTGAGCCGATGGCGACGGAATTGGGACGCCTGAAAGACATCAGAAATGTATTTGCCCATGCCCCGACGAACGTCACGTTCGAAACCGCTGAGATTGCCGAGCTATCTCACAATTTTGGAATGCTGGTAGCCGTTAGGGCTGTGCCGTCGATGCAGAAAAGTCCCTTCATCGACAAATATACCGGCAGGCGTGGCTACGTTCTGGTAGCCACCATCCTGTCGATTATGATGGATCAATATATCAAAAAGCTCGGCGGTACGCCTGTCTATTCGTCTTAGACTATCCACCACTATGATACGCCTGATTCTGGCAATAGGATGTATTTTCCACGACTTACGATCAACATGTGGCGGTATGAGAAGTTCGAGCCGATAAATCATAATCCGCGTGTCGGGGGTTCAAGTCCCTCCTCCGCTACCAGCGCGACCTTCCCTTTCCGAAACGACCTGTCTGCCGCGCGCAACTTTTTGCGTCATGCTGCGTCCCTGCGGTCGATCACGAGGGAAACATCATGGACCGGGTTTTCACCAACATCGCCAATGGCATCGCGCGTTTCGTGGGGGATCCGATCGCCTTCATGCTGGCGCTGGCTACCGTGATCGTCTGGGCGGTGACGGGGCCACTCTTCCATTATTCGGACACCTGGCAGCTGGTGATCAACACCGGCACGACCATCGTCACCTTCCTGATGGTGTTTCTGATCCAGAATTCCCAGAATCGCGACGCAGCGGCGATGCAGGCCAAGCTCGACGAGCTGATCCGCGCGGTCGAGATGGCGCGCGGGCAATTCATCGGGATCGAGCACCGGACCGACAAGGAAATCCAGGAGATCCGCACCGAGCTGGAGAAGGAGTGCGCGGAGCTGGAGGAGAATCCGTACAAGCCGCACAGCAACGTCTATCTGGAACGGTTGCTCAAGCGCCACTGATCGGCGGGTTGATAAAGAGCGGTTGCAACCCCTATCTGTCGGTTCGACAGTCTTAGGGGTTTCGATAGTAATGTCCGCCGTTCATTCCACGCGTATGCTGATCCTGGGCTCGGGGCCCGCCGGCTTGTCTGCTGCCATCTACGGCGCGCGTGCCGGTCTGTCCCCGATCGTGGTCCAGGGCCTGCAACCGGGCGGGCAGCTCACCATCACCACCGATGTCGAAAATTATCCCGGCTTCCGTGACGTGATCCAGGGCCCCTGGCTGATGGAGGAGATGCAGGCGCAGGCCGAACATGTCGGCGCGCAGATGATGTGGGACACGATCGTCGAGGTCGACCTGTCCGAGCGCCCGTTCCGGCTGAAGGGCGATGGTGGCGCGCTCTATGTCTGCGACACTCTGGTGATCGCGACCGGCGCGCAGGCCAAATGGCTGGGCATTCCGGGCGAGGTCGAATTGAGCGGCAAGGGCGTTTCCGCCTGCGCCACCTGCGACGGCTTCTTCTATCGCGGCAAGAAGGTCGCGGTGATCGGCGGCGGCAATACCGCGGTCGAGGAAGCGCTCTACATGACCAACCATAGCCATGATGTGACGCTGATCCACCGCCGCGACAGCCTGCGCGCGGAGAAGATCCTGCAGGATCGCCTGTTCGCGCATCACGGCATCACGCCGCTCTGGAACAAGGCGGTCGAGCGCTTTATCGGCGATCAGCAGACCGGCCTGGTCGCGCTGGAGCTCAAGGACACTAAGACCGGCGAGCTTTCGGTGCTGGAGGTCGAGGGCGGCTTCGTCGCGATCGGCCACCATCCCGCGACCGAATTGTTCACCGGCCAGCTCGAGCTGGACGAAGGCTATATCAAGGTCACGCCGGGCACGTCGAAGACCAGCATTCCCGGCGTATTCGCCTGCGGCGACGTGATGGACAAAATCTATCGCCAGGCGGTCACCGCCGCCGGCACCGGCTGCATGGCCGCTTTGGATGCCGAGCGCTTCCTGCAGGAGATGGATTTCCCGGTGAAGGAAGACGCCGAGGCGGTGGCGGCGGAGTAAATTCTCCGTTCGGACTGAGCCCGTCGAAGCCCTGTCCTTTCTTGCCACGAACAAGGACGGCGCTTCGACTTCGCTCGGCGCGAGCGGTTAGTGGTCAGTATCGCGCCCGCACGAAATAGAGGCCGTCCGGTGGGGCATTGAGCCCCAACGCAGCGCGATCCGCCGCCTCCAACGCAGCGCGCAAATTCGCCTTGCTCCACTGCCCCTGGCCGACCATCGCCAGGCAGCCGACCATCGAACGCACCTGGTGATGCAGAAAGGAGCGGGCGGCGGCCTCGACCAGCACCGCATCGCCCTCGCGCCGCACGTCCAGCCGATCGAGCGTCTTGACCGGGCTTTCCGCCTGGCAATGCGCCGAGCGGAAGGTGGTGAAATCGTGCAGGCCGACCAGCACCTGCGCGGCGTCGTGCATCACGTCGGCATCCAGATCGCGGGCGATGCGCCAAGCGCGACCTCGGTCGAGCGTCAGCGGGGCGCGGCGATTGGCGATGCGGTAGAGATATTCGCGGCCCACGCAGGAAAAGCGGGCATGCCAATCGTCGGGGACGATCTCGCAGGCCAGGATGGCGATCGGATCGGGGCGGACCAGCGCGTTTACCCCTTCCATCAGGCGAAAGGGCGTGATCGCTTTCGCGATATCAACATGCGCGGTCATCGCCAGCGCGTGCACGCCCGCATCGGTGCGTCCCGCGGCGTGCGAGACGACAGTCTCGCCGGTCACCCTCCCGACAGCCTCTTCCAGCGCCTGCTGGACCGACGGGCCATGCGCCTGCCTTTGCCAGCCCATGAAGGGGCCGCCATCGAATTCCACCGTCAGGCGGAAGCGCGTCATCCGAGCTTGGTGCCCACAGGAATCGCGAAGCCGCGCAACAGCTCGGCGGCGGTCATCACACCGCGGCCTGCGCGCTGGACCGTCGTGGCGCGGGTCGCGCCGTAGCCGCAGGCGATGGTGAGCTGATCGTCCAGCACCGTCCCGGCCGGGCCCTCGAAATCCATCACGTCGGCGGCGAGAACGCGAACGCGCTCACCGTCATGCTCGAACCAGGCGCCTGGCGCGGGGGCGAAGGCACGTACCTGGCGTTCCACCTCGGTTGCCAGCCGCGAGAAATCGAGCCGGGATTCCGCTTTGTCGATCTTGGCGGCATAGGTGACGCCTTCCTCGGGCTGGGGTTCGGCGAGGAAGGCGCCCGGGTCGGCCAACACCTCGACCATCATCCGCGCACCCATCTTCGCCAGCTCGGCGGTAAGGTCGCCCGCATTCTTGCGTCCGATCGGCGTGCGCTCGATTGCGAGCATATCGCCCGTGTCGAGCCCGGCCTCCATCGCCATGATCGTGACGCCCGTTTCCTCGTCACCCGCCAGGATCGCACGCTGCACCGGCGCCGCGCCGCGCCAGCGCGGCAGGATCGAGCCGTGGACATTGAGGCAATCCCAAACCGGGATGTCGAGCACCGCCTGGGGCAGGATCAGCCCATAAGCGGCGACGATCAGCGCGTCGGGCTCCAGCGCCGCCATCTTCGCCTGCTCCTCCTCGCTTTTGAGCGACTTGGGCGAGCGGACCTCCAGCCCCAGCGCCTCGGCGCGGAGCTGGACGGGGGAGGGGCGATCCGCCTTGCCGCGGCCGGCGGGACGGGGCGGCTGGGTATAGACCGCGACGATATCGTGCCCGGCTTCGTGCAGCGCCTCCAGCGTCGGCACGGCGAAATCCGGGGTTCCCATGAAGATGATGCGCATGGCGGTGCACATGCGCAGTTCGATCCTCCCCTGCAAGGGGAGGTGGCTCGCGTAGCGAGACGGAGGGGTGTTTCCCGCGCGATATACCCCTCCGTCAGCCCTGCGGGCTGCCACCTCCCCTTACAGGGGAGGATTTTTTCGCTATCTCCAGTTTATGGCTTCCCCCGAAATCGATGCGCTGACGCAGGCGCTGGCCCGCCTGCCTGGCCTGGGGCCGCGTTCGGCGCGGCGGGCGGTGCTGCATCTCCTCAAGAAGCGCGAGGCGGCGCTGGCGCCGTTGCAGCGTGCGCTGGAGGCGGTGAGCGAGAAGCTTGCGACCTGCTCGACCTGCGGCAATGTCGATACGTCGGACCCTTGCCAAATCTGCGCCGATCCGCGCCGCGACACGCGCATGTTGTGTGTGGTGGAGGAGGTGGCCGATCTGTGGGCGCTCGACCGCACCCGGCTCTTTCCGGGGCGTTTCCATGTGCTGGGCGGGCGCTTGGCCGCGCTGGAAGGCATTCGCCCCGAAGATCTGACCATCGATCAGCTGGTCGGTCGGATCGAGCGCGGCGGGATCGACGAGGTCGTGCTGGCGATGAATGCCACGCTCGAGGGCCAGACCACCGCGCATTATATCGCCGAGCGGATCGAGCGCTTTCCCGTACGTGTAACCCAATTGGCGCATGGTCTGCCCGTAGGCGGCGAGCTCGATTATCTCGACGAAGGAACCTTGGCACAGGCGTTGCGGGCGCGGCGCCCGGTCGCCTGACCTGAATAGGGGGAACGATCATGGGCGTGACCGGTATTGGGGGTTTCTTTTTCCGCGCGGCCGATCCGAAGGCGCTCGGCGCCTGGTATGCCGAGCATCTCGGCGTCGGCGCCGGCAAATATGGCAAGTGGGAGATGGAGGCAGGGACGAGCGTCTTCTCGCCCTTCGCCGCCGACACGGATTATTTCCCGGCGGACAAGCAATGGATGCTCAATTTCCGCGTCGAAGGGCTGGACGCGCTCAAGGCCGAGCTCGAAGCCAAGGGGGTCGCGGTGATCACCAATCCCGACTGGGACGTGCCCGGCATCGGGCGCTTCGTGCGCATCCACGATCCCGAAGGCAATCCGATCGAATTGTGGGAAGCGGCTTAGATCGGCAAAAACGGCCGAAGCGATCACTCAGATCGCCGTACTTACCTTGAACGAAATGGTGACGCGGCATACATGCGCACCATGGCTGTTCGTCCGATCATCGAGGCGCCGGATCCCCGGCTGCGCATCAAGTCCACGCCCGTCGAGCATGTGGACGACGAACTGCGCGCGCTGATCGCCGACATGTTCGAGACGATGTACGAGGCGCCCGGCATCGGCCTCGCCGCGATCCAGATCGGCGTGCCCAAGCGCGTGCTGGTGATCGACCTGCAGGAAGAGGAAGGCGAGGACGGCCAGCCGATCCGCAAGCCTTTGGTCTTCATCAATCCCGAGCTGAGCGATCCCTCGGCCGACATGAACACCTATAACGAAGGCTGCCTGTCGGTGCCGGATCAATATGCCGAGGTCGATCGCCCCGCGACCACGCATGCGCGCTGGCTCGACGAGAACGGCGTCCAGCATGACGAGATCATTACCGGCATGCTCGCGACCTGTCTGCAGCACGAGATGGACCATCTCGAGGGCATTCTCTTCATCGACCATCTGTCGCGCCTGAAGCGCGAAATGGTGCTCAAGAAGCTCGAAAAGGCCCGCCGGCAGAAGAAGGCGGCTTAAGCCACTTCTCGTCACCCCGGACTTGTTCCGGGGTCCACTCTCGACCTTGGTATTGGCCTCTCGGTGGATGCCGGAACAAGTCCGGCATGACGGATCGGGTCAGTTCGAAACCGTCGAGAGCGCCCGGCGGCAATCGTCCGCGCATTCGCGGCACATTTCCGCGCAGCGCTTGCAATGGTCGTGGTCGTATTTCGCGCATTCGGCCGCGCAGATCTCGCAAATCTCGATGCAGGTGAGGAACATCGCCCGGAGCGCCTTATTGTCCTCGCCCGTCTGACGCACCGCCATGCGCGACAGCGCGGTGCAGACGTCGGCGCAGTCGAGGCAGATGCGGATGCACTGCCGCATGTCCATCTCCTCGCCCGAACAGGCGTCGGCGCAGGAGGTGCAGATGATCGCGCAATACATGGCATGCTTGGCCGCCTCGGCCAGCGGTTCGTTGACGTGACCGTGGGCGAGGGGGTGGGCTGCGATCATCTTGCGGACGGACATATTGCTCTCCCGATTGTCTTGTGACCCAACCCTGCGCCCGCCGGGCCGTTCCGTCCAGCGGACCTTTATTCAACCCGCTTGAGCGGACGCGCTCTCTCCGGTAAGTTCGCTTTTCGTTCCCGGGAGTTTCTATGGTTCTGACCTTGGCAATTGCGATCGTAGCCCTGCTCGCCGGATTGGCGGTGGGCTGGCTGGCGCGCGCCGGCGCCGCCGCCAAGGCCGAGGCACAGGCCGCCGAGGTGCCAGTGCTGCGCAACCAATTGAGTGAAGTGACCGCGGCGCGCGACGTTGCGCAGCGCGAGCTCGCTGCCGAGCGCGCGACCTCCAACGAGCGCGTTCGCTCGTTCGAGGCGCAGATGACCGAATTGCGCGAGGCCAAGGACGCGCTCTCGGCGCAGTTCAACGAAGTCGGCGCCAAATTGCTCGCCGATGCGCAACGCCAGTTCCTCGAACGCGCCGACCAGCGCTTTGCCCAGGCCAACGAGAAAGGCGAGGCGCAGCTGAAGGCCTTGCTCCAGCCGGTCGAGACGACGCTCAAGCGCTATGAGGAAGGCCTGCAGAAGGTCGAAAAGGAGCGGGTCGGCAGCTATGAGGCGCTGAAAGAAGCTGTCAGCAGCCTCGCCCAAGGCAATGATCTTGTTCGAAAAGAAACCGCGCGGCTGACCAATGTGCTGCGCTCCAGCCCCAAGCATCGCGGACGCTGGGGCGAGGAGCAGCTGCGGACCATCCTCGAATCCGCGGGCCTGGCCGAGAATGTCGATTTCGAAATGGAAAGCGCGGTCAATGACGGCGAGCGTCAGCTACGCCCCGATTGCGTGATCAAGCTGCCCGGCGGGCGCTGCATCGTCATCGACGTCAAATGCCCGCTCACCGCGTTCGAGCAGGCGTTCGACGAGGAGGACGAGGTCCGGCGCGGCGAATTGCTGCTGGCGCATGCCAAGGCGATGCAGAGCTATGCGACCGATCTCGGTCGCAAATCCTATTGGCGCCAGTTCGATCTCTCGCCCGATTTCGTGATCATGTTCATCCCCGGCGAGCATTTCCTGTCGGCCGCCGCCGAGCGTGCGCCCGATCTGATCGAGCAGGCTTTCCGAGGCGGGGTGATCATCGCCTCGACCATCAACATGCTCGCGCTCGCCAAGGTGATGGCGGGCATGTGGCGCCAGGAAGGGCTGGCGAAGCAGGCCGAGGAGGTCGGAAAGCTCGGCAAGGAGCTTTATTCGCGGCTGCAGACGATGGGGCGGCATGTCGAACGGCTGGGGCGTAACCTCAACCAGGCGACGGGCGCGTACAATGACTTCGTCGGCAGCCTGGAAAGCCAGGTACTGACGCAAGCCAAGCGGTTCGAGGCGCTGAGCGTGGAGACAGGGGGCAAGACGATCGATCCGCTGCCTGTCGTGGATGTGGCGGTCCGTCCGCTGACCAAGCTGGTGGCACCGGAATTGCCCGAATATCCCGAGGCAGCCGAATAAGGGACGCCTGCTGCGGAAATCCCGCCGCTGGTGGCGG
>Ga0207695_10004775_pt1 | contig 18329 bp, 16 predicted proteins | sample KBSC54metaG_FD_184354 | JGI IMG/M metagenome (GOLD analysis project Ga0207695, IMG submission 184354) | Corn rhizosphere microbial communities from Kellogg Biological Station, Michigan, USA - KBS C5-4 metaG (SPAdes) (version 2) | ecosystem: Host-associated > Plants > Roots > Rhizosphere > Soil... | reverse complement strand
TATCCGCGCTGCTGCTGTCGGCTTGCGTTTCAGCGCCGCCGACCACACCGCAAGCCAGTCAGATCGCACCGCAAAGCCTGGGTCTGTCCGGCGAACCGGGGCCGCATTTCGACGATCAATGGTGGAAAGCCTTCAACGACCCGCAGGTCGATCGCCTGGCCGAACTGGTTCTGTCCGGCAATCCCACTTTGCAAGGGGCGCTGGCCCGCATCCGTGCCGCCCAGGCGCAATTGTCCGGCGCCCGCGCCGACGACCGTCCGCAAGTGACATTGGAAGGCCAGGAACAGCGACTGTTGTTCAGCAAGGACTATATCATCCCGCCACCCTTTGGCGGTTCCTATCAATGGTACGGCCAGGTCGTCACCAATCTGAGCTGGAATCTGGATTTCTGGGGCAAGCAGGCCGCCATCATCGCCCGTGCCAAGGACAGCGCCCAGGCGGCTTCGCTCGATGCCTCCGCCGCCCGGCTGGCTCTGTCGGGCGCGCTGGCGCAGAGCTACATCAATCTGCTCCTGACCTATCAGGAGAATGACATCGCCCTTCAGACCGTGTCAGAGCGCGAAGATATTCTCAGGCTCACGGAAGGGCGCTTCAATGCCGGGCTGGAAAGCGCCAGCGCGGTCGAACAGGCCAAGGCGCTGTTGGCGCTGGCGCGGGTGGACGTAAAGCGTACTGCCGCCGCTCGCGACCTGAATGTGCATGCCGTCGCTGCGCTGACGGGGCAGGGCGCCGCCGCCTATGCCGCCATCACGCGGCCTGCGCCCCATCTCGACACCGCGCTGCCACTCCCCACGGTTCTGCCGGCCGATCTTCTGGCGCGCCGGCCCGACATCCTGGCCGCCCAGGCCCGGATCGAAGCCGCTGCCAAGGGCCGTGAGGCGGCACATGCGGACTTCTATCCCAACATCAATCTCACCGCCTTGGTCGGCTTTCAGGCGATTGGACTGTCCAATCTGCTGACGGGCGATTCCTTCACCTATGGCGCCGGGCCGGCGATCCATCTGCCGATCTTCGATGCCGGCAAGATCCGCGCCCGATACGCCGGTGCGACCGCCGAGCTTGATGCCGCCATTGCCGATTATAACGGTACGGTTCTGGCCGCGGTGCGCCAGACCGCCGACGCCATGACCGAGGTGCAAAGCCTGGAAAGCCAACGCGCCGACCAGCAAGCTGCGCTCGACAGCGCCGCCCGCGCCTTGGCGCTGGCGGAGACCCGCTACAGAAGCGGGCTGTCGGACCAGATCCCCATGCTCAACGCCGAAAGCACCTTGCTGACATCGCGCCAGCAGATGGCGGCCCTGATCGCCAATTCCACCATCCAGCGGGTCACTCTGCTGCTTTCGGTGGGCGGCGGCTTCAATCCATCCGCGCCGGAGACGGGCGTGACAATGACGGGCGTCGCTGCGGCCCCGGATTCCCAGACCAATATTGCCAAGGACTGACGCCATGAGCGATGCCAGCAACAGCAACAACAATTCCCGCCGCCAGCGCGGTTTTCTCATCTTCGGCGTGATCATGGTGGTCGCCGCTCTGGCGTATGGCGCCTATTGGTTTTTCGACGCCCGCTTTTACGAAACCACGGACGACGCCTATGTAAGCGGCAATATCGTGGCCGTCACCAGCCGGGAAAATGCGACGGTGATGGCTTTGCACGCGGACAACACGCAGTCGGTGAAGCGCGGTCAACTCCTGATCGAGATGGATCCTTCGGTGGTGAATGTGAATCTGGCGTCGGCCGAAGCCAATCTGGCGCGCGCCATCCGTTCGGTGAAAGGCGAATTCTCCCGCGCGCAAAGCTTCGGTGCCCAGGTGGCGCAGGCGGAAGTCGCGCTGGCCCTTGCGCGCACGGACTATCAGCGCCGCCAGCAGGCGGCCAAGGACGGCGCTGTTTCGGTCGAAGAATTGGCTCATGCCCGTGACAATGTCCGCGCCGCGGAAGCGGCAGTTGCTTCGGCCCAGGGCGGACATCAGCAGACCTTGTCACAGATCGCCGGAACCGACGTCGCCAACAATCCCGACGTTCTGGCCGCGGAAGCCAGCCTGCGCTCGGCCGCAATCGCCCAGAGCCATATGCGCATCGTTGCGCCCGTCGATGGCGTGATAGCCCAGCGCACGGTGCAGGTGGGCCAGCAGGTCGCGGCCGGCACACCGCTTCTGGCAGTGGTCGCGCTCAACAATGTCTGGGTCGATGCCAATTTCAAGGAAGGCCAGTTGCAGGATATGCGCATCGGCCAGCCCGTTACGGTCAATGCCGACATTTACGGCGGCAAAGTCACGTATCGGGGCAAGGTCGAAGGCCTGGGCGCGGGATCGGGCAGCGCCTTTGCTCTGCTTCCGCCTCAGAATGCCAGCGGCAACTGGATCAAGATCGTGCAGCGCGTTCCTGTCCGCATCGCGCTCGATCCCGAAGACGTGGCGGCGCATCCCTTGCGCGTGGGCCTGTCGGTCAGCGTCAACGTCTTAATCAAGGATACGTCCGGGCCGCAAGTGACGTCGCGGGTCGGCGTCGGATCGACCCGCGCCGATCTGGGCGATGACGCCAATGCCAAGGCCGATGCCATCATTGCCCGCATCCTGGCCGAGAACGGCGCTACCCAGACCACGGTCCGCAAATGAGCGGGCCGGGCGCCAATCCCGGCGGCGCGATCGCCCGCACCGAACCGCCGCCTATGCACGGCGCCTCGCTGGCGGTCACCGCGCTGGCGCTGGCGCTGGGCACCTTCATGCAGGTGCTGGATTCAACCATCGCCAATGTCTCCTTGCCCACCATTGCGGGCAATCTGGGCGTCAGCACCAACCAGGGCACCTGGGTCATCACCAGTTTCGCGGTGGCCAACGGCATCGGTGTGCCGCTTACCGGCTGGCTGATGGGCCGTTATGGCGTGGTGCGCACCTTCGTCTTCTCGGTGATCGCCTTCACCGTTGCGTCCTTTCTTTGCGGCATCGCCTGGAATTTGTCGTCGTTGATCTTCTTCCGGATTCTGCAAGGCGGCACGTCGGGACCGATGATCCCGGGCTCGCAGGCGCTTCTGATTTCGATCTTCCCGGCCCATAAGCGGGCCACGGCGCTGGGCATCTGGTCCATCACCACTTTGGTGGCGCCGATCTGCGGCCCCATTCTGGGCGGCTATATTTCCGACAATTATCATTGGGGCTGGATCTTCCTGATCAATGTGCCGGTGGGCATCATCGTCGCCTTCCTGACCTGGCGGTCGCTGGAGAGCCGCGAGACTCCCACCCGCAAGCTGCCGATCGACACGGTAGGGCTTGGGCTTTTGATTGTGTGGGTGGGCGCGCTTCAGATCATGCTCGACAGCGGCAAGGATGCGGACTGGTTCTCCTCCACCACCATCGTGGTCGAAGCGATCATCACCGGGGCCTTCTTTGTCGCCTTCCTGATCTGGGAGCTCACCGAAGCCCATCCGATCGTGGACCTGTCGCTGTTCAAGAACCGCAATTTCGCGCTCGGGACCTTGGCATTCTGTCTGGGATATGCCGTCTTCTTCGCCAACAATCTTTTGATGCCGTTATGGCTGCAGACCCAGATTGGCTACACCGCCACCTGGGCAGGCCTGGTGGCGGCGCCTACCGGCGTCATCGCGGTTCTGCTCACGCCCTTCACGGCGCGGATGATGTCGCGGATCGATGCCCGTCTGATCGCCTCGCTGGCGTTCGTTGCCTTCGGTATTTCCTATTTAATGCGGGCTGCTCTTACCGCCGATGCCAGCTTCTTCGCCTTCATGCTGCCCTTGCTGGTGCAGGGGGTCGCGATGGCGACTTTCTTCCTGGCGATGATCACCATCCTGCTGGACGGGGTATCGCCGCCGCGAATACCCCTGGCGTCGGGGCTTTCGAATTTCGCGCGCATCACCGCGGGCGGATTCGCCGCCTCCATGGTCACCACGCTCTGGGACCGGCGCGAAGCTTTTCACCAGGCCCGCATGGCGGACCTCACCACCAGCTTCAATCCCGTGCTGGCGCAAACCTTGGCCGGGTTGCACCGGCTGGGTTTCCCGGATCTGGGCGCCAAGGCGTCGATCACCCGCGTCATGACCAGCCAGGCTTATCTTTTGGGCGCCAACGACATCTTCTGGGTCTCGGGCTGGGCCTGTTTCATTCTGATCGGCATGGTGTGGCTCTGCCGCAGAGCGAAATCTGGCGGCGGCGCGCCGGTCGCTGCCGACTAATAATTCTCGGGCCACGCGCCGGCTTTCTTCCCCGCGCGGCAAAGCCGCTGGCGGGGAAGATGTCCGCTAGCGGGCTTGCCCGCGTGGCGGACAGATGGGGCAAAAGAATTGACTCGAATCAGCGGCCACGCGCAGATCGACTATGGGTCGAGGGCCTTTGATTCGTGGTTCGCGTCAGAACGCAATTCGCCGGCTGGGGATTTGCGCAGGCGTTGCGGCATTGGCGGCGATCGCGCCATTCGCGTTTTCCGGTTCGGGTGGAATTTCTTTTCCCTTCGCGATGGATGAGGCCCGGGCGGCCGACGCGTCGCCTTTTTCCTCACCGGACGCGATGTTTCCCGATGGCTTGCGCGCTAGCCGGCCGATTCTGGCCGCAACCGTTGCGCCGGCACCAGGCGGGAATGTCGTACCGTCCACCATTCCCGCCATCGCCATCTGCATCGACGATATGGGCGGCGATGCGGGTGGTACGGCGAAAGCCATGGCGCTTCCGCGGGACGTGACGCTTTCTTTCCTGCCCTATGCCGCGGCGACGCCGGCACTGGCGCTCCAGTCCAAGGAAATGGGCCATGAAGTCTTGGCGCACGTCCCCATGGAGCCGATTGGCCCAAGCGATCCGGGTCCCAAGGCCCTCAAGATCGGTGCGGCGGACAATGTGGATCGCCTGGCTTGGGCTTTGGCGCGGGTCCCCGGGCTTTCCGGCATCAACAATCACGAAGGCAGCAAATTTTCCGGCGACGCCGCATCGCTTGTTCCCGTGGTCCAGATGCTTTCGGAACGGCGCCTGTTCTTTTTCGATTCCCGCACCATCGGCCGGTCCCAGATTGTCAGGGTCTCGCACCAGCATGGCGTCGAAAGCGCAGGCCGCGATGTGTTCCTCGACAATGTGCTGACGGATGCCGCAGTCAAGGCGCGACTGAATGAACTGGCCGACAAGGCAAAAAAATCCGGCATCGCCATCGCCATCGGCCATCCCCACGGCGTCACCTTGCGCGTCCTGGCGTCCTGGCTGGCGGAGGATCACGGCGTCCGGCTGGTTCCAGTGTCGGAAGCGATACGCCTCAAGACCGAGCGCTCCCAACTGCTCGCGGCGCGCTGAACTACTGTCCTTTTCGGGCGGCCGATGCGAAGCGCACGGCTTCTTCCGCGGCCGCCATCAGGGCCCGGGCCTTGTTCACGGTTTCCTGATATTCCGCTTCCGGTTCGCTGTCCGCGACCACGCCGCCGCCCGCCTGGACATACATCATGCCGTCCTTGACCAGGGCAGTGCGCAGTACGATGCATGTGTCCATCGAGCCATCGGCCGCGAAATAACCCACCGCGCCGCCATAAGGCCCGCGCTTTTCTTTTTCAAATTCGTCGATGATCTGCATGGCGCGGATCTTGGGCGCGCCGGACAAAGTGCCGGCCGGCAATCCGGCGGCCAGCGCATCCACCGCATCGAGGCCGGGGCGGATATCGCCTTCCACATTCGAGACCAGATGCATCACATGACTGTAGCGCTCGATGAAGAAGCTGCCGGTGACCTGAACTGCGCCGGTCTTGGCGACCCGGCCGACATCGTTGCGGCCCAGATCCAGCAGCATCAGATGTTCGGCTCGTTCCTTGGGATCGCCCATCAATTCCTCGGCCAGCGCGGCGTCCTTTTCCGGCGTGGCGCCGCGCGGACGGGTGCCGGCGATGGGGCGGATCGTGACCTTGCCGTCGCGTAGCCTGACCAGGATCTCCGGGCTGGAACCCACGATCGAGAAACCGGGAAACGACAGGTAGTAAAGGAAAGGCGAGGGGTTCAGCCGCCGGAGCGCGCGATAGAGCGAAAAAGGCGGCAGGCTGAAAGGCCGGCGGAAGCGTTGGCTGGGCACGACCTGAAAGATGTCGCCGGCGCGGATATATTCCTTGGCCCGCGCCACCACGTCGAAATATTCATCGCGGGTCATGTTGGACTCGATCCGCGATTCCGGCGGCAGATCGGCGGGAGCCTCAGCGGCCGGGGGCAGGGAGCGGTCCAATGCCGCGACAGCCTCTTCGATGCGCTCGCCGGCCCGCGCATAAGCGGACCGCGCATCGACATCCGCGTCCGGCCAGACCGGGGTCACCACCACGATCTCGTCCTTCACTGTGTCGAAGATCGCCACGATGGTGGGACGCAGCAGGATCGCGTCAGCAAGTCCCAGCCGGTCGGGCGGCATGTCGGGCAGATGCTCGATCTGGCGCACCATGTCATAGCCCAGATAACCGAAAAGGCCCGTGGCCATGGGCGGAAGTCCCGGCGGCAGTTCCATCCGCGTCGCCGCGATCAGGGCGCGCAACGACTCTAAAGGCTTGACCGTTTCCGCGACGAAATTGTCTCCATGCAGAGCTCTGCGATTGATCTCCGCCACATCGCCCTGGCAACGCCAGATCAGGTCCGGCTTCAGGCCGATGATGGAATAGCGGCCCCTGGTTTCGCCGCCTTGCACGCTTTCCAGTAGAAAGGCGTTGTCGCGGCTCTTGTTCTTTTCGTCAAACCCCAGCTTGAGAAAGGCCGAGACCGGCGTTTCCAGGTCGGCGACCAGCCGGCGGAACAAAGCCTGGGGCTTCTTCGCGGCGTAGGTCCGGGCGAAGCTGTCGAAATCGGGATCCAGACTCACGAGGCGCCGCCGGTGACCTGCTGCAGCAATTTCTGGTTCACCTTGACGCCCTGCTGGGTGCGCGACGCGTTGGCCAATACGGCGGACAGATCGAGCGCGGCCTGCTGGGAGATCTGGCCGCGGCCCGCCGCGTACATCTGGTCGGTTCCGTTATTCTGCGGATGCACGATGCCGGTGATGCGGGCGATGATGTAGTTGCCGCCCATGCCCTGCGGCGCCTGCACGATGGCGCCGGGCGCGGCCTCGAACAGCTTGGTGATCAGCTCGCCCGAGAAGGTGGTGTCATTGGTGTTGCGGGACAGAGCCGGGCTCTGCTGCACCGTCACCTTCAGTTCTTTGGCGACCGCGGCCAGGTTGCCGTCTTTTTGCGCCTGAGCGGCCAGCGCCACGGCCTTGACCGCCAGCGCCTTGGCCTTCTCTTCGGCGGTCCAGGCTGCCAGGACATCGGCGCGCACCTCGTCGAGCGGCTTGAGCTTGGCGGGGGTCACGCCGTTGACCTTGAGCGCGTAATAAGCGCCGCTTTTGGCGGCGACCGGATCATTGTCTTCGCCCACTTCGGCGGCGAAAGCGGTGGTGAGGAATTCCGGATCGGCGGGCAGGTCGGCAACCTTCTGGCCGCTTGGGTCCAGCCCGGCCTTGTCCACTGATTTGACGTGGCCGACTTTCATGCCGACTTTTTTTGCGGCTGTGGCGATATCGGCGCCGCCGGAGCGGGCATCCTCATAGGCGTTGAGAATATCGGTGATCTTGGCGCCCGCCATCTGCAGCGCCAATTGCTCGCGGATCTGCGCCTTGGAATCGTCAAGCGTGCGCGCGATGCCCGGCGTGATCTTGGTGACGCGCATAAGGACATAGCCGGATAGGGCGCCCTTGATAGGATCGCTCACCTGATTGAGGGGAAGCGCGAAGATGGCATCGGCGCGGGCCGTATCGGGAATGTCCGCCTTGGACAAGGTGCCCAGAAGCAGGCTGGCGGTGGAGATCTTGCGTTCCTCCGCGACTTTTTCGAACGGCGTGCCCGCCTTGATCCTGGCTTCGGCCGCCTTGGCCTCGGCTTCGCTGGCAAATTCGATCTGCTCGACGTCGCGCTTTTCCGGAACGTTGTAGTTCGCCTCATGCTCCTTGAATTCGTCGGCGATCATCTTGTCGGTCACCGTAACCAATGGCGTCACGTCCTGCGGCGTGATCGAGGCATATTCGACCTCGCGATATTCCGGGGTGGAAAAGCGCTCGGGATGCGCCTTGGTATAGCCCGCCAGAACCGCGTCGGAGGGCGGGGCCACCGGCCCCATCGATTCCGGAGAAACGATCACATAATCGGCGGCGCGTTGTTCTGTGACATAGCGGAACAGGCCCCTGGTATAGCCGTCCGGCAGCATGAAGCCGGCTTCCATCGCGGTGGTGAGCTGGGTGCGAGCCTGGTCGGCGCGCATTTCTTCCAAAAACGCTTGTTCGCTATAGCCGGCGCCCTGCACCGCCTGCAGGAAGACATTGTGGTCGAATTCTCCGGTCGCGCCCTTGAAAACCGGTTGGGCGCGCACCTGCTGGGCCAATTCCGCGTCGGTGGTGGTGAGGCCGTAGCGGGCCGCGGTATTGTCCAGCGCCGTCCGGTCGATCATTTGCTGCAACGCCGCCCGGTCAAGGCCCATTTTCTGGGCGAGCTCCGGCGTCAGGTCCATGCGCATCTGCTGGCCCTGGTTGCGCAGGAAATTGCGATAGGTGCGCGCGAAGCTGTCGCTGGAGATTTCGGTCGAGCCGACGGTGGCGAGCGCGCCGGCGGATTGGCCGGTGAAGACGTCAGCGATGCCCCAGACCACGAAGCTGAGGGCGAGGCCGCCCATCAGAAGCGAGGCCACCCAGGACTTGGAAAGCTGGTGCATCCACTGAATCATGAGAACTTCCCACGGCTTGTAAGAAAATGGCCGCGAATGATAGGGAGGGGGCAAGGTCAGGGCAAGCGGCGCGGGCCGCGGCGAAAAGGGCGCCAGAGGCACGAACACGCCGCAAGGCATTCGGCGGGCAGGAGGAAACGGCATTGCGTCAGCTGGTGGCGGGAAATTGGAAAATGAATGGGCTCTCGGCCGATCTGGGCGAGCTTGAGGCCTTGAAACGGGGATTGGCGGCGGCCCCGGCCACTTGCGACGTTCTGGTCTGCCCGCCGGCCAGCCTGATAGACCGGGCGGCCTTGGCGGCCCAAGGCGCGTTCGCGCTGGGAGGCCAGGATTGCCACGCCCAGCCAAGCGGCGCTTTCACCGGCGATATATCCGCCGAGATGCTGAAAGACGCCGGCGCGTCCGCGGTCATCGTCGGTCATTCCGAGCGCCGCCAATATCATGGCGAAACCAATACAGTCGTCGCGGCCAAGGCGCGCGCGGCCTGGCGCGCGGGACTGACCGCGATCATCTGCATTGGCGAAACAGAAATCGAGCGCGACGCGGGCCAGGCCCATCATGTGTGTGGGGGCCAGCTCAGGGGCAGTATCCCCACAGAGGCGACCGCCGAAAATACCGCCATCGCCTATGAGCCGGTCTGGGCGATCGGCACCGGCAGGACGCCCAATGATGACGACATTGTCGCCATGCATGCCCAAATCCGCAATTGCGTGGTCGAGCATCTGGGCGCGGTGGGACAGAAGATCCGGATTCTCTATGGCGGCTCCGTGAAGCCATCGAATGCCAAGGCTATTCTGTCGTTGAATGACGTAAATGGCGCTCTGGTGGGCGGTGCGAGCCTGAAAGCGCAGGATTTCCTGGCCATCATCGCCGCCAGTCCCGGGCGTTAACCAGGAATTTCGACCCTTCCTTAATACCGCGCCCGGCATTCTCGCCCCATAGAACATAAGGTGGGGCATGGCGCGTCTCAGCTATGACAGCGTCGAAGCATTGATCTATGACCCGGTGTCGGCCAATCGCACGGCGACGCGCGCGGCTCTGTATTCTCTGGGCTTCCGCCGCACCGAGACGGTGCCCACGCTCGAGGCGATGGTCGATGTCATTCAAAAGCAGGCGCCCGACCTGGTGCTGGCGGAAACTCAAGGCGCCGCCGACGAACTTTGCCTCGCCATCCAGCAGTTGCGGCAGGGCGCCGGCGGATACAATCCCTTCATCGTCATCATCGTGACGGCCTGGGAGAAAAGCTCCGCCCTGATCACCAAGGTGGTCAATTCGGGCGCTGACGATCTTCTGCTGCGTCCATTCTCCACCGCGCTTTTGGGCACCCGCATCGAAGCGCATATCGAGCGCCGCAAGGGCTTCGTCATCACCACCGATTATGTCGGCCCTGACCGGCGCCGTGAGCCCGGCCGTCCGGGCGACGCGGAAATGTTCGATCCGCCCAATTCGCTGAAGATGAAGGCCAAGGACAGAATGCCGGCCGACATCATCGCCAAGAAGCTGGATTTGGAATTGCAGGTGGCGCGCGAGAAGCTGGCGAGCGAAAAGCTGCGCCGCGATTCCTTCCAGATTTCCATCCTGTGGCGGCTGCTGCGCGAGCAGCGACCGGGAACCCCGCAATTCGGGGCGGACCTGGTAAAGCTGGGCAATCTTACCCGCTCGATCGAGCGGCGCTGCACCGACCTGGAGCAGGAGAATGTGGCGGAGCGCTGCGCCGCCATTCTGGCCGCGATCGACGGACTGAAGGACGGCGAGGATTGCGATGCCGCGCTGTCCGCCGTGGGGGCGTCGGCGCTGGGCATCCATCAGATGATCTGCCCCGAAAAATCCCCCAGCGACCAGCTCAACGAAATCGACGCCACGGTGGCGATCATCCGGGCCCGGAACCAGGCCACCGCCCTGGCCTCTTGAAGGGGCATTTTTCGGCCTTCCGGGCGGATTTGCCGCCTTGGCTTCCCATTTGCCCCGCTTTGTTTTAAAGACCCCGGCCTTGTCCAAGCCGGGGCGGCCGCCGATATCGGTCTCAAAGTCCCGGTCCAAGCTGGAATCGCCTCTCATGCAAACCATTCTCGTTTCCATCGAACTGGTGATCGCCGTGGCGCTGATCATCTTTGTGCTGCTGCAGCGCTCCGAAGGCGGCGCGCTGGGCATGGGCGGCGGTGGCGGCATGGGCGGTCTTTTCAGCCCCAGGGGCGCGGCCGACACGCTGACGCGCACCACGGCGATTCTGGCGGCGCTGTTTTTCCTGACCTGCGTGGCGCTCAACATTCTGGCGCTGCATGGCCGCAAGGAAGGATCGATCCTCGATACGCCCGCGACCAGGGCACCGGTCACGGCGCCCAAGCCAGCCGCGCCCGCTCCCGCGCCGACCGGTCCGCAGGTCCCCAAACCGCAATAGTGAGTCGCAGCATGTGGCAGCCGCGCCCGCCGAAAGCGGTCAATGCCGCGCGCCTGAATGCGCGGCAAAATGCAAGTTCTGGCCAGGTTGTGAGCGAAAGAATTTTTTCAAATTTTCCGCTTGAGGCGGCCACCTCTTTTCGACATGTTGGCCTCCCATGGCCCGGTTAATCTTCATCACCGGCGGCGTGGTCTCTTCCCTCGGAAAAGGTCTGGCGTCCGCCGCTCTAGGCGCGCTTCTTCAAGCGCGCGGTTACAAAGTTCGCCTGCGCAAGCTCGATCCCTATCTCAATGTCGATCCGGGCACGATGAGCCCGTTTCAGCATGGCGAAGTCTATGTCACCGACGACGGTGCGGAGACCGACCTCGATCTGGGGCATTATGAGCGCTTCACCGGCGTCTCGGCGCTGAAGTCCGACAATGTCACGTCGGGCCGCATCTACAGCCAGGTGATTGAGAAGGAGCGCAAGGGCGGCTATCTGGGCCGCACCGTGCAGGTGATTCCCCATGTCACCGACATGATCAAGGAATTCGTGCTGGCCGATACGGACGGCCTGGATTTTCTGCTGGTGGAAATCGGTGGCACGGTGGGCGACATCGAAGGCCTTCCTTTCTTCGAAGCCATTCGCCAATTGCACAATGATCTGGGGCGCGGGCAGACGGCCTTCATCCATCTCACTTTGGTGCCCTATATCGACGCAGCGGGCGAGCTGAAAACCAAGCCCACGCAGCACAGCGTCAAGGAGCTGCGCGCCATCGGCATTCAGCCGGACATTCTTTTGTGCCGCGCCTCCCATCCCATCCCGGACGAAGAGCGCCGCAAGATCGGCCTGTTCTGCAACCTGGCCGCCGAACGGGTGATCCCGGCATTGGACCTGGACACGATTTATCGCGTGCCGATCGCCTATCACGAAGTCGGTCTGGACACGCAGCTTCTCAAAGTGTTCGGCCTGGACAATGCGCCCGAGCCCGACCTGTCCCGCTGGCAGGCGGTGGTGGAGCGGGTGAAGAATCCCGAAGGCGATGTCCGCATCGCCGTGGTCGGCAAATACATGCAGGTCAAGGACAGCTACAAATCGCTCAGCGAGGCCCTGGCCCATGGCGGGCTCGCCAACAATGTGCGGGTGCATCTGGACTGGATCGACAGCGAAGTGTTCGAGCGCGACGACGCGGCGGCCTTCCTGGAAAATGTCAGCGGCATTCTGGTGCCCGGCGGTTTTGGCGAGCGCGGCACCGAAGGCAAGATCGAGGCGGTGAAATTCGCCCGTGAGAAGAATGTGCCGTTCTTCGGCATCTGCTACGGCCTGCACATGGCGGTGATCGAAGCGGCACGTGATCTGGCGGGGCTGGAAGGTGCCGGTACCACCGAGATCGGCCGGCCCAAACATCCGGTGATCGGCCTGATGACCGAATGGACAAAGGGCAATGAAAAAGAAACGCGTGTCGCTGATGGCGATCTGGGCGGCACCATGCGGCTGGGCGCCTATCCCGCCACGCTGACGCCGGGTTCAAAGGTGGCGGAAGTCTATGGCACCACCGAGATCAGCGAACGGCACCGGCATCGTTATGAAGTGAATGTCGATTACGCCAAACAGCTTGCCAAGCATGGCATGGAAGTCTCGGGCTGGTCGCCGGACGGGCGGTTGCCGGAGATCATGGAAATTCCGGATCATCCCTGGTTCATCGGGGTTCAGTTCCACCCGGAGCTGAAATCGCGGCCACTGGAGCCGCATCCGCTTTTCACCAGCTTCATCGCGGCGGCGGTCCAGAAGAGCCGGCTGGTCTGATTTTTCTTAGCGGCCCGGCATGCCCGGTGCCGGACTATATCCCGGCGGATTGGCAATCACGCGGCCCGACCGGGTGATGGTTGGCGGCGGCGGCTGGCTCTGCGCCTGTTGAATCTGCAGCTGGGTGAGATTGCTATGCGCCGTGCTGGTTTCGGTCTGGATGGTCTGATTATGCTGCTGCTGCAGTTGCTGGGTGGTGGGCGGCATGGTCTGCGCCACAGCTGCCAGAGGAACCAGCGCCAGAAGGCCGGCAATACAGGCACACAAATTCGGCCGGTTCATGCGCATACCTTACCATATGGGGGCTCGGGCGGCGCGTTAAAGAGCTGAAAATCAGCCTGGCAGAGCGACGGCACCTTCCCGGTGCTGTTCGGCCTTCAGCGCCAACGCCCGGACCCTGAGAAGTTCCCGCCGCGCCACCAATCCCAGCAATCGGCCGCTGTCGCGTGCGATCACCGGAACTCGGCTGGCGCCGGTTTCCGCCATGCGGTCGGCCAGGGCTCCGGTCAATTCGTCCGGAAAAGCCGTCACCATCTCGTGATCGAGATCGCCCAGGGTTTCGCCGGAAGTCCAGCCTTCACGCGTCCAGCGCAAGACATCGGCCCGTGACACCATGGCGATGACGCGGCCGGATTCGCCGATCACCGGATAGCTTTTATGCCGTTCTGTCTCGGCGAAGAATTGCGCCGCCTCCGCCACCGACATGGCGGCGGGAAGTGTGTCCACCGGATGCGCCATGATATCGCCGACCCGCATCACATCGAACGGGTCGACGCCATATTCACGGGTGAGATGCAGTCCGCGCCGCGCGATGCGCTCGGTCAGGATGGAGCGGCGCATCGCCAGCACGGTGAAGCCGAAACCCGCCACCGACGCCACGAAGAGCTGCGGCAACAGATGGGGATTGCCGGTGAGTTCGACCGCGAACAAGGTCGATGTGAGCGGCGCGCGCATGGTGCCGCCCAGGATCGCCGTCATGCCGAGCAGCGCCCAGAAGCCGGTATCGCCGAACGGCATCAGATGCGCTTCCAATGCGCCCAACGCACCGCCCAGGATAAGAAGCGGCGCCAGAACGCCGCCGGAGGTGCCGGACGACAAGGCCACGATCCACACCAGCGCCTTGTCCCACAGCAGGGTGACGACGGCACCGACGGCCAGTGTGCCCGCCAGAAGGCCCCGGATGCTGTCATACCCCACGCTCAGCACCGCCGGATCGATCAGTCCGCCGATGCCGACCACGACGCCGCCCAATGCCGGCCACCACATCCAGTGAATGGGCAAACGGCGAAACAAATCTTCGATGCCATACAGCAGCAGGGTGAGCAGCGCGGATTGCGCGCCCGCCATCAGTCCCACCGCGGCGCAAAGGCCGAGGCCCCACCAGGGCATCGCCACGGTGGCGAGATAGGGAAAAAGCGCCCCGCTGCCGATCAAAAATGGCCGCCAGGCATAGGCGACCAGCGCCGCCACGGTGACCGGTATGAAGCTGCGCGGTTTCCATTCGAACAGGAGAAGCTCCACCGCCAGCAGCACCGCCGCGATCGGCGTACCGAATATCGCCGTCATGCCGGCCGCCGCGCCCGCCACCAAAAGGCTTTTGCGTTCCGCTGCGCTGAGATGGAAAAGTTGCGCGAACAAGGATCCCAACGCGCCGCCGGTCATAATGATGGGCCCCTCGGCGCCGAACGGGCCGCCGGTGCCGATCGAAATCGCCGACGACAGCGGCTTGAGCAAAGCGATCTTGGGTTCGATGCGGCTGCGTCCGATCAGGATGGCTTCGATTGCTTCGGGAATGCCATGGCCGCGTATCTTTTCCGATCCGAAGCGCGCCATCAGGCCGATGATCACGCTGCCGGCGACGGGAATGGCGACGCTCCACAAAGGCAGATGCGCGGGCAGGGAGACCGGAGCGGCGCTGAGACGGCCGAAATAGGCGAGATTGGTGATGATCGCGATCAGCCGCAGCAGCAGCCATGCGGCGCCCGCGCCCATCGTGCCGGTGACGGCTGCCATCGCTGCCAGCTGCAAGGTGCGCGGCGTGGCGGTGAAATCGCGCAGATGTTCGTTGATTTCCGATTGCATGGAGCGCCCATTGTGCCGGCCCCATTGTGCCGGTAAGCGCGGGCATTTATATCGTGACACGATACAAATCAAGGACGGCAATGGCGCGCCCCAGAAATCTCAACCTCAAGGATTATCGCGCGCTGGCGGGGATCCGGCGGGGCATGCGCCAGTTCCTGGAATTCAGCGCCCAGGCGGCGCGGGATGCCGGTCTCACGCCGGCCCAGCATCAGGCGCTTCTGGCCATCAAAGGCATGACGGGCCCGGTGACGGTGGGAACCCTGGCCGCCTGGCTCGGCATCCGCCATCACAGCGCCGTGGGGCTGGTGGACCGGCTGGCGAAAGCAAAATTGGTGGTCCGCATTTCCGACCCGCAGGATCGGCGGCGGATGCGCTTGAAGCTGACGCCGCGCGCCGACGCCAAGCTGGCGGCGCTTTCCCAGGTGCATCGTGCCGAGTTGCGCCGCTTCTCCGCCGCGCTGGCGCCGCTCCTGGATGCACTTCATTAGGGATTTCTTAACCGACGGGCCTTCGCGGTAGCGATTCCGTAATCATACGGCTTATACCGTCGGCGCCCATGGGCCGGCCTGCGCTGATCTTTCTGCGATTGTCGATGATGGCGGGCGCCTTCGCGCTGCTCATCTTCTGTATCCGTGCCGCCACGGCGCAGGAAATGTCTCCGCCATCCGGTGCAAGCCAACCCTACGGCTTTGTCCCGGTCCAAAATGCGGCGCCGGATGCGCAGCCCTATGGCATCAAGCCGATCCCCGGTTACACGCCGCCATCGGCGCCGCCACAGCAATTGCGGGGCCCGTTCGAACGCACCGACGCGCCGGGCAGCACACCAGACACGCCTTACGGCTATGTGCCGCTTCGTCCCATGGCGCCGATGCCGGCTGCACTTCCGGGTGCGGGGCAGCCGCGCCTGCGAACGGACACGGCCGGGATGAATGCCGCGACCGGCACGGACCGAACGACGTACCGCGATCCTTACGGCATGAACCGTTCCAATGCTGATTATCGGCTCGGTCCTGGCGACAAGATCCGCCTCAGCGTTTTTGGTCAGAGCGACCTGTCGGGCGAATATCAGGTCGATGGTTCAGGCATGGTGCGGTTGCCCCTGATTGGCACCTTGCATGCGACCGGCGTGACTGCCCCGGGGCTTGAGCAGGGGATCGCCGGCGCCTTGGCGGATGGATATCTCAAAGACCCGCGCGTCAATGTCGAGATCGCAACCTACCGGCCCTTCTATATCATCGGCGCGGTCAACCGGCCGGGCCAATATGCCTATGTCGATAACATGAACGCATTGAACGCTGTCGCCATGGCGGGCGGTTTCACCGACCAGGCGATCCAGAGCACGCTCTATGTGCGCCATGAAGGCGATGCCACCGAACGCCCGGTCCGCACCAACGAGCTCAGCCAGATCCAGCCCGGCGATGTGATCCGTGTGAAAACCACCCTGTTCTGGGATGCCATGAACATGTTCGCGCCCGTGGCCGGCCCGGCCGCCATCGCCGCCGCAGCGATTAACTAGGCCGCTTTGCGCTTAGGCTTGGGCTCGCCTAAAATAGCGGCATGAACACCGCCCCCGTCATCCATCCCAATAAAATTGTCCGCCTCAAATCCGTGGAAATCGGCAACGCTTTGAAGCTTGCGATTATCGCGGGACCCTGCCAGCTGGAAAGCCGGAGCCATGCCTTCGACATGGCGGGAGCGCTGAAAGAGATCTGCGAAAAGATGGGCGTGGGGCTGGTCTACAAGACCAGCTTCGACAAGGCCAACCGCACCAGCGCCACCACCGCCCGGGGTATGGGGCTGGAAAACGCGCTGCCGATCTTCGCTGATATTCGCGACAAATTCGGCCTGCCGGTTCTCACCGATGTCCATGAACGCGATCAATGCGCGGCGGTGGCCCAGGCGGTGGATGTGCTGCAGATTCCAGCATTTCTTTCCCGCCAGACCGACCTTCTGGTCGCTGCCGCACATACCGGCAAGGCGGTCAATGTGAAGAAGGGCCAGTTCCTGGCGCCGCATGACATGAAGAATGTCATCGCCAAGATCACAGGCGCGGGAAATCCCAATGTGCTGGCGACGGAGCGCGGGGTCAGTTTCGGCTACAACACGTTGGTAAGTGACATGCGCGCTTTGCCGATCATGGCCGCGTTCGGCGCGCCGGTGGTGTTCGATGCCACCCATTCGGTGCAGCAGCCGGGTGGGCAGGGCGACAAGTCGGGCGGCGACCGCACCATGGTGCCGTATCTGGCGCGCGCTGCTGTCGCGGCCGGCGTCGCCGCCGTTTTCATGGAAGTCCATCAGGACCCGGATCACGCGCCGTCCGACGGACCCAACATGGTCAAGCTCAAGGATTTCCCCGCGCTGCTGGAGCAGTTGGTGGAAATCGATGCTGTGGTGAAGCGCGGGGCGTCTTAACTCGCGTTCGCCGCCATCCAACTGACGGCCACGCCCCAGATCGACAGCACCAGCAGCGCCATCGTGGCGATGGACGCGATCGCGAAACCGGGGCCGCGTTTGCTCGCTTCCTTCATATAGCCGATTGCATAGAGCACCCGGCCGATGCACCAGACCAGCCCAAGCGCCGCCGGGATCCAGCCGTGAAAATAAAGCGTCGCGACCCAGAGCAGGGGCAGGAAGATCACCACCTGTTCGACGGTATTGCCTTGCACCCGCAAGGCGCGATCCACATCGGCATGACCGCTCATGGCAGGCGGCCAGATATTGTGCGTCTTGCGCGTCCGTCCCACGACGACCATCGTGTAGTAAAGCACTATCGCGGTCAGGATGGTGACGGCAGCACTCAGAATTGTGGCAGGCGCGGCAAGCATGAAATCCCCCCGGTTGCGGTGACAAGAAATCCCGCGCCATGGACGGCGCGGGATCACTCTAGCTGAGTCCGCTTTTTATCGCGCGTCGCGATGCCGGGCCATGCGCTCCTGGATCCGGGCCTTGCGATCCGCCGGCAAGGCATCCCAGCGGGCCTGCATATCGGCCTTGAGCTTCTGCCGGTCGCTTTCCGTCATCGCCGCCAGCTTCTGGAAACGCTCCTTGCGCCAGGCGCGCATCTGTTCACGCGCTTCCTGGCGGGCCTCAATCCGGAATGCGGCGCGCTGTTCGGGGGTGAGGAAGCTCAGGAGCCGGCCATCATGCGACCGGCCGGCGCTCTGCTCGGACCCGGCCATGCCAGGGGTCTGGCTTGCGACCGGCAGCGCCCCAATCAGGGGCAGGGGCGCCAGCAGGCCGGCAGCCAGGACGATCATTTTGAAACGAGTCATAGGAATTTCTCCAGCAAAACGCCCTTCACACAGGTGAAACGCCCCCGGCGCCCCAACTCCGTCGCTCCGGCGGGCGGGACGG
>Ga0207695_10004773_pt1 | contig 18331 bp, 34 predicted proteins | sample KBSC54metaG_FD_184354 | JGI IMG/M metagenome (GOLD analysis project Ga0207695, IMG submission 184354) | Corn rhizosphere microbial communities from Kellogg Biological Station, Michigan, USA - KBS C5-4 metaG (SPAdes) (version 2) | ecosystem: Host-associated > Plants > Roots > Rhizosphere > Soil... | reverse complement strand
TGGGGGTCCAGGTGCCCGGAGTCATTCCCACCGCATACCTTACGCATAGCGTCTACCGTGTGCATAGCCGGATGGCGTAACCTATTGTCCTGTCTGTATGTTATGGGTTTCCTGTATGTATGGTGTAGATGGGTGGTTAGCGGGTATCATGGTGGATGGTTAGCGGGCCGGGTACTCCGCCATCTCCAAAGAACCTTAGGTATCAATGGTAGCACTATTTCTGGATGCCATCGTTCCGGCATGTAGATGATGCCTGCGTTATACCATCCGTCACGTCTAGTATTCGTAGTATGGATCATTATACGGAATCCTGACTACCGCTACCCTGTCGAGAATGCACAAGGTGCCTTGTCCCCATACGCCTACTTCGATTTGTCCTTCCATCGGCATATCGTGTAGCACAGTAGCATTACAACCACTGTAGATGCCTGCTAGAATGCGTACCCTGTCTCCTGTTGTGTAAGCATCGGCGGTTATGCTATCTCTTCTGTGCATAGATGCTCCCTATGCGTGTCGAGTACGTGGTTTCTACAGCGTTGCGACGTGGTGTGTCCTAGGTTGCAGAATCGGCAACGCCAGAAGCCATCTACCGGACTCATGTAGACGTGTTGCTTAGCTTCAAGGTGTAGGGGGGTGAGTTTCCGGGGTCGCCCTAACCCTTGTCCGTGTCTATCCACTTCGTAGCCGGTCGTTAGTGCCCATGAGGGCATCCGTGTTCGTCCATCTCTGCGCCGCATCCGCATACGTCATTTCGTAGGATCCTGATGCGGATATCGTCAAGGTCGAGGATCATTTTTCCACCGTACTTCTCACTAATGAGAATATGGGCGAATGAACCCGAGAATAGAGGCCCGTTCTTAGTCTCTATGCGGAGAAACAGGCTGTGATACTCGTCTAGCTGTGCCTGTAACTCTCGGATGCGCTTGTATGGTCGAAGGATCATCCTCGTCGTTTGACGCTCGTAGCTGTATGCTGAATGAAGTATGCGGCTACGATGATCGGCATAGCGGTACCCAACGCGCTATCCGTATTGCCTGTATGCCAAACCTGCAACAGATAGCTTATGATGATGGTTACGGCTACGAGTCCGGGAATGCCTGTCTGTACGGCTTCGACTAAATCTAGATGGTTACGGCTTGCCTCTCCCGGAGTCAACGCGCGTACTTCCGCAACAACCTTCGGCGTTTCCACTGGGGTATCTTCTACCGCGTTCATGAGGGATCCTCTGGCTTCGCGTTCGCAGGGGAAGCCAACGCCTTACCGATATTCTGTGCAGCCGCGAGAGGCATCTTCACATCGTATTGATGCCCCGATGGGTGGATCGCGGAGAGAGTCCGGATAGACTCTCCCGTAAGCTCGTGGCGTTCCTCAGTAATCATGATCTGGCATCCCGCGAGCGTCGTCACGATAGGGACTAGCTGTACCTGCGGAAGCGGCTTCAACTCTGCCGCTCCGTTACCCGCAGCCTTCACGATAGCGTCTAGCCGTGCCTTATCTGCTGACTTCATGGATCTTCCCCTCTCCGATAGCAAGAACCTGTGACAACTCCGTAACCGCGCACATATGGCACATATGAGAATGCATAGAAGGATCTTTACACTCTCCCCCTACGGATACTGTGGGCCTTAGCGGGATCCCGCAATGCGTATACGGTTGTCCTACGGTCGCGAAATGCAGATCTCCATTATCGTAGCACACAGGCGTAAGTGTAACCTCTAACCCCATAGCTTTTCTTTCACCTTCCCCTTACGTGGATCTTCCGGCTTATCATCCCCTCCATCATCGGGTGGAGCGGCTACGACCTTCGGCGGAGTCACCTTCGGTGGTTTCACTATCGCAATCGTGCGGGGAGCATGAAAATACATAACCTCATGCTCGCGCATCCCGCCTGTCATTGAGAGGAAGTCATCAAGGTTTAGCCCCATAATCTCTGCCTGTCGCCTAGCGCGGTACCTATCCGTTAGCGGCCAATGGAACTGATGCATGGATTGATCGCGGGAAGCTCCCGGTACATGTACGGGGGATTGTGTAGCGGAAACGAACGAGACTCCCCTACCCCTTCCCGTCATATAGCCTACCTCGACTTCTGGCGCTAGATCAATGGTACGCCCGTCCGACGTTAGCCGTAACTCATCGATATAGATAGTCCACTTCTTAGCCTGTAAACAACGCTCGATACACTCACTAAACAACTCGTGAGCCTCGTCCAGCCGGGAACGCCCGAAGGAAACAGGACGGAGAATGACGCGGATTGGTTGTCCACTATCTATCCGTCTTCCTTCGTCGCGTAGCGGCCATTCGTGGACTACTTCAAACCCCATATGGTCGATAGTGGAATCACCCCCCTTCGCGTCCAACACAACGACGTAGGGACGATTCCTAATCAGATGAAATCCGAGTGTGGACTTCCCGAATCCAGTAGGGCCAATCATGCAGGCATGTTCGCCCGGCTGCATAGGGTCGATAACTTCGCGGCGGAAGTCTGCCCAACGCATACGTGGATCCTTACGAGGCATCGCCTACTCCGAAGTCTTCCGGACTCATCGCACCGGGAACCGAACCGTTACGTTCCGCTTCCTTACGCGCAAGGTCTGCCTGTTCCTCTTTCCAATCATCGTAAGAAGCATTCAGTTTTGCAAACGCTTCCTTAGAACCCTCTCCGTGGAGTCCAGACACGACAGGTTCCAGCGCTGGCCGGACACGCTCGATACGCATCGACGCTTCCGCCGCAATCGGAGCGGCTACATACTTCCCGATACCCGCGCTTTCCGACATGCTTACAAGGAACTGGTAGAAGCGCGGGCTACGTTGTGCCGCCCAGTCCGCAATCGGCGGGCCTGCCTCATCCGAGAGTCCTACCATAGAGAATCCCGCAGCGGGAGCGAGTCCCGTGCCTTGCAGGATCATCCCCACACCCCCATACAGGAGTGTCGCGCCTTCGCTCGCCTTCTCGTGCAGCGCAGCCTTAGACCCTCTCCTCGTTGCCCCTGCGCCCGTCCTAGGTCCGCGTGGGACTCCTGCATCGCTTCGACGCTTCCGTTTACGTGGAGCCTCGTCACCTTCGCTAACAGGATCCCCGAAGGATGCTACCGGATCGTTAGTTCCAAGTGATGCGGGAGAGAAATCCCCGCTTGTGTTCGGCCGATCCTCCACCGGAATCACTGGATCCGTCTTCGTTTCCTTGTCCGTTTCCTTCGTCGCCATCCTTACTCCCTAGCTTCGTGATTGCGTCTTTCAACTCTGAGATGGAGGATCCAAACTCTTTACGTAACCCTTCGACTGCATCGTTGAAGTCTTCCGTCTCTGACTGTCCCTTAGAGCTTGAGCTTCGACGGCGCGGCTTAGGTCGTTTAGATTTCGGTTTATCCTTTTCGCTATCCGAATCATCTTCCACGTCTGAATCGGATGAAGAATCATCATCGGAATCGTCGGAGTCATCATCGTCCGTGTCAGAATCCGTGTCTTCTGAATCGTTAGTCTCATCTTCGGTGTCATCATCGTCCCGTTCTCTATCGTTATCATCATCCATTCGTTACCGCCTCTCCTTGCGGAAGATATTCAACCTCTCCGTAGTGACGTACGATGCAGATATACGCTTCGATATCTTCTCCCCTCACTAATCCCATCGTTACCACTAATCTATGGTGCCTGTTACACAAGTGTACTTGACGGTTTATGCCGGGATGACAGTGGTATCCCCGCATAGCGCAGGCGTTACAACGCTTCGGTAGTTTCCTAGTTCTCACGAAAGAAATTGATTCAATCCAAAAAACGTTGCAATGCAGATACGGATGACGCTAGCTTGACTCAAACCCATTTCTTCCGCATACCGCTTGAGAGGATCCCGTAGATTCGTCGGTATTGCAACCGCGATCCGGACAGGCGGAGTCGCCACACTAGCCGCCGTCCGCTTTGTATCGCCCTCAGTCTCTCCCATTTTCTGCCTGTCACCCCTCTCCGCAAAACTTCTGTGCCGGAATGATGCCGTTATGATGTCGAAATGATGTTACTTTCTCCGCCATTCGGCACACGGATTGTAGCAGACGTTCCCCGAACGTGGTAACCGAGAGGTAAAATCCTGTCTATGGATACAGTCTTTCATCACCGCGTCACGTCGTTTGTGCTGATGGGATCCTTCGTTGTCGCCACGATGCTTCTAACGAACTACGTAGCGAGAACGTGGAGCTATAAGCATAGCCAAGATGAGGGGATTGTCGGTAAGTTTGCTACTGGCTATCTCTACAACTCATAGATAGGAGAGTACGTATGCCAACCGCAACCACGGTACCGGGCGCGAGCGCAGTCCGACCGCTCCCGCAGACAACCACGCGCGAAGGCGGTACCGGACTCCCCTTCGTCGCGGTTGCCCGAAAAGCTAAGCGTATCGGTTACGCTCATGCCGGACTCGCGTTCAATGGCGGAGTTGCCACCGATCCCCTCCCGCAGGCTCCAGGTTACGCGCGTAAGATTCTGCTTAGAATCGCGGGTACCGCCGGAACCGGTGCATCCACCTTCACGACAGACGCACAGGCATCCGCTGCCCTCTCCATCCAGAATATCACCCTAAAGGATGGGTTTGGAACCCCGGTGTTTACAGGTAGTGGGTTCGGTCTTCTCTACCTGGATCCTCTCGTTTCCGGACAGTACGGACTTATCAAGGCTAGTGATATCACTACCGCTCCCAGTTATTCCGCCTTCAATGCGACTGGCGGTAACTTCAACGTTTGGCTTCCGCTTCCACTTGAGATTACACCCGGTTACGGTTGCATGTCTATCGGTAACGCTTCGGCGCTCCCTAGCCTTACGGTTACGCTCAATACTACCGCTTCCATCTACGCTACCGGCCCGACTCTTGCACCTAGCGTAGAGGTCGATGCAGAGGTCGAGTATTACGAGGTTGATGATCCCCAGATCGAGCCGGAAGGACTGGGGACAACGTGTCAGCATATCGAACAGCCATGTTCCCCACCTGTCGGTGGCGGCGCGTCTATGCGTATCCAGCTTCCCCACTCAAGCGGGTATCTTCGCACGATCATTCTCGTAGCGCGAGACTCTACGGGAGCGCGTGTCGAAGCGTTCGGTACGCGCGTCCGTCTGTATGTGGACGGCTTCCCGCTCCGTGACGAACAGCTTGCGCAGCTTACCGATAACTTCTACCAGTTGAATGGTGGACAGGTCGCGCGTCCTACCGGGGTTATCGCGTACAGTTTCGAGGAGTCGCTCGCACAGTCTCTGAATCTGGGGACTGCCGATACGCTTATGGAAGCGCTTCCGATTACGCCTGCGACTCAGATCGAAGTTGAGTGTACCCCGTGGGCTTCTGTCGGGACTCCGCCATACACGGTTACCTGTATTTACAACATCATCGTTCCGAAGGGGCAGCTTGCTATCGGACTTCCAGAAGCTATGCTGTCCGCATAAGGAAAGGGATAAACGATGACAGTTGCAACAGGTAGGTTTCGGACAGGAGTAGGAGTCGCGAGAGGGTCGGGTGCGATGGACGCAGGGTTCACGCATGTCCAGCCGCCCGGATTCCCCCCTGCCCCTCCAAAGAGTGTGTTTAGCAATGGGGCTACGCTAGTCGCGCTCGCGTCGGCTGCATGGCTCGTAGTTCTCTACGTCCACTTCCACACGTACTAAGGATGGTTTTCGTTATGCGTATGAACTTCACTACTGGCGTTATCGTCGGGATTCTCGGTGTCTATGTGTTTCATCATTGGTTGATGCCGCTTCCCGGCCCGAACTCTGCGGCTAAGCGTTCCGGCGGCTGAGGGGATTAGAGTCCCTTGCAGTTTGTAGGGATGATCGCGTTCCCGTTCGGCTATGCGTGCGTCTACACGGCCGTACAGATGTTGAAACGTCCGCCGAACGGACAATCCGGTAGCGTATTGTATTGGCTTACTGGTATCACGTCGCTAGGTGCTCCGTCTATGGGAGGGTCTAGCGCGACTACTGGAAGCCGTAAGAATCAGACAGGGAAAACGCCTAACTCTCCGCCTACCAGTCCACCGCAACGGACAGGGAGAGGGACACACTCGATATGAAGACAGGGGTACTAGTTCCAGCGTTCGCAGCCGCAGGCGTCATCACTGTACGCGCCGTGGTTGGCAATAAGCGCGCTCCGTACCCTTATGAGTTTATGTCATGGGCACTAGTCTACGGTGGGGTAGCAATGATCGGTACCGATGATTTCGCGGAAGCGCTTGCATGGGGATACCTTGTAGCTATGCTCATGGCTCCAACTTTCGCCGATGTGTGGAAGCAGATTCCGATAGGGAAGCCGGTACCGAAGGGGTCTAACACTCCGGCTAACGTTCCGTCTAAGACTAATCCGCAGGGACTCCCCTCGACTGGATAGGTGATATGGCTAAGGTTTTCGCTCTTGGAACTATGGTAGTCTTCGGGCTTATGCTCGCAGACCTTGTGCGTAACCCTACCGGTACGAAAACGCTACTCGGTGGCGGCACGTCACTCGTCAAGAATACTGGCAATCAACTTCTCGGCTACAAGGCATGACTCGTAATCAGGTATCGTTTACTCTATGGATCGCGGTAACGGTACTGGCTGCGTACTCTGCTTACACTCTGATTAGGAAGGTATAGCATGAGTCAGAAGACTCTCCTCATCGTTGGCGCAGTTGTAGTCGCCTACTTCGTTTTCGTCAAGTAATGTCTAGGGATCCTCGCGCACAGGTTCGGGGTAACATCTTCCCTGCCGCTACACAAGCGCGGGGACTTACCGCGTCTGCCTACTGGGGCGACGCGGGAGAGGGCGAACACCCTATCCAGATGTACGCTCGTCCGGACAACGCGGGTAGGGACACGCTCCCGGACAGGCGTAGAGGGGCCGCGGATACACAATGGGATCCCGCGTTCGGTATGGAAGGCGCGAACGATTCCATTAGAATGCGCTTCCTGAATAGCATCAACCTAGGCAAGTTCATTCGCCCTACCATCGGGTCTTACATGAATGGGCGAAGCGATATGCGCCCGTCCGCTGTAGCGATCCACCCGCGCGTAGCCGGAGAACCCCTCCCGGTGTCTCGCCTTCCCGGTGGACGGATGGTTGCTCCCGGTAGGGTTACGCGTTGGGAACAGGCTAGCCTTATCTGGCCGCAGATGGGTAAGGGCGGTAACTAATGTATGTCGGACAGGTAGTGCATTACGTAGGAGACGAGGCTAAGTCTAACGGAGAGACTCTCGCTCCCGCTATCGTTACCCGCGTATGGAGTCCCGACGTGGTAAACCTTACCGTATTCCCGGACTGCGGTAACCCGGTATGCGTTACAAGCGTACAGAGGGAGTTTGAAGGGTCTAACAGGTTCTTCCGAGAGGTTACTAGCTAGTGGAGAAGCTTACACACAAGTATGCGGGGATTCCCGCCTATGGTTGGGTCGCAGCTATCGCGGTGGGAGCCTACTTGCTTATGCGTATGCGATCCTCTAGCGCATCGTCCAGCGCAGACGGTACGGATACGAGTGGAGATGCGGCTACCACCGCAGGGGGACAGGGGCAACTGGCGGGAGAGGAACAGGGGTACGGACTCGGCTACGCAGCGGGTGCCGCACAGGCACAGACGAAGGTACCCGCAGGCTACCAACAGTGTCGCCCGATGAAGGATCCCAGTGGAAAGACGCATACGGTATGCGGACAAGGACACTTCGTACAGATTCGGGGTAGAGGTTACGAGTGGGCGCAGGGTTTGAAGGGTACCGCGAAAAAGAAGTCTGCGCCCCTTCATCGTAAGCCTACGGGCACGATCAAGCGTCCCCCTCTTGGCGGGAAGCCGGTACGTCAACAGCCTCGTACGTTGGAGTCTCGTCTCTAGGTTAGGGGTATAGGTTATGGCGGATGTGAGCGCAGTACGTAGCGGGGATGGAGTCGCGTTCCTTATCGCTGCGGGTATCGTGTTGGAGAGTATCGCGGCTTCGTGTTCCTCTCCGCAGACTACCGAACTAAACGCTAAAGCGCGTAGTGATACGCTTATGAAATGGGTCAACATTGGCGTTGTTCAAGCGGTAATCCTCGTAGGGGTGGCAGCGTATATCACTCCTCGTTACGCTAAGGCTATCGTTGCGGGTGGCGGCTTTGCTGCAACTGGCATGTATGCACAGTACGTGTATGCTAAGCGTTGTGGCTTGCGTTCCGACAAGTCAGGTACGGAGTCTTACTAATATGCCGATGATTCCCGTACACCCGGGAGGGAATAAGCCGGACGTATCGGATTGGCGCGTGCAACTCCTAACCGCGATCCGTGCACCCGTGAACGCGACGAACCTTACCGCGTTGCAGGCGTGGGCCTTGTCCGAGAGTGGGTACAACGCGGAATGGGGAACCAATCAAGCCGGGCCTCCCGGAGTCGGGCCAACCGGGCCGTACGGCGGTTACAATCCTCTAGCCATCACGGTTAGTTGGGGGGTTCCAACCACGGGCGATATCAATAGCCAAGGAGTCAAGCAGTTTGCGTCTACACAGGCAGGCGTAGAGGCTACCGTACGATTCTTGCAACATGGGTATACGCCTGTCATCGACGCTTTGCGTAGTAGCGATCCCGTAGCGTTGTATCAAGCCGTGAACCAAAGCGGGTGGTGCAGAGGGTGTCAGAGTGGACTTTATCCGGTAGACCTTCACGGCTACCTTAGCGGACAACAGATTCAGGGGGGATCCTCTACGTTCAAGGGATCGTTTGGCGGGATCGGCGCGGGGGGTACGAACAGTCCCGGCGGAGGAAGTCCCGGTGCTAGCGGATCGGATAGCGGTGGACTCTTTGGAACGTGTAACATCACGACAGAGAAAGGCATCTTTGGTATCGGTGGGGGGATCCCTACTGGAGGGTTCGGGTGTTACATAGAAAAAAGTTTCATCTTCGGTGGATTGGCGGTAGGCGGATCGCTTATCATGCTTGTAGGATTAGGCTTAGCGGTCGCTCCAGGCTTCGCGTCGAAGATCGGCATAGGCGACTTGGCCGCGTTGGGAGCGGGACTCGGCTCCAAGTTGCAGGGGGTGGGGGCGAAGACGGAGAGTGTGTCCATGAAGCCGCCCGCCCAGGAGTCGGGGCCTAGCCGGGCGCAGGAACGCGCAGAAGAGGCTCACAGGCACCGGATGAACCTTGCCCGGGCGAAGACTCGGCAGGAACGTGCGAAGGCGAGAGAGGCTGAGCTACGCGCCCCCACGGGCAGGCAGCGGGTGGCGGCTGCGGGTCGGGGGGAGACTCGCGCGGCCGGGCCGGTGGCGGGCGGGTCGCTGGCGTTTGAGACTCCGGGGGTCGCAGCCTAATGCTGTTCCGTTTCCCTATAAATAGTGTAGGGAGATCGAGGAGTCCAATCCGGGTTTCCCTTATAGCGAACCCAGAATCTAGCGGAGTAGCTTTGCTCGTTCGGATACGCTTCCAGCCATCGTTCCGCAAAGCGGGTGAACTTCCTTACAGCTTCTGCCATCGAGTCAAACCCGATAATCGCGGGATAATCTCCGCCTACCGCTCCGTAACCGTATTCCGTGCGATCCGGGAGATTCTTGCTAGCCATTTCTGTTCCGCCTTCCGTTCGCTTGCCGATAAGAAGACTCTAGACGCTCCACGTAGACTTGTCAAGGGATTTCACGGAGATTTCTCAAAGATTCTGGATAGGAGTTCCTAAGATGGGAGAGTCCATGCAGCCGTCTACCGAAACCACGGGGGTATCCGCCGCTCTAGTGGGAATCGCGATTGGCGCGGGACTCTCCCTGTTTCTCCGCCGTTTCGCGGAACGAATCGACTATGATCCCGTCGCGGAAGCTCAGAGGATCGCCCGCAACGCTCTAGGAATCGAGTAACGATTATGGGATGGAGACTAAGCGCAGCCGCTCCAGCTATGCCAGCCGTCGCGCTAAACGGGATGAAGGCGTGTACGCTCGATGATCCTGCGGGCGCGTCAAACGGACAGGCATTGACGAGCGGAACCATTTATGCCGTCCAGGTAGAGGTATTCAATCCTCTAACCGCCGTCGCTAACTGCGGCTTCAACATCTCTGCGGGGGAAGCGGGAGGGACTGCCGGACAGAATCTCATAGGCTTTTTCTCCGCCGATGGAACTACCCTTCTCGGGCAGACAGGCGACTTGTCAAACGCGGGGACTACAGGTAACTGGACGACCGCAGGATCTAACAAGGTTACTCCTGTAGCGTTTTCTCTCCCGGCTACCCCGTATATTTGGGCTTTGGTTCTTGCGGTGTTCGTGACAACCGCTCCGAGTATCCGGTGTCCAAGTTCTACGGTTGGAGCGGGCTTCGTGACTTCTACAAACATTGTACGTGCGGGGACGCTAGGCGTTGGACAGACCGCGCTTCCCGCAAACTTTCTCCCTGCGAACGTGTCGAACGCGGGTGCGCTTCTCCCCCTGATTGGACTATGGTAAATGATTGATGTTTCACAGTTTCAAGGGTCTATCAACTGGCGTAGCGTTACGCCTAGCCGTGTCCTTATCCGGGTGACGGTAGGGAGTTTGGGGATTGACGCGTTCGCGCGTGCGAATCTCGCGGGGGCGCATGACACAGGCAAGGTGTATGGCGGCTATCATTTCCTGGAGGATTCTAACCCAGAAATACAGATCGACCATTTCCTTAGTGTATGGCGTCCCGCTCCCGGTAACATTCGCGGGATGATTGACGTAGAACCATCCCCATTCTCCCACCCTAGTCTATCGATTACGATAGGCGCATACCGTAGGTATAAGGAACGAACGGGACATTACCCTATCCTCTACGGTAACAGTGGGGTTCTTGCAGAGTTACACCTTCCGGCGGATGCTGCGAAGTGTCCGCTTATGGTAGCAGACTTCGGCATAGATGACGGGAAGGAACACCATATCGGGAGCATCCCGAGTCCATGGCGTGAGGCGGCTATCCACCAGTTTACGGATAAGGGTAGGGTAGCGGGTATCACGGCGAATACGGTAGACTTGGATCATGTCCTGTTGCCTTCCGCGATTCTTATGCCTAAGCCTAGACCGATCATCGACAAATGGGAGGTTAGCTACGTTACGAGGAAGCATGTACGTGTCCGCAGGTTTACGCGCGCTCCGATACCTTATCTCGCTTCTAGGCCGCGTGCAAAGTATCGCGGCGCAGTCCACATCTATCCACATAGGAAAGAGGTATAGCATGAGTGACGAGACACAGACGCAGAATGAGTCTAACGATGAGGCTAACGAAGTGACGCAGGATGAGGCTAACGAGAAGGTTCTCGTTGAGCCGGACTTCTCGAAACTCTCGCAGGTAGCGCGAGAAGCTTTGGATCGCGGAGACAATCCGCGTAGCCTCTCCCCAGATCAGTACGCGCTTTACATTCTCGCAGTCGCAGACGCGAACGTAGGGGAGTAGGCTATGCCCTTCGCAGCCGAAGTGTCCATCGAAGCCGCCCTAGGCGAGTTGACGGATAGGGTGGACGCGCTTCACCGGGCCTACGTGGAGCAGTTGTACCGTGTCCACCCTGCCGAGTCAACCACGTCCCTCAAGCCGGTCACGACGGCGGGAGAGTCGCCTACAAGCCCGCTCACGGTCATTGCTGACCCTCCCGGGGGGATGTGTTGGGAGGTTCAGAGGTTGAGCTTCGGCGTCTCCCCCGGGGGGAGCATCACGACGCAAGGTGTGTTGAGCATCTACCGGGATGGCGTATGGATTGCGGGAACTTCGACGCTTCCAAACTTCATAACGTTTAGCCGGTATGAATGTCTCGTGATGCCTAACACCTATCTTACGGCTCAATGGGTGGGTGGAGCGGAGCCGAGTGGGAGCGGGCTTACGGTACAAGTTAGCGCTGCGGAATATCCTATCCTTGCGTTGAAGCGTTCTAGCGCTTAGTGACTCCACAACCGCTTAGCTTCCCGTTCTCGGGAGTGATAGACAAGAACGGTAACCTATCCGTATCCCTTACGGGGTTTCAAGCTGGGGTTTGGGCATCGTGGACGGTAAACCTCCAGGCTACAACCGGCTTAGCTACTGTACTTGCGGGGAACGATGCCATTGTCGGGCCTATCCCTATTCATAATCTAGGAGCTACGCTAGGCCCGGTGGTTACGTATGGGTCGCAGGGAGCATCCGTAACGATCACGAACGGGAATCCCGGCGAGAATGTTGTAGGCGTAGCCTATGGTATGTCGTCGGCCGATCCACAGGACTTGGCGGGTAACACTTCACAAGCGTACAGTAGCGTAGGACAGTCTACGTCGTATGATGGACAAGACCTTATCAATCAGCAAAGCGTAACGATTACGAGTGATACAACGTTCCCGCCTATAGCCGTCCCGGGTGTGGATCCTGTGACGTATGATGTTCGGAACTTCGCGAGTGTGCTACTTGGCTTGCGATTGTCTTCTGGCGGTCCGCTTCTTATCACCTTTAGATGGTATCAGAATGCTGACGGTACGCGTTTGGTAGGACAACGGTCTATGGTGTTGGATAGTGTCGTTGCTACGGCGGTGGCGACGATTCCGAATCTCGGGCCTTTTCTAAACATCGTTGTAAACCGTTTGGCGGGTGGACAGTTTACCTGGAATGCTAGCCTTGTAACGTCGCAGCGTATCGTAACTGATATCTTCGGCGGGAACTTCACTCCTTACCTTGTCGAAGCGTATGCACAGCTTGCAACCCAGAACAGTACCCTAACCCTACCATTCGGTACGTTGTATGCCGGGCCTGTCTACTACTCATTCCGGAATAGGTCGCAGTCTGTCGGCATCGTAACGTTCACCATAAACCAGATGGGATCCGACGGAGTCTACCGTACCGTAGGACTTGTCCAGAACATCAACCTAGCCGCAGGGGGAGACATACAAGGTGTAGCTGTGCTCCCCGCTGCGCCGTGTCAAGTTGCGGCCGCTTCTGGAACCACTGTCGGAAGCTATACGTTCGATATGTTGATTTACACGACTACTACGGGGTCTAGCTAGGTGTTAGGGAAAATGTCTCCGCGTATCTGTTTGAGTCCCTGTATGGTTCCGCCGTTCGCGCGTCGATGCTTACGTTTTGCAGCTTCGATCTTCTTACGCTTCAACGCTTCGCGAGCGTCTAAGTCTTTGAGCGGAGCTTCGAGAACCTGCCAGTCCGGGAGACTGTCCAGCCATGATGCGAACGCTTGTTCGCCCTCAGTTCGGGTGTTGCAGGCTTCGTCCATATGTGCTAGTGTACCACTGTCATTAGGTGCGGGGAGCAATGGGCGACCCGCGACATAGACCCAAAAGGAAGGTGAGAAGCATGGCGTCTAACGCTGTGGCGATCATCCCGTCTGCGATGACGGATGAAGACAAGGCGGCTTTGGCTGCACAGATGGAAGCGAAGATCGCAACTGCGACTACCGTAGACGAAGTGTTTGCGGAATCGTCTACTCTCGGCCTGGAGGATATCGCAGGAGTTCCCGTTACCGTAAACTCTGTACGTTTCATTCAGAGCGCAGAACAGTACGCGAAGGCGGAATCGTCTACAGGCTACTTCGTTGTCATGGTGACTGATCATGGCATCGTCACAACGGGCGCACGGACTGTTGTGCAGAAGCTCTACAAGACTGCTGAGCTTGGCGGCTTCCCGCTTACCCTCCGCTTCTGGCAGAATGACAAGGAGACTTCTCGCGGGTATCGTCCGTGGAATGTCTCGCTCGCGCGTGACTAGGTAAGGAAGATCCCCACCGGGCCGGTAAGCCTGCCTCTATGGCACATCGGCCCGGTGGGGTAAACCCACTCACACTCGGGATAGGTCATTAGGCTATCGAGCGTTCCGGGGCGTGAGCATATTGTAGCACAGGGGCGACGGGATAGGCAATGGCAGTACGTAAACGTTGGGATAGTCTCTCCCCTTCGTATCGAAAGAGGCTAGAGCGGAACGGGATTGACCGTGAGATGCACGACACGGGAGCGTCCCTCGTTCGTGCTCGCGGCCATTTCGAGTCTCCTAAGACTAACCCTGTGCGTAACCGTGTCCAGCGCAGACGATCCGTCATATGGAATAAGTATAGGAATCGCGCTAAGAAACTCGCAGCTTACGAGTATATTCGTTCCGCGTACCTGTTTGACCCTTACCATCTTTTCAGTCCTATTGTGTTACGCAGGACGGTAGAGCATTACGAGAAGCTAGAACGTAGATGGAAGAGAAGCGGTAAGGGAACTACACAAGCCGAGTTTGATAGATGGTATCGGGACATGGCAGAGGAGTTTAGGCGTTCAGGAGAGTTCTTGTATCCGGAACTCCCTCTGTTCTATCACGGTAGAGAAGGGTCTAAGAAGCGATGAAGTGTACGTATGACACGCAGGGGATGGCTGACGGAGAGAAATGCGAGAAGGAAGCCGTCTATTGTCTGGAGTGGCGGTATGAGATGGCCCCCGGTTGGATCGTTGAAACGAAGCGCTTGTTTTGTGAGAGACACGCGGATAAGGCGTATGGTGCGCTTGTGTCTACTCGTATCAATCCACGTACAGAGGCGGTTGTGTAATGCGTCTAACCATTTTTGATAAGGATTGGTCGGAGAAAGAGACAGAGAGTACTAGGGAGGTTGTTGTAGAGACTCACCTAACGCGAGTCCGTATCCTAGAGGTTGCAGGAGTGCTGAGGGTTACCCACGAACGAGCCGCATCGGATCCGCGATGAGCTTCCAGGAACCATTACTACAGGGAGCGGAGAGACGTGCGGAGTGGAACAGGGATAACCGTGCGTACAAGGCGGAGTGGGAGAAGGAGAATCGACTCCCGCGTCGAAGGACAAAGCAACGTCCCTTCGCAGGCTTCGATGGAGAGGGGTGGACGGTTCGGGGGAAGCATAGGCTGTACCTGTTGCGAGCGGGAGGGTCGGAGTTGTATACAGGGGAGCCGTTGGACGTATGGGAAGTCTTCGAGTGGATGATTGACTTACCCCGCGACGTGTACTACGTAGGATTCTCGATAGGGTATGACCTAACGATGATTCTACGTGGGCTTCCGCGGGAACGGTTCATGAAGCTTTATGATCGGTCTACGCGTACCTTCGGAGAGAAGAAAGTGTTACCGTTGGACTGGGGTCCGTTCCGGTTGGATTGGATTCCAGGTAAGCGTTTCTCGGTGTGGAGTAGGGAGGATCCGTCTAAGCGTTTCAACGTGGAAGATGTTATCGGGTGTTTTCAACAGAGTTTCGCTACAGCGATAGAGCATTGGAAGATCCCGACGAAGGCGGAACAAGCGTTTATCGAGTCCATGAAGGCGGAACGTAGCGACTTTGCTAAGGTGGCATCTACCCCGGAAGGTTTGGAACGGCTCAAGCGATACAATACGTTAGAGTGTAGGCTTCTGGCGAAGATGATGGAGCGGGTGCGTGAGGCTTGTCATAACGAGGATATCCGTCCTACTTCGTGGTTTGGCGCGGGGCAACTCGCGCAAGCCTTGTTGCGGAAGCATGACGCTAAACAGTACATGAATACGTTTAGTGACTCGTTTATGACTCATGCGGAAGAAGCCTATTACGGTGGATTCTTTGATGTGTCTAGCGTAGGCTACTTCGATTCGTTGTATGAGTATGATATTTGTAGTGCGTATCCGCACGCGATGCGGACGCTCCCCTGTCTCGCTCATGCGACGCTTGTGCATGGAGAGGCTGAGGGGCGACGCTTGTACCGTGTCCAGTGGAAGCCGCGCGGGGAACCATCATGGGGAGCGTTCCCGCTGCGACATGCGCGGGGAGAGAAGATGTTGCGAGAGAAGCCTTCCACGTTTCTTGAAGGTTTAGCCGCTCCGTCTTTCACTCCAGGTACGCTCTACTATCCGACTCATGGTAAGGGATGGTACTGGGATGCGGAAGTCGATTCGGTTATACAATCTCGCGATAGGGACTACGAAGTATCACATCTTGACTGTTGGACGCTTCAAAGTCACTGTGATTGTCGTCCGTTTGAGTGGGTATCGGAGTTATACGATTACCGTAAGAAACTGGGTAAGAGTGGACAAGGAATGGTACTCAAACTCGGAATCAATAGCCTCTATGGAAAACTTGCGCAGTCCATAGGCCGTCCCCAGTTTGCGAACATCATCCTTGCAGGTATGATTACGTCTAAGACTAGGAGTATGATCCATGAGGCGATCGGAAAGGCGGGAGCGGAGAATGTGGTTATGGTGGCGACGGACGCGGTATACACCCATAAGCCTATCGAGGGTCTTGATATCGGGGAAGGACTGGGACAGTGGGAGGGTAAAGCGTACGGCCGGTACGTTGTCATTGTGCCGGGTCTGCATTACAGTTTGGATAAAGAGAAAGTCAAGACTCGCGGGATCCCCGCAAGAGTCATCCGAGAAGGCTTACAGCGGATAGAGGATCACTGGTATAGCGATAAGCGTTGGGAGTCTCTGCATTTCCCGTTAGAATCCTTCGTGTCTTGTCAGAACGCGTACCATATCGGACGGCCAGAGCTTGCGGGAGAATGGGTGACGATGCCTCGCGCGATCCACTTCGGCACGATGGATAAACGGATGATCCCGCTAGACCTTCTCGTAGGAGACCGGGTAAGACTCCCATTATGGGCGAACACGGAGCATCTGCCCACGGGGCACCGATCCGAATGGGGGTACATGCAGCAGTTGCGACGCGCGGCGCAGCGGGAGACAGGAGACCTGGACTTCGACTCGCTCGGGGACGCGCAGCCCGACTACCGCGACCCTCTTGCATTGTGGGATTGATCGTGGTAAGATCGCGCTAGGAAGCCAACCACGGAAGGGGAGTAGGGATCATGGCGGAAACGAAGCAGAAGGCGGGAGCGAAGGTGACTGAGGTTGAGGATCATGGCATCGCGACGTTCGGGGAGCCTGTCGCGCAGGTCAGGAGTGGCCGCGCGTCATGGCAGGACGAGGCGAGCGCGGTGGAGCCTATCGACAGGCTGATCGACGCCTACTCGGACGCGTACGGGGGAAACGGGGACGGCTACAACCGCTCCGTGTCCAACTTCACGTACGCACCGTTCGCGGGGGACACGGACTCGAAGACTCCGGTAGCCGTCCGCATCGCGTCGCGCGTCAACCAGAGGGCAGAGGCGCGGCAGGTACCTGTCCATGCCAGATCGATCCGGGGTGTGCTGCATCTCGTCACGGGTGTCCGTGTCGTCAAGCCTCGTAAGAAGCGGAACGGGAACGGGAATGGGGATGGTAGCCATTCTGACTAGGTTTGGCGGGTAGCTCCCGCTCCCTGCCCCGGGACAGGGTTACAAGCCCGGGCCTAGACGCTTAGGTTTTGTCCGCGTGAGCCGCGCGTGTGAGGCTAGCGACTAGGGAGGGTAGCGCTCACTCTCCCTAGCCGCGCCGGTAACACTCCTGTAGGGCACGAGACTAGGATAGGTCTGACACACATACCCCGAGCCAAGGAGAAGCCGTGAAGTCGCAGCGCGAACGCATCGAGGAAGTGCAGCACCGTCTCTATAACCTCCTACTCGCGGACAACCCAAACGAGACGAGTGATGACGATGAGGCCATCGTCTTGATCCGGCAGGCTGACGAGGCACTCTCGCTCGCCTGGAAGCTGGCGACCAATGGCGATGGCGGCAACTCGCCTCCAGGCTGGATGCCGCACACGACACCTGAACACACGGCCGAACCGGCAGGTAACGAGAGCGTCAAGTCCCCCCCACGTGGGGGCCGGGGCCGGTGCCGGGCGCTCTGGCCGTGTGACACCTATCATCCCGAATACTGGGGGCGTGATCTTACGCTTCTACCGTACACAGAGAGGGAAGACGGATGATGCCAGTAGCCGGACGAATCTACTTCCGTGCAGGGCGAGTAACCATCACGAACCCTGACATTCTGCGCAGCATCCTCGTAAGCGCGATCACAGGGAATCCGATAGGCCCGGATCGGTCTATCGCGGCTACCGTCACCCGCTAAGAACAGGATAGGTCATGCTTAGTCACATCATCAACGCTTCTAGCCTGTCGTCCCCACTGGAACGGGTCGCGGACTGTGGACAGCCGCGCGACGACCCCGAATACCAGCACCCGGCGGCGATGGACGATCCAGCCAGCTTCGACCACCCGACACTTGATCGCGCGGCCACGACCGGGAACGTGGGATCGGATCGCCAGCGCGTGCTCGACTCACGAGAGGGAGACACGCGTAAGCGGTGCCCGGGCATTGTAGGCAAGACACAGCCATGCGGAAGCCTTCTACGAGGGGTGTCTACGCTGTGTAACTATTGTCAGTCGCAGAAGTCTCTAGGAACCCGCTAACCACCCATCTACACCATACATACAGGAAACCCATAACATACAGACAGGACAATAGGTTACGCCATCCGGCTATGCACACGGTAGACGCTATGCGTAAGGTATGCGGTGGGAATGACTCCGGGCACCTGGACCCCCA
>Ga0207695_10004770_pt1 | contig 18336 bp, 22 predicted proteins | sample KBSC54metaG_FD_184354 | JGI IMG/M metagenome (GOLD analysis project Ga0207695, IMG submission 184354) | Corn rhizosphere microbial communities from Kellogg Biological Station, Michigan, USA - KBS C5-4 metaG (SPAdes) (version 2) | ecosystem: Host-associated > Plants > Roots > Rhizosphere > Soil... | reverse complement strand
GAGTTTGAGCTGGCGCCGAAGTCATAGCCCCACACCGCTTCGAAGATGATCGAGCGCGTCAGCACCTGACGCGGGTGGCGTAGGAACAGCTCGAGCAGCAGGAACTCGGTGCGGGTGAGGCCCAGCAGCCGCTCGCCGCGCCAGGCCTCGTGGGTTGCGCGGTCCAGGCGCAGGTCGGCGAAGCGCAGCGTCTTCTCCTGTTCGGCCTCGTCGGTTCGGCGCAACAGTGCGCGTACGCGCGCCATCAGCTCGCGCAGCGCGAACGGCTTGGTCAGGTAGTCATCGGCGCCGGCGTCGAGGCCGGCGACGCGGTCGTCGACTTGCTCGCGCGCGGTCAGCATCAGAACCGGCGTGCGATCGCCGGCCAGGCGCACGCGCCGGCACACCTCCAGGCCGTCGAGCACCGGCATCGAGACGTCGAGGATGACGACGTCGTAGGAGCCCTCGCCGATCCGCGCGAGCGCATCGCCGCCGTCGCCGGAGAGCGCCACCTCGTAGCGCTCGAGCGCGAGCGCACGCGCAAGAGCCTGCTGCACGGCGGGCTCGTCGTCGACCACGAGTATGCGAGCGTGCTCTGCCATGGCAAGACTAAGGTGACGTTAGCGGGGTGGCTTGAACACTAAGAACGGGGCCGAAGAGGATGCGAAGAATCGACAGCGGCGAAATGGCCAGCGAGTCGCGGCGGTTGCGCAACGGGCTGATCAGCCTGGCAGTGTTCTTTGTCTTGGTGATCGCGCTGCTGCTGGCCGTGCCGGGCCTGCGCGCGGCCGGCGAGAAGATCACCGACGCCAACATGCCCTGGATGGGCGCCGGGATCGGTTTCGAGCTGCTCTCCTGCGCCGGCTACGTGGTGCTGTTCGAGCTCGTGTTCGAGATGGCGCGCGGCTTCTCGAGGCGGTTGTCGCTCTCCGAGCTGGCGGTCAACTCGGTCGTGTCGATCGGCGGCATCGGCGGCATCGCGCTCGGGGCCTGGGTGCTGCGCAGCAAGGGCGTTTCAGTCGAGCGGATCGCCCGGCGCTCGGTACTGATGTTCGTGCTCACGAGCGCCGTCAACGTCGGCCTGGTCGCTGTGATCGGCATCCCGATGTGGCTGGGTCTGCTGCCCGGATCGCGGGACCCGTTGCTGACATTGTTGCCGGGCGCTTTGGCGATCGTCGTGATCGTGGCCACGCTGGCCGCGGCCGTTGCCGCCGGCCGACTGGCCTCACGCGACCGGTTGAGCGATGGACGCATGCACGTAGCGCTGGTGGCGATCAGCGACGGCGTGCGCGATGCGCTGGTGTTGATCGGCAAACGCGAGTGGCGGCTGTCGGGAGCGATCGCTTACTGCCTGTTCGACACGCTCGTGCTGTACGCGTGCCTGCTCGCCTACGGCCCGACGCCGACGTTCTGGGCTGTGGCGATGGCGTATCTGGTCGGTCTGCTGGCCAACTCGATCCCGATCCCCGCCGGGCTGATCGCGGTTGAAGGAGGGTTGATCGGGACGCTCGTGCTCTTCGGAGTCCGTCCCGTCTCGGTGGCGGTGGCGGCGGTCGTCACCTACCGCGCGATCTCGCTGTGGCTGCCGGCTCTGATCGGCTCGGCGGCCTTCTTCAGCTTGCGGCGGGAGATCGGCGAGCCGGTGGCGTCGTCCGTCGACGGCGCTGCCCCCGAGGGCGTCGGCTAGTGCCAGGGCCAGCCGCGCCCGTTGGACCGGTCGGTCCGGTCGGGCGCGTGCTGCCCAGCGGGGGCGTGCGCGTGCTCGTTTTTTCAGTCAGCCGTTCGGCCGCCGCCAACGCGGCAGCGGCCTTCTGGCAGGGGCTGCCGGGAAGATGGTGCAGCACTTCCTGGATCTGCGCGGAGGCCGCGCCCCACAACCCCGGGCAGAAGACCGGCGGCGGCAGTTCGCCGCTGGCCGAGCCGGGCGCGTTCAGCGTGCTGACCGACCGCGCGGCACGCAAAGCCCCGGCCGGGGTGGCGGAGAAGATGTCGATCGAGGTGCGGCCCGTGTACAGCTCGATCGATCGCCCTTCGTCGTAGATCACGCCGGGCACGCCGCGGATCAGGATGTTGCTCTGCGGGCCGAGCGGGGCGTTTGAGTGGCGACGGTAAATCACGGTCGTCACCTGCAGGGGCAGCCGGCAGCTGCCGCCACCGCCGAGCAGGCCCTTGTTGTTGACGCAGTCGCCGTAGTAGACGCTGTCGCCGATCGTGGTGCTGTAGCTCTTGGTGCCGTCGACGGCCGCCAGCGGCCGGCCTTCGAAGCGCGGGCCGACCCAGTAGATGGGGTAGTAGGGAAAGGTCTTTGCTTCCACCAGCGCCGCAGGGCTGAGTGGCGGCGGATGTTCGGTCGTGCCGCAACCGACGGCGAGCCCGACGGCGCCGAGCAGTGCGAGCGCGCACGCCGCGCGGGCGAGCCACGGGCACGAAGACCTGAGAGCGGTTCTCATCGGCGCTGATTATCGGCTACCGCCGCCTCGCGCGCGCAACGCTACTTCCCGCTGGCTGGGGGGTTGATTGACTGAACAACCGCGCGATTCGTCACTGAAAGTCGACTCGGGCGGGAGCTGGGACCCGGTGCCGGTAGCACACCGGGTCCCGGCTGCTTGGTAATACTGGCGGCAGTGGAGGCCCACGCCGTCAGCGAGCGCCCATCTGCGCTGGCGCGCTCTCGCGCCTCGTCGCTCGCCTCTTGGATCACACCCGCGCTGCTGCTGGCGTGCGCACTGGTGGGTGCGTGGCTGCTGGTCGATCCGCGCTCGCCGGACCTGGCGGCGCAGAGCTACCGCGAGACGCTGTTCCAGCGCTACGGCTTCACGCTGTGGGACAACAACTGGTACGCCGGCCACCACCTGCCGGGCTACAGCCTGATCTTTCCGTGGCTGGCGCTGGCGCTCGGCATGCGGGTGGTGGGGGCGCTGGCGGTCCTCGTCTCGACATTCGCGTTCGAGCGAATTGCCGTGTCCATCTACGGTCCGCGCGCGCGCTGGGGCGCTGTCTGCTTTGCGATCGCCGCAGTCGGCGATCTGTGGATCGGGCGGCTCACGTTCGCGCTCGGCGTCGGCTTCGCGATGCTGGCCGTGCTCGCGGCCGTGCGACGGCGGCCGTGGTTGGCGGCGGCGCTCACCGCCGTGTGCGCGGCGACCAGTCCCGTCGCCGGGCTGCTGCTTGCGTTGGCGGCCGTCAGCTACACGATCGCCACGCGGCGGCTGGTGCTCTCGCTGGTGCTGCCCGCACTGCTCGTCGTGCTGCCGCTGGAGGCGATGTTCCCCGAGGGGGGCTGGGAGCCGTTTGCGCTCAGCTCGATCCTCGCCAACGTTGCCGTGGTGCTGGCGTTCTTGTACGCGCTGCCGCGTGGCGAGCGCACGCTCCGCATCGGGGCGCTCGTGTACCTGTTCGCTGTGCTGGCGTCGATCGTGCCCGCACCGATGGGCAGCAACATCGATCGTTACGCGGTTCTGCTCGCCGCCCCGCTGCTCGTATGCGCGCTGGCGCGTGACGGGCTACCGATCGACGACCGATACCGGAATAGGAGGCCCACCCACCCGGACACGCGGCGGGATCGCCGATCGTCCGGCAACCGCCGCCCGCTCGCCGCAACGCTCGCCGCCGTGGCCGGGATCCTGGTGTGGACGGGGTGGGGGCCCGTGCGCGAGAGCGCGGGGGTGAGCGGCGATCCCTCCACGAGCGCGGCCTACTACCGTCCGCTGGAGCGGTTCCTGGCCACTCACGGCGGGGGGCTCGTGCGGGTCGAGGTCCCGTTCACGCACTCCCATTGGGAGGCGGCTGTGCTCGCGCCCGACCATCCGCTCGCGCGGGGGTGGGAGCGCCAGCTCGATACCAAGTACGACCCGCTCTTCTTCGGCGCGCGGCTGACAGCAGCGCGCTACGCCGCTTGGCTTCGCGGCGAGGCCGTCGCCTATGTGGCGTTGCCGAACGTGCGCCTGGACGGCTCCAGCGACCAGGAGGCGGCGCTGATCCGCGCGGGGCAGCCGTTTCTGCACGAAGCGCTCCGCACGGCGCATTGGCGCGTGTTCGCGGTGCTCGGCTCGGCGCCGCTTGCCTCCGCGCCGGCGAGACTGACCGCGCTCGGCCACGACTCGTTCGCGCTGCGCTTCGCCCATGCGGGTCGCTCGCTCGTGCGGGTGCGCTACACGCGCTACTGGTCCCCGTCCGCGGGTGCGTGCGTGAGCGAAGGGGCCGGCGGCTGGACAGCGGTGAGCGCTAAGAGCGCCGGCGTCGTGCGCGTTTCGACGCGCTTCTCGCTCGGGCGTGCGCTCGGGCTGACCGGCGGTTGTTCTTCTTAGGAGTGGCGGCCGCTGCCGCGGCCGGTGTTCGGCGTGTGTGCTGGATCACCGGCGCCAGCGCGAACAGGCCGGTGTAGCCGCTCATATAGAGGTTGTGACCGTCGCTGATGACCGGGTCGAAGGCACCGGTGTCTTCGGTGAAGGCGACGCGGCCGGTGGAGATGCCGAGGCCATAGGTGCGGTGCGTGCCGAGGTCTGAGAAGTAGACGATGTTGCCGATGATCGTGGCCGACCCGGAGATCTTGCCGCCCGCGTGATAGCTCCACTCGATGCGGCCCGAGCGAGCGTTGATGGCGCGGAAGCTGCCGTCGTAGGAGCCTGAGTAGATGGTGGGGCCGAGCCCCGGAGCGTTGGCGACGGCGGGGGATGAGTAGACGTATGCGCCCGTCTGCACCGCCCAGTCGAGTTTGCCGCTGGAGGCGTCGTAGGCGTACACGCGCCCGTCGGTGTTGCCGAGATAGACGCGGCCATATACGACCGCGGCGGTTGAGTAGAAGGTGCCGCTGCCGAGCAGCGCCCCGCCCGATCCGCTGCGCCAGATCCTGTGCCCGTTGCGCTCGCCGATCGCCTGGATCTGACCTGAGTAGTCGCCGAAGTAGAGGATGCCTTTGGCGACGCTCGGGCTGGCCTTGACGGCGCCGGCGGCGTGGTAGGTCCAGACCGGGTGGCCGGTTTTGGCGTTCAGCGCGTAGACAGTGCCGTTTTCGCTACCGAAGATCAGCAGGCCTTTGTCGAGCAAGGGGGAGGACTCGGCGCGGCTGGACAGCACGCGTGCCCAGCGGAAGTGGCCGTTGGCGGTGTTCATCGCCACGACCCGTCCAGAGCGCGAGTTCGGCCCGCGCTCGAGCACGGTCGCATAGACGGTGTTCGAGGTGACTGCCGGCGTGGACGCGGACAGCGCGCCGAGCTTGCGGCGCCACACGTCCTTGCCGGTGTGCTTGTCGATCGCGTGCAGCACGGCATCGTCGCCGAGCTGGAACAGCCGGTCGCCGTAGAGGACCGGCGGGAACTCGAGCAGCGCGCCGCCGGTGTGCACCCACAGCTTTTGGAACGGCGGGCGCAGGCGGGTGGAGGCGGCGAAGTAGCGGGTGTGGTTCTTCGTGTAGCCGTAGATCGGCCAGGCGAAGACCTTCACGGGCTTGGCTGGGGGCGGGGGCGCGACCGATTGCTGGGTGAAGGGGGCGTTCGCGTGGTAGACGCTGCCGGTGCGGTGCTTCTCGTACAGGTAGACGCCAAGCGCGAGCGCGGCGATCAGCAGGGCGGCGACGCCGCCCGCGAGCGCGATCCTGCCCCGCTTGGAGCCTGGTAGAAGCCGTTTGAATCCCAAGCTCAGGCGGCCAATCGCCGCGAGGGTTGCTCGTGGGGGGTGGTGTCAGCGGGCTTGGGGGTTGCGGGCGCTGCGGCGGGGCGCCGGCGGGCGACGGGGCCTGCAAGCGCGAAGCCCAGGAGGCGAGCGGCGCCGACGGCAAGCAGCGCGAGCGTGGCGGCGGCGAGCGGGAGTAGCGTCAGCCCGGCGATGAGCGAGACGATGTCGTGCCCGTCAGCGATCGACCAGTCCCACAGCGCGTAGTCGGCGACGGTGAGCACGAGCAGCAGAGGCAGGGCTCTGAGGCGCACGGGGGATACCTTAGAGCGGCTGCGGGACGGTACGATTGGAGGCTCCGTGCGGGCGAAGTGTTGTGGTTGCACAAAAGCCTTCCAAGCTTTTAGGGCGGGTTCGATTCCCGTCGCCCGCTTCGGTCACATCTAGCGTCAGGAGGCATGTCATGGTCAAGCCGATACCAGACGACTACCCGCAGTTGATGCCGTATTTGATCGTCGACGGCGCAAGTGAGGCGATCGACTTCTACAAGGCCGTGTTCGGCGCCGACGAGCGCATGCGCATGGGCGGCCCCGACGGCAAGGTCGGCCATGCCGAGCTCGAGATAGGCGACGCGATCGTGATGCTGGCCGACGCCAACCCGGACATGGGCATGCAGCACCCGAGCGCCATCGGCGGCACCCCGGTCACGCTGCACCTCTACGTGGAGGACGCCGACGCGACCTTCGACCGTGCCGTCCAGGCCGGGGCCAAGCCGCTGCGGCCGATGGAGGACCGCTTCTATGGCGACCGCTCGGGTCAGTTCGAGGACCCGTATGGGCATCGCTGGAACGTAGCCACGCACGTCGAGGATGTCTCCGAGGAGGAGATGCAGCGGCGGATGGCGGCAATGAGCGAGTCCTGAGTCGACCCGGCCTGGCGCCGCTCGCGGGCCGGTTGCGCCTAGAATCGATAGGCACCACGGGGAGTGGCGCAGTCTGGTAGCGCACCCGGCTGGGGGCCGGGCGGTCGCAGGTTCAAATCCTGTCTCCCCGATTAGAGAAAAGCCTACAAATAGGCGAGTTTTGGCAGTGTGAGCGACTTGCTGGCGAGTCGCTGGGGAACAATTAGGGAACAAATCTTGGAAAGGTTGCGCGCTTTAAGCTGGCCGGTTCAGAGCCGGGCGCCCGATTGAAAGCTGCTAGATGCTGAGATGCTGGTAGCGTCCTCAGCTTCTTGAGTGGCTCGGAGCTTTTGGATTGTGGTGCCCCGAGCCCGAGCGTCGGAAGGCTCGATGGGTTCCTGTGGAGATGTTCGCCCACGGACTGCTCACGCTGGGAGCCACTGGCCGCCCACGACTGCGGAGTCCTGCCTGCTTGTGGCCGGAGGATCGCGGGTGCGTTCGCCCTCGCTGTGTCTGTACTCGCCTCGCAGCGCCCCGCGTCGACTCCGGCCCTATTAACGCGCGTAGTCCATTGGGGAGCGTAGTCGTAGATGCGGGACTATTATGAAGGCTAGTCATGCCGGCACAGCGCTCATTCCCAGCGAAGACGTTGGAGCAGGCCCTACGCGTACCGCAGGCGCTCAAGGATAAGAACGGGGGAAACGGTTGGCCCCCCGCCGACGTTGCAACTGCTCTGGGTCTGGGTGGTACCGGCGGAAACTTCTACTACGTGGTGGCGTCATCACGGGACTACGGCCTGACTACAGGGTCGCGCGAAACCAGTGAAATTGCGCTCACTGAGCTTGGGCGAGCCGCCGTGTACCCGTCGTCTGGGGAGCAGCAGAAGCGCGCCTTCCAGACCGCGTTTCTGAACGTGGATGTCTTCCGTGGAGTGCTAGAGCACTACGGAGGCAACAACCTCCCGACGAGCCGTTCCTCGGTAACACGCTCGAGCAGACGTTTGGGATCGAGAGGAAGCTGCACGACGAGTTTGTTGACGTATTCGTAAAGAACTGTCGCTTCGTCGGCATTGGTGCCCAGTACCGGACCAACGGGTCCCGCCCCGCTGTAGTCACGGCGAACGCAGAGGGCAGCGTCACAGTCGCGACACCCGAGACAGGCTCGGACGACGCCCCAACCCTGTTTGTGATCATGCCATTCGTCGAGCGCGAAGATCGACACGACACCGGTTTCTTCGAAGAGGTGCTCAACGAGCTGTTCACACCAGCAGGCACCGCAGCTGGCTTCAAGGTCAAGACAGCGAAGCGTCAGGGCAGCGATGTGATTCAAGCGACCATAGTCAACGAACTCCTCGAAGCGGACCTCGTGCTCGCGGATCTGACCGAGCACAACCCCAACGTCCTGTTCGAGCTTGGCATGCGGATGAATGCCGATCTACCGGTCGTGCTGGTCCGGGCTCGTGGGACTCGGCCGATCTTCGATGTCGACAACATGCTGCGGGTCGAGGAGTATTCGCCGAATCTATGGGGCAGCAAGGTCAAGGACGACATACCAGTCCTTACTGACCACATCAAGGCCGCGTGGAATGATCGCGAGACCGGCACGACATTCATGAAGCTTCTCCGCCGGGAGCCAGCGTTGACTACAGCGCCAGTTGCGTAGGCGCTGCACGTGCGAGGTGCGACCGCATAGTTCTTGCCGGTCGACACAGTGATTGCCCAGCCCAAACTGGGGCGTGCATCTAGTCTGTGCAGGAGTCGCGGCTGGTCGTTGCGGCTACAACGGGTGCTGGCGCGAAGCCTGCTGGAGCCGTCTGTCCGTCCGCTATGAGGGCGTCAGCGCAGCCCGAAGCTGCTCGGCGCGAGCGTGGATCTCGGACGGTCGGACTTCGAGTGCGTCGGCGATCTTGTAGATGGTGGTGAGGCTGGGGTTGCGCTCCCCGCGCTCCATGCCGCCGTAGTGGGATCGGTCGATCCCACACCTCAGCGCGAATGCCTCCTGGGAGGTGCCGCGCTCTTCGCGTAGTTCGCGGACCGCCTGCCCGAAAGCGGCGTGGGAGGGGGAGCGTGGTTGCACGGTCGCGGAGGAGTCTGTCCGGCTGGCGCGCTATTGTCCACGGGATATAACCCGCAGACCAATCAAATAAGTGCCCCGGCGCAGCGGTGAACTGCCCGGGGCGTGGCAAGGAAAGGAAGGACCTTCCCATGCAGGACGAGATTAGCCGGATGCCAGCCGAGGAAGATGAGCAGGCAGAGAAAGGAGTCCTGGGATTGCTACTTGCTTCGGCTTCACAGCAGCCTTGGTCGGTTGTGGAGTCGAACGCGAGCTTGGCAGAGGTCTCGCTATCGCCGATGCGATCACGAGCCTGCACGCGACTGGCCTGATTCATCGGTGCGGCGAATTCGTGTTTGCGAGCCGTGCCGCGCTCCGTATGGACAACCTCTCCCTCTGAGTGGCTAGCGTGGCTGCACCGGACTTCCTGGGAACCGTCGCTCAGGTCGCTGACCGGGATCGCTTGACGGTCCGGTGCAGCCCGATATTCGATCTTGTCGGCTGGTGTCGGAGACGCGCCTAGATGGCCTATTCGGGGCTTGAGAGTCGCCGGTTCGCAAACTCGTTGGCCGTTTTGGCTTGCTCACGGTCACTAACCATGAGCTGCCCGAACCGACAAGACAGCCGATCGCCCAGGATGGCGACCTCCTCACCGCCGAAGAGGTCGCGGCTCTCCTGCGTGTCACGCCCGCCTGGGTGTACGCGGAGACGCGGCGGCGTCGCATCCCGCACATTCGGCTTGGCCGCTATGTCCGCTATCGGCGTGACGCTCTTATCGCCTGGATGGACCAGCTTGAAGATCGGTCGGATGTGGTGGTCGGGCGTCGATGGGATCGGCCTCAACACAACAGCGGTACGTCTCGGCGGACGTGATGGATTGCGGGTCCTCATGATCTTGCGAGCGTGCCAGCCGATGGGCTGCGTATAAACGAGCATGATGCCCAAGCGCGCTCACGGAACAGGACACCTCTACGAGAAGTCGGGGGCCTATTACGGCCGCTGGCGGACGCTTGACGGGCGGCAGCTCAATCGCAAGGTGGGGCGGATACGACCTCCCGGCGAGAGGGATGGCCTGACGCGCCTGCAGGCCGAGCGAGAGCTGCGGCGTATGCAAGACGCTGAGGAGCGGGCTCCCAAGCCCGCACGCGGCGCACAGAGCCCCACAGTCGATGAGGTCGGCGATTCGCTGCGACAGGAACTCCGCATCGGCGGGGCTCGACGCTCCTATCTGGAGGGCTGCGAGTCGATGCAGCGCGTCCACATCTCGCCTCGTCTTGGCGCGCTGGCAGTCACCAATGTCACGACGGCTCACGTCGAAGCCGTCGCAAGCGCGATGCTCGCCGACAGTCTGTCTCCCAAGACCATTCGCAATGTCTGAGCTTCATGCACTCGATCCTCGAGCACGCCATCGAGCGAGGCTGGACGCACGAGAACCCAGTGCGACGCGCGTCGCGCCCTGGTCGCCGCCGCAAGGGCGATGCCAACCCGGATCTCCAGTTCCTCACGCTCGATGAGCTTGACGCCGTGTTGCGGGCCATTCCAGACGAAATTGTCTTCCGCACGCCCGCGCCGAACCGCCGAGGCAAGCGCGGCCCCGCACCGCCACCTCCACCGGATGTTCTCGGCCCCGTCCTGCGCGTCGTGGTCCTGGCGGCTGCGATGACCGGCCTGCGACAGTCGGAGCTGCTTGGGCTGCGCTGGCGCGATGTGGACTGGTCGGCTCAGCGCATTCGTGTTCGCAACACGTTCGTGCGCGGCGAGCATTCGACCGACGGCAAGTCCGATCTCTCTACGCGCCGATCGGTGCCGATGGCGGACCGCCTCGCTCGCGAGCTTGACCGCTGGTCGCAGCGCACGGAGTACCACGGCGACGGTGATCTCGTGTTCGCTCACCCGCAGACCGGCTCTCCGCTTGACCGCTCAAAGGTTACGAAGCGCTTCAAAGCCGCGTGTCGAGCCGCTGGAGTGCGGGAGGTCAAGTTCCACGACCTGCGCCACACGTTCGCTACGCGGCTGGCCGCATCGGGGCAGCCGTTGCGGACGATTCAGGAGTTCTTGGGGCATGCGGACAGCAAGACGACGCAGATCTACGCCCACTACGCGCCGTCTGAGCGGGAGGTGCAGATGGTCAACGAAGCGTTCACAGGGTCCGCAGCGTCGTCTCCCGATGTGTCGTCGGATGCCGTGAGATGAGCCCCGGGGATCCTCCACCTTACGAGATCGAGTTCTACGCTGACGACGTGGGCGAGATGCCCGCTCTGCGTTGGATCAAGGAGGACCTGAGCCCCACGAAGCGCCGCGCGCTTGGGATGGCGATGAACGAGGTTCTTCAGCGTCATGGAGTCCAAGTCGTGGGGGAGAGGTCATGGGGCCGTCAGCTTGGACAGGGCTTGTTTGAGTTCCGCGTCGACAGGACCGTCAAGCCTGATGACGAGATCGCTGAGAAGATCGTTCTGCGGGTCTTCTGCCACGCTTACGGAGATCGCAGGGTCTTGGTCCTGCACGGCTACGACAAGGGCAAGAGCCCTGCCTCGCGGCGGCAGCAGCGAGAGATCGAGATCGCGCGTTCGCGGCTGGCGTCGTGGCGTGCGTCCGAGGCCGACCAGTGCAAGAGACGTCCGACGCGGAGAAAGCGATGATTCTCGTGCGAGAGCACGATGTGGTATAACCCATCAACTATGTCTGCCGACTTCAGCCAACTGATTGCCGATATCGAGGAGGAGGCCCAGGACGAAGGTTCCCAGGCCGTTCGTGAGCTGGAGCAGTTTCGTGAGGAGTTCAGTCTTGCCAGCCAGCTAATCGAGAGCCGCAGGGAAGGCAAGCTCTCTCAGCGGGAGTTGGCGAAGCTCTCGGGGGTTCCTCAGAGCGAGATCTCGCGCATAGAGACAGGCGCGAGCAACCCTACCTACGCGACTATCACGGCGCTGCTGCGCCCTCTAGGGAAGCGCATCCAGCTTGTCGATGACGGCCCGATCATTGCGAGGCGGGCAGGCGGCCACCTTACTCGGACTGCTAAGCACACCGGCTCCGTACAGAAGACGTCGAGACGGCCCAAGTCCGCTGCGACGAAGACCGCCGCCAAGGTGTTGTAGACCCGGTTGGGCAGCGTTCCGCGAAGTGCGCAAGCACACTCGATCCGACTCTTGGGATACGGTGAGCTTCATGACTTCTCTCTCGCGCATCCCGTCTTACAGCGATCTGCTTAAGCCCACGCTGCGGGCAGTGCGCGAGATCGGTGACTCGGGAACAATCGGGGAGATCGTCGAGAAGGTCATCGAGTCGGAGGGCTTCACCGAAGAGCAGCAGGGTGTCCTGCACGGCGACGGACCCAGGACGGAGATCGAGTATCGGCTTGCTTGGGCACGGACCTACCTGAAGGGCATGGGCGCGCTGGAGAACAGCGAGCGCGGTGTATGGAGCACGACTGAGCTGGGCCGGACAATGACACCGGAGGATGTAGTGACCCGGCACGCCGCGTATAAGGCTCAGTTGCGGGAGGCGAGGAGGGCCAAGCAGCTGGCGAGGGCTGAGGAGGGACTTGACGAAGACGAGTCGGCTCCTCGTGACTGGAAGGAGCGGCTTCTTGAGGTGCTGTTTGAGGTGCCTCCCGACAGCTTCGAGCGGCTGGCCAGACGCCTGCTCCGTGAGGCGGGCTTCGTCTCTGCCACTGTCACCGGGAAGAGCGGCGACGGCGGGATCGACGGAATCGGGGTCTACCGCCTTTCGCTTGTGAGCTTTCCGGTCTTCTTCCAGTGCAAGCGCTACAAGGGCAGCGTGGGCGCAGGTGCTGTCAGAGACTTTCGCGGTGCGATGAGCGGTCGCGGCGATAAGGGACTGCTGATCACTACGGGCAGCTTCACTCCCGATGCCAAGCAGGAGGCGACGCGCGATGGTGCCCCGCCCGTAGACCTCATCGACGGCGAGCGACTGTGTGATCTGCTGAGAGAGCACAAGCTAGGAGTGCGCACCATCGTCCGTCAGGTGGAGGATGTCGAGGTATCGCCGGAGTTCTTCTCCGATCTGTAGATAAGCGCAGTGCTCCACCCACCAGCGGGCAGCGTTACATCCGATTGCGTTCTCGCCGAGCGATGATGTTGGGAGACGGGACGCCCAGCGATACCCGTAGCCACTGTTGGGGAACAATCTGGGGAACAAACTGAGCGAAACTCAGGAGCACTCATCGGTAGCAACCCCAGCAAACACGGGCCGAATCGAGCTGGCCAGATCATGGGGGTGAGCCTCGCGACGATTGACAGGCTCGTGGCCGAAGGCATGCCGTCAGTCGCGTGGGGGCGGCGAACGCGGCGGTTCAGCCCCTCGGCGGCGATCTCGTGGGCATCCACGCTTAGGAGGCGTGTGGCGTGAGCGTGATGAAGCCATCGGGCCGCTGGCGAGCGCAGGTCCACGACCCTGCGTTGGGGTCACAATGTGAGCGTGTCGCGGGTGCTCGATGGTCCGGGCACCTTCGCGACCAAGGCCGAAGCCAAGCGGGCGCGAGAGAGGGCGCGGGAGCGCCTGCGAGAGCCGCACTCGAAAGGGATCACGCTAGCGGTCTTCTGGGAGCGTTGGACGACCGACCCACTGTTCGCGCGCCCGAAGGACTCCACGAACATCCACAACCGGGAGCGCACCCGCTTGTTCGTCGAGCGCTATGGCTCGCGGCGGATCGACTTGGTGGACGACGAGATCATGGGGGAGTGGTTGGCCGGTGGCGGCCGTTACGGCACGGTGCCGGCGTTGCGAGCGATGTTCAACGACGCGGCGTCGGCAAAGGCGGGCCGGCTCGTGCGCCAGAACCCGTTCGCGCAACTCGGCATCTCACGAGGTCCCGGTCGTCGCCATCAGCAGCCGCCGAGCGAGGAGCAGGTCTGGAAGCTGATCCGCTGCGCTCGGGAGCTTGCGTGTCCGTCCTTCGCGGCGTGGCTTCAGGTGGCGGCTTTCACGGGCCTGCGTCCCGGCGAGCTGGACGCGTTGCGAGAACGTTGATCTGGAGCGAGCGCGTATTGCGGCGGTCGAGCAGTTCAGCGCCAAGACGCGCACGTTCACGCTGCCGAAGAATGGCCTGATGCGCGAGGCGCCGCTGACCGATCCGGCGTGCGAGGCAATCGTCGGGCTTCCGGTCGAAGGCGAGTTCTGTTTCGCGCCGATTCGTGGCCGGCATTGGACTGCGAGCGCTCGCGCGTACCACTGGAAGGCCGTTAAGGCCGCTGCGGGCTGGGCCGCGAGCCTCTACCTGGCCACGCGCCATTTCGCCGGCTGGTACATGGTCAACGTCCTTGATTTGCCGTCGGAGGATGTGGCGATCGCGCTCGGCCATACAGACGGGGGAGAACTGGTGCGTCGTCTCTACGGGCATCGCGATCATGAGCGCGCATTGGATCGCGTGACGGCCGCTTACGGGCGGATAAGCCTTAGCCAGGATCGGCCTTGCTAGGCCGACGGGGGGCCTTCCAGGCGCCTGTGTTTGCGGCGCACGTCCGGGTCTCGACGCCTCTTACGGTTGTAACGTGAGGTCGACATGAGTCCGCAGACTGAGCACGTCGACCTCCAATCGCTCCGCTCTCGCCGCGACGAGATTCTGGAGTGCGCCGCCGAGCACGGAGCAGTCGACGTTCGCGTGTTTGGCTCCGTCGCGAGAGGAGAGGCTGGGCTCGACAGCGACGTCGATTTGCTTGTCAAGATGGAGTCAGGACGGAGCCTGCTCGACCTCGTGGGTCTATGGCAGGACTTGGAAGATTTGCTCGGTGCCCACGTTGACGTGCTAAGCGAGGGTGGCGTCAGTCCGTATCTGCGCGAGCGCATCTACGCCGACGCTCTAGCTCTGTGAGAGACGAGCGCGCCTATCTCCTCCATGCGATCGGGGCGATCGACGCAATCCTGAGCTATACGCGCGAGGGTCGCGAGGCGTTCTACGCCGACGGGAAGACTCGAGATGCGGTCGTCCGCAATATTGAGATCATCGGTCAGGCAGTCAAGGGCGTGTCTGACGCCACGCGTGAGCTTGAGACGGATGTGCCGTGGCGGCAGATGGCGGGTATGCGGGACAAGCTCATCCATGAATATTTCGGCGTGGATCTCGCACTGGTTTGGGACGTAGTTGAGCGCGATCTGCCCGATGTCCGTCCACGCCTGGAGCAACTGGTGGAACGGCTGGCAAGTGAGTCTGGCGTCGAACACTGACTAGTGGAGCACGAGCGCCGGCTAGTCGGGACGCTAAGACGATTGTCTGCGATACTCTCGAATCATGGCTCGCGGCGAGGACAACCGCAGCGCGAGAACCGGCTGTCGGCCACACATAGCCGGGATACCAAGCCGCTGGCCGAAGGGCACAAAGACGGCTGAGGAGGTGCATGCCGCGGCGCTGGTGGCGGATCCTGAGTTTGCCGCAGAACGGGAGTGCTTGACGCTCGCACGGATGATCTCGACGACGCTGATCGCGTATCGCTCCGATCGCGGATTGTCGCAGCGCGAGCTTGCCAAGGTGCTCGGCGTGAGTCAGCCAGACGTTGTCGCGCTGGAGGCAGGCGAAAAGAATCCACAGATCGAGACGCTCATCAAGGTTTCAGCGGCTGTCGGTGTCGACTTTGAGATTCACATTGTGTCGGCTGGGCGCGGGAGCCCAAGCTGGTTTGCAAGGCCGTCCGACAGACCGAGATGCAGGTGTGCGCCGATGCCTCTCTGGTTGATGGTGACAGCGGCGGAACATTTCTGGACACGTCACCGGCGAAGATGCTGCGCTCGATGCGCGGACCAATAGTCGGTGTCCGTATTGCCCATCCGGACGTACTCCATGTCGAAGTTCGTAACCCGCACGGTGAGCGCTGGCGTCTTGCGACGCAAGACGCAGAATGGAGTCCGGTCGATCCTGGGCGGCTGGTCGGTTGCTCGATCGCTGATGTCGCCGTGGATGGCGCGACGGGCGAGTTGAGCTTCCGGTTCGCCGATGGGTCGGTGCTCGCAGTGAGACCCGGTGCCGGCAACGCTGATGACGATCCGCCTTGCTGGGAACTGCTGGGTCCCGATGGTGTTATCCTCGAGTTCGGCCCTGGACTCCGCTGGCGGATCGGTGGCGGCGGCGCTGCGTTTTGACCTCTCAGCGATATCGGTGGCGAGGGAAAACCGGAACCGGGACCGGAGTTGACGCAGATCGGCTCGCGTCTTCCGGCAGCGGCCATTGCTCGCACGCTCGTCAAGCCGGTCGCCCCCACGCCATCGTTCAGCCACTTGTCTCCGTCAAAGGGACGTGACCTTGTCTACTTCTATCGCAGCTACGTTGAACGTCGCCAACCATATACAATTGCCGCCGAGATCCAATGATTGTCGTCGTCCCACTTGGGTTGCTATCTACTTCGGCGTCATCTGGCTTGCCATGCAGGCGGCCAAGGAGCGCCATCGCAGCGAAGTGCGGTGGGGCCTGCTCGCGCTTGTCATAGATTCATTTGCGTTCATTCCCCTCGTCCTGCTGGGAAGCTCGAAAAAGGGACTTGCCAGATCTGAGGTAGCGCAACAGCAGGCTCGCGTCCAGGAGCACGGATACAGGAAGAGGAGGAAGCGCGCTTGCGGGCTAGACAGCAGGTCGAGTCTGGCCAAGTGGAGCCCCAGTGAGGGCGGACTTGTCGGCGGACGGGGAGCGATCAACAGAGAACTCGCGCTGAGAGCGTAGTCACAACTACCTACTCATGTTCTCATTGGTCATTGCCAAAGCTGAGCACGCTGGAATCCCCGACCTCCGGGTGGCGTCCAAGCCCAGGAGTAGTCTCGATCCGTGCTTCGGAAGAAGATTTTTCTTCTGGCTGAGACCAATTCTTTGGGGGCTCGATCTTCGCCGTGACTCCGGCGTGCTCCTCAAGCAGGTAAAGCAGATTGCTGCCGCTCAGTAGCTCAAGCGGCTTGTTCTGTGCGAACTCAAACGACGCCTTGCCGTATCCGCTCGTCGTGACGAGTATCCCCTTGCTGGCACCTTCGTTCTGCATTGTGCCAAACAGGTCTCGAACGGCGCTAACGCCGACAGTGTTCTTATAGCGCTTGGCCTGAATCACCACCTTGCCTCCAAAGATCGGGCGCGGATCGTAGGCAACGCAATCAACTCCGCCATCACGTGAGGCCTGTGTCAAGCGGGTCTCCAAGCCCATCTTCTCGAACAAATTTGTGATCAACGCCTCAAACTCTCCGGGTGTCAACTCCATGAGGTTTGGTCGCTGATCAATCGAAGACAGGACATCGGTATCTTCGACGAAGCGAGGATCGACCATGTTGAATTCGAGAACAGGGCGCACGGGGGAGAGCTCCGACGGATTACGTGAAACTGACGCGTTGAGGCCTTGGAGACAAGCACCAGGATCGACCCGTGCGAGATCCAGGCCGCTGAACAGATCGCGAGTAGTCCGTAGGGTAATCAGGCAGGGATGCGTGGCCTGCCCGGTGCGGGGGTCGATTGCGTCTACGTGCCCATTGAAGACGATCGACTCGACGTAGCCGGGTCGATCTGACTGAAATAGCTCGTGCACGGACCGCAGAGTGATCTGCGCGACGAGATCCGCATATAGCGCTCTTCTCTGCGTTGCAGATCTAGCCTTAGGAGCTATTTCATCTTTTGCCCTGACATAACGGTAGTCGATCACGTTGGGCACGATGTCATAGGTCGGCAGGTCCATCTCGACGACGAGTTGTCGAGACTCTGTCACGTATGCGACCCTGTGTTGTTGGGGAAAGCCTTCTGGGTATCGGCTCGCCGCGAGAACCATAGAGCAGTATGTGACGATCGAGTCGGTATTTCCCGCCTCGTAGCTATCTTTGAATGCGTCCACTTCCTTGTTCTGGCGCGCGACTCGGTCGGCCTCGTCATGGACGAACGTCTCATGCTCGCGTTCGGCACTAGCCAGCGCTCCCTGCCGATCGCGCTCGGCCTGAACCGCTCGAGCGAGTTCTTCTGCGTATCGAGTCTCGGCGTCAGTTACGAGTTGCTCGTGTCTCGCCTTGGCGCCTGGGACAAGCCTTTGTAGGACCTTTGCGGGCGGGGGCAGACGCTTGGCGGGCGGCTCGATTGGCGTCGCGAGATCGCCGGGATCAAACGGGAGGGGGCGAGGTTGGTCCTTCAGCGCGTCGATATCAAAAGACGTGTCTACCGTCAGCGATGTCCTCAGGAACCCCTGGAACTGTTCGACGCGGTCGCTTATCTCTCGAGTCAATTGCTCGGCTTCGTGGGTCCGCTGCTCAATGTATAGGCGCTTTTGCTCCTTTTCGTCGCGCGCGCGCTGGCGGGCCTCCTCTTTGGCGCGGCGCTGCTGCTCGCGCTCAAGTGCTCGAGCTACTCGTTCGGCTTCGCGTCGGCGGCGCTCTGCTTCGCGCTGCATCTGTACCCACACACTGCGACGTGCCATCCCGTACGGCTCCTTTCTTGGGTCGCTTCTACAGCAGGCCGCAACGATGCTAGTGCTTTGAACCTGCAGCTGCCAAGCTTGGAGAGCAATCGAGCGCGAACGTCTCTACGCATCCCGCCAGCCTAAGTCCAGATAGCTGGATTTGATAGCGTCCGATCAGAGGCGAGTGGGGTGAGGCGGCTAGCGGGAGTCATATTCATTCTGGTCGTGCTGGTAAGCGTGATCGGTTCGCACGGCGGCAGCCATAAAGCTGCGGCGATCAGCTCGACGCCGTCGGTGCCGGCGCCGTCATCGCCAGCTCGGCGTCACGTCGTAGCGCACGTTCATTACACGGCTTGCGACCAGAACATCAGCGCCGGCCTACACACGTCTTGCGGATTCGCGGACAACGTGTGTAGGCCGGCGCTCATGTTC
>Ga0207695_10004767_pt1 | contig 18341 bp, 11 predicted proteins | sample KBSC54metaG_FD_184354 | JGI IMG/M metagenome (GOLD analysis project Ga0207695, IMG submission 184354) | Corn rhizosphere microbial communities from Kellogg Biological Station, Michigan, USA - KBS C5-4 metaG (SPAdes) (version 2) | ecosystem: Host-associated > Plants > Roots > Rhizosphere > Soil... | reverse complement strand
TGCTGGTTTCCGATCGTCTTGTCGTCGAGCTGAAGGCCGTCGAGGCGCTGGCACCGATTCACTGGGTCCAGGTCCGGTCGTATCTCAAAGCGACGGGGTGCCTTCTCGGTCTCCTGATCAACTTCAACGTGCCCGTCCTTCTCCGCGGTGTTCGCCGAATCATTCTGACGCCTGACCTGGCGTCCTGCGTCCTGGCGCTCAAGCGAACGGCATTGCCGCTAGCGCAGCCCTGCCTGGTGCGCCGCGGGCTCCTCGTCAAGGAAGGCGAGGGCGTGGCACTTCCCCAGCGCGTTGACGATGCACGTTCTGCCCAGCAGCTGGTCGCTCGCCAGCGAGGCGAGCCCCGTCATCGCCAGCGCGGCGCCGAAGTCGAAGCTGTCGAACAGCCAGCGGCGGCGGCGATCCGGGGGCCGCTCCGCCGCGAGCGCGCGGGCACGCTGCCGGGTGGCGCCCCAGTCGTGCCGGTGCCGCTTCATGTCCAGCACGTGGCGATGGTCGGAGAGCGCCCCCAGCAGACCGGGCCGCTGTATCAGCCCGGCCACATTGCTGCCGTGCTGGCGGTAGCGGTACAGCGGCTCGTAGATGGCCGAGATGGGGCGATACGTGCTGGCGACGGCCGCGTACCACCAGTCGTGATAGGGGAAGGCGTCGGGGATCGAAGGGTGGCGCGCCGCGATCTGGGCATCCATCAGCATGCTGGCGCCTCCCACCACGTTGCGCACGATCAGGTGCTCGGGCCGGCAGTGGGCGACCCCCCGCCGGTCGAACTCCCAGGCGGTTGCCGGCGAAAGACGGGCGCCGCCGTCCTGCATGACCAGAACGTGCATGTTGCAATGGACCAGACTCAGCGGGCCGGACCGGTCGAGCGCCGCCAGAGAGCGGGCCACCTTGTGCGGGTACCAGATGTCGTCCTGATCAGCGCACGCGATCGCGTCGGCCCCGCGCCTCACGCACTCGGCAATCGCCAGCTGGAAGTTCTTCTTGTGTCCCAGGCGGCGGCTGTTCTCCAGCCAGGTGAACCGCTGGTCCTTCAGCGCCGCGCTGATCCGCGGGTGATTCACCACCTCGGCCGCGGGGGAGTCGAAGGTCATGACGCAGAACCAATCCTGATGCGTCTGCGCGACCAGCGACTCCAGCTGTTCGGCGAAGAAGGTCACGTCGGGGCGATACACGGCCATCGCGATGCCGACCCGGGTGAATGACTGCAAGGGCTTCAAGAGACCGTGTTCTCGGGGGAAGGGGCGGCCCGGGCCGCTGCGTCGCTGCCGCGTTGCCACGGAAACAGCTGGCGCAGCGCTTCGATGACCGCGCTGCGGTTGAATCTGAGGCGAATGAGGTGCGGCGATAGCCTGGCCGGCGTTGCGCTGAAGACGACGAACCACGCCGCGTGCGCCACCGTGGACCGCAGCGGCAGCGACTCGCGCGCCACTTGCCGGAGCGCGCGCACCAGCAGACGAGCCAGCGAATCGGCGTCCTTCCCCGGATAGTCGAGGCCCAGCTTGACCGCCATCAGCCGGTAGTTCAGAAACGGCAGCTCGTGATCCAGGACGTTCACGGCCGGCACCTCCACGTTCATGCCTCGGGCGTGCTCGCGCATCAGCGCCACCTCGTGGCACCTGTCGCGGATGCGCACGGGAAGCCGGGAGTGGTCCTGTCCGTCGCTGGACCACATGTTGGTCCCGTGCAGGCGATACGACGCGAGGACACGCGGGATCGTCACGACGTCACCGTAGACCGGCGCGACCGTGTTCAGCACGCCGTCCGGCCCGTGCTTCACCTGCAAAGGGAACAGACGCTCCGCAAACCAGCGCGAGTAGGCGTTGCCCACCGTGACCGGCCAGCGATAGGTGCCGGTCCTGCGAAACGAACGACGAACCCGCGTGACGTCGTAGCCGCCATCGAAGTTGCAGAATCGCCGGCCCAGATCGCGCCCCGCTCCGTCGACGATGGAGAGATCGTATTGCACCTTCGTACAGGCGGGGTACCAGGCGGCCGCGATGGCCGCCAGCGCCTCTGGCGCCAGCAGGTCGTCGGCGTCCAGCAGGATGATCAGCGCCCCGCGGGACGCTGCGAAACCGCGATTGTATGCCCCGATGGACCCCCGGTTCTCCTGCTCGATGATGCGCACTCGACCGGCGTATCGCCGGAGAACCTGTGACGAGTCGTCGGTGGAGCCATCGTTGACCACGATGATCTCCTTGTTCTGGTAGGCCTGCTCCAGCGCGCTGTCGATGGCTTGCGCGACGTAGCGTCCGTAGTTGAAGCAGGTGATGACGACGCTGATCAGCGGCGCGCTGGCTGGTGAGTCAGGGGTCATCGCGGCGCCGGGGAGAGCTCTTCCCGTCCTTCTGCGCTGGCGACCGGAAACAAGCCCGCGAGGGCCAGCGTCAGATAGTCCTGCTCTGGCGACAGCAGATGCCCCCCCATGACCAGCCAGGCCGCGAAGAGGATGGCCCGGACGGACAGCGCCGCGGGCGAGCGCCGGCAGATGGCCAGCAGCAGCACCTGAAACGAGATGAACCCGAGGACACCGTACTCGTACAGCAGCTTCGCCCAGGTGGGGTCGTGAAATTCGTAGGTCATGGCGGCGCGGGTGATGGTTCCCGGCCCGTGCCCGAACCAAGGTGACCACAGGTCGCTGGTGAGCGTGTCGTGCAGCAGGCGCGCCGGCGCGACGTATCGGATGTAGGCGCTGCTGCGCTCGGAGCCGAACTCATTCACGCGGCCCAGCGTGAACGACAGGTTCAACACGCCGTCGAGCAGAAAATAGAGCAGCAGGGCCGCGAGGCCGAGCAGGACCGCGCGCGTCAGCGTCCTGCGGTTCAGCGGGACCATCATCCCGATCGCCAGCGCGAGCAACCCCGTCCCCGAGTAGCTGATCAGGAGGGCGAGCGCGAAGCACGCCAGGCGCAACCATCGACGGGCGGTCAGGTGCTCGGCCACCAGCGCCAGGGCCATGATGAAGGAGAATCCGGAGGGCTCCCGAAAGAAGAAGCCGTTCGACTTGTAGTGCGCGCCGACCCGGATGACGGTGTTGAACCCCGACGGTCCCCGCAGCACGGTCGGGATGTAGCCGGTGTAGTCGAACAGCCAGTCCCGATAGAAGACGAACTGCAGATAGAACTGCGCGATGCCGACCAGCGCGCAGGCGAAGCCGATCTCCAGGAAGATCCGGAGCACCGCCTCCGGCGTCACGGAGCTGCGCGGGGTCACGACGAACGCGAAGGGGAGGTAAATCGTCGCCAGCAACATCAGCGAGGTGCTGGAGGAGCGATCCGGGTTCAGGAACATGCTCGTCACCGCCGTTGCCATGCACAGCAGATAGATGACCAGCCTGGGTATCGAGACCGCGATGGCGCCGGTGAAGGCCGCGAACAGCAACACGCCGTACATCACGGGGATGGCCAGGTTCAGCGAATAGCTCCCGAAGTTGACGCCGAACCGCTCGAACACGGTGACGGAGAGCAAGAGCAGGGTGACGGCGATCGTGAAGGGCGCCCGGCGGCTGGGGCTGGACGCGGCCTGGCCAGCGGCGCCCAGGTCAGCCAGCGGGGAAGCGGCGACGGCCGACATCATCGCTGCCACACCCGCACGTATTCGATCTCCAGCGACGCGGGGAACGCCTTCGCGTCGGGCGGGCCAGCCCACTTGCCGCCGGCCGCCAGATTGACCAGGACGTGGGCCGGCCCGGCGTCACGTCCGTCGTCGTGGATCCATGAGAACTGGCGGTCGGCGACCACGACACCGTCGACCAGATGGCGCACCCTCTCGGGGGTCCACTCGACCGCGAAGACGTGGAAGCCGCCCGCGTAGTCCCCACCAGGAGAGAAGGCGTGGCGCGCGTCGAGCCTCGTCCCCTGTTCCCCCTCGGCCTTCTTCGAGTGAAGAAAGTGGAAGCTGCTCTCCGTCGTGTCGCGCCCGTTGTTCACGATCTCGACGACGTCGATCTCCGGCGGCCAGATCTGATCCTGGGGGTTCAGCCAGAAGGCGGGCCACAGCCCCTTCGCCGGGGGCGCCTTCATCCGGATCTCGTACACGCCATATTGGCCCGCCCACTGCGAGCGGAGCATCCCGCTCTCGACGTTTCCCGGAGCGAGCGGACCGATCAGGCGGGCCGTCAAGGCGAGCCCGTCCGGCGTGAACACGTGGTTGCCGTGATCGCGATAGCGGCTCCACTCGTCGTTCAGATGGTCGAGCGTGCCGTTCCCGTAGATGTACCGGGTATGGAATTCCTTTCGGAGGGCGGCCTCGTCGCGAATGGTCGTCCTGAAGTCCCAGTTCTTGACCAGGTGATAACCGCTGTCCTTCGTGAACCCCACCGGGTTGACCGGCGGGGCCGCGATGGCTGGCCTGCCGGTCAGCGCGCCCAGCGACGACAGCCAGAGCGCCGCCGCCAGCAGGGTGATCGTCCGGAGCGCCGCGCGCCGGACGTCCTTCTCGGGTGGTCGGGTGAGGGGGAGGCGCGCCGTGTCCGGGGGGCTGCGCTCCCCCCGCGCGACCTCCTCGTAAACCTGTCGGGTGGCCCGGCCTATGGCGGCCCAGTCGGAGGACCGCGAGGGGAGCGCCGGCACGGGCCTCTCGGCGGTCGCCGCGGCCATGGCGTCGGCCAGCGCGCGAGGGCTGTCCCGGTCGATCAGGGTGCCTTGCGAGCCTTCGACGACGTCCTCGGCGAAGATGCCGACGCGGGTGGCGATGATCCACTTCCCCAGTGACTTCGTCAGAAAGTAGACGCCGCTCGCGTCGACCTGCCGGTAGGGGAAAAGAAAGCAGTCGGCGTCGGCGAAGAGGTCCGCCATCTCCTCGTCGGACAGGCGTCGATCGCGGAGGTCGATCGAATCCTCCAGGTTCAGCTCCGCGATCCGGCCGCGCAGCGGGCCCAGCTCCATCTGGGACCGCCCGGCGATGATCACCCGGACCTTCGCGCGCACCGGCCGGGGCAAGAGGGAGAGCGCCTCGACGACCAGGTCTGGCCCCTTGTAGCGCTTGATCTCCCCGAACATCACGAAGGTGTATCGATGATCGGTCCGGGGAACCGGTTCGCGCGCCTCCGGCGGCCGCAGCGGCCCGTGCGGGATGACGACCAGCTTCTCGGCCGGAACGCCCCTCGCCGTCAGACGCGCCTTGCCCGCCTGGGTGTGTACGATCACCCGGTCGGCGAAGCGAATCGGCACGTCGAAGGCCAGGTCCTTGACGAAAGAGGGCCGATCTCCGTTGAAGGGCACGGTGTCATGGACCGTCAGCACCACCGGGCACAGCCGACCGATCATCTTGATCGCCAGGACGTCCAGCGGGGGCACGACCACCCACTGAAAGTGGACCACATCCGGCCGCGTGGTCACCACCCGGAACAACAGCTCGGCCAGTCCCAGCACGTGCGCGAGCCCCTTCGCGACATTCCTGACCGACGCCGGCAGATACGCCGCCCGATCGACATGCCGATAGAAGAAGGGCGCCGCGTAGCGGGCGGGGATCTCCTGACGATCGGCGGGCCGGAGCGGTCTGACGGCCCAGGTTGGCTCGACGCCGGCCGCGACCAGGCCCTCTGTCAGGGCAGCGTCGTAGGGCGCGGTGAACAGAGACGGATCGACCAGGAGTGCTTGGAGCGCACGCATCATGGATTGAGGAGCGGGGCCGTCACCTCCAGCGGGACCTGCGCCGAGGCCCGCCAGACCTGTTCCCGACGACGAAGCAGCGCCCCCAGAAAGCCGCCCCCCCACGCCGTGTGCATCACCGCGGCCGCGGGACCGGTCAGCAGCCCGCACGCCGAACGATGACGGACTGCGAAGCCGACCGAGGTCCCCGCCAGGAGAAGAAGATAGAAGAGCGGCCACAGCAGCGCCTGCGGCGCCCAGGGCGCCACCGCCAGGCATGCCGCCGTGAGGACCAGATGACCGGGCACCAGCAACTGACGCAGTCGCGCCGAACCTGGGTGACGCCTCACCGTTCGCGAGCGGCCGGCGCCGTACCGCAGGTACTGCCGCCAGAGCTCGGCCAGCGTCGAGCGCGCTTGATAGCCGATGCGGATCTCGCCATCGAGGTAGATCTTGCCGCCCAGCGCGCGCTGGCGACAGTCGAACTCCGCGTCCTCGTTGTGGCTGAACGTCTCGTCGTATCCGCCGGCCTTCCTGAACATGTCCAGCCGGAACGCGGCGTGATGGCCGTGGTCGACGAAGCCGCTGCGGTGGCCGGCGCGGTGGGCCGACCCACCGGTACCGATCGGCGAGTTCGACACCCATGCCACCGCGCGCTGAACACAGTTTCCGCCGCCGCGGGAGTCCATGGGAACGACCACGGCGTCCGCCCCGCGGGCGGTCATCGTCTCGATCAGCCTGGCGCAGAAGCCCTCCGGGTACTGCGAATGGGCGTCGCAGCGGATCAGGATGTCCGCGTCGGCGCCGAACTTCCTCACCGCCAGGTTGATCGCCGCGCTCTGCAGCCGGTCTCGGTTGTGAATCACGGACAGCGCCGGATGCCGCCGGCCCAGCGCTTCGGCCAGGCCCACCGTCCCATCCGTGCTTCCCCCGTCGGCCACCACGACCTGGAACGCCCGGAAAGACGCCTGCTCCGCGAGCAGACCGGTGACGACCGACTCCACGTGCGCCGCTTCGTTCAACGTCGGGACCACGACCAGGACACGAAAACCGCCCACCTCTCCCCTCTCGCTCTCTTCGACGCCAGCCCTGCTGTCAGTACGCGTTTTTATTGATGAAGCCCTTGTAGAGGGTGAGGAAGAGGATCTTGATGTCCAGAAAGTACGTCCAGTTCCGGATGTAGTGCAGATCGCAGAGGATGCGCTCCTGCAACGAGGTGTTACCCCGCCAGCCGTTCACCTGCGCCCAGCCGGTGATGCCGGCCTTCACCTTGTGGCGCTGCATATAGTGGGTCACCTCGTCGCGGAACTTCGTGACGAACACGGGCCGCTCGGGCCGCGGCCCCACCAGCGACATGTGACCGACCAGCACGTTGAACAGCTGGGGAAGCTCGTCGAGGCTGGTCGCCCGCAGGAAAGCCCCGATGGGCGTGCGGCGATCGTCGCCCTGGCGCGCCCACACGGCGCCCGTCGCCGACTCCGCGTCGGTGCGCATCGACCGAAACTTGTACATGCGGAACGTCCGCCCATCCAGACCCATGCGCTCCTGCGCATACAGGACGGGGCCGGCGGAGGTGAGCTTCACGGCGATGGCGACGATCGCCAGCACCGGACTGAACACGGCCAGCGCCAGCAGCGAGAAGACCACGTCCGTGAATCGCTTGGCGAGCGCCCGATATCCCCGCAGCGGAGACTCATTGAGGGCAATGATGGGGATGCCGTCGAAGTCCTCGACCTGGCAGCCGATCGTCACGTATTCGTGGAGATCGGGGACGATCTGGATGTCGACGGGATGGTCCTGGATCCTTCCCAGGATTCCGTCGAGCGCCGGCCAGTCCTGTCGGGGCAGCGCTATCAAGACTTGATTGATGTCCCCGCGCACCAGGATGTCGGCGATCATGCCGACGTCGCCGATGACGGGGACGCCCCCCACCTGTCGAACGTCGGAGACGCTGGCGGTCAGGATTCCCCGGAGCTGCAACCCCAGCTCGGGGTAGCGACGCATCCGTCCGATCAGCAACTCGACTGACCTTCCTTCGCCGACCAGCAGCACGTTGCGTGTCCGTAACCCTCGCCGCCGGAGTATCCGGAAGGCCACGCGCAAGCAAATACGATCAACTACCAGCGCCAAGGCGCCCAGAACACCGAAATAGATCATTACGCCGCGCGAATAACGATATTCGCTGAACACATAGGTCAGGGCAATCAAGCACAGCAATGCAGCGCCGTGACCTTTGATCAACAACACGAGCTCGGACTTGTCCGAGAGGAGCCGCTGCGGCTTGTACACGCCGTGCGTGTCCAGCATCAGTCCCCACAGGATCACGATCAGGGGCGTCAGCGTCGCGTAGGTCGAGAATTCCGGGAACCCCTTGGTGACCTGGACGATTGGCGCGTGGAAGCGCAAGCCGAACGACGCCAGCCACACCAACCCGATCACCACGGCATCCAGCAGGCGCGACGCGACCCCCACGGTCAACTGATACTGTCTAAGCATGATTCAACCCCCAATCCTCCCGACGGCGCGTATCTAAAGAAACGCTCTCGGTCCGTTGTCATCACAGAGCCCGATGACTCGCTCACTGGTGAGTGTTGGTGGGGTTCCTCCTACCTTCGTGCTAGAGGCTGAGCAAACAATTTCCGTCGCTGCGGTCACTTTTGGCCGGCTCGTAACGGACCGTTAACGACACGGACGCGAGAACACGTACGTCGAGCGGATCTCGTTCCCGTTTTCTCCCAGGTCCCGTTACCGTCAGTACACGCTCGACCATCGTCGACCGTCGCGCGCACCGTCGGTGACGGCGATGGCGATCGCCGGCGCGGCGGAGGTCGGGATGCAGCTATTCCGGAAACCGCTTCTCGGCTTCTCGGTAGCGGTCGACGTGGCCGAACTTGTTCGAGACCGTGCCGGCCGCGAACTGGGGCGCGAAGCGGCGGCGGTACTCGCCGAACGCCTCGCGGTTGTATTCGAGAAAGGCGATGTCCCGGATGGCCATCGGCCGCAGCGCCGCGACGGGATAGGGCGACTGGTACAGCTTGAAGTCGGGGTTGTAGAGCGCCTGCTTCTCGTAACCTGGATAGAAGACCGCCAGCATGATGCCCCGGCTCATCAGGAGCCCCTTCGCCAGCTGGTGCGCCTGGGCCATGTGCGGGAAGTCGGCGGGCCGCATGCGCGGGAACAGCACGCAGAGGGCGGTCAGGTCCGCGTCGTCGTCGCGCGGATCGACCAGGCGCTCCAGCGCCACGCACTCGCGCACGAAGATGTCCGCGATCTCGCGGGCGGTGATGGCCGTGACCGCGTCGTAGCACCGGTAGCCGACGTGATCCTTGCGGATGGCGGCCTTGATGTAGGGACAGATCTCGCCGTTCCGGCCCAGCTCGGCGTGCGGCTGGCCCAGGTAATCCTCCATCCAGCGCGCGCACCCCTCGACCGCCCTGGCCGTGTCCGCGGAGACGGCCGTCCGATGAAAAGGCGGCGACAGCAACGAGCGCCCCATCTGCACGCCCGCGGTCAGGGCGGTGCGCGCGCGCTGCTTCAGGTCGCGCAGCATTCGCAGCGGCGACTTCATGGAAAGGCCGCTCCCGCCAGGCGGCACTCCTCGAGGCGCGCCTTGAAGAGGGCCACCAGCTGCGTCAGCGCCGGGAAATCCATGATGTGGTGATGCGTGCCCTTCACGATGTCGACGGTCACCTCGCGCGCGTATCGGCCCCAACCGTTCTTCACGTCCGAGAAGTCGGCCTTGAAGTCCTCCAGCGGCTGGATCTCGGCGCGGAACAGGGTGACCCGCCCGCCGTAGTAGGCGGTGGGCCGGCTCTTCGCGGCGCGCTGGTTGGCGGCGATCACCTCGCGCACGCTGCGCTCCAGCGCGCCCCGGTGCGGATCCATATCGTCCAGGTAGTCGGACCCGCCGGCGTCTCGCTGGCCGTCGGCCGGCGCTTGCCCGCCCAGCCACCCGCGCACGGCCGCCAGGGGGCGGTCCGGGATCAGCCACGGCCAGCGGCGGCGATGCCGCTCCAGCCGGGACCACAGGCGATGATGGGGAGCCAGCACGGGGAAGCCGGGAGCATAGCTGTCGAACATGGCGATCATCGCGACGGACTGTCCCTCTTGCCGCAGCTGCTGCGCGACCTCGAACGCGATCCGTCCGCCGAACGATGGTCCGCCCAGGAAGTACGGCCCGCGCGTCTGGTGCTGCCGCACCAGACCGCTGTAGAGCGCCACCATCTCGTCCATCGAATCGATGGGCGGCCGCACGCCGTCGAGGCCCCGCGCCTGCACGCCGAAGACGGGCTGGTCGGCCCCCAGCTCGGCCCCCAGGCGGCGGATGAACAGCACGTGGCCGCCGATGGGGTGGAACATCCACAGCGGGGGGCGCGACCCCGACTCGTTGACCTTGACCACCAGCGGCTCTTCCAGGTGGCGCGCCTGCGACAGCAGCGCGCTGGCCAGCGCCGCCGGCGTGGGGTTGCGCATCAGCACCTCGACGGCGATGGGCGTCCCCAGCTCGGCGCTCAGACGGGACAGCGCCGCCACGGCGCGAATCGAATCACCGCCCAGCTCGAAGAAGTTGTCGGCGATGCCCACCGTTTGCGTGCCCAGCTCGTGCTGCCATACGCGGATGATCAGATCCTCCGTCTGCGTGCGCGCCTCGAGGGCGGGCGGGCGGGCGCCGGAGGCCGCCGAGAGATCCCACTGCGCGAGCGCCGCGTCGTCCACCTTGCCATTCGCCGAGAGCGGCAGCGCCTCGAGGATGACCACCTGATTGGGAACGGCGGCCGCCTGCATGCCCGCCGCCAGCGCCGTACGGATGCGCGCCTCGGACGTCTGCGAACGGTCGGCGACCACGAAGGCGGCCAGCCGCTCCCCTCCCCCTTCGCCGCGGACCAGCGCGCGCGCCCGCTCGACGCCGGGGAGGGCCCGCAGCGCCTCCTCGACCTCGTCCAGGGCCACCCGAAAGCCGCGGATCTTGCGCTCGCGGTCGCGCCGGCCCAGGCAGTGGATCCGTCCCCAGGCGTCGCGACGGGCCAGGTCGCCGCTGCGGAATCCCCGCTCGCCCCCCAGCGGCATCAGGCCCCCGGCGGTCAGCAGCCCCTTCGCGACGTGGTCGCCGTAGACGACGAGCTCGCCCAGCTCGCCGGTCGCGCAGGGTTCGCCGGCCCGCCGCTCGACGTCCACGCGCGCGCCCGGGACGGGCAGCCCGACGGGGATGCTGGCCAGCGACACGCCGCGCTCGACCTCGTGACAGACGATGATCTGCGGCGTCTCGGTCAGGCCGTACCCGTTCACCAGCCGGGTGTTCGGCGCGACGTCCAGCAGGCGCTGGGCCTGCTCGGGCGACAGGCGATCGCCGCCGCAGAAGATCAGGCGCACCGCGGGCAGCTTCTCGCCCACGGCCGTCAGGTTCGCGGCCAGCGGCGGGGTGATGTGCAGGACGGTGACGCGGTGGCTGTTCAGGAACGACGCCAGCAGTCGCGGATCGTCGCGCGTGGTCTGGGTGGGCACGTAAAGCGACCCGCCACAGGACAGCGGCGCGAACAGATCGCGCAGCATCGGATCGTGCCCCAGGCCAGCCAGCAGCGCGAATCGATCCTGCGGACCCAGGCCGAACGCGCGTGCCTGCCAGCCCAGGAACCGCACCACCGGCCCGTGCGTGCCCAGGACGCCCTTCTTGCGGCTGCTGGTGCCCGAGGTGAACAGCGCGTAGGCGTCGCTGCCGCGTGACAGGCCCGCCAGCGGCCGCGCCGAGCGTCCCGGTGACGCGAACGCGCCCGTGCCCGGCTGCACGCGGGTCTGCGGGGAATTTTCCAGCTCGCCGTGCGGATCGAGCGTCAGGTCGGGCCGGAAGGCGTCCAGCACTGCCTGCCGCACCGGCGGCGGCGCGCCCAGATCCAGCACCGTGAAGACACACCCCGCTTCCAGCGCGCCGATCACCGAGGCCACGAACGCCGCGTCGCGCCCCCCCACGATCGCCACCCGCGCTCCGGGGCGCAGCCCGGCTGCCTCCAGGCTGGCGGCGACCTGGGCCGCGCGGCCCGCCAGCTCGCGATAGGTCAGGCCACCGTGCTCGTCCGTCACCGCCAGGTCCGCCGGCCGCACCCGCACGTTGGCGACGAAGCCGGCGTGGATCGCCGTCGCCGCTTCCAGCTGCGGCGGCGCCGGTGACACCGGCGCTGCCGACTTCCGCTCCAGGCGGACCGCGTCCAGGGTCAGCTCGGGCGCCGCGGTGACTTGTTCCAGCACCTCTTCCAGCTGGCGCGCCAGCGCGTCCATTGTGCGGACGTCGTAACGCTCCGGCGGATAGACCAGCTCGAGGTCCATGCGGGGCCCCCAGTCGTGCAGGTAAACAGTCAGATCGAACTTCGGGACCGGGCGCCGGGCGAACCGCGGCTCGCAACGCAGGGCGCCCGCCTGCAGCTGCTCGGGGCCCCGATCCAGATAGTTGAAGAAGGTGCGGAACAGCGGCGCGGCGGCGTCACCGCGCGCGCGACCGCGGCCCGCGTGCAGCCAGGCGATGGGCAGCTCGGCGTGGCGCATCGACTCGAGCACGGCGGCGCGGACCTCGCCCAGCAGCTGGGCGAACGTCCGCTGGTCCGAGCCGACGTCCAGCTTGATCGCGACGGAGTTCACCATGCAACCGACGGTCGCCTCGAAGGGGCCGAGCCCGCGCAGCGACACCGGGCTGCCCACGATCAGCTCGTGGCCGGGCAGCCAGCGCCCCAGCGTCACGCCCACCGCGCCCAGCGCCGTCACGAACGGGGTGGCGCGCTGGGCCCGCGCGCAGGCGTGGACCCGCGCCGCCAGCTGGGCCGACAGGGGACGGACCACGCTGGTCGGCTGACCGGTGACAGCGCTCGGCTGCCGCCCGGCGACATAGTCGTGCGGCAGCACGGGCGCGCCGGCCCCCCTCAGGTGCTCTCGCCAGAAGGCGTGCAGCCGCTCCAGTCGCTCGCCGGACAGCCGGGCGCGGCTGGCCGTCACGAACGCGCCATACGGCGCCTTCAGCTTGGCCGGCGCCGCCGGCTGGTGGTAGCCCGCCAGCAGCTCGGCGACGATCAGCCCGACCGACGCCCCGTCGACGACGATGTGGTGCGCCGCCAGGGTCAGGTAGTGCTCGTCCTCGCGCACGCGCAGCAACTGGAACCGCGCCAGCGCCGGTCCGCCGATGGCGATGGGCGCCGCCTCGAACGCCTGGATCAGCGCGTCCGGATCTTCGCCCGCGGCCAGCGTCCGCTCTTCCCAGTGAAACCAGCTCCGCTCGTCCTCCACCGGGGCGATGACCAGCGCCGGCTCGTCGCCCCCGCTCTCCACGCGCGCGCGCAGCAGCTCGTTGCCGCGCACCACCGCCAGCGCCGCCGCGCGCAGCCGCGCGCGATCGAGCGGCCCCGACAGCTTCAGCGTCGCCGGGACGACGTACGCCGCGGACTCGGGCTCGATCTGCGCCAGGTAGTAGAAGGTCTCCTGCACGGGCGCCAGCGGCAGCACCGACGGCGGCGCGGAGTTGGTGGCCGTCGTCTCCTCCGCCGGCACGACGGGCAGCAGCCCGCGCGCCAGCTCGCCCAGGCGGCTCCTGGCGAAGAACACCTCCTCGGGCGCCGTCCGGCCCAGCTCGCGCGCCAGGGCGCCCCGCACCGCCGTCACCAGCAGCGAGTGGCCCCCCAGGCCGAAGAAGTCCGAGTCGAGCCCGATCGACTCGACCGGCACGCCGAGGACGCGCGCCCAGATCTCCGCCACCTGGCGTTCGGCGGGCGTCAGCGGGGCCGAGGCTGGTCCAGGGACCTCGGGCTGCAGCGGCAACCGCGCCAGCGCGCGGCGATCGATCTTGCCGTTCGAGAGCGTGGGCATCGCGTCCAGCCGCGCGAACACCGACGGCATCATGTACGAGGGCAGCTGCTCGGCGAGGCGCACGCGCGGCTCGACCAACGGCTCGCCGCTCTCGGTCACGTAGAACGCCACCAGGCGCGGGCCGCCCGGGGCGGGGGCCTGGGGAGGGCCGCAGTCGTGCAGGACGGCGGCGGCCGACAGGACGCCGGGCAGCGCGAAGATCGCGCGCTCGATCTCGGCGGGCTCGATGCGGTTCCCGCGCAACTTGATCTGGTCGTCGATGCGCCCCAGGAACTCCAGCTCGCCCCGCGCGTTCCAGCGCGCCCGATCGCCGGTGCGATAAAAGCGTCCGCCGTTCGGGACGGCGGGCAGCCCCACGAACCGCTCGGCCGTCAGCGCCTCTTGCCGCCAGTAGCCGCGCGCCACGCCCGGCCCGCCGATGTACAGCTCGCCCTCCTCCAGCGGGCCGCAAGGCGCGCCGCCCGCGCCGACGACCTGGCAATCGACGTCGCCCACCGGCTTGCCGATCGGGATGGGGGCCGGGGGGAACTCCGGCACGCGGTAGGCGGTGCTGAACACCGTGCACTCCGTGGGTCCATATTCGTTGAACAGCGCCGCGCCTCGCAGCTGCGAGAAGTGCAGCGATGCCAGCTCGGGGGTCATCGCCTCGCCGCCCAGGATGGCCGCGCGGAGTGACGCCAGTCGGCCGGGCTCGGTCGTGCGCAGCAGCGCCTGGTACAGCGACGGCACGGCGCTGATGGTGGCGATGCCGTGGCGCTCGATCACGCCGGCGATCGCCTCGGTGTCGAGGATCTGCTCGCCTTCCAGCAAGGCCAGCGCCCCGCCGCTGGACAGCGACCACAGCACGGCGCCCTGGAACGCGTCGAACGAGCAGGGGTGGATGGGCAGCACGCGCGAGGCGGTGCCGTGAACGCCGCGCCGCAGGCCCAGCATGCTGGCCAGGTTGGCGTGCGTCAGCACGACCCCCTTTGGCTGTCCGGTCGAGCCGGACGTATAGATGATGCACGCCGCTTGCTCGGCGGTGACCGGCGCGAGCGGCGCCAGGTCATCGCGACCGCGCGCGGCCAGCTGTTCGAGGGTCAGCGCCTCGCCGGCGCCCTGGGACGACACCAGCGGCCCGCGTTCGCGGTCCACGATGGTGACGGTTGGCCGGCAGTCCTCGACGACGAAGCGCGCGCGGGCGACGGGCGCCCGCGGATCGACCGGCACGAAGGCGCCGCCGGCCAGGGCGATCCCCAGGCTGGCCGTGAGGCCATCGACGGGACAGCCGAGCCACACCGGCACGGGCGCCCCGGAGGCCAGGCCACGGGCGCGCAGCCCGCGCGCCACCTCCATCGCCTCGCGCAGCAGCTCGCCGTACGTGACGGGACGGGGATACAGGATGGCCAGTCTGGCGGCCGAGTCCGCGGCGATCAGCCGCAGGCGCTCGGTGAATGGCTCCGGACCGACACTGGGGGACTGTTGCATCCCGGCTTGGAAAACCACCTTCGTGACAGCGGTCAGCCTGTCCACTCGCCGTCCGCGGGTCCCCGTCCGTCCCCCGCGCCCCTGGTGACCCGCCGGACCGCCGCCATCAGTCCCGGACAGCAACAGCAACCGGAAAAAAAGTTACAGGTCGCTGATCGATCCCGCAACGGTAGGTGCAGGTATTCTCGACGCGAGCGTGTCGTGGCGCACGGTCCGCTCGCCTGGCGACCGGTCGGGGAGCCCCAGCGAGGCGGAATACCCCCCACGCCTTCGCGGTTGTAAGCTCGCCGCCCCCCGCCCCAGCCCACCCCTTTCAAACGATACCGGAGGAGAAAGTTCCCCATGGATGTTCGGGTCATCAATGATCTGGTTCAGAAGCAGTCCGCCTTCGTGGACAAGCTGACCGCCGAGGTGGGAAAGGTCATCGTCGGGCAGAAGCCGATGATCGAGCGGATCCTGATCGGGCTGCTGACGGGTGGCCACGTCCTGCTGGAGGGGGTGCCGGGCCTGGCAAAGACGCTGACCGTGAAGACGCTGGCGGACGCCCTGCAGATGCGGTTCTCGCGCGTGCAGTTCACGCCCGATCTGCTGCCCGCCGACATCGTGGGCACCGTCATCTACAACCAGGCGCGCAGCGAGTTCATCTCGAAGAAGGGCCCCATCTTCGCGAACCTGGTGCTGGCCGACGAGATCAACCGCGCCCCCGCCAAGGTGCAGTCGGCGCTGCTGGAGGCGATGCAGGAGCGGCAGGTCACCATCGGAGACACCACGCACCCCCTGCCCAGCCCCTTCCTGGTCATGGCCACGCAAAACCCCATCGAGCAGGAGGGCACGTACGCGCTGCCCGAGGCCCAGCTGGACCGGTTCATGCTGATGATCAAGGTCGGCTACCCGTCGAAGGAAGACGAGCGGGCCATCATGGACCGCATGACGTCGGGCGTTCGCCTCAGCGCCGAGCCGGTGGCGACGCCGGAGGAGATCGCCGAGGCGCGTTCGGTGGTGGGACAGGTCTACATCGACGAGAAGATCCGCGACTACATCGTCGCGCTGGTGCACGCGACGCGCGAACCGAAGGCGCACGGCCTGGGCGCCATGGCCGACTTCATCGCGTTCGGGGCCAGCCCGCGCGCCTCGATCTATCTGAACCTAGCGGCCCGCGCGCACGCCTTCCTGCGCCACCGCGGCTACGTGACGCCCGAGGACATCAAGGCCATCGGCGTGGACGTGCTGCGCCACCGCGTGATCCTGACCTACGAGGCCGAGGCCGACGAGGTCACCACCGAGACCGTCATCCGCAAGCTGTTCGAGCACGTCGAAGTCCCGTGAGCCTGACCCGCGAGACCCTCCGGAAGATCCGGACGATCGAGATCGTGACCGAGCGCCTGGTGCGCGACCGCATGGCCGGTCAGTACCATTCGGTGTTCAAGGGCAGCGGCATCTCGTTCTCCGAGGTCCGGCAGTACCAGCCGGGCGACGACATTCGCCTTATCGACTGGAACGTGTCGGCGCGGATGAACGACGCCTACATCAAGCTGTTCACCGAGGAGCGGGAGATGACCGTGCTCCTGCTGGTGGACATGTCGGCGTCGGGGCGCTTCGGGTCCGCCGGACAGGAGAAGCGGGAGCTGGCCGCGGAGATCGCGGCCGTGCTGGCGTTCTCGGCGATTCGCAACAACGACCGCGTGGGGCTGGTGGTGTTCACGGACCGCGTGGAGAAGTTCGTGCCGCCCAAGAAGGGCAAGAAGCACGTGCTGCGCGTGGTGAGCGAGATCCTGTCTTTCCAGCCGCAGCACCGGGGGACGAAGATCTCGGCGGCGCTGGACTTCCTGGGGCACGTGGCGGCGCGACGCGCCGTCGCCTTCGTGATCTCGGATTTTCTGGCGCCCCTCGAGAGCTACGACCGCGCCCTGCGGATCACCTCGCGCCGCCACGACGTCATCCCCGTCGCCGTGACCGATCCGCTGGAGGAGGCGCTGCCCCCCGTCGGATTGGTCGAGATGGAGGACCCCGAGACGGGCGAGCTGGTCGTGTTCGACACGTCCGGCCCCGAGGCCCGCGAGGCCGAGCGCGAGGCCAGGAAAGCGGCCGACGCCCGGCAGGCGCTGTTCCGCCGCCTGGACATGGACGCCATCGCCGTGCGCACCGATCGCCCCTACCTGCGAGCGCTGAGCACCTTCTTCGAGGCGCGCGCGCGGAGGCTACGACATTGAGGCGTCCCCGCCTGCTGGCCCTGTCCGCCCTGGCCTTGGCCACCGCGCTGTCAAGCGGGCTCGCCGCGGCGCAGACCCCGCCGCCAGCACCCGCGCAAGCCGCGGCCGCGGACCCCGGCGCGCCCACGGTGGCGGCGCGGCTGGATCGGAGCACCGCCCACGTGGGCGACCCGGTCACCCTGACCATCACCGCGGTGGCGAAGAAGGGGGTTCCCGTCAACCTGCCCAACGTCGTCGAGGTCGAGCCGTTCTCGGTGCTGGAGCGCAGCGAGGGCGAGACCGACCTGGGCGACGGGCGCGTGAAGCGCGAGTTCACGCTGAAGATCGCCGCCTACGAGCCAGGCCAGCAGACCGTGCCCGCCGTCGAGGTCACCTACGTGGGCGGCAACGGTGAGGTGCGGCAGGCGCGCACGCAGCCCATCGAGATCAAGATCGCCAGCCTGATCGCCAACGAGCCCGAGCCGCAACTGAAAGAGAACGCCGGCCCGGTGGTGGTCATGAAGCAGGACCTGAAGCTGGTGTACATCGCGGGCGGCCTGCTGGCCGCGGCCCTGGGCGCGCTGATCACCTGGCTGGTGGTGCGGCGGATGCGCCAGCGCGTGGTGGTCCGCCCCGGCCCGCCCCCCCGGCCCGCGCACGAGATCGCGCTCGAGCGCCTGGACCGCCTGGGCACGTACGGCTTCCTGGAGAACGCCGACAACCGGCCGTTCCACTTCGCGGTGTCCGAGATCATCCGGGACTACCTGGGGGCGCGGTTCGGCTTCGACTCGCTGGAGCTGACCACCGACGAGCTGATGGCCGAGCTGCAACGGCGGGCCGGGCGCGAGCTGGTGCTCGCCGAGATCGGCCGCTGGCTCCAGGCGTGCGACCTGGTGAAGTTCGCCAAGATCTCGCCGACGGCGCAGGAGTCGCGCGGCACGCTGGAGATGGCCATCCGCATCGTCGAGTCGACCCGCCCGCGGCCCGAGCCCCAGGCGCCGGGGATGGGCGCGCCATCCTTGATCCAGTCGGAGAGGGTGGCGATCTCGGAGTCGGGGCGCTTGCCGGCGGGGGGCATCTTGATGTCGCCGGTGTAGCGCATGGCCTTGATGAGCGGGCTCTTCTCGGGGTCGTCGGCCATCAGCGCCTTGCGGATGCCTTCGGGCGTATCGAAGCGGATGCCGCCTTGCTGCTCCTGCGGACCGTGGCAGGAGACGCACTGGGTGGCGAGGATGGGCCGGATCTTGGTCTC
>Ga0207695_10004766_pt1 | contig 18342 bp, 14 predicted proteins | sample KBSC54metaG_FD_184354 | JGI IMG/M metagenome (GOLD analysis project Ga0207695, IMG submission 184354) | Corn rhizosphere microbial communities from Kellogg Biological Station, Michigan, USA - KBS C5-4 metaG (SPAdes) (version 2) | ecosystem: Host-associated > Plants > Roots > Rhizosphere > Soil... | reverse complement strand
AGCCCCCAGAGCTGTTACCAGGAGAATAGGAATACGCCACGTAGACCATGGACGGTCCGATAACCATTCCGTAAAGAGGAGAACAATAGGCGGCAAAAGAATCAACAAATAACGACCAGCTATCCACGGCATGACCACAATGAGTTCCGTTACGCCGAGAAAAAACCAAACACTTAGGAACCGCTGAGGGATAGAGGTCATCCACCCTTTCAACAAGAGAAAAACCATAAATGAACAACCGACTGAAATCCACAATGCCAATTGCACACTTTGAGAAAACGGAAACCCACCGTACGGCGAACTAAAAATTAATGTCAGCATTGCGGCGAAGAGAAGCATATTGGCGCTTAAAAATCGCGAGCGTTTCCAAAGCAATGCAGGCATGAAGCAGACAAAGAAAGCGCCTCCGCCTACAAAGCTCGCTAAGGCTAGCCCTTTATAAATGTAGAACAAAAAAGGCTCATGCCCTTTGACCCCGCGTAAGGAACTGGCTATTAAGTGCGACGATCCATACGTTTGAATGTTCCAATAACTCCACAGCCCCATCATGATGAGAACAATGAAATAAGGCGCATAGCCCGGCTTCCACCGTCGATAGGACGCATGCATCCATTGCCATATGAAAGCTAAAGCGATAATGAGAGCGCCCGAATATTTGGTCAACAATACGGCACTCATCAAAAATCCGCTCAAACAAATAAGACGACTATTTTTTTTCTCAAGCCCCGCCATAAACGCCCACAAGGCGGCCAGAAACCAGGCCACGAGCGCGCTATCGATGAGTAAGGAATAAGAAGTGAGCCAATAAGCGGGTGTTAGCGCGAATAAACAACTGGCATAAAAGGCATGCGCGGTAAAACGCAAGCTAACAAAATAAAACGCGATCACCGCTAGAAGCGAAAAAGGAATCATGCTCGAACGCAACGTCCATACTTTATCGCCCCAAAAATGAATAACCATCGCCAAGTAATAATGAAAGAGCGGTGGATTGACCATGCGCGGAAGTTGGCCGCGCTCCCAGCCCACGGCATTTAACTTTTCATCGTCAGCGCGAAAATCATAGGGATGCAACGGATGTGCCAACAGTCCTTTAGCGATAACCACAAAATAATGATCATCCACAAAATAAGCGCGGCGCACAAAAGGCAATAAGGTGGCTAGAACAAGCAGGCTGAGCAGAATAATGGAACGTCGGTGAGCGATCATCGATTTCTCAAAAGATCTTCAGCCGCCACAAAACGATAGCCTTGAGGTCCGAGCGTATTCAGAATGGCTGTGACGACATTCAACATTTTTTCGCGATGACGTCCGCCATCATGAAAAAGAAAAATGGCGCCGGGCTTGGCATGGGCGACATACTGGGCCGCGGCCTGCTCGGGAGTTTCTGTCGGCGCATCATGCACGTAGGACCAATGCACGAGACAATATCCACCTTTTTTCAACGTCGGCAAAAGCCAGGAATGATTGAAATACCCATAGGGCATGCGCACCACATGGGTATGAAATTCAGGCTCGCGCAAGGCGCGGCGCAGCGACGCCTCTTCCTGCTTCAATTCATGCGTTAGACGATCAGGCATCGCATTTTTTACTTTGTGATAATCGAAATGATCATACGTATGGTTACCGATTTCCTGCCCTGCCGCCCGAACTTGTCGAACAATCGAAGAATAGCGTTCCACTTGGGTGCCTTCCATAAAAAAGGTGGCGCGGGCCTGGTGATCTTTAAGAATTTGCAACAACCTAGGTGTCATCGGTCCAGGGCCATCATCAAAGGTTAGCGAGATTAATTTTTCTTTGGTTTGGCCGTGCGTGTAGAAGTGCCCCGGGGTATAGGCGAATACGATCGGGTGAAGGGTTAAGAGTAGAACGTAGAGTATGGAGGATAAGATCCTTAATATTTTTTTTCTTATCACACCCTTTACTCTCAACGCTTCACCCTCTACTATCAATCTTTAAAAAGGTCCTCGGTGGCCACAAAACGATACCCTTGAGCCTCCAAAGCGGGAATGACAATCTGCAAGGCTTCAAATGTTTTTTCGCGATGACGTCCGCCATCATGCATTAAGAAAACAGCTCCGGGTTGAGCATTTTTAATATAGGCCTCCGCCATTTGTTGCGCACTCATTTTTAAAAACCAATCCGTGCCAAACGACCAGTGCACGAGAGCATACCCTTTTTCTTTGAGTGTAGGGATCAGCCAAGGACGCGTTCGTTTGCCTGTAGCGCCATGCGGCATACGCAGAATTTTCGTATGAACGCCGGTCGCCTTTTCAATCGCCGCTTCTGTGCTATCCAGCTCTTTTATAAAAAGGTCGCGATGCGCATATTTTTCCAGATTAAAGTTGTAATGACTGTAGGTATGATTGCCAATTTCATGGCCTGCCTCAGCCACTTGTTTGGCATAGGCTGCATATGGCCCGACCTGATCGCCTTCCATAAAAAATGTCGCGCGACTATGATGTTGCTTTAAGTAATCCAAAATTTTCGGTGTAAAAGCACCCGGTCCATCGTCGAAGGTAAGCGCGATGACTTTCTCTTTTGTTTTACCCTGGTAATAAAATTTCCCCGGCATATAGCCATACACTAGGGGCTGAATGGCGAAAAATAAAAGACAAGTTGTCACACCCCAATACCCACATTTCATCCGTTACCCTCCACACTCAACCCTCTACCCTCCACCGCTCTCACCGCCCGAGAAACAAATTAAGCACGCTCAATACAAGTCCCCCGAGAAGCGGAAGCACAATGGCGTTCGGCCATTGCCAACGTTCGGCTTCAATCCAAGCGCCTGCAAGGGAACCCAACAAGGCTACAGGCCAACGTAACCGCACGGCCACGATGCCCCAAACTAAACAGACTAAAACAAAACAGGCGCTGCCTTCCATCGACTTCTGAGGATTCTGCGGCCACACGGTTTTACCCCATTTTTGACCGCCCCACAATGCCGCTTCTTTCCCGAAAGCTAATAACCCCAACGCCATCACGACAATCTTGGATCCATTAAAAATAATGATCGTCAGCCAGCATCCGAATGCCGCCCAGAAAAAGCGCGACGGGTGGAGCGCTTCTGATGGGACATAAAATTCTTTCCATTCATGCAAAAAACGAGTATTGATTTCTGGCCGACGTATACGCAAAAACTCAAAAACACCAAAGGCCAACGTCCATAACGTCATGAGCGGAACAAATAAGGCGCGCGGTAAAGCCATATAAAACACGGTGTACAGAATAGGAAGATGCGGGAAAATACGACTTGTCATCACTAGTACTTTGAGGTTATTCATAAAAAACTTTGGACCTTAAAAATCAAATGCTGGACAGCCGTAAAAACTTTAACGGTGGCCCACCACGTCTGGTGACCCGTCACCTGAAGAAAATGTTTCCAGGAAGCGGTTTTGGGAAATAGCAAGGTTAAAAAAATAGTCATTAATATCATGTTACCCAAATAAATCAAAACTCCGGACAAAAATGTACCGCCCATCTTCAAATCCGGTTGCTTCTGCTTCAGCGCATAGATGGTCAGCGCCATATGGAATCCGACGGCCACGCCAATGAACCAGAGCGTCCAGCGCCAATACGTCTGTAAGGAATAGAATTGATTCACCACTGCGTATAGCACAAAGACAAGAAGCGCGTATAAAGGAATAAAGTAGGGGGCGAGCGCAACGAAGAGATTGGTCTTAGAAACGGAAACAGAGCCTCCGCTTTTACTCACTTTCATTTTTTTTACACGTGCCCCACTCATCCAAGCGGCAAGGGCATGCGTCATTTCATGGCCAAAGACATAGGTGCGCATGGGTCGGAAGAAGATCCATTGAAAGGTCAAATAGCTGCCCATCCCTATAAAAAAATAAAAAGAATTCTCTGGAACATCTTTAAATGCTTTAAGCAGGAAAATAAAAGCAGAGGTCATGCCAAAACAAAAAGGCAAAAGCAATAACGCCAATCCCCACCGACGCATGATTTTCACGAGCAGAATCGTAACACGACAGGGGGTGCATCGCCTATGTTTTTTAATTAGAATGAAGAAGCTGTAACTATCGCGTAAACCTTAATGGAGGGATCACTATGAAGCGTTTCGCATTTCTAACTTTGGCTGCACTACTGGGAGGCACTATGGCTGTTGAAGCGCGCACGGTTGTGATGGACACATCTAAAGGAATAATTGAGATCGATTTATTTGAAAAAGAGGCCCCAATTACGATTGCTAATTTTGTCGATTTGGCCACCGGAAAGAAAGAATGGACGGATCCAAAATCCGGGCAAAAGAAAAAATCGCCTTTTTATGATGGACTGATTTTTCATCGCGTGATCCCCAACTTTATGATTCAAGGCGGAGATCCGCTGGGCACAGGAACGGGCGGTCCGGGATATCAATTCCAAGATGAATTCGCGCCGAATTTAACATTTGACGCACCTGGTTATTTGGCGATGGCTAATGCCGGTCCAGGAACCAATGGCAGCCAATTTTTTATCACGGTGGCCGCAACGCCATGGCTGAATAATCGCCATACCATCTTCGGCAAAGTGACTAAGGGCATGGATGTCGTCACGGCCATTAGCAGCGTCGATCGCGATGCCTCCGATCGCCCAAAAACGCCTGTCGTAATCAAGAAAGTGACGATTAAGAAATAGTTCCGAATCGTCATTCCCGCAATGGTTCTAACGGGGATCCATTTTAAATGGATTTTCGTTTACAACCTAGCGGAGGGCGGCTCATGAAATTATGCTGGATTCTTTCAAAACAAAACAGACATTAACTGTTGATGGTGAGGCGTTCGAGATTTGCAGTCTCGAAGCTTTTGCCAAGCAAAACGGTTCCATCGCACATCTTCCTTTTTCGCAGAAGGTTCTCTTAGAGAATCTTCTGCGGAATGAGGATGGGCGTTTCGTGTCCGCCGCGGATATTCGCGCGTTAGCCCTTCCTCGCGACAAACGTCCAGCCGATAAAGAAATCGCCTTTACTCCCGCGCGTGTCTTAATGCAAGACTTCACCGGCGTTCCAGCCATTGTCGATTTAGCGGCCATGCGTGACGCCATGCAACGTCTTGGCGGCAATCCACAACGTATTAATCCGTTAGTCCCTGTTGATTTAGTGATTGACCACTCCGTCATGGTTGATCAATTTGGCACCTCTACCGCTTTTGCCTTTAACACGGATATGGAATATCAACGCAACCGTGAACGCTACAGTTTTTTGCGCTGGGGTCAAAAAGCGTTTAAGAATTTTCGTGTAGTTCCCCCAGGAACCGGAATTTGTCATCAAGTGAATTTGGAATTTTTAGCGCCCTGTGTGATGACCAAAACAACGGATGGAAAAACCTGGGCTTTTCCGGACACGTTGGTTGGCACCGATTCTCATACCACCATGATTAATGGTCTAGGCGTCGTTGGCTGGGGAGTGGGAGGCATCGAGGCCGAAGCGGCCATCTCGGGCAACCCGTTTCCATGCTCATTCCCGACGTCATTGGATTTAAATTGACGGGAAAACTGCCCGCAGGCGCTACAGCCACGGATGCTGTTCTGACCGTAACGCAAATGTTGCGGAAAAAAGGTGTCGTTGGAAAATTTGTGGAATTTTACGGATCAGGATTGAGCGCACTGCCCCTTGCTGATCGCGCCACCATCGCCAATATGGCCCCCGAATATGGCGCCACGATTGGTTTTTTCCCTATTGATGTACAGACGCTCCGCTACTTAGAGCTCACGAACCGACCGGCTAAGCTGCTGCGCTTAGTCGAAGCCTACGCCAAAGCACAAGGCCTTTATCGCACGGATGATTCACCAGATCCCGAATTTGCCGATACCTTAGCGCTTGATTTATCGATGGTAGAACCGTGCATGGCCGGCCCAAAGCGACCGCAAGATCGCGTGGCACTAAAAAATATTAAGGAGAATTGGACCAGTACATTGCCCAGTTTCTTAGAGAAAAAACCTAAAGGTGGCGCATCGGTCATTCATATTGCCCCCGATGTCCGCGTGAATGTCAAAGTAGCGGCCGGCGAAACCGAACTTCATCACGGATCGGTCGTGATCGCCGCGATTACCAGTTGCACCAATACTTCAAATCCCTCGGTCATGATTGGCGCCGGACTCTTGGCAAAAAATGCCGTTGAAGCGGGTTTGCACGCGCATCCGGCCGTAAAAACCAGTCTTGCGCCGGGATCCAAAGTGGTCATCCATTATTTAGAAGCTACGGGTCTTCTACCTTATTTAGAGAAGTTGGGATTTAACTTGGTGGGTTATGGGTGCACTACCTGTATCGGCAATAGTGGACCGCTCCCTGAAGCTATTTCACAAGCGATTTTGGAACATGATGTGGTCGCGGCTTCTGTATTATCTGGTAATCGCAATTTTGAAGGCCGCGTGAATCCACAAGCTAAAGCTAATTATCTGGCTTCACCGCCCCTTGTTGTGGCATATGCGATTTCGGGCCGGATGGATTTTGATCCTTACAGCGAACCTCTAGGCAAAAATTCTAAAGGGCACCCTATATTCTTAAAGGATATCTGGCCCTCCGCTGATGACGTGGATGCGGCGATGAAAAAAGTGAACCGCGCAATGTTTGAGAAGGAATACAGCGTCGCCTTTGATGGGGACGATCGCTGGAAAGATCTTCCTGCGCCGATGGGAGAACGCTACACCTGGGACACGACATCGACCTATGTTAAAAATCCCCCCTATTTTGAAGGCATGACCATGGATATGGCCAAGCCCAAGGAATTACAAAAAGCACGCGTCTTGGCTGTGCTTGGGGATTCGGTCACGACCGATCATATTTCACCGGCCGGCTCCATTCCCAAAGATAGCCCTGCAGGACATTATCTGGTTGCACATCATGTTCAACCGAAAGATTTTAATTCTTACGGCGCACGCCGCGGCAATGATGAAGTCATGGTTCGTGGGACTTTCGCGAATATTCGTTTAAAGAATCAATTGGTACCCGGCACGGAAGGCGGATGGACGGTTCATTTTCCCGACAAAACGCCAATGACTATTTATGAAGCGTCCGTCACATACAAAGCAGATGGGGTTTCATTAATTGTCATTGCCGGAAAAGAATATGGCTCCGGATCCTCACGCGATTGGGCGGCCAAAGGTCCGGCTTTATTAGGAATTAGAGCCGTGATAGCTGAAAGCTATGAACGCATCCATCGCAGCAATTTGATCGGCATGGGGATTTTGCCCTTACAATTCAAATCTGGAGAAAATTATCAATCGCTGGGACTCACGGGCGAAGAGCTCTATGACTTTGAGGGGTTAAAGGCTGACTTAAAACCGCAAAAAATGATCCGCGTGAGCGCCACGGATGCACTGGGAAAAATCACCTCGTTTGATGCCGTTCTACGCATCGATACTCCTGAAGAAATTGCTTATTTTAATAACGGCGGAATTCTTCACTACGTTCTGCGACAACTCGTTCGCAACTAACGTATCGAGCCTATTCGATTTTTTCTGCAGAGAGAATCGAACGCAGCGGGAAGCTGACGGAGCGCAGCATGCTGTCGGTAGGGGCGTCGAACCAAGCTTTCTCTTCATCGGGATCATAACTCAAGAATTTAGCGACAAATACGCGGCCCTTCTTCAAAGTCAGGCGCATCGGAGTTCCTTTTTTCTGAGCGGCAAAAAATTCCGCTAAATTCATGGCCGGCATGGGCTTAGCCGAGGGTTGTGGCGTGCCTAGATCAAAGACGAACGTGTGTCCCTGCAAAACAACTTGAATCGTTAAGGGCAAGGCGCTGGGTTGATCTAAATAGACAAGACCATCGGCATTGGCCTCGGGAGCGAGCATCATCGGCCATAAAGAATCTTCAGCCACGGATTTGGCATTGGCTTCTACATAGTCCGTCCGCGCCTTCGCCATGCGTCCGATATCCTTCACGCCTGCGCACAAATCGGATTCATTCGGGGGTTCAATGCTTGGGGCCGTGTCTTTGTCTATTTCTTGTTTATGCTTTGGCTGCTGACTTAATAAGTGCACGCCTTTTTCACCATATAACACACACATCGCTTGCTCGGGCGTAAATACACGAATGATTTTTGCACTGGAATCTGTGGCGCTAAAAAGATCGGGGCCCACATGGATCGCCTCAGCGCCATGATTAACAATATGCGCGCGAATTAATGTGAGACGTTTTGCGTCATCCATAATACCGGATAAGGTGACCGCATAGGGTCCCTCGAATAAAGTCCAGGATTCGTTGCCGGCGGCCGATAATCCGCGCACGCCCCAACCACTTAAATCGCAGACCGCACCCAAGCGCGGATGCTGATTACTTAAGGCGACATTGACCACGTGCAGAGCGGCGCTGGAATCTTCAATATCCAAAGAGCTGGCCGCTGGCGCTTTATTAATAAGGTCCGATACGTTTGTCGCGTCTTTAGGCGCAACGCCATTAATTTTGAGAATTTTATCTCCGATTTTTAAACCCGCGCGTTCAGCTGGACTATCTTTGAGAACGCTTACGAGCTGGCACTCCGCCGGAGCGGTAACAGGTTTTAATTGGGGACTTAGACGATTAACGTTAGGAACAACGGTGGAACATGCGGTGCAGAAAAAAAGGAGGGACCAAACTTTTTTCACACCATGATTTTAGATTATCAGATGCCCTCTTAGCACATGAATACGAAAGGATAATACACTTCTTGCTGGGTATGGGAATAGAAGATGCGGCACATATAGCTGCCTACGGTGATGGGCATGCCATACAAATCGACGCCAAACCAACGGATTGGCGCGGAATCATTTTTACGATTGTATCGCCATACCACGCGGCCACGACCATCAATCACCGTAACCTCTGACGCTTGGCTGTTAAATTCGTACTCGCTTTGCGACTTTTTATAGAGGTGCTGCTGTCTTGTGTTGTTTGGAGTTCCCATTGTGAGCAAAGCTTAACCGATGAATATTACGCCGGTGTTTAAACCATGTTAAATTCATGTGAATTTTTATTTTTTAGTCGATCATGTAATCTTCGAAGGGAATTTTCTTGGCGCGGAGTTCGGCCTTCCAACGTTCTTTAGCTAAGGGCATTTTCTCTCGGGAAAGCTTCACCCATTTAGATTCCGGCGGCGAAAAAAGATCCACGGCTGTTTGGTACCACACGTAGGCATACTTATTGCAGGACTCCTGCCGCATCTGCTCATAGCGAAATGCCAGAAGTTCTTTATCCCGGTCATAGTCTTCGCGCGCTTCTTTTCCGTCTTTAAGCTTTTGCTCCAGTTGCACTAATTCAGCGGCCTGTTTTCTCTGAAGATCGGCGGCGCGTTCTTCGGGATGATCGGCCCAACGCCAGAATTGTTCACCTTGAAGCCAGGCATGACGCGCGCGCATGACAACATCGGCATAAATCATGCCGTAAAAAACAGCCAGCACAGTGAGAATCAGGAATGATTTTTTTTGCCAGGGCTTCAGCTTCAAGCGGCTTTGGGAACCATGCGATTTTTCGCATCGACAAAAATAACGCACGGCGCATAAGAGGGAACGGCGGCTTCTTCAACAAATGCGGTACTCAAAATAATGACCTTATCGCCCGGCATACCGCAACGTGCGGCAGCGCCATTTAAGCAAATAACGCCGGAATTTTTGGGTCCTGGAATGGCGTAGGTTTCGAGTCTCTGCCCATTATTAATGTTCAATACTTGAACCATTTCATAAGGAACAATATTGGCCGCATCCAAGAGCACTTCATCCACGGTAATACTTCCCTCATAATTAAGGTTAGCTTCCGTAATCGTCACCCGGTGAATCTTCGATTTGCACATCCAACGCATCATAAATACAGTCCAAGGTCCAAGGTCCATCGTCCAAGGCCTATCCGTCTATTTAATTTCATTGCCCATATCATCTTAAATTTACCCTCTAAATGCCAAGGTCCAAAGCCAGGAATTATCCCAACTTTGGACCTTAGACCTTGAACTTAGACTGTTGTTAAGGTTGTGTAATCTTAATCGCTAACACCGGGCAAACACTTTCACACGCAGTGCAGAAAATACAATCTTTTTCGCGGATCGGCGCGGCTTTCTTGGCGGAAGCGGGATGACCGGGAGTTTCTACCCATTCAAATACATTGACGGGACAGGCATCGATGCAGGCCCCATCAGCCACGCACAAATCAAAATCAACAGCCACCGCGGTACCATGAATACCTTGCTGAGCCGGCGGTGCAAAAGGGCCCCAAATATCGTAAGAATCATTCGGACCTTTCGCCACTTTCTGGCGTTTCTTCATGAAATCGGGATCGATCGGGGTAACCATGTGTGTCTCCTCTCAAATTGACCAGCCTGTCTGCAAAAAATACTACTTATTAATTCATATTGTCAAACGACGGAGCCTAAATACTCTCGATTCATTTGCGCAATGAAGTCGACGGATATTTCTTTTGGGCAAGCGGCTTGGCATTCGGACTGATTGGTGCAATTGCCGAAGCCTTCTTTATCCATTTGCGTAACCATATTCTGGACGCGTGCTTTAGCTTCGACTTTCCCTTGAGGTAACGATGCTAAATGCGATACCTTGGCAGAAACGAAAAGCATGGCCGAAGCGTTTTTACAAGCCGCCACACAAGCGCCGCAACCAATACAGGCAGCCGCATCCATCGCTCGGTCCGCCGCCGCTTTACCAACCGGCAAGGCATTCGCATCGGAAGTTCCTCCCGTGTTAATGGAAACAAACCCTCCGGCTTGAATAATACGGTCGAACGAACCGCGATCACAGACCAAATCTTTCACAATTGGAAAACTTTTTGCGCGCCACGGTTCGATGGTAATAACGTCGCCATCTTTAAATTTACGCATATGCAGTTGGCAAGCGGCCGTCCCCGGTTGTCCGCCATGGGCATAGCCATTAATCATTAACGAACACGCTCCGCAAATACCTTCGCGGCAATCGGAATCAAAAGCGATTGGCTCTTCGCCTTTTTCCGTTAAGCGGTCATTGACCACATCCAACATTTCAAGGAATGACATATGCGGATCAATATTCGGCGCCGCGTAATCCACCAGCTGCCCTTGGCTTTGCGCTGACTTCTGACGCCAGACCCGAAGCGTTAAATTCATTATTTATAACTCCTCTGCTGCAGATGCACGTTGTCGAAAGTTAAAGGTTCTTTGTGCAGTTCCGCAGGTTTGCCGTATCCTTGGTATTGCCAGGCGGCGACATAGGAAAAATTTTCGTCGTCACGCTGCGCTTCACCTTCTGACGTTTGACTTTCTTCGCGGAAGTGCCCGCCACAGGATTCGGTGCGATGTAACGCGTCTTGACACAACAGTTCAGCAAATTCCATGTAATCGGCCACGCGGCCGGCATGCTCGAGGGCTTGATTAAAATCATCTGCGCCGCCTAGCACATCAACGTTCTTCCAAAATTCTTCACGCAACTCGGGAATCCGCTTCAGTGCTTTCTTTAAGCCCGCATCCGTTCGACTCATGCCGCATTCTTCCCATAGCAATTTACCCAATTCGCGATGGAAGGAAAGGACGGTACGTTTTCCGTGCACGCCTAGAAGTTTATTAATAGACTGGCGCGCGTCATCTTCGGCTTTTTTAAATTCCGGATGATCGGTGGAAACAGGAGCGCGTTTAGCCGAAGCAAAATAATTCCCCAAGGTGTAGGGCAAAATGAAATAGCCATCTGCCAAGCCCTGCATTAAGGCGCTGGCGCCCAAACGATTGGCTCCATGATCTGAGAAATTGGCTTCGCCAGCGACAAACAGGCCTTGGAGATTACTCATCAAGTTGTAATCTACCCACAAGCCGCCCATGGTGTAATGGACGGCAGGATAAATACGCATCGGGACTTTGTAAGGATTATCGCCCGTGATGCGTTCATACATATCAAAGAGATTGCCATAGCGTTCGCGCACGACCGGTTCGCCCAAACGACGTATCGCGTCAGAAAAATCAAGATAAACCCCACGTCCGCCGGGTCCAACGCCACGGCCTTCATCGCAGACGCGCTTGGCCGCACGCGAGGCAATATCACGCGGCGCTAAATTTCCATAGGTGGGATACATCCGTTCTAAAAAATAATCGCGCTCGGCTTCGGGAATTTGATCCGGCGATTGCATGACGCCCGCTTTTTTAGGAACCCAGACGCGTCCGTCATTGCGTAAGGATTCCGACATTAACGTAAGTTTTGATTGATGATCCCCTGTAACAGGAATGCAGGTCGGATGAATTTGGGTATAGCACGGATTGGCAAAATAAGCGCCTTTGCGATGTGCGCGATAGGTCGCGGTGACATTGCAGTTTTTTGCATTGGTAGATAAGAAAAAAACATTCGAGTAACCGCCAGTTGCTAACACGACAGCATCCGCGGCATGGGATGTAATTTTCCCGGTGACTAAATCGCGCGTCACAATACCACGCGCTTCGCCATTAACCACGACAAGATCCTGCATTTCACTACGCGAAAACATCTGCACATTGCCTAAGCCAATCTGGCGTTCGAGCGCTTGATAAGCCCCCAGCAAAAGCTGTTGTCCCGTTTGACCGCGCGCATAAAATGTTCGCGAAACGAGCGCTCCACCGAAGGAACGATTCGCCAGCAAGCCCCCGTACTCCCGAGCGAAAGGAACGCCTTGCGCCACGCATTGATCGATTATATTGACGCTGACCTGAGCCAATCGATACACATTGGCTTCGCGAGAGCGAAAATCGCCCCCTTTGACCGTGTCATAGAAAAGTCGCTGAATGCTGTCGCCATCATTTTGATAATTCTTTGCGGCATTGATGCCGCCCTGTGCGGCAATGGAATGCGCGCGACGCGGGCTGTCTTGATAGCAAAAACATTTCACTTTATAACCCAGCTCAGCGAGCGTTGCTGCTGCTGAAGCTCCAGCCAAGCCCGATCCCACGACAATCACGTTGTATTTACGTTTATTGGCGGGATTTACCAATTTCATCTCAAATTTATGGGTATCCCATTTCTCGCTTAAAGGCCCACCCGTAGGTACTTTTCCGTCCAGAATCATCGCACCGTTACCCATGAAGGTAAATGTAAAATCCCCACCTGTACAGCAATAGGAATCGTGACATAACCGACAAAAATCAACCAGCCTAAAAATTGTCCGCCTTTCGACAGCCGCTTTCGCCAAGCGTTATTATTTAGACCTAAAGACTGGAACATGCTGGAAATCCCATGACTTAAATGCAGGCATAAGAGAAAAACACCAACGATATAACCAGCAGCGATAAGCGGTTGGCGAAATCCCAGAATAATCATCGAATACACATCATGTCGTCCTAAAGGGTCTTTGAGATCACGGTAGATTGGATGCGTCACCATAAAGGTAAATTGCATTAAGTGGTAAATAATAAACGCCAATACGATGAGGCCGGACATGGCCATTGTGCGCGAGGCATAACTCGCCTTTTTATAATTCTTTTCCATATAGTCTATAGGACGCGCAGCGCGATTTTCTAACGTCAAAGAAACGGCCGTCCAAATATGCAAGGCAATCATCACCAGCAATCCAATACGCGCCACCCACAAGAGTTCGCCCAAGCTTTGCAGAAATAAGGAGTAACGATTGATAGGTTCTGGTCCCATAAAAACTTGCAGGTTCCCTAGCAAATGCCCAATGACAAATAACACCAGTACAAACCCCGAAAGGGCCATCAGATACTTTTTGCCGACAGAACTGGTTAGATAATTCATGATTTAAGGATGTGCGGGGATTTTACAAAACTGTCTTGATCTTTGGGTCGTTCTGCAAAGCAACAAAAATTTCATTACGATCTTCTTCGCTTTCCACTTGCAGTTCAAGATGCAGCGAATAATATTTGCCGCCGGCGCTGCGCTTAGAAAATTTTAATTCATGCGGACGCCCCGCCACCACGCGACCCACCACCATGCGCACATCTTCTTCGTCCCAGCCAATAATGGCATAGGTCCACGGACAGGGGTATTCGATACGTGGGCGTTCCATAATTAAAATTTTAACAGAAATCCGCGTGGGGATGCGTCAGGCGGCAATGCGCGCTTGTCTTGAGCTCAACAAGTCATGCGAGGCGATTGCTGCAACGATGGCGTGAACGACGTCCGCGACAGACTCATCAAGGATGGATCGGCCTTTTTGCAAATTCGGCAAAAGATCGCCCGTGATCGGCAGAGATAAATAGTGCGTCATCAAAACCATGAGGCTTTCGCGAACGGATGTAAACGTGCGTCCATCATTGACGAATTGTAATCGCAATGCCTCGCTGTTTTGAGATTGATTGCGGTCGATATTAAATTCCTGAGCAAATTCTTCCCAGACAAATTGGCTCCCTGGTTGTTTTGCAGTGGAATCATCGAAATTTTTAAGTTGTCGGCGTTGATCTTTAAACCCGTGGGCATGAATGAGCCGGCGAAAAAAGCGGGCAATTTCTAGAATTTGAGACGCAGGGAGATTGAGATCCGCCAATTTAGAATCCGATCGCACCACGCCCGGGAGATCCTGCGTGCGATAAAGTCCTTGTGTATCCATAAGCGCCGAGTCCACGGCCTGCCCGATGAGATCTAGAACTTCCAGCTCGACTATATGCTCGGGTGAAAACTGTGGACGCCGAAGCGTCGGAGAATCTTCGGACGGTATTTCCTTCTCTAGAACCTCCAAGAGCCAGGAGATCGAGAGAACGGCTAAACGCTGGTTATGCCAATAGCCCCGGGCATGATACTCCGGATCTTGAGTAAGAATGAAAGTGAAGGCTCCGTGCTCCCGCAATGTCAGCATCCGCATGACGAGCACCTCGCTGATATAGTAATCGCGCACCACCTGCGTATCGATATCAAAATCAAACCAAAGCCAGAGGCGACTTAAAGGATAGAACAAAAAATGATTGAGCCATGCCAACTCTTCATATAACGCCACGTAAATGTCATCGACATTGCCCGATTCAATTTTTTCCCCGATGGTGTTCAAAGAATTCTTCACTTGCGGCAAGTTTTCCGCAACAGCCGGATCGCTAATCCCTTGAACGATGGTGTTCGCCTGTAAGATCCATTGCTTCGCATCTGCAATCAATAAGCCTTCTTTAAAAAAGCGCTGCAGCGCCTCAACCAATCCGCGTATTCCAGGGCCGATGCGTGCCGGAGTGGATACCTCCGCGGTGGCGGTTGCAACCGCCATGCGTTGCGATGCCGCCGTTAATGCATTCTCCGTCGCAGAAACGCGCAGACGCGCTTTTTCTAAATGCATACCGATGGCGGCATTAAGCCGCTCATGCAATGTTTGCCAACGCGCCCTTAAAGGCACCAGGACCAAACGGCGATCCAGCTGATCGAGTAAATCAATCATGGCCAAATAGCGATCGAGAAACGCTTGACGTTTTTCGCCGGCTGTATCCTGCTGAATACGGTTGCGCAGATGAATTAAATCCTTACCGAATATTTTTACCTTAGTGCGGATATCATCGGCGGAGGCAATTAAGTCCATATCGTTTAACTCGGACAATCCAGTGATATCGCGTTCCATACCCATCACGTCCTGCTCGATGCGCTGCGAGTTAGTCCAGGCGATGGCAAGTTGGAGTTTCTTCGCTAATCCTGTAGCAGCAGCGCTAACTTCGGGATAGGTCGCTAATTGCACACCGAATACTCCTTTTAATGTGGTCTCAAGACCGGTAACTGAAAAATCATCGCGTAACCTCACTAATAGAGATTCCGCCAAAAGAACCCGCACGGTTTGCTCGCCTCTTATTTTCGTTGCGAACTCCACCGCTTTGCGTACTTCATGAATGAAGAGGGTTACGGCCGGCGCCCGCTCTTTAAATTTGCGTGAATCCTTCCGAACACCCAAAATCTCTTCAGACCACACCCTTAACAATTTTGCTTTGCGTTGCACTGATAATGGTTTCCATGGATTTTTCGCGAAGAAGCCTTGCAGCCATGCGCTATCTTTACGGTTCATTTTCCCCCACATTTGTTCAGCCTGCAATTGCAAGGCAGAATCACTGCTCGTTAATTCCTGAACCAGGGCTATGGCATCTTCTCGCCATAGAGGCGCTGGTTGCTTGCGCGCTAAGCACGACACGACGTTCTGGGCGAACGCTTCAACAGAAGGGACTAACGGTTGAAGGACCAACTCATGAACCATGGATGTGTAACTTTCCACTCCCGGCAAGGTGTCAACGACGAGCGCGGCCAATAAACTATTTTGTTCTTTTTCCTCGAGCATTGGACGCATAAGGGCGATCGCTTTTTGTATTTCTCCTAAACGCAGACGAACGTCGATTAGTTGATAGAAGATATCTAACCGACGCGCTTCTTCTGGCCAGGCATTGACCAGATCATTCAGCGGTAGGGCGAACCAAAGACGCGCGGCTTGTTGATACGAAGTCCGAGCCTCTGTAGGCAGCGTCGCTTTTTGACCGGCTGTATAAGAAATAAGCCCGCGGTAGTAAGCGATTCGCAACGCCGGCCACTGTGCCTTTTCAAGCGCCGTTAATTCTGCCACCGCTAATTCTAAGTCCCCCTTCTTAAGCGCTTGATTGAAAGCCGTGGAATGTACGACTTGCTGAGTTTTCAGCGCCGTGGCTTGCTCGCGTTCTTGGACTATTGCATCTCGAAGCTCGATGGCTTCCCTATCCTCTTCATCGAATGCGAGAGCTTTGGCGACATTTTCTTCCGCCTGATTAAAAAATGCCGCGGCTTTATTCGGGTTTTTATCGAGATGGCTTAAATTAAACTGTACCCTTCCCAACTGCATATAAAGATCGCAGCGCGTCGAATCAGAATATACTTCACTAGAAGTTTTTGGCAATGCCGCGATCGTCGCTGTCAATAAATTGAGAGCGTTCCGTAAATCCGCCTCGATTTTCTCTTTCTTCCAACGTAAAAACAACGCTCGAGCATGAGAAATCTGAAGACCGTTTCTTATGGCCCACCAATCCTCTTTTTTGTGATTCTTTTCAAAAGTTTCTTTACTTTGATTCAGAGTAGAATACCCGGCTTCCACAGCCTGGAGAGCCGCATCATAGCGTCCTAATTCATTAAAAACCATGGCCTGCAAGTAGCGCGTCACAGCGCGTATGCCATTAGAGCCCATCGTTGTTTCTTGACGATTAAGCCAATTTAAAACTAAATCAAATACCGAAAGCATCTCGTCATAGCGATGCAAGGGCTGCAGTAGGTCATACATCGCATTGAGACGCTGGCATACTTCAGAAGCGGGCGGGCTAGAACCGCGTGTCATTTCGGTTACATCATCCAGGGCTTTATCTGCGTCTGAAATATCTCGTTCTTGTGGATTCCGGATTAACTCTTCTGCCCGTTTAATACCGTCGCGGGCGCCTGCTTCCTGATCGGGATTAAGACCTAAATGCATGGCTATGTTTAATTGATCAATAGCGGCTTGATACTCCCCAAGCTGAGCCAATATTAAGCCTGACAGATAGCGAGCCGTTGCTTGTTTAGAGGTAATCCATTGACGACTGCCCTCGATATCGTTCTGAAGAAGTTGCCACTCGGATTTTGTCATGATGGGTTCTTTTAATTTTTCACCCCTTAATAATTGCAAAAGCGCCAAAGAAAATTCGCAGGCACGCTCGGCATTTTGGAGCGCCGAGGAATAATCCGTGAGGATTAATTGAACTCTGCTTAGCTCTAGCCAAGCCTCTAGCTTTGTGCTCGGACCAACTGAAATTAAGTCGCCGATGAGCCAGACCGCGACGGTGAGATAGTTTCTTGCCTGCGCATAGAAATCGAAATTCCGCTCTGCGGCTTGCAAATAACTCTGCCCCAATAATTGCAAGACATAGATAAGGAATATAAAGTGTGACCACATGGACTCCGATCGTTGCTGTATCCGGTTATAGCGGTCTCGATAACTTTGTATTTGATAAAAAGCTTCTTTAGCGTCTTCTGACAGGTTTAAACATTCTTCAAGCGTGGAAGGCAAGGCGGCAAGCACTAATACGGCTTTCAATGCCGCCTTGTATGCCACAACGGCCTCTTCAAATCTTTTAACTTTATAAAGCGCTTTGGCTAATTTCATGTAATCTTCAAGCTTTGTGGCTCGAGCGGAAAGTTCAAGAATTTTATTGGTGTCTGTCTCAGTGGAATCCGCGACCGGAATAATGACCTCCATAGGTTGGAGTGCAGCAAACAATGCATCTTTAAGTCCTAAATTTTCTAAATGCTCGGCATTCTCCAATGGACGCATCGCCAATCGCGAAGACGAGTCGGAGGGTTGTCCCTGTAGCGCTAACTCTTCATCGATAAAATGGGCTAGGCGCGCGACAGAGCGCGGATGGTCTCCACGGAGCGCCTGCAGGCGCGCAGCAAGTTCTGGATAGGCCGTAGCGGGTAATTCGTTGGCGAGAAGACCGGCAAAGCCACTAAATTCCATCTCGTCAAAA
>Ga0207695_10004763_pt1 | contig 18353 bp, 16 predicted proteins | sample KBSC54metaG_FD_184354 | JGI IMG/M metagenome (GOLD analysis project Ga0207695, IMG submission 184354) | Corn rhizosphere microbial communities from Kellogg Biological Station, Michigan, USA - KBS C5-4 metaG (SPAdes) (version 2) | ecosystem: Host-associated > Plants > Roots > Rhizosphere > Soil... | reverse complement strand
CAGATCGACCTGCAGCGCCGCGACTTCAAGCGCCTCGGCGTGCTGGGCGACTGGGAACACCCTTACCGCACGATGGACTTCCAGTACGAAGCCGACATCCTGCGCGCGCTCGCGGGCGTGTACGCGAGCGGCCACGTCACGCGCGGCTTCAAGCCGGTGCACTGGTGCTTCGATTGCGGCTCGGCGCTGGCCGAAGCCGAGATCGAGTACCAGGACAAGCAGTCGCCCGCGATCGACGTCGCCTACGACGCGATCGATCCGAAAGCGTTGGCGGCGAAATTCGGCGCGAGCGTCGATGACGACACGATCGTGACGGTGCCGATCTGGACCACCACACCCTGGACGCTGCCGGCCAGCATGGCGGTGACGTTGGGCCCCGAATTCGAGTACGAGCTGGTGGAAGGGCCAGCGCGCGGTGGCAAGCGGCTGTTGCTGGTCGTGGCCGAAGCGCTGGCGGAAAAGGTGCTGGCGCGCTACGGCGTCGGCGAGCTGAAGGTGCTCGGCCGCGCGCAAGGCGCTGCACTCGAGAACCTGCGCCTCAGGCATCCGTTCTACGATCGCGAAATCCCGCTGATCCTGGGCGATCACGTGTCCGCCGAAGACGGCACCGGCGCGGTACATACCGCGCCCGGGCACGGCGCCGAGGACTTCGCGGTCGGCAAGCAGTACGGCATCGTGGATGCGACGCCGGCCAACGTGCTGAACCCGGTGGGCGCCAACGGCGTGTACCTGTCGGGCACGCCGATCTTCGAAGGCCAGTACATCTGGAAGGCCAACGACGCGATCATCGACTTGTTGCGCGAGCGCGGCGTGCTGCTGGCGTCGGAAAAGATCACGCACAGCTACCCGCATTGCTGGCGGCATCACACGCCGGTCGCGTTCCGCACCACGCCGCAGTGGTTCATCGCGATGGATGCGAAGGGGTTGCGCGCGAACGCCCTGCATGCGGTGCACCACGACGTGACGTTTCATCCCGCCTGGGGCGAGGAGCGCATCGCCGGGATGGTCGAAGGCCGGCCCGACTGGTGCATCAGCCGCCAGCGCACCTGGGGCGTGCCCATCGCGTTGGCTGTTCACAAGGTCACGGGCGAACCGCATCCGCGCAGCGCCGAGTTGCTGGAGAGCGTGGCGCAGCGTGTCGAAAACGAGGGTGTGGATGCGTGGTATGCGCTCGATCTCGCCGAAATCCTTGGTGACGAGGCCAAGGATTACGAGAAGGTCCACGACATCCTCGATGTGTGGTTCGATTCGGGCGTCACGCATTTCTGCGTGCTGGACCAGCGCCCCGAACTGCACCGCAACGAAGGCGATGAGGTGATGTATCTCGAAGGCTCGGACCAGCATCGCGGCTGGTTCCAGTCGTCGCTGCTCACCAGTTGCGCGATCCACGGCCGCGCGCCGTTCGACGAGGTGTTGACGCACGGCTTCACGGTCGACGCGCAGGGCCGCAAGATGTCGAAGTCGCTCGGCAACGGCATCGAGCCGCAGGACGTGATGAACCGCTATGGCGCCGACATCCTGCGCCTGTGGATCGCATCGGCCGATTACCGCAACGAGATGGCGCTGTCGGAAGAAATCCTGAAGCGCGTGGCCGACAGTTACCGGCGCATCCGCAACACCTGCCGGTTCCTGCTTGGCAACCTCGATGGTTTCGATCCTGCGGTGGATTTGCTTGCCGTCGACCGCTGTCTGTTGCTCGACCAGTGGGCGATCCGCAGTGCGCGCGACGTGCAGGACGCCGTGGTTGCCGCCTACGCGCGCTACGACTTTCCGGAAGTGGTGCAGCGCGTGCAGAACTTCTGCACCAATGAAATGGGCGCGCTGTACCTCGACATCACCAAGGACCGCCTGTACACGATGCCGACCGGCAGCCACGGTCGGCGCAGTGCGCAATCGGCGATGTACCGCATTCTGGAAGCGATGGTGCGCTGGCTGGCGCCGCTGTTCGCGTTCACCTCGGAAGAAATCTGGCAGGCGATGCCGCGACAGATGCACATGCCCACCGACACACTCACCGAAACCGGCGACAGCTTCAACGTGCGCGATGAATCGGTGCTGTTCGTACCCTGGTACCAGGGCCTGTGCGAAACCCAGAACAGTCCCGACCAGCGTCGCTGGTGGAGCGACCTGCTGGCGATCCGCGAAACCGCGGCGCGGGTGCTGGAAGGCATGCGCAAGGAAGGCAGGATCGGTTCGTCCCTGGACGCGACGCTCACTATCCACGCCGACCCCGCGATTGCCGAACGCTACCAGCAGGTTGTCGAAGAGCTCAGGTTCTTCTTCATCGTGTCCGACCTGCGCCTCGATATCGGCGACGCGCCCCCCGACGCGGTGCTGACCGAACTCGAGGGTGCCAGCGTGTGGGTGTCGGCATCCGTGAGCGAAGCGCCCAAGTGCGTGCGCTGCTGGCACCATCGCGAAGACGTCGGCAGCCATCCGGAACATCCGGAATTGTGCGGTCGCTGTGCGGAAAACGTCGCCGCGTTCGAAGGGCAAGGCGCAGGCGAGACACGGCGCTGGTTCTGATTTCGCGCTAGCATCTGACCCGGCGGCCCGACGTGCGGCCGGGGAAACCACAAAGGGGGCGAACCATGAAAGACGCACGACGTTGCATCGTGGGCTTGGTGCTGTGCCTGCTGGCCGGGGTAACCCTGGCAGCTCCGGTTTCTTTCGCGGATTTGGCGCAGCACCCGCGCTACAAGATGGTGAAGATTTCGCCCGACGGCACGCACATCGCGGCGACCACCGTGCTCGCCAATGGCCAGACGGTGTTGTCGCTGATCGACCTGGTAAAGAAGAAAGGGGTCAACGTCATGCCGCGTGCAGGCGATGACGTGCTGGATTTCTGGTGGGCGTCGCCGAAATACGTGGTGTACTCCGAGGCCGAACACGATGGCGGCTGGGACATGCCCATTGCGACCGGTGAGTTGTACAGCGTGGAAGCCGACGGCGGCAGCCCGACGATGCTGTACGGCTATCGTGCCGGCGGCATGCAAGCGGGCTCACACATCCAGAAGGTCACTTCCGAGAACGGCACCGCCGAATTCCTGTCGCGCATCGATGGTGATCCCGACCACATTCTTGCGACCATCACCAACTGGGACGCTTCCGGTTCGGCCGGCGCGTTGGCGGCGGTGTACCGCATGGACGTGCGCAACGGGAACAAGGTTCGTGTCACCGGGGCGCCCATGCGCGAGGCATCGTTCCTGGCAGACCACCACGGCAACGTGCGCTTCGCGATGGGCGACGACCTTTCCGGCAAACGCGTGATTTATATGCGACCTGCCGGGAGCGGCGATTGGGAGTTGCTGGGCACGGCAAGCAATGACCGCGACTGGCCAATGGCGTTCAGCGCCGACGAAAAGACGGTCTGGTTCGGGTGTCCCGGTGCGCCGGGGTTCGGTATCTGCCGGTTCGACCCGGCCACCCGCAAAATGACCAATGCGTGGAGCAATGCGCACGTCGAAGCCACGGATCTTGCACAAGGACTGGCGGAGAACTCGGTGATCGGCGTCGAGTTCACCGATGGCCGCCCTGCGGTTTCCGTGTTCGACAATCGGGCGCCCGGCGTCAAGGCGCTGGTCGAACTGATGCAGCAGTACCCCGGCGAAGACGTGCACTTCGTGTCCGGCACCGATGACGGCAGCAAGGCCATCGCGCTGGTGCAGGCCGACGTCGACCCCGGCACGTTTTTCCTGTACGACCGCACCGCCGACAAGTTCGCGCCGTTGCTGCAGCGCGCGGCGTGGATCGATCCGAACCAGCTCGGCCGCGCGGAGCCTTTCACGTTCAAGACGCGCGACGGCTTGAGTGAGCAGGGTTACGTCACCTATCCACCGGGCAAGGACAACGCGAAGAACCTGCCGATGGTGGTGTTCGTGCACGGCGGTCCGTACGGCGTTCGCGACAACTGGGAATACGATCGATACGTCCAGGCCATGGCTACGCGCGGCTACGCGGTGATGCAGGTGAACTACCGCGGCTCCCGCGGCTATGGCTTCGAGTTCGAGCAGGCCGGATGGCGCCAATGGGGCGGCACGATGCAGGACGACGTCACCGATGCCACGCGTTGGGCCATCGCCCAAGGCATCGCCGACAAGGGTCGCATCTGCATCTACGGCGGAAGCTACGGGGGCTATGCGGCACTGGAAGGCGCGGTGTCGATGCCCGATCTGTACAAGTGCGCAATCGGCTACGTCGGCGTCTACAACTTGCCCGAAATGTTGGGTCGGCGGGATTCGGCGCAGACGCTCTACAGCGAACGCTATTGGCAGCGCACCATGGGCACGGACGAAACAACGCTGGCACAGCACTCGCCCGTCTATCAGTTGGGAAACCTCAAGGCCAAGGTGATGCTGGTCGTGGGCGGACGCGACACCATCGTATTGCCATCGCAGGGCCAGGAAATGCACATGGCCATGTTGAAGCGAAAGATTCCGCACGAATGGCTGTACAAGCCCGACGAATGGCACGGCTTCTACGACGAGAAGAACATCGCCGAACTGTTCGAGAAGGTGGATGCATTCCTGGACGCGAACATCGGGTCGGGAACGGTGACGGCTGCCGCAACGAAGTGAGCCGCGCTGGTATTGGGCTTCCCCCGATCGAGTCCGGCGTCAGCCCAACCTGCATTTAAATCGTAGGTTGGTGCTGAGCATAGCGAAGCCCAACGAACACGCAGCCTGTCATTCCCACTCGCCGATGCGTCCCATCCTGATCTGGTTGGCGAACAGTGAGAACGCCAGTTTCCCGGCGAGACCGTGCGAATGCCGCACCCAGGGCGGCAGGTATTCCGGCGGCGCGATCGAGCCGTCGGCGAAACAGGGTTGCAATGCGATTGCATCGTCCAGCGACAGCTTGCCCGCGAACAGGTGTTGCATCAGGTCCAGCCGGTGGCGTTTGAACGCCCAGCGGAAAAACGTATGCACCGTGAGCAGACCCGCGAGGTACACGTTGTCCTTGGTGAATGCCGCACCGCCTTTGACCGGCACGCCGCGGTATACGCGCTGGGTGGAATAGAAGCTGTCGGCGACGCTCTGGCCCTGTTCGCGGAACCAGCGGTAGACCTCGATGAAATCCGCGCCCTTCAGCGCCATGTCGATGGCCAGGATGCGCAGGCTGATCCGCTGCAGGCGCGCGATGTCGATGGAGCCCGACATGAGTTCCGCGAACACCGCCAGACCTTCCTGCGTGGCGGTCGCCCGCGGCGCGGTACGCGACAGCGATTTCAGCACCGGTTGCGCGCGGCCATTGCGCGCGGTGAGCGTGTGCACCAGCGCCTCGTGTGCCAGCAGTTGCGAGCGGTCGTATTCGGTAAAACGCGCGTCGGCGCGCAGGCGGATGCGGCTTGCGCCGGCCGCGGCCTTGGCGGTCAGTCCGGGATCGATTTCGACACGCACCTTGCCGACGCCGAACCAGGCGTCGACTTCGGCCTGCACGTCCTCGCGCAAAACGTCGGCCGGGATGCAGTAGTCCGCTTCAGGCAGCGCTTCCCCGTTGCCAAATTCGCGCGCGATTTCCAGAAACCAGCGCGCCGCGTCGAGATTGGTTTGTCCGCCGCCCGGCAGGGGGTCGCCGGGTTTGCCATACAGTTCGATTGACGGTTCGACCACGCCGGCCGTCCCGACTGCCTCCAGCATCCGCGCGGCGATGTGCCACGACCCCGCACTGCGCGCGAGATACGCGCCCAGCGGATGCGACACGTCGGCGGCCGCCGCGATTTCGAGGAGATCCGCGCGTTGCACGAAGAAATCGGGCGACCGGTATTCGAAGCGGGGTAGCGTTTCGCGGCCACGCTGCAGGTCGGCGAGAAATCGCTGCTCGACGGCTGCGGGCCATGCCACCATGTCCAGCACCCGGATGTCCCGCACGGCCTTGACCAGCCGTCTGTCCAGCTCGGCGTTTCGCCGCAAGGCGGGCGCGAGCGATGCTTTCATCCGGGGACGCTACTCGCGTTCCTGCCAGTCGCGGTGGCGATGCGGGCGGATCGGTTGGCGCGTGCCGCGCAGGCGATCCTCGAAGCGCGCGGCTTGTTCTTCGCGCTGGTCGCGGAGTTTCTGGTAGTGCCGCCACCGATCGTGATCGAGTTCGCCCTCTTCCAGCGCGGCGCGTACCGCGCAGCCCGGTTCGGTCGCGTGGCTGCAGTCGGCGAAGCGGCATTGTTCGGTCAGCGCATCGATGTCGGCGAACAATTCCAGGTCTTCGTCACCCGTCAATTTCAATTCGCGCATGCCCGGCGTGTCGATCAGGCAGGCCCCGCACGGCAGCGGCAGCAGCGCGCGATGGGTGGTGGTGTGCCGGCCATGGTCATCATTGGCGCGGGTCGCGGCGGTGGCCATCCGGTGCTCCCCCAGCAATGTATTGGTGAGCGTCGATTTGCCGGCCCCGGATGAACCGACCAGCACCGCGGTGGCGGTGGGTGCCAGAAACGGGTCCAGCGCGGCGACACGCGCCGCGTCCTTGCCGTTGATCGCGATGATGGGCGTCGCCGCCGGCAGGCGCTCGCGCAATTCCGCCATCATGCCTTCGGCATCGTCGGGATCGACGGTGTCGTGCTTGGTCAGCACCACCACTGCGTGCGCACCCGAACCTTCGACGAGCGCCAGATAGCGTTCGATGCGGGCCGGGTTGAAGTCGTCGTCGAGTCCGGTCAGCACCAGCACCACGTCGATGTTGCTGGCGATGATCTGGCGTGCATAGCGTTCACCCGCGGCCGCGCGTTCGAGCACGCCACGGCGCGGCAGCACTTCCACGATATGCGGCGGCGTGCCGGTTTCAATGACCACGAAATCGCCGACCGCCGGGCGGTCGGACGGATCGAGATTGCGTTTCAGGAATTTCGGCGCGGGCTGCGCGTTGAACGCGTGCTCGCCGTCGTGGACTTCATAACCGGCGCGGTGCTGGGCCGATACCCGCGCCAGCATCTGGCCGTTCGCGAGTGGAGGGAGATCGCCCTGCCAGCCGATGCGCCGCAGCGTCGACGTCGATTGCGTGGGAACGGTTGCCATGGCGGAAATCGCCGATATCGAAGGTTCGATGTGGTGTTTGCGGACGCCCGGATCGCCGCTAGCATGCCCGAACCCGAGAACGTTTGCAGCCATGCGCCCGATCGCCATTCATCCTAGCTTCCATCTTGCCGAAGTCCGCTACGAAATCCGTGGCGCGCTGGCCCGGCACGCGCGAGCGCTGGAGGCCGCGGGCCACCCGGTGCTGAAGCTCAACATCGGCAACCCGGGGCGATTCGGCTTCCGCGCGCCCGCACACCTGACGGCTGCGATCACCGCACACCTCGCCGACAGCGATGCGTATGGCCACGAACAGGGGCTGGAATCCGCGCGCGAGGCGATCCTGGCGCGCCAACAGGCGCGCGGCGCGAGTGTGCCCGACATCGAGCAGGTGTTCATCGGCAACGGCGTCAGCGAACTGGTCGACCTTGCGCTGCGCGCCTTGCTGAATCCCGGCGACGAGGTGCTGCTGCCGGCGCCGGACTATCCGTTGTGGAGTGCCGCGACCATCCTCAACGCCGGCACGCCGCGTTACTACGCCTGCCCGGCGTCGCGCGCGCACTTGCCCGATCCGGACGAGATCGAGGCGCTGTGCGGTCCCCGCACCCGCGCAATCGTGCTGATCAATCCGAATAATCCGACCGGTGCCTGCTACCCGAGCGAACTGCTCGGGCGCATCGTCGCGATCGCGGAGCGCCGCGGCCTGCTGTTGCTCTCGGACGAAATCTACGACGAGATCCGCTACGACGCCGCGCCGTTCACGCCGCTGGCGTCGCTGACGGGCGATCTGCCTTGCATGACCTTCGCGGGTCTGTCGAAGGTGCATCGCGCCTGCGGCTTCCGGATCGGCTGGGCGACGTTGTCCGGTGCGGGCGAACGTGTCGAGGCCTATCGCGATTCCTTGCAGTTGCTGGCCGCGCTGCGCCTGTGCGCGAACGTGCCCGCGCAATGGGCGATCGAGCCGGCCCTGACCGGCCCCGACACCATCCCCGCGCTGACCGTGCCCGGTGGACGCCTGTACGAATCGCGCCGCGCGGTGCTCGAAAGCGTTGCGCGCAGCCGCTTCCTCGAATGCGTGACGCCGGAAGGGGCGCTGTATGCGTTTCCGTCGGTGCGCGCGGAGGCGTTTCCGCAATTCGACGACGGCGCCTTCGCATTGCGCTTGCTGGACGAGGAACACGCGCTGGTGGTGCCGGGTTCCAGCTTCAATCTGGAATCGAGCCGGCATTTCCGGATCACGCTGCTGCCCGAAGCCGCCGAGATCGCCGACGTGTTCGCGCGCATCGAGCGGGTGCTTGCGCGGATGGAAGAGGAGCAGCCGGAATCGAAGGTCGCCTGACACATGACCTTCGGGTTTCTTGCACTCGGCGATTCCTACACCATCGGCGAGGGCGTCGCGCCCGGCGAGCGCTGGCCGGTGCAACTTGCGGCGCGACTGCGCGGCGAAGGCGTCGATGTCGCCGATCCGCAAATCGTCGCGACCACCGGCTGGACCACCGATGAGCTGTCGGCCGCGATGGACGCGGGAACGTTCGTGCCTCGGTACGACCTGGTGACGCTGCTGATCGGCGTCAACGACCAGTATCGCGGCCGGCCGCTGGACGAATACCGCCGCCAGTTCCGCGATCTGCTGCAGCGCGCAATCGAGCTTGCCGAGGCGAAACCCGCGCACATGATCGTGGTGTCGATCCCCGACTGGGGCGTCACGCCGTTCGCGGCGCTCGAGGGCCGCGAACGTGCGCGTATCGGGCGCGAGATCGACGCGTTCAACGCCGTCGCCTCGGCGGAAACCGGAAACGCGGGTGCGGCGTGGGTCGATGTGACGTCGATTTCGCGCCGGGCCGAATCGCGCGAGGAACTGGTGGGTGACGGCCTGCATCCTTCGGGCGCGCAGTACGCGCGCTGGACAGGGGCCATCCTGCCGATCGCGCGCGACGTTCTGCGCGGCGACTGACGCGGGCGCGCCGTTATCATGCGCGCTTTGCGTGCATCGCAAGGAAAATCGCTTGAGCAAGTTGCCCAAACCCAACGCGCTGGCGTGGCTCGCCGTGTCGGTGCTGGTGATCGCGCTCGACCAGATCACCAAGGCCGTCGTCCGCCACCAGCTGGTGCCGTACATGCCGCACGAAGTGATCCCGCACGTTCTCAACTGGACGCTGCTGTTCAACCGAGGCGCGGCTTTCAGCTTCCTGGAAGAGGCATCCGGCTGGCAGACGTGGCTGTTCGGCATCCTTGCCGTAGTGGTGTGCATCGGCCTGATCGTGTGGCTGGCGCGCACCGCGCGCCGCGACTGGCGCACCGCGCTGCCGGTGGCGCTGATCATCGGCGGCGCACTCGGCAACCTGATCGATCGGCTGATCCACGGCCAGGTCACCGATTTCATCCAGGTCTATTGGCATGCGTGGTCGTTCCCCGCGTTCAACATCGCCGATTCCGCGATCACGGTGGGCGCGGTGCTTCTCATAGCGTTTGGGCTCTTTGCTAGACACACGGACGGCGCGCCGCAACAATAGGCGGCTGTCGTGCCTGCGTGACCAATGCCCGCGGCACGGGACGGCGGCCTGCGCCGCTGCCGGCATCTCCCAAGATCACGAGGCTCCTGCATGAATTTTCACGAATATCAGGCCAAGCAACTGTTTGCCGAATTCGGCATCGCGGTGCCGCCGGGCAAGGTCGCGTCGACGCCGGCTGAGGCAGTCGATGCAGCCAAGGCGCTGGGCGGCGAGCAGTGGATGGTGAAGGCGCAGATCCACGCGGGCGGACGCGGCAAGTCCGGTGGCGTGAAGTTCTGCGACTCGCTGGACAAGGTGAAGGCCGCGGCCGAGGGCATGCTCGGCACCAACATGGCCACCTACCAGTCGGGCGGCCGCGCGCTGCCGGTGAACCTGGTGCTGGTCACCGAAGCCAGCGACATCGCGAAAGAGTTGTACCTCTCCACGCTGGTCGACCGCGGCGAGAAGGCGGTCACCTTCATCGCCTCCGCGCGCGGTGGCGTCGACATCGAACAGGTCGCGCGCGAGACGCCGGAGGAAATCCACACCGTCACCGTGAACTTCACCGAAGGCCTGCAGCCCTACCAATGCCGCGAGCTCGGCTTCGCATTGGGGTTGACTGCCAAGCAGGTCAACCAGCTGTCGAAGATCATGCTGGGCTTGTACAAGCTGTTCAACGCGAAAGACCTGTCGCTGGTCGAATTGAATCCGCTGGCGATCGTGGAATCCGGCGACCTGATGGCGCTGGACGGCAAGGTCAATTCCGACGACAACGCCGAGTTCCGCCATCCGGAACTGGCCGCGATGCGCGACGTGTCGCAGGAAGACAAGGCCGAGGCCGAAGCTGCTGCCGAGCACCTCAACTACGTCACGATGGACGGCAACATCGGCTGCATGGTCAACGGCGCCGGCCTCGCGATGGCAACCATGGACGTGATCAAGCTGGCCGGCGGCGAGCCCGCCAACTTCCTGGACGTCGGTGGCGGTGCGACGAAAGAGCGCGTGACCGCCGCGTTCAAGCTGATCCTTTCTTCGGACAAGGTCAACTGCATTCTCGTCAACATCTTCGGCGGCATCGTGCGCTGCGACCTGATCGCCGAAGGCATCATCGCTGCGGTCAAGGAAGTGGGTTTGAAGATTCCGGTGGTCGTGCGCCTCGAAGGCACCAATGTCGAGAAGGGTCGCGAGTTGCTGAGCGGGTCCGGCCTCAAGATCACGCCCGCCAACGATCTGAACGACGCCGCGCAGAAAGCGGTCGCGGCGGCCAAGGCTGCGTAAACAAAAACGGGTAGGGCGGGAGCAGCGTAGCGAATCCCGCCGTTTTCGATTTCACGAAGGCGGGACGCGCCGCTGCGCGGCTTCTCCGGCGGGATACGCCGCTTCGCGGCTTCTCCCGCCCTACATGAAGGAATTCGACGTCATGAGCGTACTGGTCAACAAAAATACAAAGGTCATCTGCCAGGGCTTCACCGGCCAACAGGGCACATTCCATTCGCAGCAGGCGCTGGATTACGGCACCAAGCTGGTCGGCGGCGTCACGCCTGGCAAAGGCGGCAGCGAACACATCGGCCTGCCCGTCTTCAACACCGTGCGCGAAGCGGTGGACGACACCGGCGCCGACGCGTCGGTGATTTTCGTGCCGCCGCCATTCGCGGCCGACGCGATCCTGGAAGCCGCGGCCGCCGGCATCAAGGTGATCGTGGCGATCACCGAAGGCATCCCGGTGCTCGACATGCTGCGCGTCAAGAACGTGCTGAAGGACCACCCCGATACCGTGCTGATTGGCCCGAACTGCCCCGGCATCATCACGCCCGGCGAATGCAAGATCGGTATCATGCCCGGCCACATCCACCAGCCGGGCAAGGTCGCGATCGTGTCGCGCTCGGGCACGCTCACCTATGAGGCCGTGTTCCAGACCACCAACGTCGGTCTCGGTCAGTCGACGGTGATCGGCATCGGCGGCGATCCGATCAATGGCATGAACTTCGTGGACTGCCTGACGCTGTTCCAGAACGATCCGCAGACCGAAGGCATCATCATGGTCGGCGAGATCGGCGGCAGCGCCGAGGAAGAAGCCGCCGAATTCATCGCGGAGTATGTCAGCAAGCCGGTGGTCGCGTTCATCGCGGGCGCGTCGGCGCCGCCGGGCAAGCGCATGGGTCACGCCGGCGCGATCATCTCGGGCGGCAAGGGCACCGCCGCGGCCAAGTTCGCGGCGTTGGAGAAGGCCGGCGTCACGACCGTCAAGTCTCCGGCCGACCTGGGTGCGACGCTTGCTGCAAAGATGAAACACTGAGTTGGTTCAGCCCGTGCAAAGGTAAAATGAAGGCCGCGATTCGTCGCGGCCTTCGCATTTCCGGAACGCTCCATGGCGACCCTGCGCCTCGCGCTTGCCCAGTTCGATTTTCCGGTTGGCGCCATAGCGGCCAATGCCGATCGCGTGCGCGCTTTGATGCGCGACGCGCGCGCGGGCGACGCCGATCTGCTGGTGTGCCCCGAACTGGCGTTGAGCGGCTATCCGCCGGAGGACCTGCTGTTGCGGCCGAGTTTCCTCGCCACGTGCCAGTCGGAGATCGACAACCTCGCTGCGGAAGCGGACGGATTCGCGACCCTGGTCGGTTTTCCGCACAGCGCGGGTGTCGTGTACAACGCGGCCGCCTTGATGCGCGAAGGGCGCGTTGCGCAGGTTGCGCACAAGTGCGTGTTGCCCAACTACGGCGTGTTCGACGACAAGCGCTGGTTCGAGCCCGGTCACGCCGTGACCGTCACGACGCTCGATGGCGTGCGCGTGGGACTGCTGATTTGCGAAGACGCGTGGCAGCCCGAACCCATCGCGGCCGCCGCGCGCGCGGGCGCGGAAGTGGTGGTGGTGATCAACGCCTCGCCGTTCGACACCGCCAAGCAGGCGCAGCGCGAGGCGTTGCTCGCGACGCGAGCCAGGGAAACCGGTTGCGCGATCGCCTACCTCAACATGGTGGGCGGGCAGGACGACGTGGTGTATGACGGTGCGTCGTTGCTCGTGAACGGCGACGGCTCCGTCGCCGCACGCGCGCCGGCATTCGTCGATGCGCTGTTGTGGGCGGAGTTCGACTCCGGATCACGCAAATGGAATGCGCGCGACTGGCCGGTCGCGAGCGACACCTCATCCGAAGCCACGCTGTACGCGGCCCTCGTGCGCGGCGTCCGCGACTACGTCGGCAAGAATGGCTTCGACGGCGTGCTGCTGGGACTTTCCGGCGGTATCGATTCCGCGTTGACGCTGGCGATCGCGATGGATGCATTGGGCGCGGACAAGGTCACGGCGGTGATGCTGCCGTCGCGCTACACCTCCGATCTTTCCCTGCGCGAAGCGCATGCGCAGGCGCGCACGCTGGGTGTCGAGTATCTCGACGTATCGATCGTTGACGTGGTGGACGCCGCCGCCACGGCTTTGGCGCCCGCGTGCGGCGAACTGGTGGATCTCGCGGCGCAGAACCTGCAGGCACGCGGCCGTGGCCTGCTGTTGATGGCACTGTCCAACCAGACCGGCAAGTTGCTGCTGACCACCGGCAACAAGAGCGAGATGGCGGTCGGCTATGCGACGCTGTACGGCGACATGTGCGGCGGTTACGCGCCGTTGAAGGACGTCTACAAGACGCAGGTGTATCGGTTGGCAAGGTGGCGCAACGGAGCCGAAAAACCCGAAAAACCGGGGTCAGAGTGCACTTTCGTGGAAGGAACCGTATCCACGCGGAGCCGGGGTTCGAAAGTGCACTCTGACCCCTCGTCATTTCCTGACCCCTCGTCATTTCCCATACCCATCGCAGTCATCGAACGCCCCCCGTCGGCCGAACTGCGCGCCGACCAGACGGACCAGGATTCGCTGCCGCCTTACGAGGTGCTGGACGGCATCCTCCTGCGCTGCATCGAAGGCGCCGAATCGCAGGCCGAGATTGTCGCGGCCGGCTACGACGCCAACGACGTGCAACGCGTGGTGCGGATGCTGTACGTCAGCGAATTCAAGCGGCGCCAGTCGGCACCCGGCCCGCGGGTTTCCACGTGTGCGTTCGGCCGCGAGCGGCGCTATCCCGTTTCGAATGCCTGGCGCTGAGGCCTGCGGTTCGGCAAGATCGATTGATCACAACCCGATCACTGCCTGAACACGCACAGCACCACCAGCAAGGCAATCCCGAACGCCGCCATCAGCATTGCGAACGAGAACGCCAGCCAGGGCGTGTGAAACCATACCTTGCGCGGATTGCGTCGATACCATTTGAGCCCGTAGGCCAGGAACCGGAACCCGGCGGCCAGCAGGATCGCCACGCCCATCGCGACCAGCACTACGCCTCCGAGCGTGGATAGCGGATTCGGCAGCAGTTGACGGGTGTCCAACACGCGCCACGGCGGGTGATTCATCAGCAGGCCGAAGCGGTCTACCGCGATCCCGAAAATCATCAGCGACAGCGCGGTGCGTGTCCACACGGCCAGCGTGCGCTCGGTGTTCATGTACGAACGTTGCAACGACAATTCCACCAGTTCGCGCGCGACCTGCACCTGCAGGCCATGCGCATCGTCGCCCTGCGGGCGCTGCGGCTGCGTGCCTGGGCCGCCCGCGGTCATTGCGCGACCACCAGCAGCAACACCATGACTGCGATGCCAAGCACCGCCACGCCCACCGCGAACGGAAACGCCAGCCACGGGCCGAACGTTTCATCATGGCCGAATGCGCGGCCCCACAGCGCCTTGTAGCGCTGATGACGGATCGCGGCGGACACGGCGATGAATACACCAATCGCGACGAGAAAGATGCCACCGGTGCTGGAGACGGGATTGGGGGCGAACCGCGTGCCGACGTGGGGAAAATGATCGCGCAACAACAGCAGCCCGTAACGATCGACAATGGTGCCGAACACGATCAGTGCCAGCGCCGTGCGCGTCCACGTCGCCAGCGTGCGATCCACGTTCATGTAGCACACGCGCGCCTGCAGGGCAGCCATTTGCCGGAAGGTGTCGAGTACCCGGGCGTCTTCGTTGTCCGTCATGTGTCACTCCCGCGGATCGCCGCCGACAGTTTGTCACCGAGGCCCGCGGCAGGCTAGCGCGGAGGGAACCACGCCATGCCAAGGTCATCCTCGAACGCGCCGTCGATGCGCCGCACCCGATGCCGGAAACGCGCTTCCTCGACGAAACCCATGCTGCGATAGAGGTTCTGCGCGCGCAGGTTGCCGGCGCGCACCTTCAATTCGACGCGGCCGACCCGCGCATCGTGCCGTGCCCACTCCAGCAGGTCGCCGAGCATCGCGCGGCCGATGCCCCGCTCGACGTGGCCCGGATGCACCACGATGGTCAACTGGAATACGTGCGCGTGGGCGCGCATCGGCATCGGATCGAGGAACGCGTGGCCGACGGGCGTGCCGTTTTCCTCCGCCACGATGTAGCGTCCGTCCGCCGCCAGTTTGGCGATCTTCGCACGGTACGCTTCCAGCGGAAATTCGCCCGGATGCCCAACCAGCAGGCCGGGCGTGCGTTGCGTTTCGGCTTCGGCGGCCGCGATGGCTTCGGCGTCCTTCGGCTGGGCGATGCGGATTTGCATGCCGCGATTCCATGCGGGCGGCGGCACCCCTACTAGCCTTGCATCATCGCCGTGTAGCGCCGCTGCATCTCGTCCGGGGACATTTTCTCGATGGCGTGTCCGATCAGCCAGCGGTGACCGAACGGGTCGAATATCGAGCCGCCACGTTCGCCGTAGAACCGGTCAGCCGGTTCGCGTTCCAGTGTGGCGCCGGCGGCCACCGCGCGCCCGATCATCGCGTCGGCGTCGTCCACGTGCAGGTGGATCGAAACCGGCGTGCCGCCCAGCGCCTTCGGATCGCGCAGGCCATATTCCGGGAAGGTATCGGCAATCATGATGACGGTACCGCCGAAGTCGAGTTCGGCGTGGCCGACGCGCCCGCCCGGTTCGACGAGGCGGAATTTCTCTTGCGCGCCGAACGCGCGGGTGTAGAAGTCGATGGCCTCGGCCGCGCCGTCGACGGTGAGATAGGCGAATGCTTCATGGATGGCCATGGGAGTTCCTCGTGAATGGACGAACGCGATTGTGCTGCGGCGGCGGGCAGGGTGCTTGCAGGAATTTGACCTGCGTGTGTGTGCGGGTGAACCGCTCAGGCGAGCGCGACGTGGTGCGGGTAGCGCGGCGCCGCGCGCCTGTACTCGCCGGGCGTGATGCCGGCGAAGGCGCGGAATTCGCGGTTGAAATGCGACTGGTCGCTGTAGCCATGCGCCAGCGCAAGATTCGTCCATGACAACGCCGGATGGGTCGCGGCATCTGCCAGCAGCTTGCGGAAACGCTGCACGCGGCAGAAACGCTTGGGCGTCAGTCCGGTTTCGCGTTCGAACACGGCGATGAAGTGCCGATGGCTGTAACCGCTGGCCGCGACCATGGCTTGCACGTCCCGCGATTCACGGAACCCCGCGAGGGCCGCGGCGACCGCGGGGTGCAACCCGTGCACGTGTGGCAACCGTGCGGCGAGGATGTCAGCGAATGCGTCGAGCTGGGCCACTGCGCCGCGTGCCGAGAAAATGCGGTCGCAGGCATGCATCGCTTCCACTCTCCACAGATCTTCGAGCGGCGTATGCCGCTCTGCCAGCACGTCGGCCGGCAGCCCGAACAGCGCCATGCAGGCGCCGGCGTGCAATTCGGCGCCGACCGAGGCGCCACCGGGGAACACTTCGCGCAGATAGGCACCGGCACGCGCGCCACCCACGATGGCATGGCCGAAGCTGTTGACGCGACGGTCCTGCGGATCATCCAGGATTCGCAGCGGATGCGCCGACGAGCGGAACACCAAATGCATGCGACCGGTGGGCAGCACGCGCTCGCGGAAAGCCGGACCGCCCGCGACCGGCTCGCCCGCCCAGAGCGTGCGGACGAAAGGTCGCAGTGCGGGAGGCGGCTCGCGTTGCAGCATTCTTCGGTTCCCGGAGACGGGGAAGACAGCTTACCGCGACGGCCGGGCCGCGACGCTGGCAAAATAACGGGTTCGAGGTTCGATTGCCCGCATGTACGCCATCAAGGAAATTTTCTACACGCTGCAGGGCGAGGGCTTCCACGCCGGACGCCCGGCCGTGTTCTGCCGTTTCGCGGGCTGCAACCTGTGGTCGGGCCGCGAAGCCGACCGTGCGGATGCGGTGTGCAACTTCTGCGACACTGATTTCGTCGGCACCGACGGCGAAAACGGCGGCAAGTATCCGGATGCTGTGGCAGTCGCGGACAGGATTGCGAGCCTGTGGGCGCGGGATCAATGCGAAAACCGCTTCGTGGTGTTTACTGGCGGCGAGCCGTTGCTGCAGCTTGATGCGCCGCTGCTCGAAGCGATGCACGCACGCGGCTTCGAATGTGCGGTCGAAACCAATGGCACGCTGGAAGCGCCCCAAGGGCTCGACTGGATCACCGTCAGTCCGAAGAGTACCGCGCCGGTGAAATTGCAACGCGCGAACGAACTGAAACTGGTCTATCCGCAGCCCACGGCCATGCCGGAACGCTTCACCGCGTTTCCCGCGGCGCATTTCTTCCTGCAGCCGATGGACGGCCCGCAGGCTGCGGAAAACACCCGTGCGGCGGTCGACTACTGCAAGACGCATCCGCGCTGGCGTCTGAGCCTGCAAACCCACAAGTACCTTGGTATCCCATGAGCGAACAAGTCTTCACCGTCTGGAAGGAATTTCGTTTCGACGCCGCCCACCAGCTCGATGCGGGCCCCGGCGGCGATCCGCGCTACCGGCGTGTGCACGGCCATTCGTATCAAGTGGAAGTGTGGGTGCGAGGCCCGCTGACCGAACGCGGCTGGGTGGTCGACATGGGCGACCTGGAACGCCGCATCGGCGTCGCCCGCGACACGCTCGACCACCGCATGCTCAACGACGTGGATGGCCTCGGCACGCCCACCATGGAAAACATCGCGCGCTTCGTTTGGGAAAAACTCGGCGATCTGAAGCAACTGCAACGCGTCGTCGTCAAGCGCGGGCAGAACGGAGAAGGCTGCGAGTACCGCGGGCCGACCGCGCGTAAGTGCGACCCTGATTGGATTCACGCGTCGGCCTGACGCCGTCGAAGTAGTCGGAGAGCAACGCACCGATCAGGCAGGCCGCGAATGCGATCCGGTCCGGAGTAGCGACGCCATCGCGACTAGAACAGGAGCGAGGCACATGCGCAAGATGACGAGGGCGAGTGGGATCTGGCGCATGCCGGGCGGTCGCTTACGGCCGGGACCCCGAGGGAGTGTGGACTGCGATGGTATCGCCCGGCATCGCACTCCGCGATACTTGCGCGATGAATCCGCCGGTTGACGATCTGACGGCCTCTGCGCTGCTCGGCGCGGACGGCCCGTTCGCGCGCGAGGTGCCGAATTTCGCGCCGCGCGAGACGCAGCAGTGGATGGCCGACGCGGTGACCGACGCGATCGAGGATCGCGACGAACTGGTCGTGGAAGCCGGCACCGGCACCGGCAAGACCTTCGCGTATCTGGTGCCGGCGCTGCTTTCCGGCAAGCGCCTGGTCGTCTCGACCGGAACACGCAACTTGCAAGACCAATTGTTCCATCGCGACCTGCCGCGGGTGATGTCGATCCTGGGTGCGAAGGCCGACGTGGCGTTGTTGAAGGGCCGCGCCAATTATCTTTGCAAATACCGATTGCAGCAGACGGTTGAATCGGGTCAGTTCAAGTCGCGCACGCAGCTGACAGACCTGCAGAAGATTCGCGAGTGGGCGTCGCGCACGCGCACCGGCGATCGCGCGAAACTGGCCGAGGTGCCGGAGGGTTCGCCGCTGTGGCCGCGTGTCACGTCCACCACCGAAAACTGCCTCGGTACCGAATGCCCG
>Ga0207695_10004762_pt1 | contig 18353 bp, 14 predicted proteins | sample KBSC54metaG_FD_184354 | JGI IMG/M metagenome (GOLD analysis project Ga0207695, IMG submission 184354) | Corn rhizosphere microbial communities from Kellogg Biological Station, Michigan, USA - KBS C5-4 metaG (SPAdes) (version 2) | ecosystem: Host-associated > Plants > Roots > Rhizosphere > Soil... | reverse complement strand
TACATATCGTCTCTGAGGAGCCTCCGAGGTTGTTCTCTGAATCAGCGGGCGCTGAGTTCAGCCTTTGTAACACCTCGTGCTCCTCCTTGAGACTTACATTCAAACAAACCGGAAGTAATCTCACCGTGGTCGAATCTTTAGCCACTTCGAGCCGGCCACCATCCTGTCCTGGCGACTGCCTGCACTTAGGCCTTGGCGCAGGGCCGGCTGGTTTCCTCCCCGATCTTGCTGATCCATTGCTTCATCTCGCCGCCTGATGCGCTCAGAAGGAGAGCCGGGGTGCACCAGGTGCCTTGCACTCGGGCACCTGGGATTACTCTCGCTCCCCACTGTCCGGGCACCGTGACAAGTCAACACCTCACAACCGGGACCCCCGCCTAAGCTGCTCATTCCATTCCGAAAATTCCTCTCGCATCATTTGCATGTCATTTCCCCTTTTCTGCGCACAATGGAATTGCAGTCAAATCTCAATTCAACTCACCACGAAATGACCAACCAGACTCGAACTCACTGGATCCGTCAGTGAGCCAGGCGAACCACGCCAACTCGCGAACGCGGCACCACGATGTAGCTGGCAGTTTTTCTGCCAGGGAGTACGAACGTCGCGCAGCGACGCTAACACCGCTAGCACCGCTTCACTCGTTACTCACTAAGCACTACTCACGATTCACAAAGGAGAGAACCAATGACACCAAAATGCTTCCAGACTCTCGACAACGGCCAACGCTGCTCCGCCCTCGCCATCCATGGCTCCAAGTTTTGCCGCCATCACAACGCGCAGCGCGCAGCCAGGCCTGCCCAGGAAAAAGCCTCCGATACAGAGTCTCTGAACCTCCCCCAGATCCTCGACCGCGCCTCCGCCCTTGCTGCTCTCAACATGGTCGTTCAGGCTCTCAGCGACGGCCGTACCAAACGCTCAGTGGCTCAGACCCTTCTCTCTGCCATCAAGTTCGGTGCCCAACTGATCAAGGAAATGGCCGAAGCTGGAGAAACCGTCCGTCCCGTCGCCAGCTACTCCCAGCCCAGGTCCATCGCTCTTGCGGCCTCCGGCGATCGCCCCAGGACCGAAGCCTTCAACCCCGCCCTCCGCTACCCGGAACCTGCATCTGCATCCGGCGTCGATCCTGCCACGGCGCGCATGCTGAAAGAAATACTGTCCCAAAGCCATGAACTGGCCACGACACGCCAAAACGCCGGCATCTGAGCAGCGAGCAACAAGAGCAATTGCTGAAAGCTGATAGCTAAGATCCAAAAGCTTTCACCACTCGCTGTCTAACTCTCACGCCATGTATTAAGTGCAAAAAACGAGCAAAAAGAAAAAACAAGACCCAGCCATCAGACCAGCAGCCACTGGCTGATCCACGGTCCAGAAAACACACCATCCCGCCGGCAACATCACCACCATCACCACACCCCAGCCGTGATCCCTGCCTCGTCCACGAATCCCGAATCCCTGTTCCTCGCCGAGTTACTGTTCTGCGACAACAGGGTTGGTAAGGGAGCCGAGCCCTTCGATCGTGACGGTGACGGTTTCGCCGTGTTTGAGCCAGCGTTTTGGATTCCGGCCAAGGCCTACACCCGGAGGCGTGCCCGTGGAGATGATGTCGCCCGGCAGGAGAGGCGTGATCGAAGAGAGATACTCGATCAATGCAGGAATATTGAAGACGAGTTCCCGCGTGTTGGAGTTCTGCAGCCGTTCGCCGTCAATGGAAAGGCTGATCTGGAGATTATGGGGATCAGGAATTTCGTCTGCGGTAACAATGGCCGGGCCTAGAGGGCAGAACGTGGGGAAGCACTTGGACATGGACCACTGCGTCGATGAGAACTGAATGTCGCGGGCGCTCACGTCGTTGACGATGGTGTATCCGTAGACGTGCTCGCGCCATGACGAGGCCGGAATTCGGTATCCACCTTTGCCAATGACGAAAGCGAATTCGGCCTCGTAATCAGGCTGAGTTGAATTCTTGGGAAGCACGATTGCGTCGCCAGGTCCGATGATCGCAGTCGCCAGCTTGAAGAAGACGACAGGCGTAGTCGGAATCTCCATTCCGGATTCTTTGGCATGATCGCGGTAGTTGAGGCCAATGGCGAAGACGCGGGGAGGATTTCGCAAAGGCGCATGAAGCTTCACGTCATCGAGGCTGAGTCGCGAGCTCGCCAGCGTGTTGCCTGTCCCAATGGCGATGACTTCAAGAGTCGATTGAAAGCCGTTCGGGCTCAGGTCAAGAACGCTGCGGGTATCGTCGAAAAGGATGCCGGGGCGGATAGGGCCGTTGGCTGTCGAGAAGGAGATGAGCTTCATGAGTTCTCCAGTGGTTCTTCAAGTTAAAAGCAGCAGGTCAGTCGCACGTCGCGCTTAGCAGGGCCAGCTCTGTGAATTCATCGGGACCTGCGCTGTCGCAAGTCTCCGTTGCGTCCATAGACGCTCACGCAGCAGTCCAGCCTCCATCGATTGTAAGGATGGAGCCATTAATGAAAGCGGCTTCATTTGAGGCAAGGTAGCGCACCATCGAGGCGACTTCCTCGGGACGGCCAAGACGTCCGACAGGCTGGCGGGCACGCAACTCGGCGCGGACCTCTTCCTTGTTTTCCTGGTGGAACTTCTCGAGGTAGCCCTCAACGAACGGTGTCTCGACTGTTCCCGGGCAGATCGCGTTAACGCGTAGGGTCTTTGGGTATTCCACGGCCAGTTGACGGGTCATGGCGACAATAGCGCCCTTCGTGGTGCAGTAAGCGAAGCGCTGCTTGATGCCAACCAGGCCTGCCACAGACGCGATGTTCACGATACTGCCGACCGGGCCGTCACTCTTGCCGGAGAGCAGCAACGGCAGAAACCCGCGAGTCACGAGATAGACGGCGCGGACGTTGACGTTGAGAAGGCGGTCGAAGTCCGCAGGCTCCGTCTGCTCGATTGATCCAACGTGACCGATACCCGCATTGTTGACGAGGATGTCGAGCCGGGTGAGCTGCGAGACCGCGGTCGAGATCGATTCAGGGCTGGTGACGTCGAGATGAAGTGCCTGGGATGAGCCAACGGTCTCTGCGAGCGACTGGGCTGCAGATTGGTTGATGTCCGCTATCCAGACGAAGGCTCCTGCACGCACAAGTTCTTTAACGGTAGCTTCGCCGATGCCGCTTGCTCCGCCGGTCACGAGAGCGTGACGGCCCTGAAGAGAGAATGCCTGGGATGATTGAGAGTCTTTGGAACTGCTCATGAAAAGCGGATTCCTTTGGCGTCTATTTCGCGTTGTGCTGATTCAAGGATATCTGTAGCAGGTTCGTCATTAGTGAGAGCGTGTGTGATTACGCCGTCGGTGACGGCGGGAAACGAGGTTATTGCGAATCTGATTCATGACGCAATTCGACAGGGTTTTCGGGCAGGTAAAGTATAGCGCCAGCACGAGGACAGGTGGCGAACAGCGGATGTCGACGATGGGCTACGAGACAAACAGAAGGAAGCCTTCACGCTCTGGAGCGCGCTCGCATCGAAGAAGAGCAGGGGATTCGAATGGCATTGAAGGTCAAAGAAAGTGCGGCACCGTTTGTTCCGAAAGAAAGAACTCTGAAGGTGCTGGCGGAAGCGGTGCAGAAATGCAAGGGTTGCGACCTTTACATCCATGCGACGCAGGCGGTGTTTGGAGAGGTTGACGGCCACGGTGGAGGAGACGAGCCGAAGGCTGCAATCATGATGATTGGAGAGCAGCCTGGCGATCAGGAAGACAAGCAGGGTCGTCCTTTTGTCGGGCCAGCAGGGAAGTTGCTGGACAGGGCGCTCGAGAAGGCTCAAATCGACCGGGGTCAGGTGTACGTGACCAATGCTGTGAAGCATTTCAAATGGGAGCCTCGAGGAAAATTGCGCATTCACAAGAAGCCGACTGCAAGGGAGATCGCTGCATGCCGTCCATGGCTGGATGCGGAACTGGAAACAATTAAGCCAAAGCTGATAGTGGCCCTGGGCGCAACCGCCGCTCAGGGACTGATGGGATCGGGCTTCCGCATCACTCAGGACCATGGCAAGGTGCATGAGATCGATGGACTGCCGCCGATTATTGCCACGCTGCATCCCTCCGCGATTTTGCGCGCCCAGACGGATGAAGATCGTCATGCGCAGATGCGGACTTTGGTGGAAGATCTGCGAGAGGCGGCTCGGGTAGCGCGTCTCTGAAACGGATTCTTGATTTCTGACAGCCCCACTACGGAGTTAACACAACGGGATTCTTTCGCTCTCTCGAGCCCTCCGACGGCGATGCAGGTCCCCCGCCTATGCGCGCGAACTGGCAAGAAGGTTGAGATAAGCCCGCGCCGTTTCGGTTATTTTCCCGGGATGGCCTTCCTCGACAGCGGCGAGGTTTACGAGATCGCCGCCGACTCCGAGGGCACGAGCACCAGCATGGATGAAGCTGGCAGCCGTGTCGAGAGTCACGCCTCCAGTGGGGATCAGCTTGAGAAACGGGAATGGAGCGAGTAGCGCCTTGAGGTATGGCGCGCCCCCCATTGCTGAGCAAGGGAAGATCTTGACGTAATGGGCGCCGGCACGGTGTGCGGTGATGACTTCAGTGGGCGTCAGCGCGCCGGGGATCGAGAGCTTTCCATTCGTCCGTGTGACCTGTATGACTTCTGAATGAAGGCTGGGGCTGACGACAAATTCCGCGCCGGCATTGATGGTGGCTTGAGCTTCGGCAGCAGTAGTTACGGTTCCGGAGCCGAGCAGAAGACGGGAGCCGTATTCCTGCTTGAGCTCTTTGAGTACGTCGATCGCGCCGGGAACCGTCATGGTGACTTCGACAACGGTGACCCCGCCCGCGATCATGGCCTGAACAACCGCATGCGCCTGAGCGGCGTTGCGAGCGCGCAGGACGGGAATGAGACCTACGCGTTCGATGATCTCTGCTGTGGATTGAGACATTTCAGTTCCGATTGTATCGATAAGGATGTCGAGGTGTGCATGGCGTCGGCGGGGTTGGTCGGCATTGTACGATGAAAGCGAATCTGTGGAGGCATTGTGAGACTGTTTCGCACGACAGGCGGCGTGTTCGTTGAAGAGGAAGAACAGCACTACTTAATCGCGAATCACAACTGGAATTCGCTTCTGTCTCGCGACGATTTGCCGGAGTTTCTTGCGGAGTATGTGGCGCGCGGTGAGTCGCAGGGTCGCTTCCACGAAGGGGAAGTGCAGGCGCCGATCGAGGGCCAGGAGGTCTGGGCGGCGGGGGTGACTTACTACCGCAGCCGCGGTGCTCGCATGGAGGAGTCGAAGGATGCGGGTGGGGGAGATTTCTACGATCGCGTGTACTCGGCGGAGCGGCCGGAGCTGTTTTTTAAGTCGACGGCGAGCAGGACGGTGGGAACGGGTGGGAAGGTGCGGATCCGCGCGGATGCCAAGTGGTCAGTGCCCGAACCGGAGCTGACACTGGTAGTGAGTTCGAAGGGACGGATCGTCGGCTACACGATCGGGAACGATATGAGCTCGCGGGATATCGAAGGCGAGAATCCGCTGTATCTGCCGCAGGCGAAGGTCTACAACGGAAGCTGCGCGCTGGGTCCGGGGATTCTGGTGACAGCAGATCCGCTGGCGCGGTCTACGGAGATCCAGCTGGAGATATCGCGAAACGAACGAATTGAATTTGAAGGATCGATAGCACTGACGGAGTTGAAGCGGAATCCGAAGGTGCTGGTGGAGTATCTCTTCCGGGATAACAGCTTTCCGGCGGGCGTGTTCCTGATGACGGGCACTGGGATTGTGCCTCCGAGTTCGTTCACGCTGGAGAAGGGCGACCGGGTGAGGATCACGATCGAGCCGATCGGGGTGCTGGAGAATGTGGTGGAGTGATGGATGGACTCTCTCCCCGGTCCCTGGTGCGAGGGACCGGGGCGACCGTCTTTCTAACAACGCTCAGCTCTTCGCTGACTTGATGGCTTCGGTCAGAGATGGGACGACTTCGAAAAGATCGCCCACGATGCCGTAGTCGGCTACTTCGAAGATGGGGGCTTCGGCGTCTTTGTTGATGGCAACGATGCACTGTGAGCCCTTCATACCGACTAGGTGCTGGATGGCTCCGGAGATGCCTACGGCTATGTAGAGCTTCGGTGCCACTGTCTGTCCTGAGGAGCCGACCTGACGTTCGATGGGCAGCCAGCCGTTGTCGCAGATGGGACGCGAGGCGGCAATCTCTGCGCCGAGCGAGGCGGCGAGATCCTGAACGAGATTTAGATTGCTTTCCTCGCGGATGCCGCGTCCAACGGCGACGATCAATGGGGCTGAGCCGAGGTCGACGGTTTGCGCAGTGCCGCGGAAGGGTTCGCCGGGCTTGGTGCGGATGTGGGAGGCCTCGATGTTTGGCGAGAATATTGTGATTTCGGCCGGGCTGGATTGTGCTTCTTCTGCGCGGAAGGCACCGGACTGTACGGAGATGAGCGTGGGGCTCCCGCTGGATTTGTAGGAGCCGCTCAGGCGGCCTTGCATGAGCGAGCGGATGAAGACGGGACCTTCGGCGATCTGGGTGACATCGCCGATGAGGACACGGCCGAGTCGCGCGGCGAGTGCGGGAGCGTAGTCGCGAACTTGGTAAGTGTGCGGGAAGACGATGTAGTCGGGCGATTCGGCGGCAATGAATTGCTGGAGAGCCGCGGTGTAGCCATCGGCGGTATAGGGCGAAAGAAGCGCGTGCTCAATGCGGACGACCTTGCCGACGTCTTTGGTCGCGGCCACGCTGGCGAGAGCTTCGGTCTGCGCCCCGATGACGATGGCGGTGGGCTTTGAGCCGGATTGCGCGGCGAGGATGTTGGCTGCCGCAATGCCTTCAAGGCTGATGCGGCCGAAACGGCCGTTGCGATCTTCAAGAACTACGTAGACGCCGCTCATATAACTCGCACCTCGAACTTGAGTTTTTCGACGAGGGTTGCCGCGGCTTCTTTGGGGGAGCCGGGGATGATCTGGGTGGATTTTTGTTTTTGCGGCTGCGTTATCTTCTCGAGCGTGGCGGCCGGCGCGGCGGATTGTCCGAGATCGGCGGCGGAGATTTTGCGAAGCTCTTTTGTCTTCGCTTTCTTGATGCCCATGAGCGTTGCGTAGCGGAGCTTGGTGCCGCCGGATTGAATCATGAGGACGGCGGGAAGGGGAAGGTCGATGCTCTGAAACCAGCCCTCTTCGAGTTCACGCTTCACGGTGATTCCGGTGTCAGTCTTTTCGACATTGAGGATGAGCGAGGCGTGTGGGATGCCCATGAGCTCGGCCATGATGACGCCAGTCTGGCCGTAGCCCAGGTCGTCGGACTGAAGGCCAGTGAGGACGAGGTCGGGGCTCTCCTGCTTCGCGGCGGCGGAGAGGAGCTGCGCCACAGCGAGTGCGTCGAGTTGGTTGAGGCTGTCGCTCTCGACCTGGATGGCGCGGTCGGCGCCCTTGGCGAGGGCTTCGCGAATGGTGGTTCCGGCGCGCTCGGGTCCTGCGGAGAGGACTACGACTTCGCCGCCATTTTTCTCTTTGAGTTGAAGGGCTTCTTCGAGGGCGTAGGCGTCGGACTCGTTCATGGCGAACTGGAGGTCCGATTCTTCGATCAATTTGCCGGAGCTTGCGATGCGAACCTGGGCATCGCGCTCGGGGACCTGTTTGATGCAGACGATGATTTTCATGCTTGACTACTCCGATATGAGAAGAACTCTGGAGGAACTGCGGGGCCTTCGACTTCGCCGATCCTTACGGATCGGCCTCGCTCAGGAAGACAGTCTTGGTTGGTTGTCCGGCTTGTTGTCGAGCGCGGGCAGATTGCGCGCTGTGAGTTGGGCGATGTCGAGAAGTTGTGGCGCGGCATCGCCTTTTTCGGCGAGGGCGTCGCGGAACATGGTGTTGCAGAAAGGGCAGGCGGTGCCGATGGTGGAGGCGCCGGTAGCGACTAGTTCGTTGACGCGGGTGTGGCTGACGCGGTCGCCGGTTTCTTCGCCGAGGAAGACCAGTCCTCCGCCGGCGCCGCAGCAGAAGCTGCGTTCATGCGAGCGGGAAGCTTCGACGACTTCGCCGGCGAGAGAGGCGACGGCACGGGGTTCATCGTAGACGTTGCGGTAGCGACCGAGGTAGCAGGGATCGTGGTAGACGATGGTCTCTTTGCCGGATCGTGACGAAGGAGCTTCCGGTATCCCACCAATGGCGCGATCAGACTGCGCCATGGATGGGGCACCCAGCGTTGTTCGTGCACCCGCCTTCGGAAGCTTGTCAGCGAAGCGGGCTAGGAATTCGCTGTGGTGTTGGATCTCAGGAGGAGCGCCAAATTCTTTCCAGTCTTCCTGGATGGTGCGGACACAGTGCGGACAGATGGTAATGATCTTTTTAACTTTGTTCTGCGCGAGTGTTTCGAGATTAGACTCGGCGAGTTGCTGGAAAAGGAGATCGTTGCCCAGACGGCGGACGGGGTCGCCGGTGCACTTCTCTTTGCGGAGGACGCCAAAGCTGGTGCCGAGGTAGTTCATGATGCGGGCGAAGTCAGCGACGATTTCGCGGCCTTTGGGATCGTAGCCGCCCATGCAGCCGAGCCAGAGACAGTATTCCTGAGAGCCGTCGAAGATGGGGAATGCCTGCTTCTGGATGAACTTGTCACGTTCGCCGGTACTCATGCCGAGTGCGTTCGACCCGCGCTCGAGAGCGAGGAAGAGCTTGGCTCCGTGCTCGTCTTCCCATGCGCCGGTGTTCACAGTGCCGCGACGGAGGCCGATGATGATGGGAAGGTGTTCGATGCCGACAGGGCACTGGAACTCGCATGCGCCGCAGGTGGTGCACTGGAAGTCGGCGGTGAGGGAGTTGTATTTGCCGATGATGTTTTCTTCAGATTGGGGGCCGAGGTCGTTAAGGTAGCTGCGCAGGCCGAGGATGATTTCTTTGGGGTTGAGTTCCTTGCCGGTGTTGTTAGCGGGGCAGTGCTCTGTGCAGCGTCCGCATTCGACGCAGGAATAGGCCTGGAGACTCGTGAGTTGGGTGAGGTCCTTGCCGGTGACAAGGCCGAAGTCTTCGTCGCCGACGAGAGGCGGGATTTTGCTGAACCCTCCGCGAGAGAGAAAGATGGTTGCGGGGCTGAGCACGAGGTGGAGGTGCTTGGTGTGAGGAATGATCGGCAGGAAGACGAGAATCGAGAGAGTGTGAATCCACCAGAGAGCTGAAGCCGCAGGACTCGCGCTTTTCACGGCGAAGGCGGCGAGGTAGGTCACCATCAGGATAAAAATGAGGGCAGCGATGAATCCTGACTCGCAGGAGACTTTCTGGCCCAGCCAGCGGGGGCGGACGAAGAAGCGACGAACGAACAGGCCGAAAATTCCAATGGCGCAGGCTGCCGCGAAGGTCGCAGCCAGATAGGAATAGAAGCGGCCGAAGACTCCCTCCGGTGAGAGGAAACCGAAGCCTAAGCCGACGGCGAAATGATTCAGCGTGACGAGAGCAAATGCGCAGAATCCCCAGAAGACAAAGGCATGTGCCAGACCGGGGAGGGGCCGTTCGCGAATGACTTTGGCCTGGCAGAGGACTTCCCAGAAGAAATCCCAGATGCGCTTGCCGACGGGAGCGAGGGTAAAGCTGGGGTCTCTTCTGGATTTGAGAATGCGATCCAGGATCGGGGCGAAGCGCCGGAAAAAGAGGATGGCTGAAGCGAGGATGAGGCTCAGAAGAAGAAGCTTTTCCCAAGTCTGGAAGCTTTGGGGTTCAGCCAGCGTGGCGGAGAGGAGGCTCATACTCGAACCAACTCACGATACACGATCAGGGGTAGGGAGCGCCCGTCGTGGACGACCCGAAGGGAAAGGCAGCATCGATGCGGGGTTTTTTCGAACATAGGCCATATACGGCAAAAGGGCGGAATCCCGTGTGAGACGCCGCCCAGATGCTTTCCGAATTTTGAAGACCTGGATCGGTTTCCAGATCACAACTCGGCTCTACGGATGAGGAAATTCATTCGAGCTCAGCCCGAGTTTCCCTCCCTCGGCCCGTACAGCCTTTGTTGATTGAGTTCTCGTAGTGCCTTTCTCGATCATCGTTTCCGACTTTCTTGAAGGCCATAAGCCAACTCTCTCCTTTAAGGAAGATTTCTCTTCCGTTGAGACCTTAGAGGCTGTGGCCATAGGAGAAGTTTCCTGTGGAATGTGGATAAAGAAATTTGGGAGTCACATTGTGGGAGTCGGGGAGTGTTCAGTTTAGAGCACCGCAAGAGCCAATCCCAGGACCTAACTGCAAGGAGCCCCGGCGGTAAGCTCAGGGCGAGGGCCATGGCGGGCTCCGGGTCACCCGATCCTATTTGCCATCAACCTGTTTGCGAGCCTCTGCTTCGACCAGCCATCCGCGACGCAACTGCTCGGCGGGGATGCTGGACATGTACGGCTTGATGTCGAGGATCGGGGTGCGGTCGAGCATATCCACTCCACGGACGCGGAGCTTCGGGCCTTCGCGTCCGAGCAACTCGACGACTGTGAGCGCGATGGGATTCGGGCGGCGTGGCGAGCGCGTAGCGAAAACGCCGTGAGCGCGATTGTCAGCGGGTGAGGGGCCAAAAAGGTCGTAGCCATCCGATCGATCGAAGGCCCAGATGACGAAGAGGTGCGAGAAGCCTTCGATGTCCGTGAGGCCGATTTCAAACTCAGGAAGCAAATCCAAGGTGCCTTCGACGTCGTGCCTGACGCCGAGGCCTTTGGGAATGGATTTCGTATCTGTGTACGGCGTGCGAACGTAGCCAATGGGCGTGGGCGTGAACACGATAGTGCTACTCCCCTGGATGAGATCGGCGATGAGACTATCACCGCAATCTGATGGTATCGCGCTGATGCGCTGATCGGCTTCGGAATTCGATCTGTGAAGCCTGTCAAGGGAAAGGCGCCGTAGCGGTGCTAACAGCGCACTATCTTCGGAGAGCTCATTCCTTTGGTTGCATTGCGGGTGTCGATGACGAGTTGTGACTGATCTACGATCGCGTTGTAGTCGTAGCTGGAGTGGTCTGTGACAATAACGACGGCATCGAACTGGCCCAGATTGTCGAGCGGCGTGTTCGTCATGTTGAGGGCGTAGTGGCGCCCACGGCCTACGGTTGGGAAGAACGGGTCGTTGTAGGAGACAACGGCACCCTTCTCGCGGAGCAGTTCGATGATGGTAAGCGACGGAGATTCGCGGAGGTCGTCGATGTCGCGCTTGTAGGCTAGCCCGAGCACAAGGATCTTAGAGCCATTAATTGACTTGCGGTGCTTATTGAGACCGTCGGCGAGCTGCTCGATGACGAAGTAAGGCATGTTGATGTTGACTTCGCCGGCCAATTCGATGAACTTTGTGCGGAAGTCGAACTGCTTGGCCTTCCAGGAGAGATAGAAGGGATCGATGGGAATGCAGTGACCGCCGAGGCCCGGACCTGGATAGAAGGCTTGGAAGCCGAAGGGTTTTGTTTTGGCGGCGTCGATCACTTCGTGAATGTCGATCCCCATGCGCATGCACAGCTGCTTGAGCTCGTTGACCATGGCGATGTTCACGCAGCGATAAATGTTCTCGAGGAGCTTCGTCATCTCAGCCACGGACGGGGAGCTGACGGGAACGACTCGGCGGAAGATGGATCCGTAAAAGGCAGAAGCAAGTTCGGCTGCCGCAGCCCCGCAGCCTCCGACAACCTTGGGTATATCGTGGCGTGCAACCGATTCTTCGCCGGGGTTTTCGCGTTCGGGCGAGAAGGCGACGTGGATGCCGGATTCCTCTGAGTTGCGCGCAACCTTCAGGCCGTGGGGATTCCCGGTTTCTATTCGCGGAACGACGAGCTCTTCAGTCGTACCGGGATAGGTGGTGCTCTCGAGCACAACAAGTTGACCTTGATGAAGGTGCGGTGCGATGGACTCGACGGTTCCGGTCACGTAGCTAAGATCAGGCTCGTGGTACTCGTTGAGCGGGGTCGGGACGCAGATGATGATGGCATCCATCTCAGCGATTTGCGAGTAGTCGGAGGTGGCGCTGAAGCCGGCCTTCTGGGCTTTCTGGATTGATTCAGGAAGAATGCGAACGATGTAAGAGCCGCCGCCATTGAGTGTCTGAACTTTGCGCTGCTCGATATCGAATCCTGTGACGCGGAAACGCTCGTCGCTGAAAAGGAGAGCAAGCGGGAGACCGACATATCCCATACCGACGATGCCGATACGAGCCTGGCGTGTTTCGATCTTCTTCTTCAGGTCAGAGAGGGAGAGGGCCTGGGGGGCGGTGGGAGTCATACTGGGAATTATAAGGGCGAGTGGTCTAAGTCGTCCGTGTGCAGGGAGTTAAACCAATTACCATAGGTATGCCCGGCAGTAATTGAACGATAGTTGCCGGGGAGGGTTAGATGGCGAAATATCTTGTTACCGGCGCAGCTGGCTTTATTGGTCGTTCGATCGCTGCGGCGTTGCTGAAGCGAGGTGAGTCGGTCCGGGGTATCGATAACTTTATTACCGGCAAGCGCACCAACCTGGCGGGTCTTGAAGGGATGGAGTTCATCGAGGGAGACCTCGCGAATCCCGCAGACTGCGCGCGTGCGTGCAGCGGCGCGGAGATTGTATTCCATGAGGCGGCGCTGGCGTCGGTGCCTCGATCGGTCAAGGATCCGGCGGGTACGAATCTGCACTGCGTTACAGCGACGTTAAATATGCTGGTGGCGGCTCGAGAGGCCGGGGTACGCAGAGTGGTGTACGCGGGATCTTCTTCGGCGTACGGGGATACTCCTACGCTTCCGAAAAGAGAGGAAATGCTGCCCAAGCCGATATCGCCCTATGCGGTGGCGAAATTGGCAGGCGAGCACTATATGCAGGCCTTCGCGCGTGTGTACGGGCTGGAGACCGTGACCTTGCGCTACTTCAATGTGTTTGGGCCCTTTCAGGATCCGACATCGCATTATTCGGGAGTGCTCGCAATTTTCTGTCGGAAGATGCTGGCGGGCGAACAACCAACTATCTATGGAGATGGCGAGCAGAGCCGTGACTTTACGTTTATCGATAACGTCGTTCATGGGAATCTGCTGGCGGCGGCAGCGCCTGCGCAAAAGGTTTCGGGGCAGATGATGAACCTGGCGACGGGGTCACGAATCACGTTGAATGAGGTTTTTCGAATCTTGCGCGATCTTACTGGGTACTCGGGGGACCCTTCATATGCGGAGAACCGATCAGGCGATATTCGAGACTCGCTGGCGGATATTCAGCTGGCGGGAGAACTGCTTGGCTATAAGCCGGTCGTTGATTTCCGCGAGGGGCTGAGGCGCACGGTGGAGTGGTACCGGCAAGTCATGGAAGAGTAGCCAAGCGAAAGATCTGGTCGGCTCTGTTTTCCATTCATATGTGATATTCCTCACGAACAATATGCTGAGACATCGTTGAAACTGTTTTCGTTTCGATCCGGTGCTTGATGAGGCCGGTGTGTTCCGAAGCGGCCTGTGGGACTGTGTGCCGACGAGTGCCTTCGGAGAGCGTGGACGAGGACGCTGATCGTTGGCAGGGATTGTTGCTGACCCAGAGAGTCTGGAAAATGCGGCAAAACGGCAGCTGCAGGACAGCGGTGAGCGGAGTTCGCTGAGCGATCTCTGGAACGCCCTGCATTGCAACCGGCGATTGTTTTTGGGCATCGCTGGAACGCTCATAACTCTCTGTCTGAGTTATTGCCTGGCCGCCCCTAAGGAATACGAGAGCACCGGAAAGGTAGAGCTCAGAGGGGCGCCGGATTCGCCGGCTAGCGAGCGGCGAGATACTGCGTTGTCAGCCTCAGTTGCGACAAGCCAGATACAGCTCGAGACCCTCGCCAATGTTCTGAGAAGCGAACAGCTGGCGTGGGACGTAGTCACAAGATCAAAACTCTATTCGGGTCATGTCCTCTCCAGGAATTTCGAAATGAAGTTTCCGGACTTCAATCCGGATAATCCATCGGCGGAAGCTAAAGAGTTCCTTTTGCGAAGATTTCATGCCAGACTTGCCGTCGAGAGTTTGCCTCATACATTTGTGATCGCAATCCGCTTTCGATCACAGGATGCTGCTTTGTCAGCCAGCGTAGTGAATGAGCTCATCGCAGCATATGGACGCCATGAAACAGCTTCACGGGTGCAGGCGACTCGATGGCAGACAGATTGGCTCAATGCACAACTTCGCGAGATGAAGTTGAAGATAGACCGCGAAGACGCAAGGCTGGCTGAGTTCGAACGTGCGAATGGGATTCTCAGTATCGGTGACACGGATAGCGGCCGTCCCAAGGACATCAGTGCAACCGGCGCAATTACTGCAATCGAAACCCTGAGCCGAGACCTTGCCGATGCGACAGCAGATCGCGTGGAGCGCGAAGCCGAATTTAAGGCGGCAATGTCGGGCGATCCAGAGGAGACGGCCGCAACAGAACTGAAGATTGGGAATGCCGGAAGCTCGGAGAGAGCCCTCCTGCAGCAGTTACACGTGCGAAAGAGTGAGCTTCAGCTCGAAAGGGCGAAGTTAGAAACGGAGCACGGTCCCAACTATCCACGACTGGCAGAAATCCGGAAAGAGGTTGAGAGCGCTGACGCGCAGATCAAGGGAGCGAATTCACGGCTTGTGGATTGTTTTCGGAGAGCATGGAAAACATCAATTCTTCGAGAGAAATTGGTACGCAAGGAACTCGACGGAGCTGCCAAAGCGGGAATCAAGCTAAGCGGAGATGCTCTTATCTACGCGACGATGCGACAAGAGGCATCCGCGCAGCGAGATGTCTACGTGCACTTGATGCATCAGTCTGAAGAAGCGACCCTGGCTGCGGGTAGCCGGGGTTCGGCTATCTCCGTCATCGATTATGCGCGGCCATCGTCTAAAGCTGCTTCACCGAATGTGCCAATGGATATGGCGATAGGGATGTTCATCGCGTTCTGGTTGAGTTCGTCTGTCGTACTTGTCAAGGAAGGTATTCAGAAGAGGAGCGTTCAGGCTGCGCTCCTGATGGTGATGATGAGTTGGGGTGCGGGCGCTGCCTTTGCCCAGGCGCCGACGCCCAACACGTCGGGCTTGCCTACTGGGGTTGCACGGATACCTCAATCGGCTGAAACGAGGAGCTTGCCCAGTTCCAAAGATGCCCCAATTGTATGGAACGCTGAAAGTGAACGGAAGGGGATTCGCGAATCATCGCCTTCGTCCTTGCAGGTCTTGGACATGGCTCCAATCGCCCCTGGAGATATCCTGGAGATTACTGAACTACACGCGCCCGAGATGCACTCCGCGATGCGCGTTTCGCTTGCGGGCACTGTGCTGCTACCGCTTGCGGGGGAAGTGCATCTCGAGGGAATGGATGAACGTTCCGCTGCGCGCGCGATTGAGATTGCACTGACTGCCAACGGTATGTTGCTGCATCCTCAGGTTACGGTTTCGGTGACTGCACATGCAGGACTGGATGTATCGGTGCTGGGAGAGGTGTCACGGCCGGGAGTGTACAGCTACACAGTGCACCATCGCCTTCTTGATTTGATTTCTGCGGCATCGGGATTGAGTCAGAACGCAGGGAGGCTGGTAACGATTTCGCACAGAGGTGATCCGGAGAGCACGATAGCTGTGACGCTTGATCCTTCTGGCTCGGATGCGAATGGGAATCACAATCCGGAGTTGCTGCCGGGTGACACGGTGCAGGTTGCGCGGGCAGGCCTCGTTTATGTAGTGGGGAGCGTGATTCGCCCCGGAGCCTTTGCAGTCGATCCTGCACAGGCGATCACTGTGGTGCAGGCCATGTCCCTCGCCTGGGGTCCGACGCAGAACGCGGCTCTGAAAAAAGCTGTCCTGATTCGAGACCAGCCGGGTGGGCGTACGGTTACAACGCTCAATCTCAAACGGATGCTGAGAGGCGTGGATCCAGATCTGCCGATTCGGGATCACGACATTCTTTTCGTGCCGGATTCGATGGCGAAGAACCTGCTAAATAGGAGCATGGAGTCCGTGATTCAGTCAGCGGCAGGGGTCAGCATCTACTCCGCCTTGGTTTACTCGCAGAGGTTCTAGCATGCGAAGAGTTGCGCGGATTCTGCTTGTTCTCTTTGCATTTGCGATTCCCTGGGAATATTCGCTTGATTTTGGCGCGCCATATGGGAACATTGCGAGACTCCTCGGCTTGGGAACTGCGATGATCGCGGCAGCAGCGGTGATCCGCGAGCGAAGCTTCAAGAAGCCATGTTTAGTACATGCGGCGGTACTCGCGCTCTATCTTTGGTTCTGCTGCAGCTTCTTCTGGACGGTGGCACAGCACGAGACTCTGAAACATCTTCGCGGATATGCACAAGAGATGATGCTGGTCTGGCTGGTATGGGAGTTGGTTGCGGACTCGAAGTGTCTGCTGGTTTTACTTCGGTCCTGGCTCGCAGGCACCTTTGTTCTAGCTGCCCTGACAATTACGAGCCTCATTCTCTCTAACCCTATGGCTACCGACCAGGTGAGGTTTGTTGCGATTACGCAAGACCCGAACGACGTGGCGAGGTATCTTACGTATGGGTTTCCGATCGCAATGTTGTTGGCGGAGGGCCCAGGCCACCGCTTCGAACGCATGCTCTGGCTGCTGTATTTTCCGATCGGCTTTGCGGCGGTGTTGCTGACAGCTTCAAGGGGCGGCTTCCTGGTGGCTGCTGTGGCTTTGGCGGCCTGTGCGGCGGTGGCTCTTCGGCGACACACAACAGGCGCACTTGCCGCAGGCCTATTGGTTGGAGCGTCTGTTGTCGTTGTCCTCGCGGTGGCGCCGAAGGGCACCTTCAACAGACTCGGTACCACAGCAGAACTATGGCAATCCGGTGATTTGAATCAGCGAGTGAATATCTGGTCAGCGGGATGGAAAGCCTTTGAGGATGCCCCGTTGTTCGGACATGGAGCCGGATCATTTGTTGTCGCGGCGGAAATGGCTCCTGAGGACACTGCCCACAATACAGTCGTTTCAATCCTGGTCGAAGACGGTCTTTGCGGGCTTGCTTTAGCAGCGGCAATTGTTGCCCTTACTGTTCGCGCGATCTACAAAACCAGACAACCGCTGAGGTCTGCTCTGACGATTCTGATGCTTGTGTGGGCTCTCTCGTCGATCACAGGTACGGTGTGGGAAAACCGCGTTACATGGCTCCTGTTTGGTGTCGCTGCCATTGGGCCGGGGATGGAGAAGGCCTGCGGCGATCGGGCGACACGATCGGTTCAAGACAACGAAATGAAGGTAACCTCCATCTTCTCCACGATCGCGCACAACCTCAAGACGTAGTGTTGCTAGAGCATACAGCGGAGTCTCGACCTGGCCCGGTTTTGCTTCGCAGCCGTGATGGATAGTAGCTGGTTGACAGCAGCTGGCTATAGAGATTCTCCAAACGGGTTAACACCAACCGTTGATCGAAATTGTTGACGATGTGCTGTCGCGCTGCTCTACCGACTTTGCGCAGCTCGTATTTAGGCAGGTCCATCAGCGACCTCATTGCTTTAGCAAGAGCAGCAGAATCGCCTACTGGTACTTTTGGGAAATTGGAAGACGGGAAAAGTTCTCGAGCACCCGATGTTTCAGTAAAAACAGCGGGAAGTTCGCATGCAGAGGCTTCCATCAGTGCGATCGGAAGCCCCTCCCATCGAGAACAAAGAACAAATCCATCGGAGTTTTGCAGAAGGTGTCGGACATCTTCCTGAAATCCGAGAAACGCGACGCGGTCCTGAATGTGTAAATCCTCGGCCTGCAGGCGAAGATCATTTTCCAATGGTCCGGCACCGGCGATTGCAAGATGAGCAGACCGCGGGAGCATTGAGAAGGCCTGCAGGAGGGTTGCGTAGTCCTTCACGGGGTCGAGCCGCCCTACCGCAATCCATTGGAATTCCGCAGGCGCACGCGAGAAAGAGTCCGCTTTGCCGTCATGATCGATGGCTGCTCTCCATTTGGCACTATCGATCCCATTCGGAATGATCAATAGCTCTGAAGAGCGGATTGCGCGAACTCGAAGCCAGGGCTCGGCACAGGTTCGGCTTACTGCAGTGACCGTATCCGGCAAGCTTGAGGTCAAACGGTAAGCAAGCTGGCGCCTCACACTGCCTGTAGCAGGCGAATGAATGGTGTCGACGAGGGCCCGATAGGGAGCCAGCAACCGTACGCAGCGAGCCAGCAGGGCCGCCTGTGCCAGATGCGCGTGGAGTAGGTCGGGTTTTGCCGATTTGATCCATCGACGAAGGCGAATCCAGCCACGAGGATCGAAAAGGCCGTTACGCATCTCTAGGCTGAGGAACGATACGTTGGCGATTGAGAGAACCTGGGCGGCTTGGCCGCCGTTGCCCCTGAGTGCAATGACTGTGACACGCCAACCGCGGTGCGCCATTCCAATCGCGAGCAGCATCAGTTGCCGTTCCGCTCCGCCAATACTGTCGATTGTGGGAATGAGGTAGGTGACGTG
>Ga0207695_10004758_pt1 | contig 18358 bp, 14 predicted proteins | sample KBSC54metaG_FD_184354 | JGI IMG/M metagenome (GOLD analysis project Ga0207695, IMG submission 184354) | Corn rhizosphere microbial communities from Kellogg Biological Station, Michigan, USA - KBS C5-4 metaG (SPAdes) (version 2) | ecosystem: Host-associated > Plants > Roots > Rhizosphere > Soil... | reverse complement strand
CCCGGTTCGGATCCTCTTCAGGATGTGGATTGTCAATCTGCTCCGGTAGAACCCGTATGTAGTGCGTTGTGATTCCCGGAACCAGCGTCCCGTCTGTCGTAACCGTCCAGCTTTCTAAGTGACACTCTAGGAAATCTGCGTATTCCTCCAGAAATCTCGCTGTTGCCTCATCACCTCTCTTGCGAGCAAAGCACGCGGCACAGATCAGGGCAGCAATGTTGGACGCCAGAGTAGAAGGCGAGTAGCCGCTGACTTCTTCCCACCGCTCCTGCTGAGTGACAGGTCCATTAGATACCAGATAAGCTGCCGCGCGCAGGACCATCGGATACGGGTCAAAGTCCTGAAGAGCATCCTGGCGCTCGAGTTGCCACGCCAGTAGAATGGGAAAGGCCACCTCGTCAAGCTGGATTCCCTGCCAGTACGGCTCACCGTCGATCCAGAAATTCTGGGCGAAGCCTCCGTCTGGCTGCTGAGAAGCGGCCAGATAGATCAGCGCTCGCAGAGGTGTCCCGCTGTCGCCCGCAGCAAGTACGCTGGAAGCGCTGTTTACCATGTCCCGAGTCCAAACCAGATGGTAGCCTCCCTGGTCTTGATCACCTTTGGCTTCTCCCCACGGGATGGACAGTGAAGCGATAAAGGCGCCCGGATAGGACTTGTCTTCATGGGCACGAAGCAAGCTAAAGCTCGCGCGATACAAGGCACCGTTGTCGCTGGACGCCTTTTCCAGTGGTCGGATCCCCGCGCCAGCGCGGTCCCACTGCTCGATGAAACGGTTGCGATGCTGATCAAAAGGAGTGCTCAAGGCCTGAAAGAGTGTCGTAATAGCTTGATGCTCAGTACCGCCAAAGGCCAAACCCAGGATGAACTCGTGCCGACCATTCAGGTTCAGTTCACCCATTAGCGCAATATTGCCATCACATGCCTGGTCGAACTCCCAATCCATTTGGAAATTGTCGGCAAGGTCTGTCCAGCCATCACTTCGGCCGACGTATCCACATGAAACCCGAGAGAATGGAACCGTGGCAGCCAACGCAATCCAGGTTCCTGCTTTTTGGGCCACGAGGACCTTGCGGCCCTCGAACTCAACTGCACAACCGCTGTTGCCCCACCCTCCTACATCAAGATGGGGCGCACACAAGGCATAGAGCCGCAGATTGGAAATAAACGATTCATCACCAGTTACCTGGGTGTGCTGAAGAATGCAGGCATAGTGGGGATCCGTGATGATTGTCTTGACAATGCCATAATGTCCAGCCGGATCCGAGTTCGTGCAACGATACCCAAGCGCGTGCTCGGACAGACGCTCCAGTTTGGACTTGAGATGACGTTTCTCTTCATGGAAAAAGCTCTTACCGTCGGTAATCAAATACTGAAGATCGCGGAGTTGTGGTCGATCTACGGTCGGATAATAGACCTCGGTGACGATGCCATTCCAAAACGTAAACCACATTCGGCTGGACGCCGCGTAAGCGGTTCCTACACCATCCTTTCCTCCGTGGGTCCATCTGGGTTCGATGCCCGGCCATCCAAATGCTTTCATCTGGTCGAATGTTCTAGTGAGTTCCATTTCTTCAAAACGATGCTCTCAGTGGCGGCCCGCCGATTTCACACCTGGGTCGGCGTACTTGGCAAGTTCCTCCGTAAGGCGTCGCGCAAGTTCAGGAACCGTCACTTTGCCGTTCAGAATTTCTTGGCGAGTGACATTTGAGCCGTACATGGCTTCGTCTCCGCTCTGGTCGGCCTGCACGACGGCGCCATCCAAGCTGACACCGGCAAAAGCACCTTTGCTGCGCGAATAGCTTAGAATCTCCGCGTTGAGTTTAATATCCGTGCCGGCGGCAGCATGTCTTCCAACAGGGCCGGCCGCCACGCTTGCGTCGGCGCCGATCTTGAATTTGTCACTCAGCAGGCTCTGCAAAGCATGGTCGTTCATGAAGAGCATCACGACGTCGGTGAAAGACCCGCCAATCTGGAAGCCGAAGCTCCCTCCCCCGACAGCCAAAAACATCGGAGCGCTCCAGCCATTGGCAGTGCGGCAGGTCGCCACTCCCTTGCCGTAGCGGCCTCCGAATATGAAGGCTAGTTTCTCCTCTCCTGGAATGATGGCAACGCATTTCGCCGTTTCCAGCAGTTCCTGGGGAATGCCTTGGTCAGGCGTTCTCATGATCTCTTGGAAGACCCGAGTAGCTTTTTGAATACGCCCAACGTCATCATCACGATCCGACGCCAAAGCGGGCATGATCAAACCCAGTCCCGCAACCGAAACGATCAATATATTCTTGGACACGTGTTTCTCCTTTATAAGGTTCCATTCCATCTTTTACGGCATGTGGTTGCCAGACTCTACGACCTGAAGCCGAAGGGCCCTATGTGGCGATCGCAAGACCTATCTGCCGCTCCCCCCGGCAAGTTGCCCACGCGCTCCGTGTACTGCAACCTCCATTGGGTTCGTCGTCTGAAGGATGTCCCTAGCGCTGGCCACCTCGTTCGCTGTGCCATGAGCTAGGAGGAGAAACTTGTCAGACTTCAGCGCCGCCTCATATTTCACGACGCTGTCCTTGGGAATGCCTATGCTATACAACCCCGCGCCGAGAACGCTCAATCCGCCCACCACCACGGCGCCTTCAAGTACTCCGATGATCCAGGCGACCAACGGACCCGCTACCAATACGGGTCCGATACCTGGAATTGCAAAGAAAGCGGCTCCGAACAACATGCCCCAGATACCACCCCAGAAGGCGCCCTGCTTACCCCAGTACTTCATTCGGTCTCCGGCGTTATAGTATCCGACGACATGCTCGTCGGTATGATAATCCTTGCCGACGATCGACATTTTCTTCATGTCATACCCAGACCTCTGCAGTTCCTTCACCGCTTCCTCTGCTTTGGAGTGAGTTTCGTAAATGGCTACAACCGAGTTCGTCTCAGACATCACTAGCGTTCCTTTCTTTTTAAACCGAGGCTACTTTAATTGCGTGTGAGATCCCGCAAGATCAGGCGGCCCTTAGCTACCACACGAAAAGTAAGGCGCCGCCACCCGACTGGCGGACCCGACCGGCCATGACGGGACTATCGCCTATCGCATTCATCCTCTCGCGAGCCACGCCGGGGAATTGCGGTTCCGGGCCACTGGTCTTTTCGATCTCCACCGCGCCGTGCCGGTTCATGATATCCGCAGCGGCGTCCACCTTCTCGTTCGAACCCGTAGCACATACCAGGGCCCCTCCGCGCTGCAGTCCTTCGACGTAAGCCCGCGCCTCTGCTTTGGTCGCCCCGATCCTGGTAAGCTCCCGGATCAGGTCGACTTCGAAATCCAGGCGTGGGAAGCTCATTACACCGGTGGCCTCGAAGGTCGCTGGCTCCTCCTGGGTGCGAACCTCTTTACGAGGGAAACCAAGGACCTCTATCTCACGGACGACAGCGTCCACGAGGTGAGGATTCTCAAATAGTCCAATCGCTGTTTTCGGCATGTTATTCCCCCTATCGTCCGGCGGTTGGGCAGCAGCTTCTGGCCAGCACAGGGCCTATTCAGCCGCCACAGTCGTCTTGGATTCTTGAAGTTGTCCTCCCTCACCGGACGCCTCCTCTGTCCCATAAGGCGGCAGCGCCATCTTAGATCACCTGCTTTAAGACGTCTCAGTGTCAATCCGCTAACGTGCCGGGCCGGTCAGCGAGTTCTTCAGCCCGTCCATCGCCTTGCCAAACTTTCCCCAATCCCCCTGCTGCATTGCTTTCTGGGCCTCATCGAACCGCGCCCTCGCCTGGCTCAGTTCCGGCCTCCCAAGGGACGCCCGTGCCGCATTCTGGGGTTGTTGCGTCCCGAAGACGGATTGGATTGCCTCGTCGAGCGTCGGCTCCATCGCCACTTTATCCCCCGAAATCACGATCACGCGCTTAAGTTGAGGGAAGTCCGTGCCTTCAGCCGTCAGGTACACGGGCACCACATACATAAAGGAGTTCTCGATCGGCACCGCGATCAGGTTTCCACGAATAACTCTCGACCCTTTTTGGTCCCAGAGGGTTAGTTGCTGGGCGATCGTAGTGTTCTGATCGATCATCGCCTCGATTTGCATCGGACCGTAGATCAACTTCTCCTTGGGGAGTTCATAAAAGAGCATCTTCCCGTATTCGGGGAAATCGCACCTGGCGGCCAACCAGGAGATCATGTTGTTTCTCTTCTGAGGCGTGAAAGGAGTCATGAGGAGGTACTCGATCTGGTCGCTTCCGGGAAGCTTCATCAGGATGTAATAGGGCTTCATGGGCGCAACCTTGCCCGCATACGTTTCATTGGGGAGCACCCAGAGGTCCTCGCGGTTATAGTAGACCTGCGGAACCGTCATGTGGAAGGTTGTGTACTGGTCGGCCTGGATGGAGAAGAGGTCTTCCGGATACCGCAGGTGGGCTTTCAGATCCGCCGAAAGCTGGTTCAGATCCATGAAAACGCCCGGAAACGCACGCCGGTAAACCGCCAGGACCGGGTCGTTCGGATCCATAACGTAGAACCGGACTGTGCCGTCATACATGTCCACAACTACCTTTACGGAGTTGCGAATGTAGTTCAGCCCTTGCTCAAAGGCCGCCGCATGAGGACTGGAATAGGGAAAGTGATCGGAGACGGTGTAGGCATCCTGGATCCAGTACTGTTTGCCCTCGCTCACCACGGCGTATGAATCCTGATCGAGGCGTAAGAACGGGGCGATCCGCTGCACGCGCTCCTGGACGTTTCTCCAGATCTGAATCCTGCTGTCCGGTTTAAGGTAGGACGTAAACAGGATATTGACATCGGTCTGGGTCCATGCAAACAACAGCCGCCTCCACAAGCTGTCCAGCGGGATACCTCCTGTTCCGGCATAACTCGTATAGACATTCTGATTCCCCTTGGGGTAGTCAAACTCTTTAGCGCCCGTCGCGACGATCCGATATCCAGGCATCGATTCGCCGTAGTAGATGGAGGGCTGGTTTACGGTCAGACCGAAGGCGGATTCGGGTGGGATATTTTCAAGCACGTATTGCGGAAATCCGCCTCCGATGGTCTCCGAGACGAAGCTCATGACCAAGCCATAGCCGTGGGTGAACTGCAACTTCTGGTTGACCCAAGTTTGGGCTTCTGCGGGAAGCTCCGCCGAGAGCTCGCGTGCCGAAAGCATCACCTGGTGATAACCATCCGGCAGGTGATAGCGGTCCACATCAGCCTGATAGAATTGATAGTAAAGTCGTATCTCCTGGGCTTGTTGGTACATTTGAAGCAACGGGCGCCAGTCCCAGAGGCGGATGTTCTGGATGGTATCTTGATTTCTCGCAATCACCGCGGGCGTCAGATCCGACAGCGCCGGGTAGGACGTCTCCTGTATCGCGTCGAGACTGTAGGCCTTTCGGGTGAACTCTATGTTGTTCTTGAGATAGGGAGTCTCGCGGGCCAGCTCGTTCGGCTGTACTATGAACCTCTGAAAGAGGGCCGGCGCCAGCCAAACGGCGATGAAGTACAAGCCAACGTAAAGTCCACACCCAACAACCACTGCTCTGAATCGCGGCCGGAAGGCATTAAACACCAGAAGTGCGCATAGCGCCGTCGCGGCGCCGGCCATGATCCAGAAGGCGATCCGGGTCACATGATCCGCGGTATAACCGGCTCCGTAAACTACACCCTGAGTGGAGTAGAGGAGTTCGTAGTGATCTAGGTAAAACCCCCACCCCCAACTGCAGACCAGCACGAAGAGCAGAATCGACAGATGTCGAACGGCCTTCGCGCTCCGGCCATCCATCTGTCCGCCACGGCTGAACCGCAGTGACGCGAAGTAGGCGTAGAAGGCCAGGACGGCCACAAGCGTGATCAGCGCCAAGACGGTCAGGCTGTTCTGCAAAAGCTCATAAAAAGGGAGACGGAACAGATAAAACCCGACATCGGCCCCGAAGAGCGGATCGGACAACCCAAACGATCCGCCATAACGAAAGCGAAGATAGGTATCCCACTGCGCACAGAAGATGAACGAAAAGATTAAGGCCGCGACACCGACCAACGCGACCGTGGCTACCTTTAAACCGGCAGGAGAGATCTGGATGCCCATTTTCGCGGCAAGACCAAGCCGACCCGCGAAACTATCCGCTCCGAAAGTGGCAGCGTCTCTCGCTGCAAGACGTAGATTAATCCAGAGGTATAGAAGCGGGATTACGAAAGCCACGCAAAACAGTTCCCACCGCATATACAGGAGTGTCCAGAAGACGCCGGCGTAGCCGAGCTGCTTCATCCAGAGCCATTTCTGTATCCCGCACGGGATGAACGCCAGGATTGCGATGACCGAGATCGCTCCAACAATCATCAGTCTAAGGGGTCGCCCTCGTCGGAAGACGTGATGATTTCCGTTATTGCTTCGCCTTTCAATCCCAAGGCGTATTGACGGCTCAATCTGTGTTGGCTTTTCGGTCATTGTTCTACCACGCCGGTTCGCTTACCTCTAAGCACCACCTGGCAGGGAGAAGATAATTGGGCTTTGTCTCCCGTTCAAAACGCGAATTGCTATTGAGGTTCGAAGCTAGAGCCCACTGGCTCGCTCACAGTAATAGTGCCTCAGGTGGTTGTCCTGTCCAGATTTTTTGGGTTGGTGAGCTGCCTCTGTAGCCGCTGCTCACAACGCAATCCCAGTATGAAACGAGGATCGTCAAAACGGCGTCAAAAATAACTTCGAGAGGCTCCAGTTTTTTGACGCCGATTTGACATTCTTTGCGATAGATTTCTTTCATGGCGCTAGCGCTGGTGACAGTAGCCTTTAGTTTTTGCGCAGCTCCCTCATGATGGAGATTTCGGGTAAGCGATTGAAAGGCCTAACCACAAGCGTCCCTGAGGCCTATTCCGGGAACGCACTTCAGCCACCGCTCTGCCGGGGCCAAGTGCAACGATCACCGAACGCGCGTGGAATGCAATTCGGAGGTACCTTCAATGAAATTCAAGGAAAGCGAAGCGCGCTGCCACCGCTGGGGAGTGATTCTGGCCGGAGGGGACGGAGAACGATTGCTCCCACTTACAAGAAGAATCGCCGGCGATGATCGACCAAAACAGTTTTGCGCCATCATTGGTAAAGAGACGCTCTTGCACGAGACTCAACGCCGAATTGCCCGATTGGTCCCGCGGTTGCGGACTTTGCTGGTATTGACGAGAACACACGAAGTTTTCTACGCTGATGAACTTGCTGCAACATCACCTTCAAGATTGCTGATCCAGCCCTCAAACCGCGGTACGGCACCTGCGATTCTCTTCAGTCTGATGCGTCTCTGCGATATGGACCCGAAAGGTACTGTCGCCTTTTTTCCCTCGGATCATCATTTTTCAAACAATGAGGCTTTCATCAACCATGTCGATTCGGCTTATGCAGCGGCTGCATCCCGGCCCGAGGTGGTGATCCTGCTGGGCATCACACCCGAAACCCCGGAGGTGCAGTACGGTTGGATCGAGCCCGGAACCCCGCTCGGTGTCCCTGTGCGGGACTTCGTTTGCCGCGTCAGCCGTTTCTGGGAAAAGCCTTCCCGCCCCCTTGCAGCCGACTTGATGGCGCGTGGTTGTCTGTGGAACAGCTTCGTCATGGTTGGCCAGGTCCACGCCTTCGTGAAACTATTACGGCACGCACTTCCCGGTCTGGTCGGAAGATTCGAGTCGATTCGGTCGTCGCTCTTTAGAATGTCCGAGAGAACGGCGCTGGGCGAGCTTTACTCGAGCATTCGCGCGGCTAGCTTTTCTCAGGACGTCTTATCGGTGTACCCTCAGGATCTCGCCGTGCTCCGCGGCAGAGATCTCGGCTGGAGTGATCTGGGAGAACCGAACCGTGTCCTTTCGATACTTGACCGCAAGGGCGTCCAGCCGGAGTGGCGGGTCAAAGCAGGCTGTGGAGACGGATTGGTTGCGGTTCGCGAGAAGGCTGCGGGGTAACTGGATGCGACGGCTGCGAACGGGAGGAGGCACTACAGTGAGCGCTTCTTCGGGACGTAAAGGCCGGTTTGTAGTGGCACGCAAACAGAACGCCGCGCTGCTCAAACCGAGATCTGATGTAGAGGGTCCAACGCAGGAAGCCTCAGAGGCGGCCTCAAACAACGCGATCTGTTTTCGCTTCGCGGCTGCTAAACGCATCGAGGGGCGCTTCTTCATCGCGGTCGTCGGCAAGATGCCGGAGTTGAGTGCATTTCCAAATCTTTGAAGGAGGTAACTACCGATGTGTGACTATTCACTGATGGCGATTCCAAACCGCTTGGCGGTTTGCGGAGAGGAACTCGTTGTCCACAGATTTGAGGCGGGAACGCTTGGGCTGGCGTCAGCCTCCGATGTTCGAAGGAGACACGAGAGCCGCAAGGCCCAAAGCCACGGGTTCTGGTCGAGGCTCAAGGCGGTTTTTGATCCTTCCGATATTCCATCGATCCCGGCCGTATGTATTCCACCCGGCGCCCGCTTGCTGGTACAGGATATTCCAGCAAAGCTGCAGCATGAGTGCGGTCTTCACGAGGAGATGGCGGAGGCAGTGTTTACTCAGGTTACTGAAGTTGTAAACACCTTTCGGGATGCAGTCCGATTTCGAAACGGCGTGGAAGTTCTATTGCAGAGATTGAACGAAGGACAGAGAGTGCGCGTTTTGGACCTCTCTTCGACGGAAGACCAGGAGAAAACATCACAGGGGCAGCAGCGCGTGATGATGTGAGTCCCCGGAGTCGGCACCGCCGCAGGAAGGACGTGGCTATGGAGCGGCTGAACGCACTGGCCTCTTTTCCGATTTGAGAGGATGGTAAGCGAGCCTCAGTCACTGCCTCATGAGGAAGTTCAGTGGGCAAACTTACTACAGTCTTTTTCGATGTGGGCGGCGTGATCTTGACTAACGGCTGGGACCGCCCCGCTCGACGCCGAGCCGCTGAGCACTTTGAGTTGGATTGGGATGACTTCGAAGAGCGTCACGAACTGGTGGTCTCCGACTTCGAAACTGGCCGCATAGGGCTCAAGCAGTATCTCGACCGAACCACGTTCTACCAATCCCGCCGCTTCACCCATGACGAAGTCCAATCCTTCATTCGGGCCCAATCGCAGCCACATTTAGGAACACTGGCGCTCGTGGCGGAACTGGCCGGTTCGGGAAAGTATCTGATGGCCACTCTGAACAACGAGTCGCGGGATCTGAACGGTTATCGTATCGAGCACTTCCATCTGCGCGATTACTTTGCGGCATTCTTTTCATCCGGTTTCTTAGGCGTGAGAAAGCCGGATGAAAGAATCTATCAACTCGCGCTTGAGATCACCCAACGAAGCCCGGACGAATGCCTGTTTGTGGATGACAGGGCGTTGAATGTTGAGCGTGCCCGATCGTTAGGAATGCACGCAATTCAGTACCGAGATCCGGCGCAACTGCAAGAGGAATTCTTCCGCGCCGAAGTGTAGGAGTTCGTGGAGCAAACATGCTCAATGTATTGACGATCAACAGCGGGTCTTCCAGCCTCAAGTTCTCGCTTTACAGTATGGGCCAATCCGAGGCGCCGCTGCTCTCCGGCGAATTCGACCGGATCGGTCTCGCGCGCGGTGTTTTCCGCGTCGAGGGTCACAAACAAGACGCAGATCTTCCGGACCATGATGCCGCTCTGCACATGCTATTTGAGTGGCTCCGAAGCCATGGATCTTCCGTCGAGTTGGATGCCGTCGGCCACCGCCTGGTCTATGGCGGCCGCGACTACGACAAGCCCCAACTGATTACTCCGAGGCTGATCGAGGCCCTGACGAAACTGGTTTCATTTGCTCCAGATCATCTGCCCCACGAATTGAAAGCTATCGAGGCGGTTGACCGGATCCATCCGGGGCTGCCACAGATAGCGTGTTTCGATACCGCATTTCATTGTCAATCGCCCACGATCGCCAAGCTCTATCCGCTCCCACGGCACTATTGGGATGAAGGTCTGAGGCGCTATGGCTTCCACGGTTTGTCCTACGCCTACATCCTGCAGGAACTCGCGCGCTTAGACGTAGTGGCAGCCGATGGAAGGTTGATCGTGGCGCATTTGGGCAACGGCGCGAGCATGGCAGCTATCCGGAACCGCGGTCCGATGGATACGACTATGGGAATGACCCCCTGCGGAGGCCTGATGATGGGAACCCGGTCCGGCGACCTTGACCCGGGTGCAGTTCTTTACCTCGTCAAGGAGCTGCCGACTGTATCGGCGGCCAAAGATGTCTTGAACGAGCAGGCTGGGCTGTTAGGCGTGTCCGGGATCAGTTCCGACATGCAAGAGCTCCTCGCCAAGGAGACAGGCGACCATCGGGCCGCCGAGGCGATCGCGCTCTTCTGCTACCAAGCCAGGAAATTCCTGGGCGCCTTGGCCGCGGTGTTGAGTGGCTTAGAGACGCTCGTGTTCACGGGCGGTATCGGTGAAAATGCTCCCTCCATTCGAAGCCGCATCTGCGAAGGCTTGGAGTTTCTCGGTATTCGCCTGGATCCGGCGCTTAACAGCGCTAATGCTGCCATCATCTCGACCGAACGCAGTCATGTTCGCGTACGTGTGATGAAGACCGATGAATCGATCATGATCGCTAGATATACGGAAGATCTAATCCGCATAGGCACGCCACCACCGCGTTTACCCCACTCTGCCGGTAGATCCATCTTCGCACCAGGAGCCTAACCTCAAAACCGGATCTACCCCTGGCGGTGACGGCGGCTCCCAAATCGAGTGGTTTCCCGAGCGCCCACCCTACGCTACCCCAAGGCGGACTTGACCGCGTTCACGATGTGACCGGAAGAAATGCCGAACTTCTCGATCAGCTGCTCAGGTTTTCCGCTGTGTGGAATCTCGCGGACAGCCAGCTTATAAGCCCGGACGCGTGCCTCAGCGAGAGCGGATAGAACAGCGTCACCGAGACCTCCGTGTGCATAGTGGTCCTCGACGGTGATGACAATGCCGCCCGCGGCCCGCGCTGAAGCAATCAGCTCGTCACGATCGAGCGGCTGCACGCTGAACAGGTCGATGATGCGCACCGAAATGCCCTCCTTCTGGAGTTGATCGTACGCTGTCAGAGCTTCAAACACGGTTATGCCGGCCGCGACCACAAGCGCCTTGTCCCTGCCGCTTTGCTTGAGGACTTTGCATTTTCCGATCGCAAACTGCTCGTCCGGGCCATAGAGAATCGGTGAGTTTGGCCGCCCTATCCGGAGGTAACAGGGACCGGTGTGCTCCGCGATCAGTGCCGTGGCTTTCCACGCGCTCGTGGCATCGGCGGGATAGAGCACGGTGAAGTCCGGCTCCGCGCATGACATGGCAAGATCCTCGAGGCCCATCTGCGTCGGGCCGTCCTCTCCAATGGACACTCCGCAATGTGTACCGACGATCTTAATGTTGAGATGACTGATGGCCGCGAGGCGTATGAAGTCGTATGCTCGAGTCACGAAGCACGAAAATAGAGAGGCAAACGGCACCTTGCCGCGCGCCGCCAGCCCCATGGCCATACCGATAATATTCTGCTCCGCGATGTAACCTTCGAGGAAACGGTGCGGCGCCACTTTCTCAAATTCCTCCGTGTACGTGGAATTCTTTACGTCGCCATCGAGCACCACAATCCGGGGGTTCGCGTTTGCCAGCGCGGCCAAGCTGTCGGCGAATCCCTTTCTCGTGGCGACCTCCTTACCTCCGAGGGCATAAGGCGGCTTCCCACCAGACGTTGCCCGGTCGGTCGTCTTGGTCTGGGAGATGCTGCGCCCCGCTGTAGGTAGATTAGGCTTCCATTGGTGGCTGGCTCCGGTAAGCTGGCTTTCCAGTTCAGCCACGACCTTAGCGGCAGTGGGTTTGTCTAGCGCCTTTCCGTGCCAGTGCTCAAGACCCTCGATGCCGATTAAGCCCTTGCCCTTCAATGTCCGCGCAAGCACGATTGTCGGACGATCGCTGACCTGAGCGGCGGTTTCGAAGGCCGCGATCAGATCTGGGATGCTGTGTCCATCAACCAGCAGCGCCTGCCAGCCAAATGCTTCCCAGCGAGCTTTGTAAACATCGAGATCCCACTGCAGCATGGTCGGCTGGCTCTGGCCCAGTCGATTGATATCGATGATCGCGCAGAGATTGTTGAGATTGCGGAGAGCCGCCCATTGCGCGGCCTCCCAGACCGAGCCTTCAGCGGATTCGCCATCGCCCATCAAAACAAAAACCCGTTGGCCGGAATGGTCGAACTGTTTCGCATGGAGGGCGATCCCCACTCCCACAGACAAACCCTGGCCGAGCGAACCGGTGGCCACGTCCACAAACGGCAACCGGGTAGTGGGATGTCCTTCCAGATCGGAGTCGATTTTCCGCAAAGTCAACAATCTCTCACGTGGAAAAGCGCCGGCTTCGGCCCAGGCGGCATAGAGGATGGGCGCCGCATGACCCTTCGAGAGCACGAAGACATCACTGTCGGGTCTGTGCGGGTCACAAGGATCGTAGCGCATCACGGAATAGAAAAGCACGGACACGATCTCCGCCGCCGAAGCGCAGCTAGTCGGGTGTCCGCTGCCGGCTTCTGTCGTGGACAGAACGGAGTCCATCCGCAAGCGTGTCGCCTTGTCTTGCAGTATTTTCAACGTAACCTGTTCTGAAGTTTCCACTGTCACGACTTTACCCCTTTGCTTTCCCAACGAGAGCACTGCTCCGCCTGTTTGTTAAGTGGATGGCCACTTCCAGTCCCGGATCTCCGGCTTGTCAATCCCCCACTCGTGTGCATAAGCAACATGTTCCCGTATTTGATCCTGCAACCAGTCCTTTACATGGGCTCCCGAGCTCTTCAGCTTTGGAACGCGATCAATGACGTCGATCGCCAGATTGAACCGGTCCACCTGGTTTTGAATGGTCAACCCGAGCGGAGTATCGATGCTGCCTTTCTCCTTGTACCCGCGTACATGCATGTTCTCGTGGTTGGTACGGCGGTAGGCCAGCTTGTGGATGAGTGCTGGATAACCATGAAAATTGAAAATGACCGGCTTGTCGGTGGTAAACAGAGAATCGAAGTCACGATCTGCAAGTCCATGCGGATGTTCCGTTGCGGGCATAAGTTTGAACAGATCGACCACATTGACGAAACGGATCTTCAAGCCCGGAAACTTCTCTCGTAAGATTGCAGTCGCTGCAAGAGCCTCGAGGGTTACTACATCGCCCGCGCTCGCCATCACTACGTCAGGCTCGCTGCCCTGGTCATTGCTAGCCCAGGACCAGATGCCAATTCCCTTTTCGCAATGCCTGACGGCAGCCTCCATATCCAGATACTGCAGATGAGGATGCTTGTCCGCCACAATCACGTTCACGTAATCGACGCTGCGCAAACAGTGATCCGCCATGCTCAGGAGGCAATTCGCGTCCGGGGGCAAATAGATTCGGGTGACGACCGCACTTTTGTTCGTGACCACATCAAGGAAGCCGGGGTCCTGGTGGGTAAAGCCGTTATGATCTTGACGCCAAACGGTCGAGGTGACCAAGAGATTCAAGGAGGGAACGGAGGCCCGCCATTTGACCTCTGTTTTACACTTCTCCAGCCACTTTGCATGTTGATTGAACATGGAGTCGATGATGTGAAAAAACGCCTCATAGGAGGCGAAGAACACGTGGCGGCCGGTCAAGACGTAGCCCTCCGCCCAGCCCTCCAGAGTATGTTCGCTGAGCATTTCCATGACGCGGCCATCTTGGGAGAGTTCACCGCCATCTAAGTCTTCGGGCTTTAACTCCGCAAGCCACGTCTTCTTCGTGGTCGCGTAGATGGCTTGAAGGTGGTTAGAAGCGGTTTCGTCTGGCCCGAATACGCGGAAGTTGTTCATGTTTTCGCGCATGACGTCGCGCAGAAATTCACCAAGGATATAGGTCGGCTCGGCTTGAGAGACGCCCGGCTCGATTACCGGCGCACGGTAACTCCGGAAATCGGGCAAGCGAAGCGATTTTCGTAGGAGACCGCCGTTTGCGTGGGGATTGGCACTCATGCGACGTCTTCCCACCGGAGCCATGTCCTTCAGCTCCGGAACAAGCTTTCCGTTTCCATCGAACAGCTCTTCCGGTTTGTAGCAACGCATCCATTCTTCGAGGATCTTGAGGTGCTCCGGATTTTCGGCCACATCCGGGATCGGGATCTGATGAGCGCGCCAATAGCCTTCCAGCTTGTGCCCATCCAGCTCCTTGGGAGCAGTCCAGCCCTTGGGAGTACGGAGGATCATCAGGGGCCAGCGAGGCCGTTCATAGGTGCCAGTCCGGCGAGCGGCCTCCTGGGTGGAGCGAATCTGATTGACGCACGCCTCGAGGGTGGCAGCCATTTTTCCGTGCATCAGCTGCGGGTCTTCTCCCTCGACCAAGTAGGGAGTCCAGCCAAAGCCGGAGAAGAGGTTGTACAGCTCCTCGGATGAGATCCGTGCCGAGACTGTCGGGTTTGCAATTTTGTAGCCGTTCAGATGAAGAATGGGCAACACCGCGCCGTCGCGAACTGGATTCAAGAACTTATTGGAATGCAAGCTTCCCATCAGTGGCCCGGTTTCGGCTTCGCCATCTCCGATGACTACTGCGACGATTAAGTCGGGGTTGTCAAACGCGGCGCCAAAAGCGTGCGACACGCTATAACCTAATTCGCCGCCCTCATGGATTGAGCCCAGTGTCTCCGGCGTGCAGTGGCTTCCGATGCCTCCGGGAAACGAGAACTGCTTGAAGAACCTGCACATGCCTTCTGCATCCTCGCTCTTGTCCGGGTAAACCTCCGAGTAGGTTCCTTCGAGATAGGCGTTCGCAAGGGTTGCTGGCGCTCCGTGCCCAGGGCCAGCAATGTAGATCACGTTCAGATCGTATTTTTTGATCAGCCGGTTCAGATGTACCCAGACAAAACTCTGCCCGGGGTCAGATCCCCAGTGTCCGATCAGACGCTTCTTGAGGTGTTCCACCTTGAGAGGCTCTCGCAGCAATGGGTTGTCGCGCAGATATAACATACCGAGAGAGAGATAATTGCAGGCGCGCCAGTATGCGTCGATCTTGCGAAGCTCATCGGGAGAAGCGGAGCTTTCGGTCGTGGTTGCAACCAGTGTTTCAGCAATGCGTTGGTTCATGACGGAGACCTCTTCAGAGTCGATGGCCCGCAGAGAGATCATGGGATATCCACCTCCGGCGAGAGATATACATCCTGAATGGCGTTGAGCAACGCGATACCCTCCTGAATGGGGCGTTGAAATACTTTTCGCCCCGAAATTAAGCCCGTGCCACCTGCTCGTTTGTTGATGACGGCCGTTGCGATCGCATGGGAAAAATCATCCTGACCGGACGCTCCGCCGCTATTAATCAATCCCGCACGGCCCATGTAACAATTTGCGACCTGATACCGGCACAGATCGATCGGGTGATCGCTGGTGAGTTCTGTATATATGCGCTCGTCGTACTTGCCGTACGTTCCATTGCCGCTATTCAACTCTTTATATCCGCCGTTATTTTCCGGCAGCTTTTGTTTGATAAGATCGGCTTGTATGGTGACGCCCAGATGGTTTGCCTGACCAGTTAGGTCGGCCGAAACATCGTAGTCCTGGTCCTTCTTGAAAGCTTTGTTGCGGACGTAGCACCACAGCACGGCCGCCATGCCTAACTCATGCGCGAGGGCGAAGGCCTGGCTGACCTCCACAATCTGACGCGAACTCTCCTCCGACCCGAAATAGATGGTCGCGCCGACTGCTGCTCCTCCCATATCCTGCGCTTGTTTGACGGTGCCAAACATGACTTGGTCGAACTTGTTCGGGTAGCTCAAGAGCTCGTTGTGATTGATCTTGACGATGAACGGAATTTTGTGGGCGTATTTTCGCGCAACCGCCCCCAGTACTCCAAAGGTCGAAGCGACGGCACTGCAACCGCCTTCGATTGCTAGAGCCACGATATTTTCCGGATCGAAGTAGTCGGGGTTCTTGGCGAAACTCGCCCCCGCTGAGTGTTCTACACCCTGGTCGACGGGAAGAATTGAGAGATAGCCGCTGCCAGCCAACCGGCCGTGCTGGAATATGCGCTGCAGGTTAACCAGCACTCGGTTGTTCCGATCGGAACCGGAATAGAGGCGATCCACCACGTCTGGTCCCGGCAAGTGTAGCCGTTGGCGCGAAATCTTGGGGGTAGTAAATGTAAGCAGGTACTCGGCTTTGGGTCCAAGGTATTCCTGAATCGTTTTCATATTTGTTGCAGCCGTTATTGCCATGTCGATGCATCCTCGATCTCGGTGAGCGAGAACCTCCGCGGTCCACATCCCAGGCTCACGGGCCCGCGAGCCGCACTTCTAATCGCACCTCCCGATTCAACTGTAGGAGAAACCGCGTCAAAGCGGCGTCAAAAACTCCACGCTGATGCAGGCCAGTAAATTCGCAGACGGGCTTCAGATTCCAGCGTTTGCCGTGTATTCGGCGAACGAAGACCAAGGAGGTGCCATCCGTGTTCGCTGAACTTCCGGACGAGTGTCACTCAACGCTCAGTTCTCCATCGACGCCGCACATAGATGGGCCGTCTCCATCATTCGACGGCCACGCATCCCCTGGGTGGGCCTCTACTGAAACGGTGGCAGCGGTGCATCGTCGCCAATGCCTGAGCGCCTTTCATGGCATCTTCAACTGGTCCCGGCCAAACGTTGCTGGTACGGACCGGTGGAGATCTCAAAGGGACCCGGCGAGAGCCATCACTGCCGGAACGTCGGCCGGACCCACTGGCATATCGAGCGAAAGAGTTAGGATGGCGCCGAAGCCCGGCAACAGGCAATACTCTGCCTTCCAATCGCCTATGGTTCAGGTCCAGACGCCGCCCTGCGGCCGACTCATAACGTGCGAGGACCCGAAAATGGGGCCTTCGGCAACTGGATGATCGCGTGCTCGCGCCGGAGGTATGCTATAGAGAAGAGAGGGGCTAGCTGTGTGCGACGATTGCGGCCACGCACGAGTTCCTTGGATTTTACGGAGCGCTCCCGGAAGCACGGGAGGATCGTCGGACTAGGCTTCCACGCTCCGCGCCTCGAAGCTGTTTTGCAGGCCATGATCGTCCACGGCGTCCTAAAACGATGAGTAACGATCGATCCCCGAAGGACGTGATGGATGGAAAAGCGAGGTCCACGGGTACTTCTCGTTGACGACGAAGAGTCGATCCAGCAGACTCTCGGTATCGTACTGCCCCCAGCAGGCTATACCGTCTATCCAGTCCGCCACGGCGAAGAGGCCCTACGGCGAGTTCAGTTGGTGCGGCCTGATTTGATCCTTCTCGATCTCGGTTTGCCCGACATGGATGGAAAGGAAGTCATCCGCCACTTGCGAGAGCGGGAAATTACACCCATTATCGTCATCTCGGTTCGTGACGAAGAATCCGAGAAAATCATTTCCCTTGACACGGGTGCGAATGATTACGTCACCAAGCCATTTACAGTTGGAGAGTTGCTGGCGCGCATGCGCGCAGCCCTACGTAGTGTAAGCGGAGCACAGAATGACATCTTTACGGTGGATGATCTTAGAGTTGACTTAGGACGGCGGGAGGTGTTCGTCGGGGGCACGCAGGTAAACGTGACCGCCACTGAGTACGATCTCCTGAAGGTGCTGATCCACCATGCTGGTAAGGTTCGGATGCATCATCAACTGATTCACGAACTCTGGGGTGGAACCCAATACCAGGACGCGGTACACCTCTTGCGCGTCACCCTCAGCCATCTGCGCCGCAAGATACATCTTGACCCCATGAAACGCCGCTACATTGTGACCGAACCCGGAGCCGGATATCGGTTGAGGACGGAACGTTCGGACCCAGGCGAGGCAGCATTCTTGAAGACTTCATAGGAGGAGGCGAAGAAACCAATTGGAGGAATGCTCTAGCGAGGCCATCGAGAGATACCGGACGCTTTTCGAAGAGTTCCAAGAAGCGATTGCATTCCTTACTGCCGAGGCCCACGTCCTTGACGTCAACCAAGCTTGCCTCGATCTGCTTGGTTATCGACGAGACGAGATCATCGGGCTGGATGCCGCGCGGCTCATTTGCGCAGGTCCGGACGGGCTCCATCGGTTCCAAGGCGATATTGAGCGATGCGGCGCCGTCAGAGACTACGACATGCAGTTCCGCCGGAAAGATGGGAAACAGATCGATTGCCTGGTCGCTGCCACAGCTTGGCGAGACAAAGGCCGCCTACGTGGATACACGTGTGTCATACGCGACGTGACCGTCCGCCAGGATACGGGACGTTCTCTACGTTTCTTCGAGGAGCCGGATAGAATGCAGACTGCCGTGTTAAGCGCAATTTCTCATGAGGTGCGTGCTCCGTTGGCAGCGATCATTACGTCATTGAGCGGCCTGTTAGCTTCCGATCGGATGCTCGACCAAGCTGCCGAGCGCCAACTGCTGGCAACGGCTCACTCGG
>Ga0207695_10004755_pt1 | contig 18369 bp, 41 predicted proteins | sample KBSC54metaG_FD_184354 | JGI IMG/M metagenome (GOLD analysis project Ga0207695, IMG submission 184354) | Corn rhizosphere microbial communities from Kellogg Biological Station, Michigan, USA - KBS C5-4 metaG (SPAdes) (version 2) | ecosystem: Host-associated > Plants > Roots > Rhizosphere > Soil... | reverse complement strand
ACATTTAATTTATTTTTTTATACACAATTTAAAGAAATTATTTACACACAAAAAGATGTTGGCATATAAACAAACATTTGATAACAATGGTAGACAATCTAGGAGTCCACATGGAAATAAAGGTAAATAGACGTCTTGAAAAAGATAAACTAGTCTTTGAAATTGAAGTTACAAATCCCCATGTTGCTCCATTTTCTGAAGAAGATGAAGCAATTATGAACGTGCTTGAAGACGCTAGAAATAAATTTGTTAGCACAGCAGATGAGAATAACAAATCTAGAATCACAGCTGAAGAATACATTCTCCACGCTAAGAACAAAGTTTTCGAAAGAGTTCTAGAGTCACTTAGGTTTTCAATATCCAATCAGCTTGAGTCAAAGTTTAATCCAATGTGTCAAGAAATTTACAATTGGATCCATGACAATCAAGACAAAAGAATAAGCCGGTGGATGTCATCATGTAATCCTGTAAGAACAAAGTACTACTTTGACAACGACCTAAATATCGAAAAATCCTATGACGATGAGGACTAGATGGTTAGCAAGTGGATCGCGATAAATCCTCTTACCATTGAAGAAAGAATGAAAATAAAAGAAGCCATTGACAAAGGATTTTCTTATGGAGAGATGGCAGCCTACGTTGGACGATGCAAGTCAGTAGTTATGAGAGAATCCAAGCGCCTTGGCAAAGCCGAAGGATACGACCCAACCAAGGCTCAGCAAGACTTTGAGAATAAACAAAAGCTTATAGGAAAGAAAAAGCTCACATTGGAAAAACAATGATTTATGAAATATTTTTTGTTCTAATCATGGCACTTATAACCTCTGCACTGTTTGTAAGTAGCCTAAAAAGAACCATGCGAAATGAAATAACCACCTGGAGACTCATATGCCTAACATTTTTTTCATTGCTACAATTCACATACTTTGTTTATGTAGTTTTTCGAACATTTATTCTGTAGGATATCAACAAAACTACAGCAACTACTTCCCTAGAATGAATGAAGCCACGCTGTTGAATCTACAGTCCTACGCGCAGACAGCAAAAGATGCTTGTGGCGACAGATATAGCGACAGATGTATTCGCACCATGTATCTTGTGAAAAAAGAGGTGGAATACATTACAAAGGCTCAAGTGAGAGTTGAAAACTTTATAGATGATGCTTTCCGTCAGGCGGGTCAAAGAGGAATACAGTTTTCAGAAAGCCAAAAGTCCTACTGTAAAGACTCTCTTCTTATGACATGCAAAAGCAAGATCCAAGAAAAAGATGATTATGAAGTTTTCAAACTAGAATACCCTCGATGGGGAGAAGAATTTGACTACGAGTCATCTAAGATGGAAATGGGTGCATCTTTAGTAATTACAGGTTACCTTATCCAATTCGTACCTAATCCAATATGCCAAGAAGTAGGAAAAGGTGTTACGGAGTTAGGATTCCAAGTTTTAGCAGACACTTCACTGGCACCAAGAAGATGATTATAGACTGCATTTCAGATCTACACGGATATAAACCCTCCTTACAAGGTGGCGATCTTCTAATCGTCGCCGGAGATCTTACAGCAAGAGATACTGTAGAGGAAAACGCATCTTTTTTGATTTGGTTAAACGAGCAGCCATATATAAAAAAGATCCTAATAGCTGGGAATCATGATGGGTTCATTGAAAAGAATCGAGGTTGGGAGATTGGATTGTTAAGGAATTTTGATTATCTTCAAGATTCTGGACTTGAATTTGAAGGCTTAAAAATCTGGGGATCTCCTTGGACACCTACCTTCTACAACTGGCATTTCATGAAAGATCGTGGAGAGCCAATAAAAGAGAAGTGGGATTTAATTCCTGAAGACGTGGACATCTTAATCACTCACGGACCTCCCTACGGGATTCTTGATCATGTTGAGATTTCGTCAAAGGGGGATTCATCTAGACGCGCTGGATGCATGGATTTAATGAACAGAATCCCTGCGCTTAAAAAACTAAAACTACACGTCTTTGGCCATATTCATGAAGGTTATGGACAGGAGTCTATCCGGGATACAACCTTCGTCAATGCTAGTATAATGGATGGATCTTATAATCCTATAAACAAACCAATCAGAATAGAACTATAATGCTCCCAACAAACATTTACCACTGCTCACCTAGAGAATCTATAGAATTAAAAGATTCCTACTACGAAAGCTTTAGACAATCGATTTCAGAAGAAGGCTCCATGAAACCGTGTGGATTATGGTTAAGCATTGAAGATGATGAGACCGACATGAATTGGTTTGATTGGTGTAAAATCGAACAATTCCGACTTGAGTGCCTGAGACTCAAATTTATAGTGCATATTAAAGAAGATGCTAAAATTTTATGGCTAAGAAGTTCAGAGGAGGTTGTTGAATTTACCCGTACTTACATTTCAACACATCCTCTTGGACTATCAAAATTTCTAGAAGCATCATCCGGTGTTAGATCTTCTTACTATATAGATTGGAAACGCGTTAAAAATATTTACGACGGAATAATCATTTCACCTTATCAGTGGGAACTGCGACTGTCTTCTGATTCCTCTTGGTATTATACCTGGGATTGTGCAAGCGGTTGTATCTGGAATCTTGAAAAGGTGAGTCTTAAGTTGGAATCAGTGATTGATATTGAGCTTTTAAAAGAAGTAAACCATCAGTAAAAGCGAATCCACGTGTTGACGCACGCGGATTCGAAGAAAGCCGATTGCAACCAAGCTTTTCTCCTAGTATTCCTTACTAAAGGTTTTGTGTTAACTCCCACACCTTCTATTTAAGATGAACTTATAAGTATAATTACTCTTCTTCTTCTTAAGTGGTGGAAATGTTCATATGTTAAGTTTCCTAGAGAGGAAATTAGGATCATAAGTCTTACATTACCTGTTTATAAAAGTCCACTTATCGACAAAGATGGACTTGTAAACATGATAATGCACAGGATATCTACCATGTTATGAACATTAAAGAGGATATGGTGGGGTTGGTGGGAGTGGTGGGGGTGGAAAGTGCGATGGATTAACAATTGGCAGATCTTGCCCAGTTAAAGTGAATAGTCCACCTTGAACATAAGGAGTGCATAAGCGCCCATCAACAGGTAACCCACGGTTATTGTAAAGTTGAAAAGTGTTAGCCGTACACTGTTGTACAACAAAGCTGTTGTTATTGATCTGCTCCATACCAGTAGCAAGAGCAACAGGTACTGAAATAAACTTGGTCGCTCGTAGGCTTTGCCCGTTTTGCAGTCCGTGGTTTGTGATGGTGATGACCATTGGCAGCGCAGCGGTTATGTTCTCTGGGATATATTGTCTATTGGTGAAGTGTGACAGCGAACTGTCACCAGAAGGCGGATTCACTGGATACACGTCTGGCGGTTGTTGGTCAATGAATTGATACATCGGATCATTAGGATTCGAAGGATCGGGCATTGGATTAAGTGGACTTGTCATTATTCCATCTCTCCTCTCTGCGTTTTTCAATCAATTCTAGTAGTTTATCATGTAAAAACGTGTCACAGCATCCCGTTTCACATCCTAAAGCGTCCATAGGAACAGAACCGCCAAGAAGCATGTTAGCCAATCGACATAATTCAATATAACAGAGCTTACATATCATAAATAAATCCTTTACAAAAACTGATGTTAGGCGATAAAACTTAAGAAAACAAGAGGTGTTTTATGGCTAAAATGAAATCTGATCCAGTAGCTAAGTTCGTTACAGGCTCTAAACAAACCAAAGCTCCTAAACCAAAGAGTTTAACTCCCAAAACGGATTCTACAAAAGCAGGCGATAAAAAACGAGCAGGGAAATATGGAAAATCAGTCAATTATTGATTACTCAATCGAGAGCCTATCTGCAATTTTTGCCAATCACGCGAGAATTCAAAACAACAACTACCAAAAAGATCTAGAAGAGTATAGGAATAACAATCCTGGGCAACCTTTGCCTGAACACTTGAAAGATTCTTTCAATCTTTGTCTGGCTCTATGCATCATGTGTAAAGAAATTAAAGCTCTTCACGATAAAGTGACTGATAAGCCAGAATAATGGCTGTTCTAAGGTCAGGCTCCATCTTCGCTATGTAATAGATTAAATCTTGTTCATAGCGATTTCTATCCATAAGCATCTGACCGGCTTGAGTAATAAGATCAAACAGTCCTTCTTCATAATTTTTCATAGGCGTAAGGTGGGATTCGAACCCACGGAATCGGATGCCTCCTAATCACGAGCTTTAAGCCCGCTGCATTCAGCCTCTCTGCCACTCACGCGAAATTGACCGGCCACTGTCCCAACCCACCCCCAACGGGGACGCTATGCGACTCAAATGAGTTTCTGCTTTCGCTTCATCAGGCTATAAAGGGGGCTGCACCTCAACATATACCGGTCTGGAGGTAGTGAGCTTCTTTGTTTAACATAAGCACGTGTTGGAGTTGCGCCAACGACCCTCTTCTATGACTGGACGAATCCAGCTTATCTCGAAGATGCTCTAACTACCTGAGCTAACATGCCACAACGGGGCCTTTTAACGTGACTCACCCCAGCACCATCCGTTTCTTCCCAAGCTCCGGACAAACAGTCGGATGCGAATCGCACCCCTTTGTACGATAAATACGTACAACTTAAAATATCTAGACCTCTAACATTCTGTACAAATCCACATGAATGCTTTATGACCGATGACCATATTCATGAGAGATTTGCATTTAGGACAAGATGGTATCTCAATGGTATTGCCAAACACATCTGCAGCCTTAGCTTCCCAACAGTCTGTAGACTGTGAAGAGTCATTTTCATCCTCTAACATACTTCCTCTTATACCTTCTCCACATGTTTTTTGTGATACCTTCACCTTGAAGGCAGCAATCCATGATGGATACAAGTTCTTTCCTAAGCTTCTTTACTCTAACTCGTCTCATGTGTAGTCCAATAGTTAAGTTGTAATCCGGTGTTCTTACATTCTCTCTGTAGATACCATATCGCTTTACGCAGATCCTGAATTCTGTCCTGCTTCTTTCCAGCGCGAAGGATGTATTTTACTGCATTGCCAAGACAAAAGCCAAGGTTAAAATCTTCTATAATGTCTATGCATTCAAACTTATTCCCTTGGTAATGCGAAGGATGGTTAACCGCTTCGGAAGATTTAGGGCGTTTTCTGTAGAAAGCAGTGAGTAAAGCGGGTTTACATGAACTCAATTTCATCTCCTAGTAAACAACATAACTGTTAATCAAATTGCTAATGTCTGTGTAGCTAAACAGCCAGTAGAGAACATAGAACCACCCACACATCATATGCATCAAACCAAAGAAGATAGACTTGTTAATAGCATACGAAAGAGCGAAGGCTATCGCTCCTCCAGGTATTGCTCCTGATCCCACTTTCTTAGTTATTCCCACTCTACTCTCCGTTTGGTGTAATTCTTAGTTTATCCCCCAAGATCAGATAGTCAGTAAACGTAAGATCAGGGTAGAACTTCTTTAGGGCTTGATATTCTACCCTACATGCATAGTAGCCAATTAGACAGCAGGCAAGTATGATAAAGAGCAATCTGCTACCGTTCATCTGAATATTGCTCTTCGGCAGAACCAATCTTTTCCCTAAGGTTCTCCAGTTTGCTCTCAATGTATCTTTTCTCCTCATAGACTTCTATGAAGTCCTTCATTACATCGACTAACACCCTTAGGTTTCTAGTCTCTTGATCTTTAAGGTTTTCAATTGATCGGTTATAGCTAGCCATCAAATCATCAATCTCTTCTGTTAAATCCATGTGTCTCTCCGTTTTTTTTAAGTTAACTGTCCAGTTCTCATTAATAACCTTACAGGGAACCTTCCTGCGCCTGTAGATTCTTTCTAAAAGTTCTTTAGCAGTGGTGTACTTTCTTAAGGCTTCAAGCCCTACTCCAAACTCTTCAGCACTTCTTATCTTACTCATCCTCACCTTCTTTTCTACACTGATCGTTAAGAGCGCCTAGAACCCTTCTTGTCTTGCTGACACAAGAAAAGTGGTCATCGTAGGCTTTCATAAAGCTCCTAATGGACATAACCAAATACTCCAACTGAACATCTTTAATGCGAAGTAGATTCTTCTCCTCATCTGCATAGATGTTGTATAACTCCTTTAAGTGGTCTAAAGGATCTGTATCTGTAGGTTTATAAACCATATCATCTAAGTAAGCCATGTTCCTCCATCCATTATTTTTTGACAACAACCATTGAAATAAATTTTCACTTAAGTATAATCAAGCCATTGTGTTTTTCATTTTTTTACTTCAATGTGTTTGTAGAGGGGACATTCCCCTCTTTCTTACTCACCTCTAATATCACATAACTCCGCTCTAATCTTCATCAACGCCTTCTCCTCTTCCATAAGCACCATATCCCAATGCTTAGCATCTAACAAACTCCTACCATGCTTCTTATACAACTGCGTCTGCTTAAACCCCGCATACTCCTCTTTAATCCTATTAACAAACTCCTTCTGCCTAACCAATCTCTCCAAACACTCAGCCTCTCTCATACCACCTCAAATTTTTTACAGAAAAATTTTTTTTCTCACAAAGAGCGTAGTTTGATATGTCACAGATAATTTGTAAAGATTTTTTTTGTAAGTAAGCGGAAAGAATTATCTATAAAGATAGATGTTGTAAAGCTGTTTGTTGGAGTGAAAAGTGGGGTGGGTTTGGGAGAGGTCATGGGATAAGATTAAGAAGTAACCGGTACTACTTAAGGACATCACCCTACCTTCTTTTCCAAGGAAAGATTTGAGTTGATAAGGTTCCAAAGGTAGTAACCAAGAGGTTGGTAACCATGTGGTCGGCTGGTTACCTGGCTTACGCTATTGCTTAGATGGTTCTGCTGGATTCTTAGACTTGTTGATGATGAAGTCAAATGCTGCTGTAGCTATATCCTTAGCGGCATTCTTTGCTTCATCTTGCTCATAACCTCTGTGTCTTGCTTGCGTCTTAAGCAGAAAGAGTTGAAGAGCGGTATCTTTACTTTCTAAAGCTCTATCCCATACTGATACTTCAAGCTCATCAATGATGCGTTCTCTTGCATCTTCTAATGCAGTCTTCAGTTCAGGATCAGCATCACATCTTCTTCGAACGGTTCCTCTTGTAGTACCTAATGCATCAGCAATACGAGAGAGGTTACCATGTGTTTTAGGTATGAGTTCAAGTATTTGATTTTTGTCAAGCGGGATGCCTGGCTTTGGGCATTTAGCCTTTTCGCCTATGAGGTTGCCTTTTGCTTTAGAAGGGAAGCCTGCCATAATATCATTAGTTTAAGTTTTTAACCTCTCTCAGCGGGGCCGAGTGGCCCCATCGTCAAGCGTGATTATACTGACCCTTATCTCACACTAAAAAACCCTTGTCAAGTCTTTTTTTTAACACCTAAGAATTAAACACTTGAGATTTAATTTACCTTAAAAGAGAGATAGTTATTGTACATTAACAATAGTACGTGCTATATTATATGACATAGACAGTTAATCAGTCTCCCTGGGGACTCAGCCAACATACTTAGCAGGTTGTAGCGATAAACTTCTATTAACAAACACAAGAGGACAAGATGAGTAATACACAAGAGTTACAAGAGATGAAGTCGTGGTTATTAGAATGCTTTGAAGATGAACATGACCAAGAGCAAATAGAAGAGTTGAGCTATACGCAATGTGTTAGAGCTATTAATAGGCACTATGACGGTGGAATCAGAGCATTTAGAGAGTGTTTAAACTGGACAACGGTGGAGGTATAAGATGGAGACAAGAGAAGTAACAACAACAGATTTAGCAGATTTCGGATTTCATGATAGAGAGGAGTTAATACAATTACTAAGAGCTTGGCATGAAAAAGGCTTACCTGAAGGCTTTTATGAAGACGAAGTTAGAGCGATGATGAATAGAAACAGTGGTAATGTTTTTCTAACTAATAGCGAGTATCAAGTAGCTATGATGAATGGTAGCAAGCTTGAAATGTGGCATAATTGCGGTAATTGTGGGCATGAAGGCTTTGAAGAAGATTGTCAACTAAATGATGACGGCTGCAATGAGTGTGTTGATCACAAAATCAAATAAGGATAACAGATGCCACGAGCATTTGTGAAGAAAGAGATGATGGTTGCAGGCGCTTACCCTAAATGCAGCCATGAAGTTGAGCCTTTTAAGTGGATACTATGTTCGTTTGAACGCCTAATAATTGTAGGTATGAAATCAGGACTACCATGGTTTGAAGATGAAAAAATGAATGAATTAAAACAAAAAAACACAAGATAAGGAATAACAATGCACAGTAATAAACTTTTAAAAGAGCTTTTAGCTCACTCTTACAAGACAGAAAAAGAGCTCTTACAATTGATTTACGAATGCTTCAGAGAAATATTCAAACAACATTCTAATCTAGCTATAGCCATGTTAGACGATGAGTTATCTGTAGGAATGGAAGTTGATGGATTCTTACGTGGACTATCATACTTCAAAAGAAATGTAGGACACCCTCTTTGTTCTCAACACGTAAAAGCTGAAGAAGCAGATGCAAATGAGGAAAGCGGTGAAGAAGGAAATGATTGAATTAAACGAAATAACAAAACAAAAACTAATGAAAAACTGGGGTGAGAAAGCAGATTCCCTAGAGTGTATGGCGGAAGTGAGGGTCTATGACCCTAGTTCCAGCTGGGAATGCTTTATCTATGCTTTAAACCCTAACGATGAAGATGAGATAGAATGCATTATAAGAGGATCAAAGATGGAAGAACCTTTCATTTGTGTGTGGGCATTTAGTCGCATGGCTAGCTTTTCTAATTCACTAATGGACGGAGTTGTTATTGACCACGAGTACAGGCCTATGCATGCAGCAATACTTTTTAATAAACTTGGAGGAAAATGAGTCCCACTGAAATCAGAGAAATGAGAAAAAGACTAGGTATCTCTCAAGAGAAACTAGCTAGCGTCATTGGTGTTACCTTCACCACAATTAGCCGCTGGGAAAACGGAGTTGGTAAACCTTCTCCTCTGGCGATTCACAGACTTAACGAAGTCTTAAAATCTCAAAACAAAGCGCGTGAAGGAGAAACTTAATGGACATTCCTGTCGTTTCGCCAGAAAATCTTCAAACTCGAGAAGAATACGCAACATGTCTGCTTTTTTGCATTGCAAGCATGAAAACCTTAGAGGCCTACCAAATGGAAGCCTACAAGAAAGGATTGCTTGACGAAGTTGAGGAAGAAACTAGTAAAACAGTCTGTTGGGAGATTCAAAGGCTAATCGCCTTATGTCGCACTCAGATAACAAAAGTAATCGAAAAAACTGGCTTTGACGAGCAAGAAGCGTTGCTTAAATTCAAGAAGTCTTTTCCTAACGTTAAAATTCCTAGAAAAAGAAATGGGCAGAAAAACAGTTGAATTTACTATTGAAGAACGTCAAAAGATACAAATACTAAAATCAAAGGGAAAGAGCGGCTCAGAGATTGCATTGTTGTTAGGTCGAAGTAAAAACGGCATTAACACTGAAATAAGACGTGGCGGAGGGGATAATTATAACGCACACCATTCTCACAATCTTTATCTTCAACGAAAAGAAGAAAAATACGCAAAACTAAGCGAAAGGAATAATGGCAACAAAGTGACATTCAAAATGAAACAACGCATTGAAAACCTAGAAATGCAGGTTGAAATCTTGCATGACACACTAAAGGAACTCTTGAAGAAATGATAAGAAAAACAACAAACTATGAGATTTTCACATTTAGAGAAGACAACAGAGAGAAAATAGATAAAAAACATCTAGCAAGACTTGTTGAATCCATAAAATCTAGAAACCTTTTGGAACTTAGACCTATCATGGTTAATGAGAAACTAGAAATAGTAGATGGACAACACAGATTGCTTGCAGCTAAGCAATTGGGATATGAAATCTACTATCAAAAAGAGGAAAATCTAGATTGCGCTGATATTGTCAGGATGAATCTTAGCAAAGCGTAGACGCCAGCAGACTATATGAACTTCCACTGCAAAAACAATAACTCGGAGTACCTGAAACTTCAATCATTCATGGAAAAACATGATATTTCTTTAAAAGTAGCGATGCATATAGCTCTTTGTGAGGATAGAAAGGGTCATGAAGAGTTTAGATTAGGCGAGTTTAAGTTTAGCGAAGAAGTCGATGGGGAGCAACTATCAATTTGCAAAGAAACCATAAGCTACATCAGAAAAGTTAATGGATACAGCCCTTTTACTGGTTCTGCTAGATTTTGGAAAGCTCTGATTGCCTTAACTTCTCATGAATCTTTCAATGAAAAGAGATGGATTGCTAACTACAAGAAATTAGTTGATCACTTTGTACCTAAACCTACGGGTAAAGGATATTTAAAATGCATTCAGAAGATCTACAACTACAACTGCTCAGAAAAGATAATCTTAGTAGATTAAGGACAATCAAATGTTATTAAATTATTTAACTAGATGCTTTTGGGCAAGTTTAGCTTTAACGGCACTGGCGTTGCTTAGCAGTGAATTTTGCGCTATAGTATTCGCTCTAGTTAGCGTTAGCTTTGCTATTTTGTTACATGCAGGAATGAAAGACTTATGAAATATTTAATCTACTTACGAGTGTCTACGCACAAACAAGACACTGAAACTCAAAGGCGAGAATGTCTAGAGTATTTAGACAGGAAGTATCCAAGTGGTGGCTACATTTATACCATCTACGATGAAGGCGACTTAACTTCTCAGCTTCCAATGAACAAAAGACCTGAGTTGATCAGGATGTTAGATGATGTTACTCCTAAAAGCACAGTCTTGGTCTACGAGCTAGACCGATTAGCGAGGGATGTTTTAGAAGTTGTAGCTATCTATCGTGAAATCACTAAAGATAAGAAAGCTTTTGTACACTCTTTAAATGACGCAAGCTGCGATGAATTAACAGTAACTATTATGGGCGCAATCGCTCAGAAACAACGCGAGAGAACCCAAGGAAAGACGAAAGACAAGCTTTCTACCAAAAGAAAGAAAGGAGAGAGGTACTCTCGTTTTCTTCCCTATGGATATGGTTTACATGAAACTAAATTAGTTCCAATACGCGTCGGCCATGAAATTGTCATGAAAAGAGGGATACTCGTTCCAATATTTGAGGAACAGCAGGCATTATCTCTGATGAAACAATTCTTTGCTGCGGGTATGTCATATCATTCGATTGCACGCTCTCTAACTGAGCTGGGGTATAAAAATCGGGAAGGGAATCCATTTCAGAAGATGAGCATTTACCGCATTCTTTCCCGAATAGAGCAAACCAAGTTAGAGGATCAACTTCAAGAGGAGAAAGAACCTCTTCAGAGCTGTTGATAATTATGATTGTTTTAGGATGTGGATGGTATAGTTTAATGGAATAACCTAAAGTAACCTTTTGGTCTCCATCAAAGCATATTCCATCCATACAGTCTAGGTAAAGCTTGATGAAATTATCTACATCAGGCTTTTTCTCATGTTTGAGAAGGCCACTGTTATAAATCTTAAGACGATTCTTAGGAGTGCTGAGAGGAATAGGCATATGAAATATAAAAGACACACGGGGATGAGGAATAAAACAATAGTCAGCAAAATCCAAGGACATAATCTCCTTAATTCTTCTTTTGTCTTTCTCCCTGGGGTCGTAAATCCTTCCGAATCCATTCTTTCCTGAATATTTCATTCTAGTTTGGGCAATTGGTGTGCCATCAATCACAATCTTCATCAATACTCCCAAGATTCAGGTCTACATGCACGGACATATCAGCATCTTTGAGCCTTTGAAACCCTAAGATATTGCACACCCACTTTTTAGTGATTGGACAATCGTTACATGCTTGTTCTATATCAACAACTTCAGACCATTTCTTTAGAAAGAACATGGTAGCCATGAAAGTTTGTTCACAGAAAAGATAAATATCATCTGGTGGGATATTTCTTCTTAGATAGTTTACATTATCTTCAAATTGTTTCTTAAGTTGATTTTTGTCCATTAAGTCCTGTTACGTCAAAATAAATGTGTGTTCCTTCAGAATCTGTTTCTTCATGAACGCGCAGAACCTCTCTACCGTTCTTACCAAGTTTGTTAGATTTCTTAACAATATAGTCCAGATCAGCTATTGAAAGCTTAGTGTCATAAGTAACTGCATGTTCATGAAGCATAAAACCCCCTAAAAAGGAAAATCATCTTGTTCTGTAACCACAGGTTCGGGAGTCATATCAGGGTTGGAAGCAAGATATTTATCAATTGCCCCCATAATTTGACCGCGGAATCTGTTTTTAACGCCATCATTATCAAATGTTACAAGCTCTGTGTACTTCTTTTCTCCCAGGTCATTAATAAACTCCCTGGAGGGAAGACTAATCCATCTATTAGTGCCCTTTTCAAAGATTTTAACCTCATGTAATGTCATTTTCCAAGGAATAATATGCACATCACATGTAGCAAGTAAGGTTCCTTTGTTAACGGCATTAATGTTTTGAACTTCAATCATTTCTCACCTATAAAATTGTTCTGGTTCTTCTAGATTTACCTTTAAATTCAAATAATTGTCCTGTGTTTATTCTGTCTGACAATGCTTCTCCGCAGAAAGAAGCAAACTTAGTAGCCTCAAGATTTGTTGTAATTACAGTTCCCCTTCCTCTCCATTGCATTCGACTGTTGATCAAATCCATGAAGAATTCTAGGAATTTATTAGTTGCTTCCCCCGTGCCAAAATCATCGACGACAAGTAGGGACGTGTTAGTGATAGTGCTTATAAAATTATTAGTATGATCTCCAATAGAGTTTAACCAGTTGGTAGAAAGTTGTTTTTGAGTAGTAAAAATACAAGAAACGGACTTTCTGATGAAAAGTTCACACATTCCCATAGCTGCATAAGTCTTTCCGGTTCCAGCTTTTCCCTGCATGTAAAGAATTCCTTTAGGGCTTTCGACAAACTTAAGCATGAAAGAGATTTTTCCGGGCTCTTGTTTGATGTTTTCAAACTTAACGTCATGATGCAGATCGCCAATACCGTTTATTTCGCAAAATACTGGCCATGGCTGCATTATTTTAGATGGGGCAGTGTGTACATACCAACCACCATCATTTTTTGTCTTGTTGACCAAACAATCGCAATTTGAGCAAAGCCATACTTTTTCTTTAGAAATTGCAGGATCAACGCAGGGACAGTAGTAATTGCTTCCTCCACACCATTCGCATGATTTTTCACACGACAAAATAGGGTTTTCCAACCTGACAATTCCTGAAGGAGTGAACACGTAGTGGCAAACAACAGACTTCTTTGGCTGTAGAGATTCTTTAAAGTCCGAAGAAATGTCGGTAATTGTTTTTGTCATAAAGCCCATTTCTTCATCTCTTCCATCTTTTCAATCGCTGCCTGATCGTCTGAGCTTGGGGCAAACTTACGTGGAGGACGCGACACCATTTGCGAGTAAATTGTATTGAAATGATGATGAAAAATATCAGCAGGATTTGAAGGCTTACGCTTGTGTTTGTTATTGCAAACTACAGCTTGCCAGCCTTTGAAATCGCCACGTTGCTCAGTGTCATTACAAGCCCACTTGAAAGTTTTAAGCACAAGTTCTGGATCTTGGTTCTCTTTTTCAACCATTCTCTCCACAGCAAGCAAAAATTTCGTCATGTCTTCAGGCTGTCGATAAACTGGATGAGCTTCTCTTGCAGCCACTATCATCTGCGCAGTCAAAAACTTCACGGTAGATGAAAACTCTTCTGGCTGCCTAACTTTCTTTTTCTTAGAAGCAAACCCAACCTCCTTCTCAGCAGCGCAAGCTGCGTCCGGCGAAGCCGGTATTTCAGGAGGAATTAAAGGAGGTATATTTGTTGTTATACATGTGTTTTCTATAGAGTATGTATTTATTAGTGCCCGGTTTCCCGGATCCGGTTTTCCCGCATCCGGGTTATCCGTATCCGGGTTTCCGGACACGGTACTCTTTTCTTTAAATCTTTCTTCTTCTGGAAGTTTTTCCTCAAAAAATTCATATATAACATGCCCGAACCTTCCCTTTTCATTTCTTATTTCTTTCTTTAATGCGTATCCAGTCTTAATAAGTTCTTTAAGAATCGTATAAATTTGTTCCTTTCCAATGCCTAATGCATCAGCTACTTGACGCGGATGAGCTTGCCAATTGTCAGGCAAAGAAAGCAGGTAGCAAAGCACTCCTTTTGATTTAGGAGATAAGTCTTTGTCATTAAGCATCTTCTTAGAAATCATAACATAAGGGTTTTCCCTGTTATGCTTTCCTCTCTGGATTGTTACAGATAATTGATTGACGGATAAATTAGAGTTTGACATGATGACCTCCGTGGAATAATTTACACATTTTGATTGTAGAATAATTTACGCATTTTGATTTGTGTAGAATATTTTATAAGTAGCGTGTTTGTTAATAGACTCGGTAGTCTATTTCCTTTATCGATGGGGCTTATGTCCCATCTTTATCCTTCTTGTTCCGGTAGTATTCTCGATAGTACTCCGGATTCTTCTCTCGGAATTTCGATCTGTACTCGGTAAACTTTTCTTTATTCTTAGAGTAATACTCGCGCATGTAAGGGCGACGGTCATCGCCCTCTACACAGCGGTATTTCCAGGTCTGAGCTTTCTTTTGATAGCCGACGTTTCTTTTGATTGTGCATTTTTTACACTCACTACGTCTTTGTCCTGAACAAAAGTAGAAGTCTTTGCTGGCATCTTTTTCTTCACCACACCTTGTGCATACTTTCAATTCATTCATGAAGAAGACCCTCAATACAAAAGAATGGAGTTCCTTCTTCAGTGGTAACGAATCCTTTTTTAAGATTAACAGCAATGTAACCAGGGATGTCTGTCGTTACCACGAAATCCATTAGCTCTAGGGTTCTTAAAGCTGGACTGTCTTGCATTTCTAATCTACTGAGTCCATTCATGCATTCAATAGAGCATAATGTCATCCATAACTTGGCTGCCTTAGTGCTTCGTTTGCAAATTCTTTGAAAGCATTTTTCACAGCACATGAAATATTTTTCACTCATCTTCATGAATTCCTGCCAAAGTAATATGGATTCCGTTGTCTATAGGGTGCCACTCCAAGAGATTTTCTCTAGCTAGTTTCTTTATGTTCGTTCGAAAAGGTCTAAAATCTTCTGACATATCAATTTCGATAGTGGCTTTAGAGAAAAACACCTTACCTTCTCCGTCAGCTCTATTCAAACATTGCAGATAAGCGCTCATTGCTTCGGGGCAATGTCTAGAAATTTTGTCTAAAACTTCCTGTGTCGTGATAGCGTATGCGTCCATTTTTTCTCACAAAATAAATTTACTGTAGACAAAATAATCATCGGTGCGATAGAGTCTATCGTAGAGTTAATAAACAAATACGGGTGTTGTTCTTACAACTATGTATCTTTAAAATAATGGGTTTATACCATTTTTTATACGCTCCTAAAAACAAACGGGGTTGTTGTTTCCTAGAGCTAGAGTTAAATAAACAAACTTTAGAGCTAAATTAATACTCTCTTTGCTAATGTAATAATCTGTCCTCCCTCGAAAAGAAAACGATTTTACTAAGCAGCACTTATTTCCATCTTATCTATCTTGCTTAGCCTCCCATAAAGGGAGGCTTTTTAATTAAAGTAATTTGTTTTTTTGACCTTGTCCAGCTTTATTTGCATTTTTTTCTGCAACTACTTTAGCGTGAATCTCTTGCACTTTTTCTAATGATAAGTTGTATAGATCATAGATTTGCTTCAAAAGCGTCTTTTGAAATCTGTCGGAAAGTTCCTTGGTCTCCCAGTAGCAATACTGTAATTTTTGCTTTCTGTTGACCCACACTTCCGGCATTCTAATCCAAGCTTTCTTATGATTTGTGTTGTAGACTAGCTCACATTTTATAAGAATCTTTTCATATTTTACCTCTAAGCATCCAATCATTCTAGTGTTAGGACGCAATTCAAACTTTACCAAATCTGCTTTCATATTTCCACCTTTCTAAAGAAAAAACTTGTCTAATCAAATTTAATTTGGTACTTTTCGATTAAACTTAAATTTTGAACATCATGAAAAATCAAGAAGACTACGCAGTTTTATATTTCATAATCGCCATAATCTTCCTTTTCGTGTGGATTCTACACAATATATAAATAAACTTTACATGACAGAACAAGATAAGTCCAGAGAAAATTACACCAGAGTCACACAAATTTTATTCCCCTTTTCGGGTTTACAATCCATTCCACAAGAAATTCTACAAAATGCAGCGGAAAGAGGAACTCGCGTTCATCAAATCTGTGAAGGAATCGTAAGTGGAATAGGAGAAATAGGAGTAGATGATGAGACCTGGGGATTTGTGGAAAGCTTCAAAAAGTGGTGGAATGAAGAGCGCACTGTTGAGGCTATCGAAAAGAGATTCTGGGATGATGAACTTCGCATTACTGGCCAAGTGGATTTTATCCTCAAGGAGCAACACGGATTTACTATTTATGACATTAAAACGTCTAGCCGCCCATCCAAAACGTGGCAAGCGCAAGGGTCGGCTTACGCATACTTAGCTAAAAAGTCTGGTTACCCCATCACTAAAGTCATCTTCATCCATCTAAATAAGCACGGAAAAGAACCAAAGCTACATGAATATCCCGTAGACGACACGTTCTTTCTGTCCATCCAAAGAGTTTATAAACACTTCTTTTACAAAGAGTAATCATGAATGACTTAAGCGACAAAATGAAAGAAAGACTAGAGAAGTGGAGAAAAAACACTCTTGCAGTTCCTTCTGTTGAGAAGGTTAGAGAAAAGACGTCTGTCTATTTAGCACGTAGAGAGTATGGTGATGAGTATTCAGAAGAAGCAATGTTGCAAGAGCAAAGAAACAGGAGTGCCAATGAACAACGCCGTAGCCGTTAGACAACAATCAAACGAAATGAGTCTGACACGTTCCATTCCTTCAGAACATGAGATGATGGTTTACCATACAATGGCTGAGCAAGCCATCACCAGCAAAATGTATGGCAACAACTACAAAGACAAGTCTGCTGTAATGATGATCATGCTTTCTGCAAGAGAGCTCGGCATTCCACCCATGCAAGCGCTAAACGGTGGTATTAACATTGTCCAAGGTAAAGCCGAGATTTCTGCTCGAATGATGTCTGCCTTGATCCGCAAGTCAGGCCATAAGATAAAGGTAAAAGAGTGCACTGAAATGAGATGCATTTTAGTAGGCACTCGCGGAGACACGGGAGAAACCGAAGAGACTTCTTTCTCAGTAACTGAAGCCCAAACAGCTGGCCTTGTAAAGCCAGGTGGTGGATGGGTCAAATGGCCTAAAGATATGTGCTTTGCAAGAGCATTAAGCCGACTAGCCCGTCAACTCTTCAGTGATGTCATAGGCATAGGTTACGTTGAAGGAGAAATACACACTTCTGACGTAAAGCCAGAAGTTGAAAGTGTGTGTTATGAAGAAATTGTAGTTGAAGATGAGAATGAATTCCTTCAAAGCTTCTTATCAATCTTTGAGAAAGAAGAAAGATATTTGGCTTTAGAATACCTAAAAGTTGTACAACAGCATTTTCAATGTGATGTTATTCAGGCTGTTAAGAAGCTCACTCAAGACAAAAAAGTTTTGATCGATCAATTCCATAAGTGGGCAGAAAAGAACAAGAAAACAGAACCATAAGTAAAGCGGATTTACATCAAAAATGAAAGAAGGGATGAAAACATATGCCTTTAAAAACAGGAAAATCCAAGAAAATTATCTCAGAAAACATTGCGACCGAGGTAAAAGCAGGCAAGCCAGTGAAGCAAGCAGCGGCAATTGCTTACTCGAAAGCCGGGAAATCCAAGAAGAAGTAGGAGAAAAGGATGCTATTAGAAGAAGCCAGAAACGAATACAACAAGAATCTAGCTCAGAGCTCTTGGCTTTACAAGACATTCCAAGAAAACAATCTAAACGCAAAAGAAAAGAAGAAGATACTCCTCGAGACAATGAAGGAGTTTCGAAAACAAAAAGAAGAACTTTACCAAGTTAATGAATATTTCAAACACTTCAAGAGGTTACCAAGATGGCAAAAGCAAAACTAGGCTCTGGAGCAAGATTTAAAGCTGTAGAGAAGTCCGCTGCTAAATCAGGCGCAGCAAACCCAGCTGCTGTAGCAGCGGCTGCTGGCATGAAAAAATATGGCAAAGAGAAGATGGAAAAAATGTCCATGGCTGGTAGAAAGAAAGCTAAGTAGCAGTAATCTTTTTCCAAACAGAAGCATTATTCTGGATATAAGCCAGATACCACATATCACCCCACACTCCGGTAGTGGGGTTTTCCCCCACTAACCAAAACGTTCCAAAGGAGTAGTACTTCCCAGTTGATGGCTGCTTAATGTCT
>Ga0207695_10004754_pt1 | contig 18373 bp, 14 predicted proteins | sample KBSC54metaG_FD_184354 | JGI IMG/M metagenome (GOLD analysis project Ga0207695, IMG submission 184354) | Corn rhizosphere microbial communities from Kellogg Biological Station, Michigan, USA - KBS C5-4 metaG (SPAdes) (version 2) | ecosystem: Host-associated > Plants > Roots > Rhizosphere > Soil... | reverse complement strand
ACAAGCAGATAAAAGCACCTCATACAATCCCGTATTGATCTCACTTGTCAGTTTAATGATTGTGCTGTTGTTTGTGATTGGTGGTATAAGTTATGTACTGCGTCAACTGGTGTTTGCGTATCGGGATAAAGCACGGGAAGAAAGAAAAAACAATCAGCTTACTAAGTCTATCTTATTTCTGTTGGCACTTTCTATACCATCTTTTGTCCTGGCACAGAGTACTGCAGACACTACAACTGCAGTAGCAGTACATGTATCACCGTATATCAATGGCATACCTCGCATAGATTTTTATGCAATCATGTCTTTTATAGGGTTTGAAATCCTTATTGTATTCGCGTTGTTGTTGATCATTCGTACAATGGTTAAGCTTATTCGCAATAAGCCAGAGCTACAGGCTGAGGCAAAGGCAATACGCAGGCTGCCATTCCTCGATTGGTTCAATAAATCAGTACCCCTGGAAAATGAAGCAGCCGTGCTCACAGACCATGACTATGACGGTATACGCGAGCTGGACAATGATCTGCCGCCATGGTGGAAGTATGGATTTTACCTTACAATACTCGTCGCCATTATATATACATGGTATTACAATTTTGGCGGTGGTCCTACACAACTCGATGAATATCGTGTAGAGGTACAGAAAGGTGAAGAAGACAAAGCAGCCTATCTCGCTAAAACAGCCAATAATGTAGATGAAAATACGGTAACTATAGTAACCAATGCCGCCGATATCAGTAATGCACAGGCTACTTTTCAAACTATATGTGCTGCATGCCATGCAAAAGATGGCGGTGGTGGCGTGGGGCCAAACCTTACCGACGACTATTGGATACATGGCGGGAATATAAAAGATGTGTTTAAATCAATAAAATATGGCTGGCCTGAAAAGGGTATGAAAAGCTGGAAAGATGATTTTTCACCTAAACAAATTGCAGCACTCGCCAGCTATGTAAAATCGCTGCATGGCTCAAAACCAGCTGCACCAAAAGACAAACAAGGCGAACTGTATGTTGAGAACGGCAATAAAACAGCTGACACCACTACGCAGGCAGCGCCAACAATAGACAAAAAGGCCCTTACAAAAAAAGGATAGAAGAAAATAGTTATAAAAGGCAAACAAATGAGTAATGCAGCACAGGATGTCTCATTCAGAGACAGGGTAGCAACGATAGATAAGGAGGGAAAAAGAGTATGGATGTTTCCGCAGAAACCAAAGGGAACTTTCTATAATCGCCGTACGCTGTTTAGCATACTCTATCTCGTAGTGTTTTTCAGCCTTCCATTTATTAAAATGAATGGTCATCCTATATTCCTGATAAATATTCTTGAACGAAAGTTCATATTATTTGGCCAGATATTCTGGCCACAGGACTTTTTCATATTCGGGTTGGGAATGGTTGTGTTCGTTGTGTTCGTTGCCTTATTTACAGTTGTATTCGGACGCATTTTCTGCGGCTGGATGTGTCCACAAACGATATTTATGGAAATGGTTTTCCGGAAAATCGAATACTGGATAGAGGGAGATCGTGCGGCCCAGATGATGCTGGCAAAAGAGCCATGGCATTCAAAAAAGATATTTAAGAAAACCAGTAAATGGATCATATTTTGGTTAGTGAGTTTTCTTATTGCCAATACTTTCCTGTCTTATATAATAGGAGTTGACCAGCTTGAAAAAATAATGACTGAGCCCATAAGTAAACATGTGGGGGGCTTTACTTCAATTTTCATTTTCACCTCTGTATTCTTTCTTGTATATGCCTGGTTTCGCGAGCAGGTATGTACAGTGGTTTGTCCCTACGGCCGCTTGCAGAGCGTATTGCTGGATAGCAATTCTATAATTGTAGCTTATGACTATGTACGGGGCGAGCCACGGGGCAAATTCAAAAAGAACCAGGAACGGGAAATTGGCGACTGCATAGACTGCGAACAATGCGTAAAAGTATGCCCTACGGGCATAGACATACGTAACGGCACGCAAATGGAATGTGTGAATTGCACAGCATGTATAGATGCCTGCAATCACATGATGGATGCCGTGGGGCTGCAACGCAACTTAATACGCTATGATTCTGAAAATGGCATTAAGAACAACAAACGCCCGGGCTTTACAGCAAGGATGAAAGTATATACGGCAGTGATGGGTGTGTTACTTGGCATATTGACATACCTCCTTGCAAGCAGGACTGACGTAGATATAAACATGCTCCGTACACCGGGACAACTGTACCAACCGCAACCCAATAACCAGATAAGCAATCTTTACAATTATAAGCTCATCAATAAAACTTACCGGGACAAAGCCATAACGCTGAAGCCTGAAAATTTTAAAGGCACTATAAAACTGGTAGGTGAAACCCAACTAAAAATACCAAAGGAAGGCTATACCTCCGGCTCGCTGTTCATATACCTTGACAACAAAGCAGTAACTAAGACAAAGACACAATTAAATATAGGGGTGTACGAAGGTGATAAAAAAATAAAAACAATACACACCAGTTTTCTCGGACCATTTACAGGCAGTTAATCTAAAAACACGTTTTATATGCATATCAACTGGGGGGCTAAGATAGCCATATTGTACATTTCGTTTGTTGCGCTTATAGTTACATTGGTAGTAAGCAGCATGCACCAAAAGTTTGACCTTGTGTCTAACGACTATTACAATCAGGAGATAGCGTATCAGCATGTAATAGATGCGTCGAAGAACCAGGCAGCTCTTTCTGCACCTATATCATTATTAAAACATGATAATGATGTAACCATAACTTTCCCTCCGGATTTTAAAGGTGCAAATATTACCGGCACCATACAATTTTATTCTCCGGTAGATGCTTCGCTGGACAGAAAGTTTGACATAGCAACAGCTAATAACAGCATGGCAATAAACAGCAAAGAGCTACGCAAAACAAACTACAAAGTAAAAATAAGCTGGCTGGCTAATGGCAAAAACTACTACCAGGAAACAGCACTAAATCTTAATTAACAATGAACGTAATTACCCTTACAATGGCCTTGTTGATGGGCTTTACCGGCAGCCTGCATTGCGCAGGTATGTGCGGGCCTATTATATGGGTGATGCCATTCCAGCTATTTAAAGGGTTAAAAAAAGTCCTTGGCATATTTTTATATCATACAGGCAGAATAAGCACTTATGCAATGCTTGCCGTAGTACTGCATTCATTTCGCAGTCTTTTTCAACCACAGGTACAGCAATACATTTCAGTAGTATTAGGCATTATATTGTTATTGATAGGGCTTGCTTATTTCATTCCTGCTAATAAAATCAACTTTGCACTACCCTGGGCTGAGCTTGTGAAAAAGCAAATAGGAAAACTCATCGGCAAGCCTGCTGTTTTCCCGCTTTTTATAACAGGTGTACTTAACGGTCTGTTACCCTGCGGCCTCGTATATATGGCATTATCAGCGGCTATTACCACGGCAACTATACCACAAGCTGTCGCTACTATGTATGCCTTCGGCATAGGTACACTACCTATGCTAATCGGGCTTACTGTGCTAAAAAACAGAGCAAGTTTGCTACATCTGCAATACGCTAGAAAACTCGTACCTGTAATGATGTTTGCCCTGGGCAGCCTGTTTGTTTTAAGAGGCATGAACTTAGGCATTCCCTACCTGAGTCCTAAGGTAAAAATAACAGAGCATGGCATTAAAGCATCATGCTGTCATAAAAAACAAACCGAACTGAAAGTTTTTAGTAATGATTGATATAGCGCTGCTTCAAAAATACAACGTGCCTGTTCCGAGATATACGAGCTATCCTACAGTGCCTTACTGGAAAGACACGATAGACATTAATGAGTGGAAGCAAGTATTTAAGCAATTTATAAAGGGTAATGAGAAAGAAGGGATAAGTCTTTACCTGCACCTACCTTTCTGTGAATCGCTGTGTACCTATTGCGGTTGCAACAAGAAGATCACTACCAACCATAATGTAGAGAACGTTTACATGCGGGCCATTTTGAAAGAGTGGAAAATGTATACAGCACTTATGGAAGAAAAACCCAGGTTGCGCGAATTGCATCTTGGTGGTGGCACACCTACGTTTTTTTCCCCTGTGCACCTTAAGGAATTACTTACTTCAATATTTAATGATTGTATTCTTGTACCGGGTTATGACTTTAGCATAGAAGGACACCCAAATAACACTACAACCTGGCATTTACAAACCTTATATGATATTGGTTTCAGGCGCATAAGTTATGGCGTACAGGACAATAACCCGGAAGTACAGCATGTCATCAACCGCATACAGCCATTTGAAAATGTAAGGCGCGCAACAGAACAGGCCCGTGCTATTGGCTTTACATCAGTAAACTTTGACCTGATATATGGACTTCCCTTGCAAAACGTAGCACGCATAACAAATACGATACAGCAATGTATTTCCCTAAAACCTGACAGAGTAGCCTTTTACAGCTATGCACACGTACCCTGGACCAGCAAGGCCCAGCGCTTATTTGACGAACATGATTTGCCATCTACAGAAGAAAAAATGGAATTGTACCTGACAGGGAAAAAGCTATTTGCAGCTGCAGGCTATTCTGATATTGGCATGGACCATTTCGCCTTACCACATGACGACCTTTACAAGGCATGGAAAAACAATACCCTGCACCGCAACTTTATGGGCTATACAACACAAAATACTTCTATGCTGCTCGGGTTGGGAGTTTCTGCAATCAGCGATACAGGAAATGCATTTGCTCAGAACATAAAAACTTTGCATGACTATTATGCTGCAATAGAAACAGATGAATTACCAGTGCAAAAAGGATATTTTCTGAGTGATGAAGACCTTGCATTCAGAAAATACATACTTAATATCAGTTGTCAGGGCAAAACAAAATTCATAGCAGCGCATTTGCCTTTACTGGAAAAATATACTTTCCCGGAACTTGAAGGCCTATCTGCTGATGGACTGGTGACATTTAATGATAAAGAGCTAAACGTAACTGAATTAGGACAAAATTTTATTAGAAATATTTGCAAAGCATTCGACCTGCACTTATTGAGAAATGCCCAGACGCAGCAGGTATTCAGCAAGGCTATTTAGCGCCCAAAAAGCAATAATATTATTTATATAAGAATTATAGCCAATTCATTAGCAGGCAGGAACATTATTAAAAAAAATCTTCCATTCTTTCTTTCTGCATTTTGCTGATTGACCTTACATTCGCAGTCCTTAACTATTATTCATGCTGGAATTTTCTGAGGGCGTAGCCGCCAAACTGAACATTAGAGAAACGCAGGTAGCTGCTGTATTGCAATTACTAAATGAAGGAGCTACCATACCCTTTATTGCCCGCTACCGTAAAGACAAAACCAGTGCGCTGGATGAAGTAGAGATACAAAAGATAGAAGATGAAGCCAAATTTCAGAAAGATTTTTCTGAGCGTAAAGCTTTCATAGAAAAGACGATAACCGAGCAAGGCAAGATGACCGAAGCCCTGCAGGAAAAAATAAATAAAGCTACTACCATAGCTGCGCTTGAAGATATATACCTTCCGTACAAACCAAAGCGCAAGACCAAAGCACAAACAGCACGCGAAAATGGATTAGAGCCACTGGCGCTAAAAATATTTGAGCAGGAGCAATTTGATATTCAGGCTGAGACTGCTACCTACATAAACGACAATGTAAAGACCGCTGACGAAGCACTACAGGGCGCACGTGATATCATATCTGAAATGGTGAATGAGGATGCCCAGGTACGTGCCAAGATGCGTAAAGTATTTGAAGACTCAGCAACGCTACAGAGCAAGGTGCTGGCAGATAAGGAAACTGAAGGCGTTAAGTATAAAGACTACTTCGACTTTTCTGAGCCTATCTCTAAAGTACCATCTCATAGAATACTAGCTGTATTGCGCGGCTTTATGGAGGGCGTACTGAGAATGAGTATTGCACCGGAGGAAGAGACTACGCTGCAGGTGATAGAGCAGATGTTCATTAAGAAAAACAATGAGGCTGCTGCGCAGGTGCAACGCGCTATTAAAGATGCATACAGACGCTTACTGCAACCAAGCCTTGAAAGCGAATTCCGGATGGCGCTGAAGCAGAAGGCTGATGAGGAAGCTATAACGGTATTTGCAGAGAACCTGCGCCAGTTGCTGCTTAGCTCTCCGCTTGGCGGCAAACGTATGCTGGCCATTGACCCAGGCTATCGTAGTGGTTGCAAGATTGTATGCCTGAATGAAAGTGGTGAACTGCAAAAGACAGACATCATGTATATACACGAGCCGGGCAGGCTACAGGATGCTGAGCATCGCATTCGCGGGTTGGTGGGCCAGTATAACATACAAACTATAGCTATAGGCGATGGTACTGCAGGGCGTGAAACTGAACAGTTTATCAAGAAGCTGAATCTTGGTTTACCTATCTTCCTCGTAAATGAGGATGGTGCTTCTATTTACTCCGCATCAGAATTGGGGCGTGAAGAATTTCCTGATTATGATCTTACCGTACGTGGTGCCGTGAGCATTGGTCGCAGGCTGATGGACCCGCTGGCAGAACTGGTGAAGATAGACCCGAAGAGCATAGGTGTAGGGCAATACCAGCATGATGTGAACCAGGTGAGGCTGAAAGAAAGGCTTGACCAGACCGTAGTAAGCTGTGTGAACCTGGTAGGCGTAAACTTAAATACTGCAAGCAAACACTTACTAAGCTATGTATCCGGTATTGGCCCTTCTATTGCGGAGAATATCATTAACTATCGCAAGGAAGTGGGTAAGTTTTCGAACCGCAAGCAACTGATGAAAGTGCCGCGCCTGGGCAACAAGGCATATGAGCAGTGTGCCGGCTTCCTGCGCATACCCGACGGTGATAATGCACTGGACGCAAGCGCTGTGCATCCTGAAACATACGAGGTGGTAGCTAAAATGGCCGGCGACCTGGGTGTGGATGTGCAGAAGCTGATTGGCAATGAAACATTGCTTTCCCAGGTAGATTTTCGTAAGTATATAAGTGAATCTATGGGTGAGCATACGCTGCGCGATATCATCAATGAGCTTAAGAAGCCGGGGCTTGATCCTCGTAGTGAAGCACAGCAATTTGAGTTTGCCGAGATCTTCGGTATTGAAGATGTAAAGCCCGGCATGGTGATTCCCGGTATCGTTACCAATATTACCCGCTTTGGCGCTTTTGTGGATATAGGTGTAAAACAGGATGGCCTGGTGCATGTATCTGAAATATCGCATACCTATATTACAGACCCGAGCGAAGCATTGAAACTAAACCAAAAGGTGACCGTAAAGGTGATGGAGGTAGATGTGGCACGTAAGCGCATTTCCTTATCTATTAAACAAGCACAGGAAGCTCCTGCAAAACGGGAAAGACCGCAACAGAATAAGCCACATAATAAAGACCGAAAAAAGGAACCCGATGTAGCCGGCATGAATATGAATGATGCCCTTAGTATGCTGAAGAAGAAATTTGGCAAATAGTTGTTGCTTACTAATATTATAATAGCCCTGAATGTTGTTTAGACTTCGGGGCTTTTTTATGCTTGCATCTCCAAATGTTACATTGCGAGATAAATTTTCTTTTGGGAGGTTTTATTCAGCAGAACCAGCGGAAAGCATTGCTGCTATTGACTTATTATAGATTTGACAAAAGTAACATCAGTACCCAAAAACTACCCAAAATGTTACAAAATGTCGCATTTGAGAAAGTATAAAGTAAGAAGTTACTTAGTAGCAATTATTCCGGAAATTTCCGGTTTTTTCCGGCGATGGAAATTATCATATGCTTGCCTGTGGCGGATAGCAGGTAAAATTTCCGGTGGAAAGGAAAATCCACTGAGCGGAAAAAAGGGTTTACAGCAATGTCAAAGAACTATCTGCGCTACGTGAGATCGCTTCGTGCCTCGCGATGACGTTACGTTGATTTGCAAGATACTATTATGAAGATGCAGTTTCCAAGAAAACATATCCACATTCTGAATTCAAAATGAAAAAGTAAAAATTAAAAATGGAGTTGGTGTCTGGCATGAGCTTGTTGGTGAAGAATACCAACAAGGGAGGAAAAATAAAAAAGTGCCCGGCGCGAACTTGTTGGTGAAGAACACCAACAAGGGAGGAAAAGTAAAAATTAAAAATGCAGCGGTGTCCGGCGTGTGCAACTGCTCTGCCGAGCTAATTAACTCCGGTAGCTTTTGTTTTGATAACTATCGGTAAATCTCCTTGCTTATGATCGTGATGCAGGTATGTTTTCTATTGGAGGTCTATTTTTTTGCAATGTCGCAATTACCCCTTAAGATTGTCGTTTGCGACCATGATGGTTTGGGAAAGGGCACGATACATTTGTGGCATAAATCATTAAGCTATGCGAAAATTAATAGTAAAGATGTCTATGTCGATGGATGGGTTTGTAAGTGGTGTTAACGGAGAAAAGGATTGGGTCTTTAAAACAGGGGACGAGGAGTCTGCAGGCTGGAGTGTGGCGGCAATACAACAGGGCGGCTTAATCATTATAGGCAGGACCACGTTTGAGACGCTTGCTGCTTATTGGCCGACAGCGACCGGACCGTTTGCCCAACCGATGAATGAGATACCTAAGGCTGTCTTTACCCAAAAAGGATTTAAAGGTATTGATGCCGGGCATGCGGAACAGTCGGAGGCTACGGCTTCATGGGCCGGAGCGCGGGTTTTCGATGGCGATCTTGCAGCAGAAATTAAGGCGCTTAAGGCTGAACCGGGTAAACCAATAGTAGCCATAGGTGGGGCAGGATTTGTACAGAGCCTTATAGCAACAGGCCTCGTTGATGAGTACCACCTGGCCATTCACCCGGTAGCATTGGGCTCGGGCTTGCCTATCTTCAGTGGTGTTGAAATGCCGCTTTACCTTAAGCTGGTGGATACAAAGGTTTTCCCGAAAGGTGTTATTGCGAAGATTTACGGGGTGTAGTGTTATCGTTCTTCCATCATACTTATTTGCCTTGCGGCAATATAAGGTTCAAGCGAGGACGCTTGAACCTTCGGGATGTCGATGTTAGTTGCCCAAAATATCATTTAGGATCTTTTCTAATCGACTGTCATCCTGAAGCACTCCCTTCATGTCACGGGTTAACCTACCAGCGCTACCATCGCTTATATAGCGGTTCACATTGAACAGCGAAGGATCATTGATAAAGAAAGGAGTATCACCGTAACGAAATCTTGTATCTTTTGCGATATATCCATTGAACCCGACAAACATTCTTTTAGACGAATGATAATCTATGGCAGCGAGAATCATAATCTGCTGAAAAAATCTCGTTTCTTGTTTCAATTTTTCTACCGTATCAAGTTTGTTATTCGAAAAGTAGTAGTGAATTTTATTTGTAATGATTTCGTCTATATCAGCTTCAGATTCGAGCATGTCATCAATCAATTTCCCTAAATAGACCCTCTTGTCATTCGCAACCAACTCTTTCCAGTTCATGCAAGCATAGTTCTCATAATACAAAGGGGTGGCCTGTAGCCAGGTATTGCCGTAATACAATAGTGCAATGGCAATTTTATGTGACTGATTGGCATCGTAAAAAATATTCTGGAATACATCTAAAGAATTAGAGAAGCCTAACTCATCGAATATATTCTCAGTTCCGCGGTAATGACGATTTAGTAGAAAAGAAATTTCTCCATCAAATATTTTGTGGTCTTCAGCTTTCCAAAGAAGAATCTCTATTCGCTTTCTTTCCTCTTCATCTATATATGAATTTATAATAGACAACTTGATCACTTCCTCTCTGTCAATCAGTATCGTCCTGCCCTTGGTAAAGTTTCGAAGATCACATACATCAAAAGTGATATCCTCACTTGTGCCATACTCCAGCATTAATCTAATAGCACTGGGTAGTTGGGTTCCAACGTCCTTACCTATTGTCTCTCGTTTTCTGGCTATATTGTAAAAGAATCTTGCAAACCTCATAACGGTTAGTTCATCCCTGCAAGTCGATACAGTAAGAAATGCAATAACTGGCAATACACGTAAAAAATATATCTGCCTTAAATTTACCGATGGCATTAGCGTCAGATAGCTGTCACTTTCTCCTAGCTCTCTATAGAATTCTTGAATCATAGGAGCATTTACAAACCAGACGTAGGCATCGTATATGGCTTCAAGTTCCTCTATTTTCTGGGGAAGTTTTTCAAAAATGGGAGCCACATCCTTTGTTCTGATAAAATTGCTTATCTCATCAGCATTTGTACCTTTCTTAGACATTGAGATTACCTGTGCCATCCTCAAAAAATCGTTGAAGCCATCGTCTGCATCTAGTCTGCCCCCCTTATGCTTCCAAAAGAAATCCTGCCAAGTTTCCCATTTCGTTCCCCAGTGAGCTTTTTCATCGGTTGTTGTCAGAAATTTGGCTTTCAACGTTTCATTTGGTTCCAATTGCCGGCCCCGTGAATTCATATAAATATACAGGTCTTCTCCCTGACGGCTTTCCTCAATATCGAAGTAAGAAAGGCTAACTCCTTCCTCGATAAAGTGAAGAAAATCAGAAAGCTCTTCGTCGATCTTGTCCAACCACTTATTTAAGAAAATATAGTTATTTACAATATTGTTTATGGTCCTGTCTAAGGTGTACTCGTTGTGATACCATATCTGATCTCGGATATTAAAAACCTTTCCGGGATAATGGTTGCAATGGTTGACTAGACTATGCATAAAATCACTAGTAGACTGCCGTACTTTATATTCAAGTTTCAAATGTTCATTGTTAAGCATATACTCTGGCAATCCCTTCCCAATTCTATGGTGTACAGCAAGCAATAGTAGAAAGATAGTTGTCATTCGTTGCTGTCCATCAATCAAAATATACTTGTAAGGATAATCACGGTCATTATAAGCATATATAAAACCCAGATATGGCTTATCTGAAGCGTCGCCGTTAAATCCTTGTTTGATATAGTCAAGAAAATCTTTTACGTCTGGAATTTGCCAAACATAATCGCGCTGGACCTCTGGTATTACAAACTGATCCAACCCTTGATGCTCTAGGATTTTTAAAATATTATAACTATCAGTTTTCATGCTTTGGGATTTAGATATTCCACGATTTTATTGATTTGATTTTCGATATAAGCAGTATGCTCTTCAATGTCTGCTTTTGACCAAATATGGAGACTACTTACTTTTTTAATAATAAGTTTGCTAAAAATATCATAAGTATGATATGGAACAAAGTCACCCTGGCTAATTTTTCGGACCATTATTTCTCGTTTCTTATCGAAGAAATGATTTGACAAACTCGAATTCATGTTGCTGAGCATCAGGGCTAAATTCCCAATGGCATGAAGTTTTGGTGCATTGAATTTGAGTAATGTGACAAGTAGCTCCCTATCATCTGAGTTAATCTTTAAGTCGCTATCTGTAGCCATTATTTTTGAATAGAATATCATAACCTGTTTGCCGGCCTCTGATGGATCAAGGTGCAAATTGCCAATATGGTTATCTATTAGTTCCTTGACGATCCTTACATCATCTATGGAAAGGCTTTCAATAGATTTAAAATCCTTTGCATTTTGAGGGAATATGTGCTCAAGACTCCAATCCCCATCTGAGATTCTCGTAAAGTCGTACTTGCTGGCTACATTGCTGGTAATTGGCAAGAACTTCATAATATCTAAGAATAAGAATACATTGAATAGCTTCTTGCCGTCATCCTCATAATTCAGTTCAGCTAATTTCTGGTTATCAGTTAGGGGTAACAATCTCATACACTTGGCTTTAAGGTGAGCCAATATTTCCCCTTTTGCATCTAACTCTCTGAGTTCCTTCCAAAGTATTTCTTTACGTGGCGCCTCGTATGCTGTTAATACAAATCCCAAAAGATTTGAAACTTCAGGGGTTTCGAACCAATCATTTAACATCATCTTCGTTTGCCGTATCGAATTGAAAATTTCCTCTGCTTTTATGCCATGTTGAGAATAAAGCCTGTCGAAGTAACTAAACATCGGGTGCTCGTCACTATCTTCAGTAATATCTGGATAGGTTAGCTTGATCAGCCACTCCAAACGACTGGAACTACTGGTATCAGATTTGAAAAAACTACGTATATCTTTGCGATAAGCCCAGTTAGTAAGGTCATCCCATTGACGGCCCAGATTAGTACGTAGCTCGTTTATCTCGATTTCAGTTGCTCTTACTTTCTGATTCAAAAGATCAATAGGCAACTTTGTAATCAATAACCCCTTGACAAGATCTTCGTCATTTAGCTTAACACCCTTATTTACATTCACGAAAACCTTTTCACTATTCAATTCTAACTCGAGGAGATTTATTATGAGGTTTACATTGCTGTATATGTAGTACAGGAATTTGTCAAGTTCTAAAGTGTGCTCCTCTATAAATTTGTTTATCGCCCTTGCTGCAGAAAATATATAAAAGACATCCTGATTATCATGTTCGACATTATCCTTTATGAAAACGTTCCAATCGGGACTTTTTAGGAGAGAGTCTATATCATTGTATATATATTCCTCAATGAAGTTATGCCTGGACTGAAATTTGAGTTTGGAGACAACAAAGTTGTTGGACTGGTCGTCTAACTGGTGAAAGATCACGCAGAAAAGAATGCTTAATGTCGTTAATCGCTGCTGGCCGTCAATTACCTCCAATTCATTACCTCTGGCCTTAAGGGTTAGGAATTGGAGGTAATATTTGCTACTGCGGGACTTATAGGCATTATAAAGGTCACGCATTAATACATTGACTTGACCTTTGCCATCAAATGCAGTCCATTTATAACCCCGTTGGTAAGTGGGGATCAAAAAATTCTCTTTGTCGGTGTCAGAAAGCAAATTGGTAAAAACCCCCTTGAGGGAATAGATAGATTTTGGCTTTGCCATATACTTAATCAATTCAAAATATTCTGAGGAACACTAAGTGATAAAGGGTACAATAATATTAAATGTAATAAATAGAAAAGTAAACTTTTTTGTTTTTGAAAATGCGAGAAATTTATAGGAATTTATGTGGGGCATGAAAGGTCAATATACAATAAAATAAAGAGTCTGGGCCTCGTGCCCATTGAGATTGAAAATCAATAGATTGGGAAAAGCTAACAATCATTAAAGACGATAAGAGCCCCTGAAATTAGGGGCTCTTTATCCAATAGTGAAGATTGTTAAGTTACAAAATCAATTCATACCAGTTGATAGAAATCATCTAATTAACAATAGTAACTATTGTAGCTTTGGATAGCTCAATACCAAAGATATCTTTTAGTAGGTGAACGCGCTGCAGCTCACTGCTTATCAGACTTGGCTGTTTCGTGCCGTTCTCTGTTTTGATGAGCTTGTTGTTTACGATGCTTACTCTGCCGGTGGCGGTGGGTAGGGAGCAAATAAAGTTTCGTACGAAATGAGAGTTGGGGGAGGTTTGATGATAATGATGCATTTTGGCAAAGGCGCTGAGTGCGCGGGGCCTGGTGGTGAAGATGTATTCTGTTTTAAATGCCTTTTTAGCGGTATTCCATTTTTCTACACTTAGATATGACTGTCCATCTAAGGTTAGCTCATTAGAGATGCGATAATAATTTCTGCCGTCGCACTGTACTATGCCGGGCTCTATCATTAAGGGCATCATGGAAAAATCGCCAAAGCCAACATCTACCAGCCATTCTTTGTCGCTTTGCTTTACAAGTAAAGCCATGTGATCGTACTCAGGGCCATAGGGCCTGCCGTTGGCTACCCTGCCTGATATGATACTAACATCAAAGCCGTGTGCCAGCAATAACTGGTAGAACAAGCCGTTGAGCTCATAACAATAGCCGCCGCGCTTTTGCAGCACTATTTTATTATAAAAAGAATTAGCATCAAGCACTATGGGCGTACCGTAAAAAATGTCTGCATCTTCAAAGGGAATATTTACCAGGTGCTGATACTGAAGGGCGGTAAGCGTGTGCAAGTCGTTCTTTACAAGGCCACTGAATTTGATACGTTCCAGGTATTTAGCTATATCCATACTATTTATCAATACATTCCATTTACCCAAATAAAAACTATGCCCTCAAAACCAAAGGGTTATGAGGGCATAAATGGAGTATGATAAATAGTCTTATTCTGCGGTTTTGGAAGCCTGCCAGCTATTGCGGCCTGCGCCCGGTATTACGTGGCGTTCGCTGTGGTAAGATGAACGTACGAGCGGGCCACTCTCTACATAGTCGAGGCCCATTTCGTAACCTTTTTCCCTGAAGAAGGCAAACTCGTCAGGATGTACAAAACGTACTACCGGCAGGTGCTTTTGTGTGGGCTGCAGGTATTGGCCCAGCGTTATAACATCGCAACCGTTATCGGCAAGGTCCTGCATGCTTTGCAGCACTTCCTCAGGCTTTTCGCCAAGGCCCAGCATGATACCGCTCTTCGTGCGCATGCCGCCATCCTTGAGCCTGCGGATAACCTCAAGGCTACGATGATATTTGGCCTGTATGCGTACCTGGCGTGTAAGACGCTCCACAGTCTCCAGGTTGTGAGAAACTACTTCAGGCGCAACTTCTATTATGCGCTGCAGGTTTTCCCATTGACCACGGAAATCGGGTATCAAAGTCTCCAGCGTAGTATTTGGATTTAAAGCACGTACGGCTTTAATAGTATTTGCCCATATTATAGAGCCGCCATCTTTCAGTTCGTCCCTATCAACCGATGTGATAACTGCGTGTTTCACCTTCATGAGGTGTATGGCTTCTGCTACGCGTTGCGGCTCGTCCCAATCCACAGGCTCCGGCCGGCCGGTAGCTACCGCGCAAAAACCACATGAACGGGTGCATATATTACCCAGTATCATAAAGGTAGCGGTGCCCTCGCCCCAGCACTCGCCCATATTAGGACAGTTGCCACTCTCGCAAATAGTATGGAGCTTATGAGTGTCCACAAGATTGCGCACATGCCTGTATTCCTCGCCTATAGGCAATTTCACACGCAGCCAGTTAGGCTTCTTCACACGTGTTTCCGCGCTGTTTTCGTTTGAACTAATTATCGGCAATTCCTGCATAAGAGATGCAAATTACAACCATCACCAACGTTTGCCAAATTGGAAAGATGCATAGAAATTAAAGAAATATGGTACCGCATCGCGGCGGGCCATTAATTGAATGCTTTTTGTATATAACTCGGCACTCACACCCGTTTCTATAGCTAAAACCGTTTTCCTGTTTGCGGCAAAATCAAAATGCAGGGCAGTTTTGGCATGTATGCCGGGAATGAATTTAATCTCGCTAAGACCCTGGCCAAAGCCGGCAGAACCTATGATGTTGGTTTCTGACAGAAACGCATCCTTAGTAGAGTCGGAATATTTGATTGGGTTAGCTTCGTTATCTGTTTTTATATAATATGGTTTGAGCATACCCAAGGCAAGACCACCTACATATAACCAATGGATGGACACTGTACCAGGGTCTGGCTTGCCAGCTATCATTTTCCGGTTGCCGTAGCCAAATTTTAAAGAATAGAAGTTGTTGATTTTACCAAAGATGAATGGAGTGGACTTTACGCCAGCGTAAGGGTCCAGATTAGCGTTGGTGCTTTTATATTCCTTCGGGTCTTTCTTTTCGCTTAGCTCAATCTGCCATATTCTTACGGTGTAAAACATGTCGCTGTGCTTGGTGTCTTCACTGCGCACGCTGCCCCTGTCTACAAATATGCTCCAGCCATCGGTGCCAAGGCGTACACCGCCACTGAATTCACGTGTGATGGGTTTTATTTTCTTTACTAATGGCTTTTTTATGGGGCGTTTTACCATTGTCATTTGCCTGGTCCTTGTGCTATCGGGATAATGGATGTTCTGCGCATTACTTATGAGCGGTAATGAACCTAACAAAAGCATTATTCCTATGGACCTGGCAAAGCCTTTCATAAATTATTGTTCTGTGTGCAGCAAATATAAATACATCTGCCATATAACTTATGCATACGGCGTACTGAGGTAGTAAGTTACAACTTTATCCGAAAAGTTTTCAGGGACATTGTAATTTTAGTGTCTAAAGATATCAAAATGACAGCCCAGGTAATATATAAAGGCGACTTAAGGACAGAGGCTACTCACCTTCGCTCCGGTACTGTAATAGAAACAGATGCACCGGTAGATAACCAGGGCAAGGGTGAACGTTTTTCGCCTACCGACCTGGTGGCTACGGCCCTAGCTACCTGCATAGCTACCACTATGGGCATAGGCGCACGCACGCACAATATAAATATAGACGGGCTGGTATGCGATGTGGAAAAGATAATGGCGGCAGACCCAAGGAGGATAGCTGAAATAAAGGTGGCGCTAACTTTTCCGAAAGGGCAGAGCTATGATGAGAAACAAAAGAGCCTGTTGAAGCACATTGCTGAAACCTGCCCTGTAGCACGCAGCCTGCACCCTGACTTAAAACAAACCTTAAGCTTTACCTGGCCTTAATAATACTGAGGCCGATACTGCATTGCAGGCAACGCGTGGCGGAGCAATAGTTATTATACAACTGTATCATGGCTTGCGACTGAGCTGCGTTTTCGGCTTTCCAGCCGTTGTCGTGCCATAGCTCCAGTATGTTGTTCTTTTCGGCGGGTACGGTATCGAGTAGCTGTAGCGCAGTTTCCTGTTGTCTGTGCAGTCCGTGCTTGTAGGCGTAGAGGAACTTGATGGGTGCTATTGTGTTAATGATAATATTGTGAATGGAGGCCATACCAAGGTGCTTGTCTGATGGCTTCTTCTGTGCTTCATCGAAGGTATAGTGCGTGCGCCAGTACTCGCCGGCGCTTACATCTAATAGTGGTGCTATTTCTTTTATGTTATCTGTTTCTGCTATCTGAGAGAATAGGTGTATGGATTTATGAACAAGCGCTGCGAATTGTGCTATGCGTATGGTAGGGAAGTTAGCGGGACGCATACGCAGGAACTTCCAGAGGTGTGCGGGGATAGAGCTAAGCTTGTATTTGTTTTGCAGGTATTGATATTCTTTCTTTAGCTGATTGGGATAGTCCTCTTCAAAATCGGCTTCCAGCATGCCTGCCTGGCCAAAGAGCAATGCTTCTATCTGCATTAAATTTTCCCTGTGCCTGCCCAATACATTTAGCGGTATAGAGCGTGCCAGCATAAGAAAAGGTGTGGCGTTTATCTTAAAGCCAAAGTTAGCGGCCATGCGCCAGTACAGTAGATTGCTCCAGTCGCCGGCAGATGTGTCTAATAATTCTTTCCAGTCAGCCAGTTTTTCTTCCCAGCGTTCCGCAAGGAGTCGACTGAGCCAGCTCTCTTTTGTAATGCTTTTCACATAAGGCAAACGCGCACTGCAAGGAATACCCGAGGTGGCATTGGTTAGGAACGAATGCTGCGTAAGTATCTCATTGGGAATATGTGCGGCGAGTTCCAGGGTTGCAAAGTTGTCGGCTACGGCAGCTGCGTCATTATTATAAACCACATGCAGTATCAGGTTTTGGTAGGTCGCATCATTTTGATGGCCGTGCTTTTGCCAGTCGCTAGTGTTGATATGTAGCTCTACATTGCCTATAAGCAGGGTTTCTCCTATACGCACCTTGGCTTCCAAGAAATCCGGGCCTGCATTACGGTTGCGCGTGCCGGGGTGTACTACTGTCAGCACTTCACCGTTGGTAGTGCTTAGGTTTCCAGGTTTGTAAAGGCTGTGCTGCCATATCACCTGCAACAAGTCTTCATTCATAGGTAGGGTATTTATTTATAAATCTATTTAGAAATATGCTGCCATTTGCTGCTGATATTCTTTCGCAGCAGCCTCAGCACGTACTGCAAAATCAGTATCATTGCCCTGGTATATAATGCCGCGGGAAACATTTATCAGTATTCCACCATCGTTGTTCAGGGTATTTTCACATACAGTAGGCACGTCCCCACCCTGCGCACCAACACCCGGGATAAGGAAGAAATGCTCAGGCAGCATTTTACGCACATGCTGCAGTTGTTCTTTGCGCGTGGCGCCTATTACAAACATTATATTTTCGGGTGTGCCCCAGCCGGCTACTGTGCGCAGCACTTTTTCGTACAGCAGTTCATCGCCACATTGCTGTAGCTGGAAATCTGCACTACCGGCATTGGATGTGAGACCCAGTACTATAGCCCATTTGTTCTCGAACTTCAGGAAGGGCTGCACGCTATCTGCGCCCATGTATGGTGCTACCGTTACGCTGTCATAAGGGTAGGTTTCAAAAAAGGTACGTGCATATTGCTCTGAGGTGTTACCTATATCTCCACGCTTGGCATCTGCAATGGTAAAAATATTTTTAGGAATATAATCAAGGGTTTTGCCCATGCATTCCCAGCCCTTTACCCCGTAGGCTTCGTAGAATGCTGTATTTATTTTATAGGCTACTGTGTAGTCTTTTGTAGCGTCTATTATGGCTTTATTGAAGGCAAACAT
>Ga0207695_10004751_pt1 | contig 18383 bp, 17 predicted proteins | sample KBSC54metaG_FD_184354 | JGI IMG/M metagenome (GOLD analysis project Ga0207695, IMG submission 184354) | Corn rhizosphere microbial communities from Kellogg Biological Station, Michigan, USA - KBS C5-4 metaG (SPAdes) (version 2) | ecosystem: Host-associated > Plants > Roots > Rhizosphere > Soil... | reverse complement strand
GCCGAGCATTGCTTTCGCGGCGGAGACAGCTCGAACCTACGACGTACCCGGGCCGGTCAACGCGGTTCACAACGGCCGCCGGCCGGTCACGTTCGGCCGAGTGCCACAGGGCGAGTTCGTCTTCACGGCCGGGCGGCTTTGGGACGAGGGTAAGAACGTTGTGACCCTCGATGCAGCCGCCGCTCGGGTAGCTATTCCTTTCCAGGCGGCTGGCCCGAGAGAGGGACCCAACGGCGCGAACATCTGTCTCAGCCATGTCGAGGCACTTGGAGAACTCGGCCCGGCGCGAATGGCGGGGCTTTATTCCGCTCGGCCGATCTATGCCTCGGCGGCGCTGTACGAACCGTTCGGGCTGGCCGTTCTGGAAGCTGCGCAGGCCGGCTGTGCGCTCGTGCTGTCGGACATTCCGACCCACCGCGAGATCTGGAGCGGCTCGGCGATTTTCCTTCCGCCGAACGATGTGGATGCCTTTGCCGCGGCGTTACAGGATCTGGCCAACGATCGCGACGAGCGGCAGCGGCTGGGCCGGCTCGCACGGGCGCGCGCGCAACTCTACTCGCCCGAACGGATGGCCCGCGGCATGTTCGGTATTTACGCGCGCGTGGTATCCTCGGACTTCCAGGCTGCACCTTTGGCGGGCGCAGCATGAGGATCGTCTATTTCACCCATTCGCTGCGTTCCTGCTGGAACCACGGCAACGCGCATTTCCTGCGCGGAGTGCTGAGCGAGCTGGTTGCCCGCGGGCATGATGTCCGAATCCTCGAACCCGAACGCGCATGGAGCCTCGAGAACTTGATCAAGGAGCATGGCGACGCAGGCCTCGCCCCGTTCCGCGACGCTTATCCGGAGCTTGGCTCACGGACATATTCGAGGCCTGAGGAAGGGGCGGCGCAGGCCTGGGGCGCCGACCTCGTCATCGTCCACGAATGGAATGACCCCGAACTGGTGGCGGCAGTGGGGCGGCTGCGCGCGCGCGGTGGGCGCTTCATCCTGTTGTTCCATGACACGCATCACCGCGCAGTCTCCGCTCCAGCCGAGATGCAGGGCTACGACCTTGGCGAGTACGACGGCGTGCTCGCTTTCGGCGCGACGCTCGCGCGCGTTTATGAAAAGTGGGGTTGGGGCGACCGCGCGTTCATCTGGCACGAGGCCGCGGACGTTCGGCGTTTCCATCCGCCTGCGCCGGAAGCCGACCGTCACGGCATCGTCTGGATCGGCAATTGGGGCGACGGGGAACGCAGTGCCGAACTCGTCGAATTTCTGCTGAAGCCGGCTCGCGACGCTGAGCTTCCGCTCCAAGCTTTCGGCGTGCGCTATCCCGAGCACGCGAAACGGACACTGAACAGGTTCGGCGCGCACTACAAAGGTTGGCTCGCGAACCCCCGGGCGCCCGACGTGTTCGCGGGGCATCTCACGACTGTCCACGTGCCGCGGCGCTTCTACACGCGGATGCTGCCCGGGATCCCGACGATTCGGGTCTTCGAAGCGCTGGCCTGCGGAATTCCGCTCCTGTCCGCGCCGTGGGACGATTGCGAACATCTGTTCCGGGTCGGCGAGGACTTCCTGATGGTCCGCGATGGTGCGGAGATGACTCAAGCGCTCCGCCGATTGAAGCACGATGCCGACTTGCGCGCGCAACTGGTGCGAAGCGGCCTCGATACGATCCGCAACCGGCACACCTGCGCCCATCGCGTCGACGAGCTGATGGCCATCGCCGAGCGCCTTCGCGCGCCCGTGCTGGAGAGTGCTGCGTGAAGATTGCGTTCTACGGTTCGAGCCTGCTGTCATCCTGGTGGAATGGAGCGGCGACCTATTACCGCGGCCTGCTGCGCGACCTGGCGAGCCGAGGCTACGACGTCACCTTCTACGAGCCCGACGCCTACGAGCGGCAACAGAATCGCGACATGGATCCGCCCGAGTGGGCGCGCTCGGTCGTCTACCCGGCGACGGTCGACGGGCTTCGCCAAGTCCTCGCCGAAGCCGCCGCAGCCGACGTGGTCGTCAAGGCAAGCGGCGTCGGCGTATTCGACAATGAGCTGATCGCCGGAATCCTGGAGCACGCCCGTCCGGGCGCGCTGAAGATCTTCTGGGACGTCGATGCCGCGGCGACGCTCGAAGAGATGCGTCAGGATCGGAACCATCCGGTGCGTCGAGCGCTTGCGTCCATCGACATCGTCCTGACCTACGGAGGTGGGCCGCCGGTTATCGAAGCCTATGAAGGCTTCGGCGCGTCGCGTTGCGTACCCGTGTACAATGCGCTCGACCCCACCACGCATTGCCCCGTCGAGCCTGACCCGCGGTTCGCGGCCGACCTGTCCTTCCTGGGAAACAGGCTCCCCGACCGCGAAGCGCGGGTCGACGAGTTCTTCCTCAAGCCCGCTGCTGCGCTTCCGGAGCGGCGCTTCCTCATCGGCGGCAACGGCTGGGAGTCGCGGCAGCTTCCGAACAATGTCCAGCGTATCGGGCACGTATTCACGACCGAACACAATGCGTTCAACTGCACGCCGCTGGCCGTGCTCAACATCGCGCGCGACAGCATGGCGAACATCGGCTTCTCCCCGGCGACCCGGGTGTTCGAGGCCGCCGGCGCGGCGGCGTGCCTGATCACCGATGCGTGGGATGGTATCGAGCTGTTCCTGAAGCCGGATGAGCAAGTGCTCGTCGCGCGCGACGGCAGGGACGTCGCCGAACATGTTCGTGAGCTGACGCCGGAGCGGGCGCGAGAAATCGGCGAGGCTGCGCTCAGGCGCGTGCTTGCCGAACATACCTATGCGCACCGGGGAGCGCAGGTCGACGAAATCCTCAGACAGGAAATGGCGAGCCGGCTGGAAGAGGTCGCCGCATGAAGCTGGTCGTGCTCGGTCTCAGCCTGTCGTCATCGTGGGGCAATGGTCATGCGACGACCTACCGCGCGCTGCTCAAGGCGTGTGCCGCGCGCGGCCACGACACATTGTTCCTCGAGCGCGACGTGCCCTGGTACAGGAACAACCGCGACATCGCCCAGCCGGACTATTGCCGGTTCGAACTCTATGGATCGCTGGAAGAGCTGCGGCACTGGAGCGACGAGATGCGCAGTGCCGACGCAGTGATCGTCGGTTCATACGTGCCCGAAGGCGTCGAGGTCGGTCGCTTCGTCCAGCGGCTCGCACGCGGAGTCACGGCCTTCTACGATATTGACACGCCGGTGACGCTCGCAAAGCTGGCCGCGCGGGACTTCGAATATCTTTCACCCGAGGTCATTGCCGGCTTCGACCTCTACCTGTCGTTCACCGGCGGTCCGACGCTGATGCGTATCGAGCGGGAGTTCGGCGCGCGACAAGCGCGGGCGCTCTATTGCTCGGTCGATGCCGACGCTTACCCCGTCCTGGATGTGCCGAAGAAATGGGACCTCAGCTATCTCGGCACTTACAGCCATGACCGGCAGCCGGCGCTCGAAAGGTTGCTGATCGAACCAGCGCGAAAGCTGCCGCAGCTCAGCTTCTGCGTAGCCGGGCCGCAATATCCGGATGGCATCAACTGGCCGGCCAACGTCGAGCGGATCGAGCATCTGCCGCCCGTCGAGCATCCGGGCTTCTACGCGGCGTCGCGGTACACGCTGAACGTCACCCGGGCGGACATGATCGCAGCCGGCTGGTCGCCATCGGTGCGGCTGTTTGAGGCGGCCGCCTGCGCGACTCCGGTCATTTCCGACGAATGGGACGGCATCGAGAGCCTGTTTGACCCAGGTCGTGAAATCATTCTGATCGGCACGAGCGAAGGGGTGATTGCCCGTCTACAGTCCGATGAAGATTACGCCGCGGTCGGCCGCGCCGCGCGTGAGCGAGTCGTTGGCGCGCACACCGCCGCTCATCGTGCAGCGGAGTTCGAACAGCACATCGAGGAAGCCGCCGGAGCGAAGGCTCGCGGTGCCAGTAAATGGGAGCGTGGAGTGAAGCGTGGAACGGAGAAGATTGCGCTCGTGACCGGGGGGGCAGGCTTCATCGGCTCGAACCTGTGCGACCGGTTGATCGCCGAGGGTGCGCACGTCATTTGCCTCGACAATTTCCAGACGGGGCGCGCCGACAATCTGCGGCACCTCGAACGCGAGCCCGACTTCGAGTTCGTAGAGCACGACGTCATCGACAATCTGCCGCAATGGCTGCGCGGCGGGCGAACGAAGTTCACGCACATCTATCATCTCGCCTGCGCGGCTTCGCCGCCGCACTATCAGGCCGATCCCGAGCATACGCTGCTCACCAACGTGGTCGGTACGCGCAACCTGCTGCGCCTCGCGGAGGAGACCGGCGCCCGCCTCCTCCTCAGCTCGACGAGCGAGGTTTACGGCGACCCCGAAGTCCACCCGCAGACGGAGGATTACCGCGGCTGGGTCAGCTGCACAGGCCCGCGCGCCTGCTACGACGAAGGCAAACGCGCCGCCGAGACGCTCGCGTTCGATTTCCTGCGCGCGCGCAGGGCGGACGTCCGCGTCGCGCGCATCTTCAACACCTACGGACCGCGGATGCGATGCGATGATGGCCGCGTGGTCTCGAACGTGGTCTGCCAGGCACTCTCCGGCGACGACATCACGATCTACGGCGACGGATCGCAGACGCGCAGCTTCTGCTTCGTCGAGGACATGGTCGAGGCGCTGATGCGGCTCATGGACAGCGAGCGCGCGGCCGGCATACCGGTCAACCTAGGGAATCCAAACGAGCTGAAGGTCAGCGAACTGGTCGATCTCGTCATCGCGATGATCGGCACCGATTCCGACGTGGTCCATCATCCGCTGCCGGAGGACGATCCGCGACGGCGCAAGCCGGATATCTCGAGAGCAATGGAGCTTCTGGGCTGGCGTCCTAAGGTCGACCTGGAACGCGGTCTCGAAGCGACGATCGGCTGGTTCGAGAACGAGCAGAACCGCATCGCGGCGCCGATGTTCGTCGATGCGCCGATGGTTGCCACGGCCGCCGAATGAATGAGCGAGAATATGATGCGGGCGGCGGTGCTGATCGCCGCAGGTAAGTTGAAGATCGAGGAAGTTCCACTGCCGGAGCCTGGACCGGGCCAGGTGCGAGTTTGCCTCGAAGGCAGCGGCGTCTGCGCATCAAACCTGACTCCGTGGGAAGGCCCTGAGTGGATGCAATTCCCGACCGAGCCAGGCGCGCTCGGGCACGAAGGCTGGGGAGTAGTCGATCGCGTTGGTGAGGGAGTCTCCGACTTTGAGCCGGGCAAGCGCGTCGCTGGTCTCAGCGGCCATGCCTATGCGCAATATGATGTCGCGAATGCCTCGGACCTGGTGAAGCTGCCGGAGGCGCTTGGCGACCTCGACCTTCCGCTGGAGCCATTTGGCTGCGCGTTCAATATCTTCCGCCGAGGCGACATCCAGGCGGGACAGACGGTGGCAATCGTCGGTATCGGCTTCCTGGGGGCGATCCTCGCCAAGCTCGCAAGCGATGCGGGCGCACGGGTCATTGCCATTTCGCGCCGGCATGAATCGCTCGATCTCGCGCGGCGCATGGGCGCCGTCGAGACCATTCCGATGGACGACCACTGGCAGATCATCAGCCAAATGCGCGAACTCACCGGCGGCAGGTTCTGCGATCGCGTGATCGAAGCCGTCGGCAAGCAGTGGCCGCTCGACCTCGCCGCCGAGCTGACGCACGAAGGCGGCCGGCTGATCATCGCCGGCTACCACCAGGACGGGCCGCGGCAGGTGAACATGCAGCTGTGGAACTGGCGCGGGTTCGACGTCGCCAACGCCCACGAACGCGATCCGGCGGTCGCCGTGCGGGGGATGCGCGAAGCGGTTGAGGCGATCGAAAATGGGCTGATCGATCCCAACATGCTGATCACCCATCGCTACCCGCTCGAACGGCTGGGCGAGGCACTCGACGCGGCGCGCGACCGTCCGGACGGCTTCGTCAAGGCGGTTGTGCTGACGAGCCGATGATTACCCTAGGATTCCTCGGCCTCGGCTGGATCGGCCGCAACCGCATGGAAGCGATGCTCGCTACAGGAGAGGCGAAAGCGGTCGGGCTCTGCGATCCGGACTTTGGCAGCGTGCGGCAAGCGCAGGAGCTCGCACCGGATGCGCAAATCGTCGGCTCGTTCGACGAGCTGCTCGCCTGCGAACCCGACGGCGTGGTGATCGCTACGCCAAGCGCACTCCATGCGGAGCAATGCATCCGCGCCTTCGACGCAGGCACAGCGGTGTTCTGTCAGAAGCCGCTCGGGCGGACGGCTGCGGAGGTGGGGACAGTACTCGACGCCGCTGAGCGCTCCGATCGTCTGATCGGGGTTGATCTCTCGTACCGGCACACGGCCGCGATGCAGACGATCCACGAAAAGATTCGCGCCGGCGAGCTGGGGCAAGTGTTCGCGGCGGGTCTGACCTTCCACAACGCTTATGGTCCGCAGAGCGGCTGGTTCTGGGACCCGAAGCTGTCCGGCGGCGGGTGCCTGATCGACCTCGGGGTCCACCTTGTCGATCTCGCGTTATGGCTGTTCGATTTTCCCGAGGTCGTCGATGCGCGAGGAACGCTGCTTCGCGACGGGCATCCGCGAGCCGGCGACGAAGTCGAGAATTATGCGATAGGGGAGCTCACGCTCGCCAACGGCGTGCATGTGAGCATCGCCTGCTCGTGGAACCTGAACGCGGGGACGGGCGCGGCGATCGAGGCGACGTTCTACGGCACCGAAGGCGGTGCGCAGATGCGCAATGAGAACGGCTCATTCTTCGATTTCTCCGCCGATCTTTTCCACGGTCGCAACAGGCAGCGTCTGACTTCACCGCCCGACGATTGGGGCGGACGCGCGGCGGCGGAATGGGTGAGCAAGCTGGCAGCGGGCGAGCGGTTCGCCGGAAGGACAACGGGCCTGCTCGAAACTGCCCTAGCGCTCGATCGACTGTATGGCAGCGATTACCAGCCGTTCACTCGTTCCCAGACGTCAATGATCTGCTCGCTGCCGTCCGTCACGAAATAGCGCTCGTAGGCGGCGGCCGTCGCACAGGCATGATTGGGAAGGATCTTCACGCGAGCGCCGACGGGAAAGCGAGCGAAATCGACTTCGCCGGAATGCGCAGTGATGATCCCATGCTCCTGGTTGGTCGAAGAGAGGGTGACGTTCTCGATCACCTCGCCCGTGGCGGGATCGCAAACCGCGCCGTAGCCCCAGTCGACCGGAAAGTCGGCGGTGCCGCGGTCGCGGCTCAACGCAAGGAAGCCGGCATCGATCAGCACGCGGCCGTGCTGCCGGTTATGGCCGATGACGCTGGCAATAACGCCGATCGCGACGTCGTCGATCGAACAGGTTCCGAGCTCGGCCTGAACCATGTCGCCGAAGGCATACACGCCGGCGCGCACTTCAGTCACGCCATGGAGATCGCGGGCGTAGTGAAGCGTCGGCGTCGATCCCACGCTGACGATCGGGCACGCGAGACCGGCCGCCCGCAGCCGCGCGGCCGCTTCGACCGTAAGCGCGCGCTCCTGCTCGGCCATCGCCTCGAACTGCTCGCGGCTGCGGCAGTCGTAGGAGGCGCCGGCATGGGTCATGACGCCTGCGAGGCTGTCTCCTAAACGCTCGCCAATCTCGATCAGCAGCGGATCGCTGGGGCTGACGCCGGCGCGGTGCCCGTCGCTGTCGATCTCGATCAGCACTTCGATCGGGACAGTTTCGGCTTCGACGAAGGCGCTGACGACCTCAGCAGCTTCCAGAGTGTCGAGAATGATCCGAAGCATGCACCCGGCACGGTTGAGATCGGCAACCTCCGGAAGCTTCACGGGCGCGATGCCGACCGCGTAGAGGATGTCCGTGACGCCACGTTCGAAGAAGTAGCGCGCTTCGGCGAGAGTCGAGACGGTGATCGGCACCGCATCTCCGCCGGCGAGAACCCGAAGTACGTCGATCGATTTGGAGGTTTTCACGTGCGGCCTGAGCGTCACGCCGAGGGCGCTGACCTTCTCGCGCACGCGCATCGCGTTTCGTTCGAGGCGGCTTCGGTCGAGGACGAGCGCGGGCGTAGTCAGTTCGAAGATGGTGCCCAGGGGCGAAGAGGTGAATTCCTTCAAAACCAATGCCTTACGTTGTCTAACCTTCTCGAAATGCCCACTTCGGTCTCTGAGCAACCCGAGCTAATTGTCTAACCTTTTGTCCAGATTCGAACCGGCGGACACAAGGCGGCTATTGGGCAGGGCGCCCGCTGCGACGCGCCCCAACGGCGATGAGCGCGTCCTTGTCTTCCTTGGAATAAGCCAGTTCCAGCAGATCTTCGTGTTCCGAATTCGGCAAGTTCGGGTTAGCGCCGGCCTTGCCAAGCATTCTTATGATCGCGGCGTTTTCATCCGGCGCATCTTTGTCGCCTGCATGCGGATGGGCACCTGTGAAGATAAGCGCCATAGCTGTGTCTCCGTGCTTGTCCGCGCTGTTCACGTCAGGATGATACTTAAGAATCTCCGCAACCATGTCGGCCCTTTGCGACGCCACGGAAGCCCGCAGCGTTGCGGAAATGAGCGCTTTGCCTCCTTTCGAGAACGCTCCTGCGGCAATCAAGCGCCTCACTAACGCTAGGCGACCATTCATGGCTGCCGCCTCGACCGCCGACATACGCGTACCCATGTCCTCTTCCCGCGTCAGCCCATCCAACGGAGCGCCGTGGTCGAGCAAGGCCGACACTACAGCATCAGGTGCGTCTTGTGCGGCAGTCGCGAGCAAGTCAGCGGCTTCTCTACTATGAAAATCAAAGTGTTCCGCTTCGAGAGCAGCGATGGTCTTATCGTTGCCATTTATCCAAGTGTCTGTGCTCGCAGCCTGATCGATCGCCTGCTCAAGGGCTGTCACGGCGGCAGACATGCCAACGGACTGCCCTGCGTAGTCGGTCAGCACCTTGGTCTTCCCACCTACCGTTAGAGAAATCTTGTACGTCGGGAGGTCCGTCACATTGGCAACGTACTCAGGGTCCAACGACCAAAAATCGGCTGTGCGAAAATCTTGCAGCAAACATTCGATCGTCTGCGGGGAAACTCGGGTTTGGTGGTCTCCCGAAAACGTGACGAACCCATCGCTGTGAAATAGGACCTCGCCAGTGCCGCGTAACTCAACGCGATAACTCGGGCACGTCCCGAAGCATCCGCCGCGCTCTAGTACGATCCGAACTCCATCGATCGGACCGTCGGGAAGGTTGACATGATGCGCGGGCGGCGAATGGCGCACCGATCCACCAAACGACGTACTAGCGAACGCGCCTCCCCTCTGGTCAAACTCCTTGGGTGGGAACGGCGGACAGCTTCCGCTCATCTGAGTCGGAACTTGAGATTTGCATCCGGTCGAAACGAGAGCTGCAAGAGCAACGCAAACTGCCAACCGATTCATTGACGCCCCCGCTTAATCTGGGCGACACTAATGTTCTGCGCTTCAAGCGCAAATGTCCGGTTTCCATCGCTCGAAATTGTCTAACCGGTTAGACAATCAAATGAGCTAAAATACTGATTTGATTATGTTTTGCTGATGTGGTGGTGCCCAGGGGCGGAATCGAACCACCGACACCGTGATTTTCAGTCACGTGCTCTACCAACTGAGCTACCTGGGCTCTCGTGACGGGCAGGGCGCCCGTTCAAGCGAACGGCTCCCCTAATCGCCGGTCTCGCTGCTGTCCACCCTTTCGGGATCGGCGGGCGGGCCGGCGATGCGATAGCCTTCTCCGAGCCATTTGAGCAGGTCGCGATCCTTGCAGCCGCGGCTGCAGAACGGCGCGTGCTCGGCGTGCACCGGCTTCCCGCACAATGGGCATTTCTTCGGCTTTTCAGAGGCTTTCCGCATATCCGCCAGACATGGGTAGGGCCGGATCGGAGCGCAACTCGATGTTGCCGCCCAGTTCGCGGCCGAGCGCCTCGACCCATGCGCGATGCTGTTCCAGGACGGCGGTCACAGCCGGGTGGGCGACGATCCGCTTCGGGCCGGGAGGCTCACGAGCCGTGCGGCGAAGCATGGCCCGCGTCTCGAACGGTGCGCGGTCACGGGCTAGTTCGACCAGCGATGCCCTCGGCCGCGGCCGGACAACCTGCACCAATCCGAACCCGTTCATCGCAGTACGCTCTGACGGCCGCGGCAGATATTCATCCAGGAGCTGATCGACCTCACGCCGGGCGTCCTTCGCGCCGAGCGTCGGGAAATCGATGCCGATCGAGCCCCCGATATCCAGCCGCTGGATCGCGCGTGACGCCGCCCATGCTGCCACTTTGGCAAGCTGGGGAGGCGCCAGCCAGCCGTCGACGTCGATCATGGTCATCGCGGCAGTCGGCTCAATCCTGAGCTCGCCTCCGTTGAACGAAATGACCCCGCTGCGAGCATCTTCGAGCAGGTCATCCCAGTCAGGGATAGGTGCCTCACGCCCATCGGCCAGAGGCGGAGCAGCACGGGGTACCTCGTCGGTAATGCGAGCAAACCCTCGCTTCCAGGGCTCCGCGCCGCCAAGCGATTCGCGGGTGACTTCGATGAAGAGCGATCGGCCTTCGCTGACTCCCGAAACGCCGCGCGGAAGAAGGAAGATCGCGCCGGCCGCTTCAACGGCGACCCGCGGCGCGACGGCGATCAGCTTCGCTTCTAATATCGTGCCCGCAGGTATCACGCCGTCGCGCCGAACGCGGGCTTCGATAATCTCGCCGTCCTCGACGAGCGCTGCGCGGGTCTCGCCGATCCCGCGCTCAACCAGCCATTCAGGCAAGCGGATATTCCGCCGATTTCAGAAGCACCCGCGTCTCGGCGAGCGGAAGCCCGACAACGTTCGAATAGCTGCCCGCGATGTGGCGGACATAGACCTCGCCATAGCCCTGGAGTGCATAGCCGCCGGCCTTTCCGCGCCATTCGCCGTGGCTTGCGTAATAATCGATCTCGTCGTCGCTGAGGCGCTTCATCGCGATCATCGTCTCCCCGAGGCGCTCTCGGATTCCGTGGCCGGGAATGGCCAGCGCGACGCCGGTCAGCACGCGGTGGCGCCGCCCCGACAGCAGCTTCATGCAGGCGCGCAGCGTCGTTTCATCCTCGACCTTGGGAAGGATGCGCCGACCGACAGCGACGACCGTGTCGGCAGCAAGCACCAACGAATGCGGCTCCTTCGTGGCCACGGCTTCCGCCTTTTCGCGCGCAAGCCGCAGTGCGTGCTGGCGCGGGAGCTCGCCCTTCGGAACGCTTTCGTCGATATCGGCCGGCACCACCGCGTCAGGCACAACGCCGATGCGGGCGAGAAGGTCGAGACGGCGCGGACTCGCCGAGGCGAGGACCAGCCTCATGGATATCCGGGCGGGCCTCCGCGGCCGGGCATGAAGCGATAGGTGATGCGGCCCTTGGTGAGGTCGTAGGGCGTCAGTTCGACGAGCACTTCGTCGCCGGTCAGCACGCGGATGCGGTTCTTGCGCATTTTGCCCGCGGTATGGCCGAGGATCTCATGGCCGTTCTCGAGGCGGACGCGGAACATCGCATTGGGCAGCAGCTCCACCACCTGTCCGCGCATCTCGAGCAATTCTTCCTTGGCCAAGCGATTCCTCTTTCACTTTCGAAAAGTCGCGGAGGCTTAGCGGCGGCGGCTGCAAATGTGAAGAACCGCGCCTCAGATCGTGAGGACGGTCGAGCCCTTGGTCTTGCGGCCCTCGAGCGCCCGGTGCGCCTCAGCCGCGTCTTTCAGTGCAAAGCGTTGATTGACCTCGATCTTGACCTTGCCGCTGGCAACGACGTCGAACAGCTCGGCCGCGGCATTCTCCAGCTCCTCGCGAGTGACGACATAGTCGTACATCGTCGGCCGAGTGAGGAAGAGCGAGCCCTTTTGCGCGAGCAGGGTTGGCGGGAAGGGATCCACCGGACCGGAGGCGTTGCCGAAGCTCACCATCATTCCCCGGCGATGGAGGCAATCGAGCGACTTCATGAACGTGTCGCGGCCCACGCCGTCATAGACGACGGGCAGTTTTTTGCCGCCCGTGATCCGGTCCACCTCAGCGACGAAGTCCTGCCGAGTGTAGATGATCGGATAATCGCAGCCGTGTGCTCGGGCGAGGTCGGCCTTCTCGTCGCTTCCGACCGTGCCGATCACGGTCGCGCCAAGTGCTTTGGCCCACTGACAGGCGATCAGCCCGACTCCCCCCGCGGCTGCCTGGACGAGGATCGTGTCCCCGGCCTTAACCGAATAGACGCCGCGTAGCAGCATGTGAACCGTAAGGCCCTGGAGCATCATCGCTCCCGCCTGCTCGGTCGAGATCCCGTCCGGCAATTTCACCACTCGCTCGGCGGCGATCAGACGCTCCTCGGCATAGCCGCCGACCGGACCGGCATAGGCGACTCGGTCGCCGGGCTTAAGGTTGGCGACGTCCGGCCCGACGGCTTCGACGATCCCGGCGCCTTCGACTCCCGGCGTGAAGGGCAGGTCCTGCTTGTAGAGGCCGGTGCGGTGATAAACGTCGATGAAGTTGAGGCCCGCTGCTTCCTGCCGGATCTTTACCTGGCCGGATCCGGGCTCGCCGACCTCGATCTCTTCCCATTTGAGGACCTCGGGCCCTCCCGTCTCATGGACTCGAATTGCGTGCGGCATACGGGTGCTTCAACGCCCGGCCGGCCCAAAAGAAAAGCCCCGCCTCGGCGAACCGGGACGGGGCTCCCCTTTTTAGCGATCGGTCAGATCACACGGCTGCGTGAGCAGCCAATGCCGCCAGCAGGAGCAGCGCGACGATGTTGGTGATCTTGATCATCGGATTGACGGCCGGGCCGGCGGTGTCCTTGTAGGGATCGCCGACCGTGTCGCCGGTCACCGCGGCCTTGTGGGCTTCCGAGCCCTTGCCGCCGTAATTGCCGTCCTCGATATACTTTTTGGCATTGTCCCATGCCCCGCCGCCCGAGGTCATCGAGATAGCGACGAAGAGGCCGGAGACGATGACGCCGAGAAGCAACGCGCCGACCGCTGCGAGGCCGTTCTCCTTGCCCGCCACCGCGCCGATCACGAAATAGACGACGATCGGGGCGAGCACCGGAAGAAGCGACGGAATGATCATCTCACGGATCGCGGCGCGGGTGACGAGGTCGACCGTTCGCGCATAGTTCGGCCGTACGGACCCATCCATGATGCCTGGATTGTCGCGGAACTGCCCGCGAACTTCCTCGACCACTGCGCCGCCCGCGCGGCCGACGGCGGTCATGCCCATTGCTCCGAACAGGTACGGCAGCAGCGCGCCCAACAGGAGACCCACAATCACGTATGGATTCGACAGGCTGAACAGCGCGTTGAGGTCGGTGGTGACTCCGATCTGACCACCGAACTCGCGAAGATCGGCCGTATAGGCGCCGAACAGCACCAGCGCGGCAAGGCCTGCCGAGCCGATCGCATAGCCCTTGGTCACGGCCTTGGTCGTATTGCCGACCGCATCGAGCGCGTCGGTGCGGGTGCGCACGTCCTCCTCCAAACCCGACATCTCCGCGATTCCGCCGGCATTGTCGGTGACCGGGCCATAGGCATCGAGAGCGACGACCATGCCGGCAAGAGCAAGCATCGCCGAGGCGGCGAACGCCACGCCGAGAAAGCCCGCTAGCTGATAGCTGGCGATGAGCCCGACGATGATCACCAGCGTCGGAAGCGCCGTTGATTCGAGGCTGATCGCCAGGCCCTGGATGATGTTCGTTCCGTGGCCGGTCTGGCTCGAGCGCGCGATCGACTGGACCGGGCGGTAGTTCGTGCCCGTGTAATATTCGGTGATCCAGACGATCAGCGCAGTCACAGCAAGACCAATCAGGCTCGACCAGAAGAGATCCATGCCGGTGAAGGCTCCGGCAGCGGCGGTCGTCACCGCTCCCGGCGTGCCAGCGCCGGCTGCGCCGATCGGCGCGTTGAGGTCGTTTCCGAGCGCGAGCCGGAAGGCGCCGTAGATCGCTGGAATGGCGAGGATCGTCGCGGTCCAGAAGCCCTTGTAGAGCGCGCCCATGATCGAGCCGTTCTTGCCCAGGCGGACCATGTAGGTGCCGATGATCGAGGTGATGATGCAGACGCCACCGATCAGCAGCGGAAGGGTCATCAGCGCGAGCAGCTGCGGCGACGCGCCCAGCGCGAGAGCGACCGATACCATGGTGATGCCGACGGTGACGACGTAGGTTTCGAACAGGTCGGCGGCCATGCCCGCGCAGTCGCCGACATTGTCGCCGACGTTGTCGGCGATCACGGCCGGGTTGCGCGGGTCGTCCTCGGGAATCCCTGCCTCGACCTTGCCGACGAGGTCGGCGCCGACGTCAGCGGCCTTGGTGAAGATGCCGCCGCCCAGACGGGCGAAGATCGACACCAGCGATGCGCCGAGCGCGAGGGCGGTAAGCGCATTGACGACCGCGCGGTCATTTGGTGCGTACCCGCCGGGGCCGGTCAGGTACCAGAACAGCCCAGCGATCGCGAGCAACGCCAGGCCGGCGACGAGAAGGCCGGTGACGGCGCCCGCACGGAAGGCGGCGGTGAGGCCGTTCTGAAGGCTGGCCCGCGCCGCTTCGGCCGTACGGACGTTCGCGCGGACCGAGATGTTCATGCCTATGAAGCCGGCCGACCCGGAGAGAATCGCGCCGATCAGGAAGGCGATCGCCGACAAAGGCTTGAGGAAGATGCCAATGATGATCGCGACGATGATCCCGACGATCGCGATGGTCGTGTACTGGCGGCGCAGATAGGCCCCCGCGCCCTCCTGGATCGCTTCCGCGACCTCGATCATGCGCTTATTGCCCGCCGACAGGCTGAGCACCTGGCGGCTGGTGAAGATGCCATAGAGAACGGCGATCACGCCGCATGCCAAGGCGATGTAAAGCTGGTTAAAGCCGAGATTCATGGGTTCACGCTTCCCCGTAGATTCAAGCAGGCGAAAAGCGGCCGCACCGAACGGGCAGCCGCGATGAAAAGCCGCGAAGCTTTAGGGAGCGTTTTCGCGGCTGGCAACCGCGTGAGTTAACCGATCAGCGAAGCAGCAGGGCGAGCGCCATGCCGGAGACGACCCCGCTAAGGCCAATCAGCCATTGGCGGAGCGGAAAGCCCGCGATCGAGGTCGCTTTCGTGCTCAAATCCAAGCCTTTCAGGCAGTTCGACCGGATCGCCGTTGAGGGTCAGGGACAACGTATGCCCACCTCGGGACAGCGACCCGATGCGGCTGATCCTCGTCCCTGATGGTAAAGAAAGCGTTTCCGGATCGACATCGGCGGGCACGGCGGCGAGCAGCGCATAATCGTCGCCACCGGTCGCCCCGAAGAGGCGCGCGGCGAGGTCCTGTCCATATTCGGCGACGAATGCGCTCGACAGCGGGAGCGCACCCAGCTCGATTTCGACGCTGCAGCCGCTCGCCTTGCCCATTCGCTTGGCGTCCAGCAGCAGGCCGTCGGAAACGTCCATCATGGCATGCACGTGCGGCGCGAGCGCGCGGCCGGCCTCCAGTTGCGGAACAGGCCGCCGAAAAATGTCGACGAGTGCGCCAGTCGCCTTCGGATCTTCGCGCAGAAGCGCGAGCCCCGCCGCTGCGTCGCCAACGGTGCCGACCAGCCACAAAGCGTCGCTTTCCCTGCCCCCGCCGCGATGCGGGACGTCTCCGGAGGCGCGGCCTATCGCCGTCATCCCGAGCACGCGCGGGGCTCCGACGGGGAGCGCGATCGTGTCGCCCCCGAGCAGCGGGAGGCCATAGCTTTCGCATGCGGCCTCGATCCCGCCCAAGAATCCTAGCGCCCATTCGGATGGGCCTGAAATGGTCAGCGACAACAACGCGCCCGCCGGCTCCGCGCCCTTCGCCGCAAGATCGGAGAGGTTCACGGCGACGAGCTTCCAGCCGACGCTCGCCGCCGGGTCATTGGGGAGGAAGTGCACTCCCTCCGCTATGCTGTCGTGGGTGATGACATAGCCGTCGAGCACCGCGACATCGTCGAGCAGCCCGCGGGCCTCGGGCGCCGTGGCGATCCGCCGAAGGCGGTCCAGGACCTCGGATTCACGCATTTACTTCTCCTCCTCCCCCCGATGGGGGAGGTTAGGTGGGGGTGATCTCGAGAATCGTCGCAGCCTACGACGAACCTCACCCCACCCCAAACCCCCCCCCATCAAGGGGAGGGAGAAGATTGCCGCGTTTGTTTGGCGATCGCGTCGAGCAGCCCGTTGACGAAGCCGCTCTCGCGCTTGTCGTAGAAGGCATGGGCGACGTCGACATATTCGGAGATGACCGAGCCCACCGCGACGTCCGGGCGCGCAATCAGCTCGTAGGCGCCGGCACGAAGAATGGCGCGCATAGGTCGGTCGAGCCGCTCGAGCGTCCAGCCCTCGGCAAGGCGACCGCTGATCAACGTGTCGATTTCGTCCCGCCTTGCGTCCGCGCCGGTGACGATGTCATCGAAAAAGTCGCGCTCGGCATTGTGATAGGTCGCATCCTCGATCGTCGCACCGAGCCGGTGGTCGTGGAACTCCTTGAGCAGGCGCGGGATCGGCGTCCCCTCCATATCCTGCTGGTAAAGGGCCTGAACCGCCGCCAGGCGGGCAGCGGAACGGGATAGCGATCGGGCCTCGGTCATTGCGCCGGGGCAGTAGCGGCGGCTTGCCCGGCAAGGAAGTGCTCGAGGGCGACGGCCACGTCTTCGCCCGCTTCCGACGGTGCGAAATGGCCGGCGTTCGGCAGACGGATAATGGTCAAATCATCGACGAGCTTGTCGAGGCCATCGAGCTGGACCGGGAGCAGGGCGGCGTCCTTCATGCCCCAGATCACCAGCGCGGGGACCTTCACGCTCGGGAATGCACCCAGCAGCCAGTCTGGAAGCGGCACCGTCACCCCCGGCGGCGGCACGACGACTTTCGTCGCTCGATACCAGTTGAGCATCGCGTTGAATGCGCCTGGTTGCGACCAGTCGGCGATGTACTGCCGCTTCTCCGTCTCCGGAATTTTCGTGATGTCGGTGTGCCGTGCGAAGGTCTTTTCGAAGAAGGCATCGAAGCCCATCGCCTCGACCGCTTTCTCGAACCCGGGCGTGCGGAAGGCGGTGATGTATTGCGACGCCGCGCGCTGGTCCTCATCCGCGATCAGGCTCTTCTGGAAAATCACCGGATGCGGCGCGTTGATGATGCCTAGCCTCGTCAGCCGTGGATCACCGCGAAGCGCCGCGCCCCAGGCGATCGCTCCGCCCCAGTCGTGACCGACCAGCGCGAACGTTTCGATCCCAAGTGCATCGGCGAGCGCGAAGATATCGTCGATCAGCGTGTCGGTGCGATAGTCGTCGACGTCCTGCCGCAGGTCCGATCCCGCAAATCCGCGCTGGTCGGGCATCACGAGGAAGAACTCGTCCTGCAACCGCGGCGCAACCTCGCGCCAGGTGCGGTGCGATTCGGGAAAGCCGTGGAGCAGGAGGACCGCCGGTTTTGCCGGATCGCCTGCCAGAGCGACGTTGAGCATCACTCCGGTGCTCAGCGAAATCCGCCGGAATTCGGTCACGGATAGCTGACCGTCAGGGGCACTTCGGGAAGCGGGATATACTCCTGGTCGTCTCCGGGGATCAGCGGGAAGCGCAGCGCCTTCCAGTCCTCTTTCGCCTGGTTGATCCGGTCGCGCGAGGAGGAGACGAAATTCCAGAACACGTAGCGTCGGGAGGCGAAGGCTTCGCCGCCCATCAACATGATGCGGGCGCCGCTCGTGCTCGACAGCGTTGCCTTGTGGCCGGGCCTCAGTACGTAAAGGCCGAACGGATCGAGACCCTCGCCGTCGAGCTCGGCTTTACCACCCACGAGCATGACCGCGCGCTCGTCGGCCTCCGCCTCGATCGGGATCGATCCCCCGGTCAGCTCGATGTCGGCATAAATGGTAGGCGAGTGCTGCGGGGTGGCCGCGCTCGTGCCCCACAGACTCCCCATCAGCACCCGCGCGTGCACGCCGGAATCCTGCACGACCGGAAGCTCATCAGCCGCGACATGGTCGAACGCCGGGGCGATCTCCTCGCCGCCCTCCGGAAGCGCGAGCCAGGTCTGCATGCCATAGAGGCTCGGACCGGTCGCCCTCAGCGCCTGCGGCGAGCGTTCCGAATGGACGATGCCACTGCCGGCGGTCATCAGATTGATTGCGCCCGGCTCGATTACCGCATGGCTGCCGATGCTGTCGCGGTGCTCGATCGCGCCTTCGAACAGATAGGTGACGGTCGCAAGGTTGATGTGGGGATGCGGACGCACGTCCATTCCGCCCCCGGCGGGCAGCCGCGCCGGCCCGAACTCGTCGACGAAGATGAACGGTCCGACCATCGTGCGCTGCTTCGCCGGCAGAGTCCGGTTGACCTTGAAGTCGCCCAGGTCGTGCGTGACCGGCGTGATCACTTGCTCGAGCGCGGTTTCCCTGGTGGCCATTATTGCCCTCCCGGAGCTTTGGCGTGGATCGATAACGCATGGACTCGGG
>Ga0207695_10004744_pt1 | contig 18399 bp, 20 predicted proteins | sample KBSC54metaG_FD_184354 | JGI IMG/M metagenome (GOLD analysis project Ga0207695, IMG submission 184354) | Corn rhizosphere microbial communities from Kellogg Biological Station, Michigan, USA - KBS C5-4 metaG (SPAdes) (version 2) | ecosystem: Host-associated > Plants > Roots > Rhizosphere > Soil... | reverse complement strand
ATTCGCATCACCATAAACCAGTCGCTCATGAAAATGCGCAAAGCGTACAGAAAGAAAGAAGTGTGCGTTGACCAAGAAGGATTGAAGGATTTGAGCGAACTCTCACTGGATGCTGTTGATTGGGCTCCCAATCCTGAAGAACGATACCGGTCGTCGGAACTGAGGACAATCCTCATCAACGCCCTGCAGACATTGCAGTCGGGCTTGAGTCTGGTCTTCGTACTGCGAGATGTTGAAGGTCTCTCCACCGACGAGACATCAGCAGCTCTCGGTCTGACTCAGGCTGCGGTCAAGACGCGACTGATGCGAGCGCGCCTACAGCTTCGTCATTACTTAACCCCTTACTTCAAAAAGAACGTCCGAACTTTTGCCCGCGCTCCCCGGAACTGAGCCACTATCAAATGGCCGGATTTGAGGCGCATTGACTGAAACAACACAGTCTCCACGCCAGTAAGCCATTTGTGTGTCTCAACAACCTCAACCGTTCGCAACCACTTTAACCACAGTACACATGGAGACAAACAATGAAATGCAAGCTCGTTAATCAATTCCACAGAGCTACTTTAGTTCACAAACTGTTCGTAATGGTGTTCGTCGTGGGATGTGCATCCCTCACCATTACGCGGGCTACAGCACAGACAGGAACCTTCCCGTCTACGCCTCCCGCCATCACGCCACTTGCGGGAAACACGCCATTCCTAGAGGGACACGCATTTGGAACTCAGGGGTATACATGCCTGCCTACCAGCACAGGCGGGACAGCCTGGAGCACCACCGCTCGTCCCGAAGCGACTCTTTTTGCGACATTCTTCGGACAGCCGGTGCAGATTATCACTCACTTCACCAGCATTGATGCAAAGCCTAATGACTTCTCCGTCAAGCCGCCGCCGCTTAGCGGCAATGCGACCTGGCAGAGTTCCCTGGACAGCAGCAAGGTTTGGGCTGTAGCGACAGGTCACATCAACGCTGGCACTGACAAGATCTGCCCCAACGCCGGAGCAATTCCTTGTCTTCTGTTGCAATCCGTCGGAAATCAGGAAGGACCAACGGGTGGGCAATTGCTCGCCAAGACTACTTTTGTCCAACGTTTGAACACGAGAGGCGGGGCAGCCCCAACCACGGCTTGCACTGTCGGTCAGACCCAACTTCAGCCCTACACGGCTGACTACGTTTTCTTTCACGCCAGCGAATAAGAGGTTCAGCGTTCCTGCAAGTATGTCGGGTGGACACGCGAGAGTCACAGTTGAAAGGTAAGGTTCGTGTGTCCCCTCAGAAATTACAGCCTGCGTTCAGCAAGATGCACCTAATGTTGCTTTGCAGAATCCAACCCCACATGACATTTCCAACCTTGAGAATTACGTATGTCGGCGGCCCTACTTGCCTTTTGGACTTTGGCGGCGTGAGGTTGTTGACTGATCCCACTTTTGATCCCGCTGGAGCCGAGTATAGTACAGGCCCGGTCACCCTTCATAAGCTTGCCGGCCCTGCTATCAATGCGGAGGATCTCGGTTCCTTCGATTACGTGCTCTTGAGCCATGACCATCATTCGGACAATCTTGACCACGCTGGCCGTCGAATACTTGCGAACGCAAAGGGCGTCCTGACGACCGTTGACGGCGCTCAAAGGCTCGCTGGCAACAGCATCGGATTGAAGGATTGGCAGAGTTTTGATTGTGTTGCCCCGGATAGACGGACTTTACGAGTAGTAGCGACACCTGCGCGGCATGGGCCTGAGGGCCTCAGTCGCGGGGCGGTGAACGGGTTTGCCCTGTTCTTCGCCGACCAACCTGACTACGTCATCTATATTTCTGGTGATACCGTCTGGTACCCAGGCGTCGAAGAGGTGGCGAAGAGTTTCAATGTTCGGGTGGCACTGTTGCACTTGGGTGCTGCCCGCGTCCCGGAAGTTGGCCCGTTTCATCTCACCATGACGGCCGAGGAAGCGGTGCAAGCTGCCTATGCCCTTGCGAATGCAGTTATCGTTCCTATCCATTTTGAGGATTGGGCTCATTTCTCGGAAGATCGAGCCGAGGTTGACCGGGCATTTACCAGCGCACAAATGAAGAATCGGATCCGATGGTTGAACCGCGGGCGCGGCATTGCGATCGACTGCTCGCCGCAAGCGCCAAACCAGAAAACCCGAGCATAATGTTCCCGGCCTCAGGTGGGCGCGGCGGAAACTTCGAGGCGAAATCTCACCAACAAGGACGCACCGTGCCGTCGTGTTTGTTTTGACAGTTTCTTAACAGTTCCTATGTCTCTGTTTCCTGCCTTCGAAGGTCTAACCGAGTAGAAAGTGGGAGGCGATTCTGGTGGTCAGACAAACTCTGGTACTTTGTGGTTCCTTGTGCATGTTTGCAACCTTTCTCGCCTGCAACGCCGCGCAGATGCAAGTGCCAGCCCCTACAGCAATAGGCCAAGGGTTCCAACAGATCAGCTTGGTCGCTGATATAGGTGGAACCGCACAGCACACTGATCTAGGACTCCAGAATCCCTGGGGCATCGCCTTCGAACCGGCCGGGCCATTCTTCATTGCCAATAACGGCCACGGAAACGCCAAAGTGGTCGATCCATCGGGCACTTCAGCGCTTCCAGCGGTCGTCGGTGTTCCAATTCCCTCGGGGAGCGCTCCGCCATCCAAACCAACGGGCATCGTGTTTAATTCCATTTCCCAAGACTTTATGGTTCGGGGCACTCCTGCTCAGTTTCTGTTCGCCACAGAAGACGGAACGATCTCGACATGGGCCTCCATCAATGGCAGCAATCCGAGTTTCGCGCTCCTCGCGCGTGATGACTCGGCCAGCGGAGCTATATATAAGGGTATCTCTATCCTGACTCCTCAATGCTGCCGTGAGTATCTTGCTCTGGCTGAGTTCCATGCTGGGTTTGTGGCGACTTACGACATCAGCTTCAGTCCGCTCGCCACGCTGGGCTCCTTCAAAGATTCGAATCTTCCGGCCGGCTATGCTCCCTTCAACATCCAGCAGATCGGCACGCAGGTATTCGTGACCTACGCATTGCAGGATGCATCCGCGACCAATCCGATCATCGGACCGGGAAATGGGATTGTGAACGTTTTCGATACGGAAGGGAATTTCGTCCAGCGGTTTGCTTCGAACGGGCCGCTGAATGCGCCCTGGGGAGTTGCGCAGGCAAGTGCTAATTTCGGGCCCTTCAGCAACGATATCCTAATTGGCAACTTTGGCGACGGAATCATTAATGTTTTCGATCCGCTAACTGGAGCGTTTCTCGGCCAGATCAAAGACCGCAAAGGCAACGTCATCGTCAATCCAGGGCTCTGGGCTCTGGTGTTTCGTGCTGATGGATTGGGCAATGCAAACACCCTCTATTTCACCGCTGGCGCAAGTGGCGAGAATCATGGGCTTTTCGGCGCCAGCAACAACCCACAACTTTGCGCATTAGCAATCCGATACCGAATCGCGTCTCGATCGTTCCAGTCTGCTCGAAGCCGCATGCCAGGTAAAAGTCCCTGGCATGAGGATTCCCAATCACATGCAACGCTTTTGATCCTTGTTTGCGTGCCACCGCGGCGCAGTGCTCGACCATCAACCAGCCTACCCCATGTCGGCGAATTGTTGGGTCGACGAAAAGAGCATCCAGTTCGATTCCGCCATCCGAGCGAGATTCAATTGCCGAAAAGCCTACTGTTGCCCCGCTCAACTCCGCGACAAATACCCGCCCGGCTGCGATCTGCTCCGATGGAATTGCAATCGCGTCTGGATTCGCCAGCAGGGCCTCACGATCACCTTCATTCGTAAGCGACGCACGGAGTTGAAGGGCTTCAAGAACTTCCCGTTCGGCCGCGACCGCGGTCCGAACGATCACGTTGCTTCTCACGGCAGATCCGGGTTGTCGCACGTAGCACTCGCCGGATCATTACACCCAGCTAGACGTTTGGCAAGCGAACGTACATAACGGCATGAGGGTTGAAAAATTCGGGCCTACGTGCGTGCTATTTCCTAGCCTTAAGGCGCCAATTTCCGCGAGGCTGCGATCCTACTTCGGGCTGCCAGATGCTATTTTATTTGCGGAAGTGTAAGGCTTATCGAGACGCTGGATTCTTACCGTGGACAAGATTTGCTATGAGACTCAGCAATTCCTCCGGGTCAGGTTCGGCATGGATGTCTGCACCGTCAATTGGTTTCCCATCCTTCGAAGGAACTGAGATGATTGGCGCAGACGAGCACTGACGGAAGGCTTCAACAAGGTTCCTTTTCTCGTCGTCCTCAACTGACTGCCCAAGAATAATGACATCGAACGGAGTCTGCTTGAATAGGTCGCCAGACCCCGTTTTCGGGATACACGAGATTGCCACGTAGCCGTGAGCTTCGAGCAACATGTGCCAAGTTTTCAGAGTGGGGGCCTAAGAACCCACGCTAAGAATACGGGCCTTGGCATTACGAAGTTTCTGAAACGGTGACGAAGTGGAAATCACATTCTATCGACTCGCTCCCACCAAGGGGACGGCATGGGCCTTGAGGTTGGACTTTAGCGCTTTGGACTGCTGGAGAAGCTTTTTAGAACGCTGAAGGACTTGAGTAGACCGCTTTTGCAATTCAGCAGATTGAATACGGAGTATTCGAGCACGTTTGATAGGCACTACTTACCCCCCATCTCTCGGAGTGAGCTTTAAACCCGCAACTAACCAGAGTGAAGGAAACCTGTACGCGAACCAAAGCGTCAAGAAATGCCACGCGCAATCGAGCCGCTTGGGGAATCGGAATTGAGGCAAGCCCCGGGGTCCGCTAAGTTCTTTGGAACAGAAACAGGGTTGAGGGCAGCGGCAAGCATGCAGCTTCTATAAAATTTCGGGGGACTCGACTGGTCCAGCCTTGTTCCCTAGGCGTTTTCCCCTCGCCACTTGCTTCTCTGGTCTTGGATTATTTGGTAGCAGTCGCAAGCGGCTTCCGCCAGTCTAGGTCTGTCCTCGATTGTGACGTTTCCTCGTGTGTAGGTAATCATACCTGCCTTCTGCAAAATGCTCGCCGCCATGCTGACGCTCGACCTGCGGGTTCCGAGCATCTGCCCTAAGAATTCCTGAGTCAACGGCATCGTCCCGTTACCAATCCGGTCATGGCTCATTAGCAGCCATCTCGCCAATCTCTCTTCGACATCATGCAGGCGGTTAGCATCCTGAGGCTGAATGGGACATGCTGCTTCTCGGATACCAAGCGTTTGAGAAGTCGTCGTCCAATCAAGTTGCAGAGCTGGGTTTGTTTCACTTCTTCATGATCTGCACACTAAAGTGGGGCCGCAGGATTTCTATTCAGAGGCACGTGACTTGATCTTCACAACGCCGTCGGGACTGCCAATCAGTGCCGACTATCTCGCCAAGCACTTCAGATCAATAATCGACCTTGCGGGTGTGCCGCGATTGAGGCTCTATGATTTGCGCCATTCGGCGGCCACTATCGCGTTGGCAGCCGGAGTGTCTCCCAAGTTGTTTCTGAGCAGCTTGGACACGCGAGCATGGCCTTCACGTTGAATACGTATGCTCATGTGCTTCCGCACATGCAGGACGAGGCTGCAGCTAGAGTAGAGGCTATGCTCTTTCCGCACACAGGTGACGAATCGTAAGGAGTAGGAGTTCGGCACCCGATACGAAACAATGATGTACTCGGGTGCCGACTACCAAACCGGCTGTGCCAAGGATCGTGGGTCCGGTCGCTCTTACTTTTCCAATTTCCGGATAGCCGACCAACCGGGAGTTGGCAGGCAGTCGCGCTGGCCGCCTGATTTCGTCGGGGACATATGTTTCTGCAGAGAGGGGTGCCCTGAAGATCCCTCTCTACTCGCGATTCGCGGATTTAAGTTGGATGAATCGTAGAGACTGCTACTGACAAATCGAGGCGCTCTGGATGTAGACATGGTTCTCTTACACCGCGATCTACGAACGTTGCCTGTTCGATTCCGGACAATTAAATTGCGGAGACGAACACATTTTAAGCACCTGGTTCGACTTCTATATTCATTTGTGCTTTGCAACCAAGCGGTTACGTTTGGCGCAAGATTGGAAAAGATTTTGCTGGAGGGGATCAATTCGGAATGTTCGCCTTGGGATTGGCAAAAATCCTGTGGCACTTGCTCCGGGAACTGGAGGACCAATCGAGATGGGAGCACTAGGTCAAGATCTTCGCTACGCATTCCGGCAGTTGCGCAAGAACCCGGGGTTTACCGCAGTAGCCGTCGTGACGCTTGCCCTCGGCATCGGCGCGAACACGGCGATTTTTAGCCTATTGAACGCGGTCATGTTGCGGCGGTTGCCCGTGCGCGAGCCGCAACAGCTCATTTTGTTTGGCAAGGGAGAGTGGATAGGCAGCGTAAATGGATTGCCGAACCGAAGCTGGCAACTCTTTTCCTATCCGTTTTTCCGGCAGTTCCGGCAGGAAAATCAATCGTTCTCTGATGTGGCTGCGGTCAGCAGCATTTTGTTCAGCACGCATGGCCGGGTCAGTGGCGGAGCCAACTTGGAGAGGATTGACGTGGAACTTGTCTCGGGCAGCTACTTCAATACACTCGGTGCCGGTCCGTCGCTTGGCCGCGTGTTGAGCGAGTCCGACGATCAAACGCCGGGCGCGCATCCGGTTGCGGTTGCCAGTTACGAATGGTGGCGGAAGCGCTTCGGACGCAGCCCCTCCGTCCTCGGCCAGACGATCAAAATCGGATCCACCCTTTACACCGTCATCGGCGTAGCGCCGTCCGAGTTCTTCGGTGTAACCGTCGGCCAGTCACCGGATGTGTGGATTCCGCTCGCAATGGAGAAGCAGATTTCTCCCGGATGGAATGGCCTGGAAGACAAGCTGTTCCAGTCGCTTTACATCATTGGCCGGCGAAAGCCGGAGATCAGCATCAGCCAGGCAAGTGCAAATACAAATGCATTGTTCAAGCAGATTCTGCAGGTTTACGCAGGGCAGCAGCCTGACTCAAAGACCCTCGAAGATATTCGCCATGCGCAAATCGAATTGACGCCCGTAGCGACTGGTTTATCCCAGCTGCGACACGAGTTCTCCTTGCCGCTGAAGATCCTTATGGCGGTGGTTGCGCTGGTGCTTCTGGTAGCGTGCGCAAATATCGCCAACCTGCTGCTGGCGCGAGCCACTGCGCGCCAGCGCGAAATTGCGGTGCGAATGTCGATGGGGGCGGGACGCGTACGCCTCATGAAACAATTGCTACTCGAAAGTTTCATTCTCGCACTCGCAGGCGCGCTTGCCGGTATTTGGCTCGCGTGGTGGGGAACACAAGCTCTGTTACGGATGGCTTCTACTGGAACGACAACAATTCCGCTGCAGGTGACTCCGGATATCCAGGCGTTGCTTTTCACATTTACGATCGCAACTGTTACGACATTGATTTTTGGCGTTGCACCCGCCTGGCACGCAACGCGCGTCGAGCTGGCGCCTTCGCTGAAGGAAGGTCGTGGCTCCATCTCTTCCCACTCGCATAGGCGGCTGGCACGCGCCCTGATCGTGTGCCAAATCGCGTTGTCTCTTCTCCTGCTTGTCGGTACAGGCCTTTTTCTCCGCAGCCTCAAGAACCTCACGAACGTAGACACCGGGTTTAACAAGAAGAACGTGCTGATGACCAGTCTCGACTTTGTCGCGGCTGGCTACCGAGCTAACGCGCACCTTGAGAGCGTAATGCAGAACATCGAGGAACGCGTGAATGCGGTTCCCGGCGTCAAGGGTTCGAGCTTCGCGTTCTTTGTATTCAACTCCGGGGCATGGACGACCAACGTCGCTGTCCCAGGACACGAGAAATCGGACAAAGATGGCATCGTCAATCACAACATCGTGGGGCAGGACTATTTCGAAGCCATGGGAATGCCTATTGTCCTTGGGCGCTCCCTCACGCCGCAGGACACAGCCACGTCCGCCAAGGTCGCAGTCATCAACGAAACGATGGCGCGCACATACTTTGGCGGCCAAAATCCTATTGGCCGGACCTTCAGCGTGGGTGACAAGAACAAGCTCGAAAAACAAACGCCCGAGTGGTTGAATCTCGAAGTTGTAGGCGTAGTGAAAGATGCCAAATATCAAGGGCTCGATGAAGACCAGATTGCGGCCGCATTCTATCCCCATTCACAGCACCCCGGCTTCCTCTACACCTTTGTTGCGCGCTACGATGGGGACTCCAAGTGGGTTGCGCCGGCAATAACCAAGGCCATCGCCGAAATTGATCCGAATTTGCCAGTCGGCGAGTTCAGTACGCTGTCCCAGCTTGTGGACGACTCCGTCGTGGACCGCCGTCTTGTGGCAGATCTCTGTGCCTTTTTCGGAGTGCTCGCTGCATCGCTTGCATGCATCGGAATTTACGGGCTGATGTCCTATGGCGTGACGCGACGCACGAGTGAATTCGGCATCCGTATAGCGCTCGGTGCGGAGGGCGTCCACGTGCTTTGGCTAGTACTGGGAGAGACGCTAAAGCTCGCCGTGTTAGGTATGGCCGTCGGTCTAGGTCTTTCCGTCGTGTGCGGCCGCCTGATTGCCAGCTTTCTGTATGGTCTGAAGTCATACGATCCGACTTCGATTTCGCTGGCCATATTTGCCATGGGATGCGTCGCTCTGTTTGCGGGGTACTTGCCAGCGCGCCGGGCGACAAAAATCGATCCCACGGTGGCGCTGAGGTATGAGTAAGAAGATTGTGAGCGGCTATGATTTCACGATGGTTTGGCCGCGTAACGACAGCAATGACTACTCGCACGTGTCGGGTGATCACCTGTAGTTGTGACGTACAGGAAAAAAGGCATCCTTGCTATCTAGCATCTTCGCTCATTAACGGCTGCTTCTGGAACGGTCGTGAATTGTCTTAGCGAACCAGAGTACAGGATTTTCTGTATTGCCCTCACCAAAATGTTTGTTCTCTGACACTTGTACCGCGTCGTTCTGGGAAAAGGGCTGCAACGATCGGCCAGATCAACCGTCAGCCGGTGACGAGCGGCCACGGCTTCCTCCTCGTGAAGACGAAGACCCAAACCAGCAACATTCAGAAAAGGTACAGCACTACATTCGCCTAGCCGAGATTGCACTGAAATCCCCACGCAGGGACGGAGATCGTTGACTGGGAGCGACGGGCTTTTCTCATTTTTGAACTGATCCCAAGAAGCGTGGCCTCTACTTGGAACAATCGGAGTTCTGGCTCGTAATTTGTTGTTAGCCGACAAACAAAACGAATTCAAATGGCGGTGGCTCAGCTCGCCTTCGGCTTCTCTGCAGCCTGGTTCCGCAGCGAGCGCGTCCACACCTTGGGAGTCGTTCCAAAAACATTCCGGAACATCTCCACAAATGCACTAGGTTGCTGGTAACCGACTTCGAAAGCCGTCTGTTTGACCGAGCTTCCCGCTATCAGCAGTTCAATGGCTTTCATGAGACGAACCTGTCGGCGCCAAGACTCGAAATCTATTCCCACTTCCTTACGGAAGAACCGCTGAATCGTTCTGACGCTTACTCCGGCCTGGGCACACAGCGCAGCCAGCGGTCGCGGTGCACCCGGTTGTGCAAGCACCGCGCGAGCCACCTTCATAGTGCGTTCATCAGTTGGCATAGTGACCATGGTCGGCAGCGGCGACGCCTTCTCCAGGCAACGAATCAGGACTCGACATAGGGCAGGCTCATAATCATTTCTATTTCTCAGCTGCCCGGACGCCACGGCTTCGAGGATGGCTTCGCGCAAGAGGCCCTTCACGTGGAGAACGCAGCAGCCTTTGCCGAAACGATGGACCAGTCCCGGTTTCAGGTACAGCGTGCGCATGGAAACATCGGAACTCATCGACAACCGATGAGACTTCCGGGCCGGTATCCACAGGGCAAAATGAGGCGGAATAAGCCAGGTGCAATTGTCCGAAGACACTTGCATCAGCCCGCGAATGGCATAGATCAATTGGTCGGATCCGTGAGCGTGTTCCGGAACTTCGTGGCCTTTCGGGTACTCGTAGGCGAGAGTAGCCACCGAGACGCCGCGTTTAGGGTCGTATTCAGTGAGAATTCTTGCCTGTCGCATGGGCGATATTTTATGACGTACCAGCATGCTTGCGCCACTCCGGAACCTGACCGATCATGGCGGCATGACACAGCAAACGAAACTCACGAAGTTCGACATCGTTGGATTTCTTCCAATTGTGGACGTGCCTCGCGCTAGGCAGTTTTATGGCGAGACCTTAGGTTTGCAGCTCATAAGCGAAGAGCCTCCATTCGCCCTCGTGTTCAACGCAAATGGAATCATGCTGCGCCTGGTGATGGCGAAGGAGCTTCCTCCCAGGTTCGGCACGGCCCTGGGTTGGCGCGTGCAAGATATCGCGCCGACGGTTGCCGAGCTATCAGCAGCGGGCGTCACGTTCGAACGATATCCAGGTATGGCACAAGATCACCTCGGCGTCTGGACGACGCCCACGGGATCGAAAGTTGCCTGGTTCAAAGACCCGGACGGCAATCTTCTCAGCGTCTCGGAACATCCGGAGGTGGAGCTATGAATCTTCTGCATCGTTGGTTTTGTGCATCCTCGACGTGGAAAGGAACGGTTGAGAAATTTATCGTTCCGTGGGTATTGGATGGAATTGAGCTTGGCTCTAACGTTTTGGAGGTAGGGCCGGGATACGGCGCCACTACGGACATACTCTACACTCGGGCAAAAGAACTCACATGTGTTGAAATCGATCCGAAGCTCGCCGAGACGCTGCGCCACAAAATGCAACGGCGGAATGTGAAAGTGATCTGTCAGGATGCGACCCAGATGACACTCCCAGATGAGAGCTTCGATAGCGCGGTATGTTTCACCATGCTTCATCATGTTCCGTCGCAGTCGCTGCAAGATGCTCTGCTGCGACAGGTTGCCCGCGTGTTGCGCCCCGGCGGCTCTTTCGCTGGTACCGACAGCCTCGACCGCAAATCATTCCGTTGGCTGCACTGGTGGGACACCTGTGTCCCAGTTTCGCCGGATACCTTTGCCTCTCGATTGGAGGCGGCTGGTTTCGATGCTGTGAGCGTGGACCTGAATCCCTATGCTTTTCGCTTTCAGGCTCGCAAAAAGGATGGACCGGTGGTATCTGAAACAGGACCGCGATAAGTGGCAACCATGGTAGGGATTAAGAATTAGCGTTTTTTTCGCTGACGAAGGAACGCGAGCCCACGTTTGAGTTCTTTGGAGGATCATCTGCGGTAGCAACTTGCACGGGCTCGCCGCCAACCTCCGTGCCTAACCACTTATTCAACTCCTCGGACTCGCAGTCACGAAGTGCCCTTGCCGTCGCAGGCATGCCGTCCTTTGCCCACCGTTGCGCGACCGAAACGGTTCTTCGATGGCAAGGATTCCCGGTGCTTTCGCTCAATCTCCACAACCTCCAGGATCTCGCGTACAAGCGCATGGAGTCGAAGAGCTGATGACGGCTCACACCAGTGACGGGTTCAACCACGCGGGACTCGTCTTTTCTCCACCGCTGGAGGGCGTAATAGTCTGTTTCGTGGCCGGAGCCCTTTGCGAACTGGCATCGATGACGGACATCGCTTAGCTGTGCTCACCCAAATCGTGTCCTCTTAATCTGTGTGGTGTCAATGGGTTGTGTGAACTTGGGACGTGCTGGTGACCATTCGTGGCTCGACGGGAAAAGTACATAATGTACCGGATCGTATACTCCCCTTGGTTCTACGTACGCTGGGCGCCATGAGAAACGATGCGCAATTCGAAAGGGATTTGGCTTTGCTCAATACATTTCGAGCAAATTTGCGGGCTATCGAGAATCTTCAACGGGTGCCGCATGATTATGCTCACGTTACGCGTATAGCGCTGCATCTGCAATTCAAGATTCGGGAGCTTGAACAAAAGCTGCGGCAGAGAGATTGAGACGGTAGCTTGCTTCTCAATAGGCGAGAGTTGGATTGAAGCAAGCCGGCACAGGAGCAAAAACTCAGTACCATCGGGTCTCGGAGTCTGCTCAGGCGGGTGCTTCTTCGGGCCTAAGATGGACTGCCGAACGCGATCAGCGACCACAACAAACAGTGGTACAAAGGGAGTTAGATTTTTGCAAGCAGGTGGCAGATCGCCGAGCTCAACGCCAAGACTTCAACGGTAAAAGTCACCGTGGCGTGATTCGTTGGGTGGGGAAGCGGGAGCCGCTCCTGCTCCTTTTGGGGAGCTTTCTTGTGGGCGGCTCCAACGCTTCAGTTTACGCCGCATCGTCAGGTTCCTCCAATCCAAATTAACGTTGAACGATGGTAAACACGCCTTGTTGCATTTCTTGCTCGAAATACGCGTCAGTTTGCTGTAGTTCTTTTCTTTGAAATCATTACGCCGAGTCGGCTCTAGTGGGCGACCTTAACCATCCTTTTTTGGACTTCAACCCTGAGCGCAGCTGTCTTCGCTGCCCTTCGGTTGTTTGGCACCGCTTTCAAACTGAGGTACTACCAGAGTTCCGGGGGATAGTTGTAAAAGCAAGTAGTTGCATGTCCGTGGGCACGGCATTGCAACCGCGGTGTTAGACGCGCAAGAGAAATATGCACGCCGTCAAGGACTGCAATGGATCTCGCGTACAAGCGCATGGTCCGGCTCGAAAAAGCGCGTCCGATCTGATACCTTCGGGGTTGGTTGCCGACGGTCTAATCGACCCCCTTTAAACCCCCAATAAGCGTTTCCAAGGATGCTTTTGCGTGTTTTACAGCGCCACTCGTGTCCGTAGTTTCAATTTCTTACAAGTTCCAGTCACACTCATAACCCAAAGGTCGGTGGTTCAAATCCACCCCCCGCAACCAAAGAACTCATAGGGTTACGGGCAACTCGGCATTTGTAGCGGCTGTCCAAAACTGTCCAATAAGGGGAACTAGCCACAGTTCCCCTTATTTATTGAATCGAGACCTGTTGATTCATTTCTCTTCTGAGGTCTCGTTGCACAATCGGCCAATCGGCTTTCCGCTTCGCACGTCGGCTTGCACCGTGCAGGCGGAGATGCCGGCTGTAAAAACTATGCTTAGGCGCTCATCTCGATTTGCTAAGATTTGCAGCCCCCATGGCGGCGGCCGCGATCAGTCGCAGCGGTAATATCTCTTTTGCGGCCCCGCGGGAGATTGCTTCCTTAGGCATCCCAAATACGACGCAGGTGGCTTCGTCTTGCGCGATCGTGTGGGCGCCGGCGTTGCGCATCTCCAACAGGCCTTGGGCGCCGTCATCTCCCATGCCGGTCATCAGCACTCCGACAGAATTGTTTCCAGCGGACTTTGCGACAGAACGAAATAATACGTCGACGCTCGGGCGATGGCGAGAGACGAGAGGTCCGTCCGTAACATGCGCCATGTAGGATACCCCGCTCCGCTGAACTAAAAGGTGGTAATTTCCGGGAGCAATAAGAACGCGCCCGCATTCGATCCGATCTCCATCTGCAGCTTCCTTTACCTCGACCGCGCAATCCTTGTTAAGACGCTCGGCAAAAGCTCGGGTAAACATCTCAGGCATATGTTGCACGATCACGATGCCGGGGCAATTGCGAGGCATCGCTTGCAGGAACTCGCGGATGGCTTCTGTTCCTCCGGTGGAAGCACCAACGGCGATGAACTTCTCGCCTCCGTTCGCGGAACGCGGAGGAGGTCCCAGAGGCAGAACTACATCGGCAGTGTTCCTTGGCGCAACCGATAAATCACCGCGAGGAATGACGCGTGCGCTGGCGGCACTCCAAACGGCGTCGAGAAGCATGACCGCGGATTCGTGCAGAAAGTCGCGAACGCCTAACTTGGGCTTGGTGATTACTTCGACAGCGCCGAGGCGCAGAGCTGAAATGGCCAGGTCCATTCGCTTCTCCGCGAAGCCCGAGCATACGACGATGGGCAACGGTTGGTGCGCCATGATCGTGCGAATGAATGTGAGGCCGTCCATGCGCGGCATCTCGAGGTCGGTGACCACGACGTGAGGCTGCTCGCGCTCAATTTTGGCGAAGGCAATCAGCGGATCGGCGGCGACGATCACTTTAATATTGCGATCGGCGCCCAGCACGGCTTGCATCACTTCGCGGACGACCGCGGAATCGTCCACTACAAGGACTCTGAGTTTTTCTCCAGGTTCAAGTGGTTTACGCGACAGATTGTTCAAGATATCCCCAGGTTCGTTAAATTGGCTTTCTAGCTTGCTGACGGTGCGTTTTTCTCCAGTTCAAGCAGCGGCGCTTTTCAATGCGTACACAGTGGGCGCCACTAATCTCAGTTCACGCGCCCCGTTCAAATGCTCGGAATGTCCGACGAAAAGCAGGCCAGTAGGCGAGAGGTGGCGCACCAGCCCCGCGAGGACTTTCTCCTTCGAACGATCGTCGAAGTAGATAAGAACGTTGCGGCAGAAGATGAGATCGAAGGTGCCCTGCACTGGGTAAGAATCGGCAAAAAGATTGATGCGCGCGAAGCGCACAATTTTCTGCAGCTCAGGAACCACCCTCATGGTTCCGGTCGATTCTTTTGTGCCCTTCAACATGTAGCTGCGCAGGTACTCTTTGGGAATTTCTTGTGCTTTTTCGATGGGAAACGTCGCCTCGCGAGCCTTCTCAAGCACGCGGGTTGAGATATCGGACGCCAGGATTTGCGGGAACCAACCTTCACCTGCCGGAAGATGTTTGAGAAAGAGCATCGCCAATGAATACGGTTCCTCGCCGGACGAACAGCCGGCGCACCAGACATTGAGATGGCGAAGTCGTTTGCCTGCTTCGGCTTCTCGCTTCCACTTGGGAATGACTTCTTGTGCGAGGTAATCAAAATGACGTGGCTCACGAAAGAAATGGGTCTCGTTGGTGGTGATGCAGTCGAGCATCACGGACCTTTCATGCTGCTGATCGGGTTGAGTAACGAGGCGGAAGTACTCGCTCATCGTGCTCAATCCCAGGGTGCGCAATCGCCGCGCCAGGCGACTGGTCAGGAGGGCTTGCTTTTGCGGACCCAGCCAGATGCCGCACTCGTTGTAGATGAGCTTCTGAAACCGGGAAAAGAGCACCGGAGCGAGCGACAACTCCTCGATTGCCTCGGAAATGCCACAATTTCCGGGCATGCGGGGACGGCTGTCGCTCCTTGACATTGCTCGACTACTCCGGGTTCGCCTCGGTGGCAGCCTCTTGCGAGGCAGCCACCAGGGGTTCAGGCGAGAGTTGAGGATCCGCTGGCTGGTCGACGGCTTCCGACAATTCCAGCAATTCGTCGGTGGACAGAACTTTTTCCGTGTTCAGGATCAGGCAAAATTTCTTGCCCGAGCGCGCCATCCCGTTTAAGTAGTCCACCTTGACGCGCGTGCCAAAAGTTGGCGGGTGTTCGACATTCTCGGGCTTGAGATCGATGACCTGACGTACCGAGTCCGCCATAACACCCATAATGGTCGCTTCTCCGCCGCATTCCACTTCGGTGATGACAATGCATGTAAGGCGGCCGGCGACGCTGGCGGGAAGGCGAAACTTCACCGCCAGGTCAATCACGGGCACGACACTTCCACGGAGGTTGATAACACCGCGCACCCACTCCGGAGTTTTGGGCACCGGAGTGACGGTGTCGTACTCGATGATTTCTTTCACCTTGAGCAGGCTGATTGCGTACTCTTCGCCGGCAATCATGAACGTGAGGTATTGCTGCACGTCCTGCTCTTTCACGCGGTTCTCTTCATCTCTTGTGATTTGCATTGAAGTTTGCCTTTCAGAATCGCGTGAAGTTGTGTTCGACTGCGGAGCCGTTCGGCTTGACGTGCGGCAACACAGCCGGAGTCAAGTGCTGTGGCTGATGATGACTTGGCTTGTGCTCTGCGGTTTTGCGAGATGCTGCCGTCCTCTCATTCGCAACGCGGAAGAAACCCATCAGTTGCTGCAAGGCTTCCGATTGTGCGGCCAGTTCTTCGGCAGTGCTGGAGAGCTCCTCGGCGGATGACGCGTTCCGCTGAGTGACGGTGTCAACCGAAGTCATGGCCTTATTGATCTGGGCCACACCGCTGGACTGTTCGCGCGAGGAGGAAGTAACCTCCTGCACCAATTCGGCGGTCTTCTTGATGGCCGGAACCAATTCCTGCAGCAGCGCGCCGCTGCGTTCCGCCACTCCCACACTGTTGGTCGCCAGTCCGCCAATTTCCTGTGCTGCGGTCTGGCTGCGCTCAGCGAGCTTGCGGACTTCAGTTGCAACCACCGCGAAACCGCGGCCGTGCTCTCCGGCTCGGGCGGCTTCGATAGCAGCGTTCAAGGCGAGGAGGTTCGTCTGATAAGCGATCTCTTCGATGATCGAGATCTTTTCGGCAATCTGCTTCATTGCCGCGACGCTCTCGCGGACCGCATTGCCCGAATCTTCGCTGTCCTTCGCACCCTTCACGGCCATCTGTTCCATCTGACGACTGTTCTCGGCGTTTTGGGCGATGGAAGCGCTCATCTGCTCCAGGCTGGAAGTGGTCTCCTCGATGGAGGCAGCTTGTTCACTGGTGCCTTGGGAAAGTGACGAAGCTGAAGATGCGACCTGCGATGCTGCGCTGGCAATTCCATCGCTGCTGGTCCGCACTTCGGTGATGATTTCTTCCAACTTCTTGATGAACTGGTTGAACGAGTTCGCCATGTCGCCGATTTCATCTTGCGACAGGACCTCGATTCGCTTGGTCAGATCCCCGCTGCCCTGCGCCATCTCTGCCAGGTGACCGGCCATGTACGTCACGGGCCGGGTGATGCCCCGCGAGACATAGAACGTGACCAGGCTGGCGACGATGAAGGTGACTAGAACCACCGCAAGCATTACGAACGCCGTCTGCCGCGAAAAGCCGTTGATGACCTGTTCCTTTTCCGTCATCACCTTTTCGTGCTTGTCTGAAAGTTCGGTAGCTGCCGCTTCCATGCGGTGAATTTCATCTTTATAGGTTGTAATAGTGGCATTGCCTTGTTGCGGCGTCTTGATGCTGCCGTCATGGACGCCCGCGACAACCAACTCCATCCCACGGGCGTAGGTATCCACGTCCTGATCCATGGAAGCCACAAGTTCCTTGCTGTCTGACGACGCGACCAGCGGTTTAAGATCGCTGATCTTGGACCGCAGGATCGCCAACTGTTCCTTCCATTTCTCCTGGTAACTGTTCATCACGGACTTGTCATCCATGTTGAGTTCGCTGTCTTTCTCATAGCGGCGAAGTTCCAGAGTGGCGAACTTGGCTTCATCAGCAAGTTGAGAGATTGTGTAATCTCTATGAAGAATGGTTGTGGTTTCCTGAGTGACGGACTGCATCCCCCAATATCCCGCAGCTGCTACGACAAGCAGCAAGAACAGCACGACGCCGAATCCGATGGCGAGCCGTTTTGCAATCGATGATTTGTTGAACATGGTTCCTTTTCCTTTCTCAATGCTTAGGCGATTGCTCACCCTTAAATCCTCGTGGTGCCTGCAGCCCGAAGGTCAGAATTGCGTGACTGTGACCACCTTCACGCCGGTTGTGTCGGTGCTGGCCGACACATAACCAATGCCGTTATCGTTGGAGCGAACAAAGTCGAGCACGCCACCTTCTTTCTTTTGGGGAGGGGGAACATCGCGGCCCGAGAAGATCAGCTGCTGCCAATAACCCTCGACGGATGCAGCCGTCTTCCCGAGAACATCTTTTGAGAAGCTCTCGCGCGTCCCGGAATTCGCAGGCAGGTCGACGGGTGAGGCATTCAGCCCATTCGGGAACTTGGTCGTCTTCTTCAGAAAAATGCGCGAGACATTTTCCCGCGTAATCGACACCATCGGGTTCGATGGGTTCACGATGATCTTGTAGGTCTTGTCTTGTCCCCCAACGGTGGCTGATGCAAGGCTCAGGAATATGACGGCGGCGCAAACGTGTAATGGCTTCATGATGATTTCCTCTTGTCTTATGAGGCTCGCTTAGAAAGCGACTCCAATCCTGGCTGCCAGAATGTTGGTGCGCGGCTTTTTTCCATTCGGGTTTGAATCGGAGTAAAACCCGGTGTCGGTGCCATGAACAAAGTGTTCTTCCAGCTTGGCGTAGAAATGAGGATTAAAGTTGTAGCGGCCGGAGATGGTCCAGTCCTTGGAGTGATTCCCGCTCAGCGAAGTATTTTGTCCGCCGCCGGCGTCGACCAGGTGGCTGTAATAAGTTCCAAACTGAAACTTCTCCGTCGCGCGATAGCTTGTCATGACATACCAACTGCGCCAGTCCACAGGATTCGGAACCGTGAATAGGCCTCCCGCGGTATTCGCAGTCAGAGAAAAGCCGACTGGCATTCTCTTGATCTCGAAAGCGGTAAAGAATTTCCCCTTCTCAAACTTTGCATATTCCTGGGTGACAACGTTGCGAGCGGCACGAAAAGAGATGGCTCCGGCGCTCCCTTGCATATCTTCAGCAGAAGCGCTGGCGCCGATCAGGAGTCCCTTCAACGGACTCTGCCAGCGCAGGTCGCCTCCGAAGACTTTGCCGCTT
>Ga0207695_10004743_pt1 | contig 18400 bp, 18 predicted proteins | sample KBSC54metaG_FD_184354 | JGI IMG/M metagenome (GOLD analysis project Ga0207695, IMG submission 184354) | Corn rhizosphere microbial communities from Kellogg Biological Station, Michigan, USA - KBS C5-4 metaG (SPAdes) (version 2) | ecosystem: Host-associated > Plants > Roots > Rhizosphere > Soil... | reverse complement strand
CTGCGGCACAACCTTTCCTTGCCTCACCGGCGTCTTGTCCCCATTGTTGCCACCGTGTCTTGACGCGGGCGTACGGCTGGGCTCGCCGGACGCTTCGAGACCTCCAGAAGGAGGGTTGGAGCGAATCATCTCCGTGAACTGATCGTCTTTCCGTTGCCGCGCGCCCCTCAGCGCCCGATGCGGAATCCTCCCTCTCTCGCCCGATCCCCGATCATGCGAACGCCCCACGCTGCCTCGTCCCTGCTTCCTCTGATCGCGGTCCTCGCGTGCCAGCGTGGCGATCGGGCGCGGACCGGGAACAGCGAATACGGCGGCACCATGGTGATCGCGGTGGGCATCGATGCCGACGCGCTCATGCCGCCGATCACGGTCAACGCGACGAGCTACGAGGTGGACGGTCTGGTCTTCGAGAACCTCGCGAAGCCAGGACCAACGTTAGACCCGATCGGCGACAAAGGCTGGACGGGCGAGCTCGCCGACTCGTGGCAATGGGGCCGCGATTCGACCACGCTCGGATTCCACATCGACTCCGCCGCTCGTTGGCACGACGGCGTACCCGTTCGGTCGAGCGACGTGAAGTTCACGTTCCAACTCTATACGAATCCGAAGACCGGCTCGTTCGTCGCGCCGCTGCTCGCCAACATCGACTCCGTGAGCACACCGGATTCCTCGATCGCCGTGTTCTGGTTCAAGAAGCGCTATCCGGGACAGTTCTACGATGCCGCCTACCAGATGCGCATCCTGCCCAGGCACGCGCTGGCCGGAACGGATCCGTCGCAGCTCCAGTCCGCATCGTTTTCGCGCCATCCGATCGGCAGCGGTCCATACGAGTTCGTGAACTGGGTGCCGCGCCAGACGATCGAGCTGCGCGCCGACAGCTCGTACCACCGCGGTCGGCCGCGTCTCGAGCGGCTCATCTGGAGTGTCGCGCCCGAGTACAGCGCGACCGTCGTGCGCCTCATGTCGGGCGACGCGGACTTCCTGGAGTTCGTCCAACCGCCCGACATCCCGCGGGTCGGCCGAACGCCTAACGTCAAGCTGGTGCCGTACCCATCCATGGCGTACGGTTATCTGCTGTTCAACGAGCGCGACCCGGACGATCGATCGCGGCCCAACGCGCTCTTCTCGGATCGGTCGCTGCGGCGGGCGCTGACGATGGCGATCGATCGGCGCAGCGTCGCCAAGAGCGTCTTCGATTCGTTAGGCACGGTGGCGTACGGTCCCTACACGCGCGCGCTCCCCTACTTCGACAGCACCGTGGCCGAGCTGCCCTACAGCCCGGACAGCGCCCGCCGCATTCTCGACGCGCTCGGCTGGCGACCCGGGGCGAATGGCATTCGGACCAGGAACGGCGTGCCGCTCCGGTTCAGCATGCTCGTCCCGACGTCGAGCGCCGTGCGGATGCAGACGGCGGTGCTGCTCCAGGCGATGTTTCACGATGTGGGGGTGCGCGCCGACATCGAGACCGTGGACATCGGCACCTTCCGCCAGCGCAGCGAGTCGCGTCAATTCCAAACGTTGATCGAGGCCATGCAGTCAGACGGCAATCCGAGCTCGATCGTGCAGGGCTGGAGCGTCGCTGCCGCAAAGGCCAAGGATGGCGGCAACGCCGGATCGTACGAGAATCCGCAGTTCGACGCGCTGGTCGACACGGCGATTGCCCAATTCGATGAAACGCGCGCCAAGGCGTATTTTTTTCGCGCGTACAGCATGCTCAACGAGGACGCGCCGGCGATCTGGCTCTGGGAGCCGGCGACGGTGGCCGCGGTGCAGAAACGCATTCACCCGGTGGACATGCGCGCCGACGAGTGGTTTGCTAACATCTCGCAATGGTACATCCCATCCGACGAGCGAATCGCGCGCGACCAGGTCCGTCTCGCGGAAGCCCAACGCTAGCGCTGCGCAGGTCGCGGTGAGCCGCGTCCGGCGGCGCGCGCGCGCCGGACGCTGACGTGCTTCGGCTGCTGCTGCGACGCGCCGGCCACGGCGTCCTGATCGTCTGGCTCGTCGCGACCGCTACCTTCTTTCTGCTGCACCTGGCGCCGGGCGATCCGATCGCGGCATCGCTCGACAGCCCCCTCACACCGCCCGCCGTTCGCGCGCACTACCGGCATCTCTACGGCCTCGATCAGCCGTTGTCGGCGCAGTACGGACACTGGCTGGTGATGGTGGCGCACGGCGATTTCGGCTTCTCGTTCCCGCACCGGCGTCCGGTGAGCGCGGTGATCGGATCGGCCCTGCCCAACACGCTGCTGCTCATGGGCGTCGCACTCGTGCTCGCGTTCGCGGCCGGCATTGCGTTAGGCCTGATCCAGGCGCGCCACCGCGGGCGACCGCTGGATTGGGGGCTGGGCATCGGATCGCTCTTCTTCTATTCGATGCCGGATTTCTGGCTCGCCCTCATGCTGCTCTTCCTCTTCGCCTTCGTGTGGCGCGTGTTTCCCGTGACCGGCATGTTCGACCCGATCATGTATCCGTACTACGGATTCTGGCAGCGTATCGGGGACCGCCTCTGGCACCTCGTGCTGCCGGCGTCGACGCTCGCGCTCCTGAGCGCCGCCGCGATCGCCCGCTTTCAGCGCGCGGCGCTGCTCGACGTCGCCGGCGAAGACTTCGTCCTAACGGCGCGCGCCAAAGGTGTGAGCGAACGACGCGTGCTCCTGCACCACATCCTGCGCAATGCGCTCCTGCCCGTGATCACGCTGTTCGGCCTCGCGCTGCCCGTCCTGCTCGGCGGATCGGTGTTCGTCGAGAAAATTTTCTCGTGGCCCGGGATGGGCCTGCTTACGGTGGAGGCGATCGGGACGCGCGACTATCCGCTGCTCACGGCGGCCGTCGTCATCGCCAGCGTGCTCGTGATCGCCGGCAGTTTCATTGCCGACGCGCTGTACGCGATCGTGGACCCCCGAGTTCGTCTCGAGTAGCGTGCACACGCTCGTCTGGATCGCGGCCGCGGTGCTCACGACGCTCGTGTGCGGCGCCGTCGCACGCGCTGGAGACGGCGAGAGCGGCTCGCCCTGGCGCATCGCGGTCACACGGTTGTGCGACAACCGCGCCGCGTTCGCCGCGCTCTGCGTGATCGTCGCGCTGCTCGTGGTCGCCGTGCTGGCGCCGTGGCTCGCGCCGTATTCGCCGATCGCGCAGCCCGACATCGTGCGCCTCAAGGATCTGCCGCCCTCTCTCGCGCATCCTTTCGGCACCGACTTCGCGAGCCGCGATGTGTTCAGTCGGGCATTGTACGGAGCGCGCGTTTCGTTGAGCGTCGCGCTGCTCGCCATTGTCGTTTCGGCGTCGGTCGGCACCGCTTACGGCGCCATCGCCGGCTACCTTGGCGGCCGCGTCGACACCATCATGATGCGGCTCATCGACGCCGCGCTTTCCGTGCCGCGCATTCTGCTGCTCATCGCCGTGCTGGCGTTGTGGGCGCCGGTGCCGCTTCCCGTGCTCATCCTTCTGTTAGGCCTCACGGGCTGGTTCGGGGTCAGCCGCGTCGTGCGCGCGCAGGTGCTCTCTCTCCGCGAACGCGACATGGTCGTCGCCGCGCGCGCGTTGGGCGCGAGCGACCGCGAGATCCTCTGGCGCCACATTCTGCCCAACGTCATGTCGCCGGTCATCGTCTCGATCACGCTCGGCATCGCCAACGTGTTGATCGTCGAGGCGGGACTCTCGTACCTCGGTGTCGGCGTGCGCCCGCCATCGGCGAGCTGGGGCAACATGATTCTCGACGGCGCCGACGAAATCGCATCGTTGTGGTGGATCTCGACGTTTCCGGGATTGGCCATCGTGATTACCGTGATGGCATTCAATCTGCTCGGCGACGGCTTGCGCGACGCGCTGGACCCGCGTCAGGTTGACGGGTGATGACGAGCCCCGCCCCGGCGCCCCTGCTGTCCGTGCGCGATCTGTCCACCTGGTTTCACACCGGTGCGCACATCGTGGCCCGCGCCGTGGACGGTGTGTCGTTCGACGTGATGCCGCACGAGACCGTTGGCCTCGTCGGCGAATCAGGCTGCGGCAAGTCTGTGACGTCGCTCTCGATACTCCGGCTCATCGAGCGCCCCGGCCGCATCGAGCCCGGAAGCCGCATCGAGTTCGAGGGACGCGACCTGCTGTCCCTCGACGATCGCGCGATTCGCGCCATTCGCGGCAATCGCATTTCGATGATCTTCCAGGAGCCGATGACGTCGCTCAACCCGGTGTTCACGGTGGGCGATCAGATCGCCGAGGTCGCGCGCGTGCACGCCAAGGTATCGCGACGCGAGGCCTGGGACCGCGCCGTCGACATGCTGCAGCAAGTAGGAGTTCCCGCACCGGCCGAGCGCGCGCGCGAGTACCCGCACCAGTTGTCGGGCGGGTTGCGCCAGCGCGCGATGATCGCGATGGCGCTCATGATGCACCCAGCGCTGCTCATCGCCGATGAACCGACGACGGCGCTCGACGTGACGATCCAGGCGCAGATTCTCGAGCTGCTCGCCGAGTTACAGTCGCGGGTCGGCATGTCGATCCTGCTCATCACACACGACCTCGGCGTGATCGCGGAGTCCGCGTCGCGCGTCCTCGTGATGTATGCCGGTCAGATCGTGGAAGAGGCGCCGGTGCGAACCTTGTTTGCGGCAGCGCACCACCCATACACCGAGGGGTTGTTGAGCGCGATGCCGCGAATGGGCGAGCGCCGTGAACGCCTAACCGTGATTCCCGGCACCGTGCCGTCGCCGACCGACTGGCCGGCTGGATGCCGGTTTCACGATCGCTGCGCCTACGCGTGGGAGCGCTGCCGTGTCGAGCCGCCGCCGCTGTACCAGATCGGCGCGACCCACGTCTCGCGGTGCCACCTGGCCGACGAACCGAACCGCCGTCACGCAGCCGGCGCCCCAGCCGGCGGAGCGGCGTCGCAGCCGTGACGGCGCCTAACGCAGAAACGGTGCGACCCGATCAGGACGCGCGGTCGCCGGCGCCCTTGCTCACCGTACGCGATCTCGTCAAACACTTCCCCATCACCAGGGGCGTGTTCCGGCGGCACGTTGGCGCCGTACGGGCAGTGGACGGCATTTCACTCGACGTCTTTCCCGGTGAGACCCTCGCGCTGGTCGGCGAGTCGGGGTGCGGCAAGACCACCGCCGGCCGCTCGATCCTGCGCCTCATCGAACCCACCGCGGGCGACATTCGATTCGACGGCGTGGATGTGCGCGCGCTCGGCGGAGAAGCGCTGCGGCGGCTCCGCCGTCAGATGCAGATCATCTTCCAGGACCCGTTCTCGTCGCTCAACCCGCGCATGACCGTGGGGGCGATCGTCCGCGAAGGCCTGACGATTCACAAGCTGGCCGAAGGTCAGGCGGCCAACGCGCGCGTCCACGAATTGCTCGACGAAGTCGGCCTGCGCGCGGACGTCGCCTCGCGCTACCCGCACGAATTTTCAGGTGGTCAACGCCAGCGCATCGGCATCGCGCGCGCGCTCGCCGTCGAGCCGCGCTTCATCGTCTGCGATGAGCCCGTGAGCGCCCTCGATGTCTCGGTGCAGGCACAGGTGATCAACCTGCTCGAGGATCTGCAGCGCCAGCACCGCCTCGCCTACCTGTTCATCGCGCACGATCTCTCGGTGGTGGAGCACATTTCCGATCGCGTCGCGGTGATGTACTTGGGACACATCGTGGAGCTGGCGGACGCCGTCGCGCTCTATCGCGAGCCGATCATGCCGTACACGCAGGCGCTGCTCTCGGCTGTTCCAGTGCCGGACCCCACGCGCGAGCGCCAGCGGATCATTCTCAGCGGCGACGTACCATCGCCGGCCAATCCGCCCACCGGCTGTCCGTTTCATCCGCGCTGTCCGCATCCGCGCAAAGACGAGGCGTGCACCCGCCTCGTGCCGCCGCTGGAAGAAAAAGCGCCGGGCCACTTCGCCGCGTGCATCAAGCAGCCACCGACCGCCGTATCGTGGGCCGAGCAGCAGGCGGCCGGGGGCACCAGCCCGCCGGAGCGGGTGATGCTCGCGTCGCCGGCTGCCTAACGACGCCGCGCCGGCGTCACGGCCACGTGAATACGCTCGACGGCGCAACGAGCTCGCGGCTGAACCGGATGTCGCGCGGCTCGTGCGCGAACAGGTGGCTCGCGTTGAGCACGCTGAGCCGCACCTCCCACTTGGCGTGCGCGTCGTGGTTCACCGGCAGCGCCAGATCCAGCCGCCACGTCTGCTGCGATCCCGGCGGAAACGCGCCGAGAATGCCGACGCCGACGCCGGTTTTGAGCGGCGTCGTGACGCCGAACGGCGCGTCGCCGGCCCATACGCGCCCCGCGTCGGCGAAGAACGCGAGGCCGATGGCAGCCTGGTCGCGCACGCGGCCCATGAACCACCGGTCCTCGATCCGCGCCACGCCGCGCCGCGCCCCGGCGTCCTGAGAATTCAGGTACCCGCGCACGCCGCCGTCCACTTCGCCTAACGAAAGCTGGAACGGCACGCGCTGGTCCCACCCGCTGCCCCAGTCGATGGTGCCTACGAGCGTGTGGTTCGCCGTGATGCGGTGGTACGCCATGAGCCGCGCGCTGGCCAGAAGGCCATCCCACCCGTGGCTGCGATAATCTTGCCGGCCTTCCGCCGTCGCCGTCATATAGCCAAATGTCTTGGGCGTGCCCAAGCCGACGTACACTCCGCTCGCCAGGAACAAGTCGTCATCGTGGCCATCGAGAATCCGCACGCCGCGGCCGAGCAAATTGCCTAACTGAAAGCCGACGCGGACGTCCTGGGTGGCCTCGAGCGCGTCGAAATGCTGCACCGGCAGGAAGCTGAGACTCCGCAATCCCCAGAGCACGTTGATGCGCGTGTTGCGCCGCATCGGATACCGCGCGAGCAGGGTGTCGTAATTCACCGTCGACTCGGGCACCGGCGGCAACCCGATGTTGTCCACTTCGTGCGAAACCGAAAAGCCCAACAGACTCAATTTCCGGCCACCGCCGATGCGCACCACGCCGCCGACATCGCCGAATTTCCGATCGATCGCCACCGGCACGGGGTCGAGATCGCTGCGATCGAATCCGAACACGTCGCTCCGATCTTCGCCGATCACGCGCCACGCGATGCGCTGCAGGTCCGTGATGAACGGGTGGCTCAGGTCCATCAACAGGTTGCTCTGGCCGAGATCGAAGCGTTCGGCGGCGACGTTGAAGTGCCACGGATGTCCCCAGAACTGGTAATCCGTGTATCGGACGCCGTACGTGTCGCGGAACTGTCCCTCGGCCCACTCGACCTGGACGGATCGGCCGCCGCCCAAAAAATTGCCTTCGCCCACGCGGAGCGACGTGATCCAGGGGCTGTGGCTCGCGGTGCCTAACGCAAGGATCGGCGTGAATTCATCGGTGGTCTCGGCCAGCAGAATCACGCCGCCCGCGCCGTCGTCGTAGGTGCCGATGTGCGCCTGCGCGATGAAGGGCTGCGCGCGCAGAATGCGTTCGGACTCGGCGATTTCCGCGGCGTTGCACGACATGCCCGGCTGCAGCAAGATGAATCGCTGCACCACCTGCGGCTTCGTGTTGGCATGGATCGAGGAGAGGATGCCGAGCGGCGTCGTCCACCACTTGCCGTTGCGCGGATAGTACGGCGGCCGCGTCTGGACCTCGATTTCCGAGATGCGCTGGCCCGCACACGCCACTTCCTGTCCCGCGACCTGGGCCGCTGCCGGCTGGCCCCAAGCGCCCATGGCCGCCGCCACCGCGCCGACGCCTAACGCAACACGGCAGATCGGCATGCGGCGCCCGGCGCCCGGGCTCAGCGGCCCATGCGGCGCTTCAGCTCCTCGAGCCGCCGCTCCGCGTCCGCCTCGCGCGCCGACCGGTCGGCCGCCCGTCGCAGTCCGGCGAGGTCCGCGTCCAACGAAGCGTCCGCGGATTCCGAAGGAGAACTGCTCGCCGACGATGGCGACGGGCCGCCCACGCCAGGCAGCCCCGCACCCGACGCCATCGAGTGAAACTGCTCCGTCATCTCCGCCAACTCCTGCTCCGCCAACGCCAATTCGGATGTCTGCGCTTGGAGCTTTCGCTCCAGCATCGCGATCCGGTCCTGGTGCTTGGTCGCATAGCGCTCAGCGAGACGCACCGTCTCCGCATCGTGGATGTCCGCCGCCATCTTCCCTCGACGCCGCGCCGTCTCCAACTCGGTCTGCTCGTGCTCGAGCTGCGCACGCGTCATCCCGATCGCCGCGCGCACCTCCGAAACGCCGACCTTCGCTTCCACCAATGCTTCGCGCATCATCGCAAGAACCGCGCGCCCTTCCCCAGGAGAGGACGCGCGGCTCATCGCGTCGCGCCAGGCTTGTCTCATATTCTCGAACATGGCGTCCGTCCTCGACGCCCAACGGAAAAGTCCGCCATCACGATTTGCGTGGCGTCTTGGCGTAGAACTCGCTCATCCGCAGCTCCACGTCCTGCGATCGGCACTTGGGACACGTGACGTCGGCGTGGCCATGCTGCGAAATCGACTCGCGCACCGAGAACGTCGATCGGCACGCGCGGCATTGATATTCGTACGTTGGCATACGGCACCCTCGCGATGATGCTGGCTGTCCAGTTACGATACGAATCGCTTGGTCGCGCGCGCAACCCATATCGCATCTTCTATATCCTCACGCATGTCACGATCCGATCCGGCCGCCTCCATCATCGCCGCCACCGCCGCCCCCGCTGGAATGCCGCGCATCGCGATCTCGGCTACCGCGCGCACCGATGATCACCGACGACGCGTTCGGCTCAACGCGGCGTACGTCGACGCCATCGAGCGAGCAGGAGCGGTGCCGTTGGTCGTGCCGCCGCTCGCCAGCATCGCCCACGCCGCTGCAGTCATTGACGTCTGCGACGGACTCGTGCTCACGGGCGGCGAAGACATCGATCCGGATCGTTACGGCTCGGCGCGCGACGCCACCGTCGAAGACACGAATCCCGAGCGCGATGCCACCGAGATCGCCCTGGTCGAGGCCGCACGGCTTAACCTGTGCCCAACATTTGCAATTTGCCGTGGCCTGCAATTGCTCAATGTCGCGCTCGGCGGCTCGCTCGTGCAGGACATCCCGAGCCAACGCCCCGGCTCGCTGAATCACGACCCGTCCGGCCCACGAACAGCGCGCGTGCACGAAGTTGACATCGAAGCCGGATCAGCGCTTGCCTGTACGCTTGGCTCTACCCGGCTGCGCGTGAACTCGTTCCACCATCAGGCAGCGGACCGGGTCGCCGAGGGACTGCGCGCGACGGCCTGGGCGCCGGACGGGATCATCGAAGGCCTGGAGTGGCGCGGGTCTGACGGCTGGTGGGCGGTCGCCGTGCAGTGGCATCCGGAGGAATTGGTCATCGGTCCGGAGCCCGCACCGGATGCGAACCTGTTTACGGAGTTCGTGCGCCGAGCAGCCGCGTCCAGACCGGATTCCCGCCGCGCGAGTTTTCCGCCCGACGCCTAACTGTTCGGCGGGGTCCGGATCGCGTGCACGTCCTCAGCTCACATGCCGCCAGCGAAATTCATCCTTCACCTGGCGCATCAGCCGTTCGGGCGTGTGCAGCGTGGGGAAGAACACGCTGTCGCTCATCTCGTTGAGCGCCACGCGGATGACCGCAAATCGAGCCGCCGCTTCGCGGAACAACACGTCCAGCCCATGCTCGTGCGCCAGGCGATGGTCCGCGGCCAGCTGGAAGCCGCGCCGTCCCAGCTCCTCGTAGTACTCGAGGTCGGGGCCGCCCCGCCGCCAGCGGCGCTGCTCGATGCGGTCCGGAAAGAGTCCGCTCAGCCACAGCGCGTAGTTGCCGAGATGCTGCCTAACGAGAAAACTGCGGCGCACATCGCCGTCGTTCACATCATCGAGCAGCGCGGCGAGCGTGTCGTATTCCTGGTCGTCGTGTTCGTCGATGCGCGTCGCCCGGCTCCGGGCGCCGAAATGGAGCACGATGGCCGCCACGTAGTCGGCGAGCGCGCGGTCGCCTTCGCCGGCGCGCCGCAGCGCCTGCCGGACGATCACGTAACAGAAGAGCGGCCACGACGCGCGCATGCCTAACCGCGACGGACCCTCCAACAACGCCGCGAGCAGCCGCGGATCGTCCAGGAGCGCGTCGACACCGTGCTCCCGTAAGGCATCTTCCGCTTCCTCGAGCGCGGCGCGCGAAGATTGGCCAATCAGCCGGAGCGCCAGTTGCGCGTCATCGCGCGTGAGCGAAGCCCGAACGTTGCCGAGAATCATCTTCACCCTCCGATGGATCTCGTGTATGTCATACACCTGTTCGCACGGCGCGGGCCGCGGGGCCGTCCTTGTGTGACGACTTACTGGCACGCGGGCAATTCGGCCGGTCCACCTGCACGGCGGCACTCCGCGCCCGGGAGTGCCAGCGTGATGCGGAACACACTCGCCGTCCTTTGCATTTCCTAAGAAGCCGGGGCATCTTGCGCCGTCGCCCTCGTGCTCCGATGCCGAATGGCCGTGCGAATGGGAACCGCACGGGCTGCTTCGCGGTATGATTCATACAGACCATGCTCTACATCTGCATCCCGGCGTTCGACGAAGCGCCCACCATTGGCTTGCTGCTCTGGCGCATCCGCAAGGTGCTGGAGGAGCATCCGCGCGAATACGAATTGATCGTGCTCGACGATGGCAGCACCGACGCCACCGCCGACACGCTCAAGCCGTATGCCGACGTGTTGCCGCTCACGATCCTTCGGAATGATCAGTGTCGCGGCTACGCGAGTGCGCTCGACACGTTAGCCCGCACGGCCGCCAAGCGGACGCGGTATCCACGCCGTGACGCCGCCATCTTCATGCAAGGCGACTTCACCGACCAACCGGAGCACCTGCCGGAGCTGATCAAGCGCTTCGAGGGCGGAGCCGATGTGGTCATCGCGGAGCAGCCGCCATCGCCGCGCGTCCCCGTGGCAGTGCGCCGCCTGCGGCTCCTCGCGCCGTGGGTCGTTCGGCCGTTCCTCAAGGTGGCCGGAGTCACCGATCCATTCGGCACGTTTCGTCTGTTCCGCATCTCGGTCCTGCGCGATGTCATTCGCGACGCCGGGGATGCGCCGATCGTGCAGTGGAGCGGTTGGGCGGCCAACGTCGAACTGTTAGTCAAGACGACCCGCCTGGCGCGTCGCGTGGAAACCGTCACGCTGGATGCGCGATACGATCTGCGACCACGCGCGTCGCGCGTTCGGCCGCTCGCGGCGGCGTTGGACCTCTACCGCTTCGGTTGGGCAAGTCGGCGCCGTCGCGCGACGAGCCCGTCGACATGACAATGCGGGCCGTGCGACTCCCGCGCCGCACCGCGACGATCGGTGCGGCACTCGGCGCTTGCGCCTTGATCGCCGCGGCGGCGGCGGCGCAGCCGACGTCGCCCGCCGCGACGCAACCGGCGCCATCCGCGGCGCGCAGCGACTCCACACCGCGTCCATTCGGCGTCGGCGAAAAGTTGACGTACTCGGTGGCCGTTGGCGGAGCAAAAGTCGGCAGCGGCGACATGCACATCGTCGGCATCGACACCGTGGACGGACATCCGACCTATCACTCGCTGTTCACCGTCGATGGCGGCTTCCTCATGTTCAAGGTGCACGACGTGCTCGAAAGCTGGTTCGACACCGCGACTCTCTCGTCGCGCCGATTCGTCCAGAAAATTCACGAAGTGAATTACGAAAAGCAGCGGAGCTACCAGATCTGGCCCGAAAAGTCCCAGATGCAGCAACAGGGCTATCCGGTGATGCCGAGCGTTCCGAATCCGTTGGATGACGGGTCGTTCCTTTACTTTGTGCGTACGCTGCCGCTCGAGGTTGGAAAGACGTACACGTTCAACCGCTATTTCCGCCCCGAGAAGAACCCGGTGATCGTGAAGGTGCTGCGGAAGGAGCGCGTCACGGTACCGGCCGGCACGTTCGACGCAATCGTCATCCAACCGATCATCAAGTCGCAGGGATTGTTCTCCGAGGGCGGCGAAGCCGAGATCTGGCTGAGCGACGATCCGCGGCACATTGTTGTGCAGATGAAAGCCAAAGTGCCCGTGTTGAGAACCCTCGATCTGTACCTGCAATCGTACCAGCCGCCGATCACGGAGACCGCGGAGGACCGGTGAAGCGTGAGGCCGACTTGTCGGCCGTCCGCACCGTTCCGATCGCACGCCGGCCCAACAAAGTGCGCGCCGAGGAGTTCGCGGCGCCGCCCCGTTCAGGCGCCGGCGTGGAGCGTTCATTCGCGACGTTTCTCCAATCGCTGCCGGATGTACTCGTCGCGCGCGACTTTCGTCGCGTGATCGATGCCATCGTCGCGGCCACTGGGCGCCGCGGCGTGATCGTAATGATCGGCGGCCACGTGATAAAGACCGGGCTCGCGCCGCTGCTGCTCGACCTCATGCGCCGTCGCGTCATCACGCACCTGGCGATGAACGGATCGGCCGCCATCCATGATTACGAGATCGCGCGCTGGGGAGGAACGTCGGAAGATGTGGCCGCCGGGCTCCGCGACGGCACGTTCGGCATGGCCGATGAAACCGGCCGCGGCATGAACGACGCCTTTGCGTTAGGCATGGAGCACGGCTGGGGCATGGGAGAAGCGCTCGGACGTGCGCTGGCCGGCGAGCCCGCCCTCGCCCACCCGGAATTGTCCGTGCTGCTGGGCGCGCACAGTCTGGGCGTGCCGCTCACAGTGCACGCCGCCATCGGGGCCGAAATCATCCATCAGCATCCGGCTGCCAGCGGCGCCGCCATCGGCGACACCAGCCACCGCGACTTTCGGCGGTTGGCAGCATCGGTGTCGGCAGTACACGACGGCGGGGTCGTGCTCAACATCGGCAGCGCCGTGGTGATGCCCGAAGTGTTCCTCAAGGCGCTCACGATTGCGCGCAATCTCGATCGCGGCCGCCCAACGAACTTCACGACTTGCGATCTCGACATGGCGCGCCACTATCGGCCGCGCGTGAACGTGGTGCAGCGCCCAACGCTCGAGGGCGGACAGGGCTTCGAAATCACCGGGCACCACGAGCTCATGGTGCCGATGTTGGTATGGGGCGTCGTGGAGGGCTTGGAGCGCCGCGAGACAGTCTGACGGCGTACGGCCGGCGCAGCGCGCGATGCGCGCCGGCCGGCCTAACGACTAACGGCGATCAGCCGTTGAACTTTTCGCGCAGCCGGCGCGCCGTTTCCGGACTGACGATGCGCACGACCAGATAGATCAGCGCCCCGACGATCGCGATCTTGAGCGCCAGGATCAGCAGAAAGAACAGGATCCCAACCAGGCCGCCGAAAAAGCCGAAAACAAACTTGAGCGCGATCAGCCCGAGAATCGCCAATGCGCCGATGGAAAAGATGGTTCGCAGCATGATCGGAATCTCCACGAGTTCGACCGATGGCTCGGTCTCTGCGCACATTACGACCCGCGCCACAACGGGGTTTCAAGGTTCGGCGTTCTCTAGTCGAATAACATGACGTATCCAACTGAAGGCCACCCCGCCCTGCTGCGGGGGGGCGACGTAATCATCATCGGCGGCGGCCTGGTTGGCCTCGCCACCGGCGCCGCACTCGCGGCCCGTGGCGCCGACGTTTCCATCGTCGCCGATCACAACGCCGGCGAAGCGTCGCGCGCCGCCGCCGGCATGCTGGCGCCGAGCGTCGAGCGCGCCGAAGGTCCCGCGCATGCATTCGCACTCGCCGCGCGCGACCTGTATCCGAGTTACCTCGAAGCGCTGGCTGAAGTTACAGGCACCCTCGTTTCGCTGAACCGCGAAGGCATCCTCGAGCTGATGTTCGACGAACAACAAGCCCACGGCAAGCGGAGCACCCTCGCGTCGTTGGGCGGACAGTGGCTGACGTCCGAGGAGCTGCACTCGCTCGAACCAGCAATCGGCACTGCTGTCGGCGCTATCCTGTATCCGGGCGACGGCGCCGTGGACAATGTCGCGCTCTTGCGCGTTCTCCGCGAGATGGTCGAAGCCACCTCGAGCGTCACGGTGATCCACGATCGCGTCACGTCGATCGACCTCGAGAACGAGCGCCCGTGGGTCGAGCTCGCCTCCGGCCGGACGATGATTGCATCCAAGCTGGTGCTCGCTGCCGGCGCTTGGTCGCCGGGGGTGGACGGCCTCCCTCGAAGCATTCCGATCGAGCCGGTCCGCGGCCAGATGATGTCCTTCGGCGCAACTCCCGTTCGCCACGTGACGTACGCAGGCCATGGCTACGTGGTACCGAGGTCGAGCTCGCTGTCGGTGGTTGGGTCGACCATGGAACACGTGGGGTTTTCGACCGGGACGACGCCGGAGGGAATGCGCACGCTCACCGACGTCGCAAAGCGAGTGTCGCCGACATTGGGTGACGCGCGACCGCTCGAGCGGTGGAGCGGGCTCCGTCCGGTAACCCCGGACCTGCTCCCGATCCTGGGTCGCGACCCGGACTATCCGACACTCCTCTACGCCTGCGGCCACTCGCGGAACGGAATTCTCCTCGGACCGTTGACTGGAGAGTGCGTCGCGGCCCTGGCCTCGGGCGAGACGCCGAGCTTGGACCTGAGTCCGTTTTCGGTCGAGCGGTTCGAGGGATCCAGAGTAACCATCAAATAGTCAGTTTGATAGTGTCTGCACTTCCACGGACCTGTCCAAACGGGTAGGTTTGCCGAGCCCCGATCGTCGTATCTGACGCGCCGAATGCGGCTTGCGCGGCGGCCGGCGCAGACAGAACTGCATACCAAATCGAATGACGGATACCCTGTACCAGATCATGGGGCGCCATTCCGCTGCCCCCCTCCCGGATCGCAAACCACCGTGGCTCAAGGTGCGCGCTCCGGGCGGAGAGAATTACCAGCGCCTGGGCGCGCTCATGCGCGAACTTGGCTTGCATACCGTCTGCGAGGAAGCGCATTGCCCGAACGTCGGCGAATGCTGGGAGCATGGTACGGCCACGTTCATGATTCTCGGCGACGTCTGCACGCGAAATTGTGCGTACTGCGCGGTGTCGCACGGACGTCCGCCCGTGTACGACATCGAGGAACCGTCGCGCGTCGCGGCGGCCGTCGAGCAAATGCAATTGCGACACGTCGTGATCACGTCGGTCGATCGCGACGACCTGCCCGACTTCGGCGCCGCCATCTTCGCCGAGACCATCCGCCAGATCAGACAGCGCTTGCCCGACTGCTCGGTCGAGGTGCTGGTGCCTGATTTTCAGGGCGATGAAGACGCGATTCGAACGGTTCTCGACGCAGAGCCGGACATCTACAATCACAACACGGAAACGGTGCCGCGGTTGTACAAGCGGTGCCGCCCCGGCGGCCGCTACGAACGGGTGCTGCGCCTGTTCCGGTTCGTGAAAGCGATTGCTCCGCACATTCCGACCAAGACCGGCATCATCCTCGGCATGGGCGAGACCATTCCGGAGGTCGAGCACACGATGCGCGAGCTGCGGACCGTCGACGTCGACATTCTCACGCTCGGCCAGTACCTGCGTCCATCGGCCCAGCACATTCCGCTCGACCGCTACTACACGCCCGAGGAATTTCGGGCGCTGCGCGAGACAGGGCTCGCGATGGGCTATCGCCACGTCGAGTCCGGTCCGTTAGTCCGATCGAGTTATCACGCGTGGGAGCAGGTGCAGAGTCTCACGGCGTGAGCGCGTTCCAGCCGCGCTACCGCGCGGATCGGCCACACCGCTTCCCGTTTTTCGCCGCCGCCTCGAATGCCCAAGAAGAAGTCTGACTCGTCCGTCACCACCGCCGCGCCGCCGGCGCCCGGGCCCGCGCGCCTAACGGAACAGTCGGCTGCGCCAAGCCGCAAAGCCCTGCTCCGCGAGATGCTGCTCATCCGCCGGTTCGAGGAGCGGTGCGCCGAAGCCTACGCCCTGGGCAAGATCGGTGGATTCTGCCACCTCTACATCGGCCAGGAAGCCGTGGGTGTCGGCGCCATCTCGGCGCTGCGCGACGACGATTACGTGATCGGGAGCTATCGCGACCACGGCCAGGCGCTGGCCCGCGGTGTACCGCCGCGCGCGATCATGTCCGAGCTCTTCGGCCGCTCGGATGGATGCTCCAAGGGCAAGGGCGGCTCGATGCACCTGTTCGACCGCAACGTCAATTTCCTGGGCGGCCACGGCATCGTGGGCGGACACATTCCGCTCGCCACCGGCGTCGGGTTCGCGATCAAATATCGAGGCGGCGATCAGGTGTGCCTCTGCTTTTTCGGTGAGGCGGCGGTCAACGGCGGCGCGTTCCACGAGGCGCTCAACATGGCGGCGCTGTGGAAGCTGCCGGTGATCTACCTCATCGAGAACAATCGCTACGGCATGGGCACCGCGCTGGAGCGGGCATCGGCCATCAACGACATCGCCGAGCGCGCCTGTTCGTACGACATGCCGAACGAAGTCGTGGACGGCCAGGAAGTGTTCGCCGTCCGCGAGGCAGTGATGCGCGCCGCCCAACGGGCGCGCAACGAGCACACGCCCACGCTCATCGAAGTGCGCACGTATCGCTTCATGGGGCACTCGATGTCCGACGCCGTGAGCGGCACCTACCGCACGAAGGAAGAGTTGGAAGAGCACATGAAGCGCGACCCGATCACCCTGCTGCGCGGCGAGATGGAACAGCACGGCGAGTGGTCCGACCAGGACATGTCCGCGCTGGACGATGAGATCAAAGGCATCGTCGAAGACGCGTGGAATTACGCCGACGCGAGCCCCGAGCCGGCGCTCGAGTCGCTCACGGAAGATGTGTACGTCAATGGTGAGTTGTAGACGATGCCGGTGATCACGTATCGGGACGCGCTCAACCAGGCGCTCCGCGAAGAGATGCAGCGCGACGACCGCGTCTTCATCATGGGTGAAGAGGTGGGCGTGTACCAGGGCGCGTACAAGGTGTCCAAGGGCATGCTGCAGGAATTCGGTGAAATGCGCGTGATGGACACGCCGATCACCGAGCTGGGATTCGCGGGTGTGGGCGTCGGCGCCGCCATGGTGGGCCTGCGGCCGATCATCGAGTTCATGACCTGGAACTTCGCGCTGCTCGCTCTGGACCAGGTGGTGAACTCCGCCGCCAAGATGCTGTACATGTCGGGCGGGCAATACAGCATCCCGATCGTGTTCCGCGGGCCTAACGGAGCGGCGCTGCAGTTGTCGGCGCAGCACTCGCAGGCGTGGGAATCGTGGCTCGCGCACATCCCGGGTCTCAAAGTCGTCGCGCCGGGCACGCCCTACGACGCCAAGGGCCTGCTCAAGAGCGCCGTGCGCGACGACAATCCGGTGATCGTGCTCGAGGGCGAGATGCTCTACAACACCAAGGGCGAGGTGCCGGCGGAGGAATACGTCATTCCGATCGGGAAGGCCGCGCTCAAGCGCGAGGGCGATCACTGCTCGATCATCACGCACGGGAAAATGATTCTCGTCGCGCTGCAGGCCGCCGATCAGCTGGCCAAGGAAGGCATTCGCGTCGACGTGCTCGATCTGCTGAGCCTTCGGCCGATGGATGTCGAAGCGATTGCGGCCACGGTCAAGAAAACCAATCGCGCCGTGGTGCTCGAAGAAGGCTGGGAGCTCGCCGGAATCGGCGCGCAGGTCGTCGATTACATTCAGCGCGAATGCTTCGACGATCTGGATGCGCCGGTGGTTCGCGTGCACCAGGCGGATGTGCCGATGCCGTATGCGAAGAACCTGGAGCGCGCGGCCAAGCCCGATTTGCCCAAGACAATCGCGGCCGTGAAACGGGTGATGTACCTCGAGCAGTAGCCGGGCGGCGACTCAAGCGCAGGGTGTGACATGGCAACAAAGGTAGTGATGGAAGCGCTCTCGCCCACGATGGAAGAAGGGCGCTTGGTGAAATGGGTGAAGAACGAGGGCGACACCGTCGCCAAGGGCGAGGTGTTGGCCGAAATCGAGACCGACAAAGCGGTGATGGAGCTGGTCGCGCGCGGCGAGGGCGTGCTGCGCAAGCGCCTGCTCGCCGAAGGTGAGACTGCTCCCGTTGGGCAGTTGGTGGGCGTGATTGCGACCGCCGACGAAGACATCGGATCGATCGTGGCCAGTGCGCCGGCCGCTGCTCCTGCATCGAGCGGCGCTGCCGCGCCATCGGCGGCCGAGTCACAAGCACCGGCCGCGAGGCAGGAAGCGCCGGCCGCCCCCGCGGGCGCCCGTCCGGCCGCGCCGCCCCCGACGCCGACAGCGTTAGGCACGCCCGGTCCCGACGTATCGGCGCCGCGCCCGCCGGCGGCGCCCGCGACCGCGCCGCCGGCCATGCCGGAGGAGAACGGCGGCCGCCCGCGATCGTCGCCACTCGCCCGCCGTCTCGCGTCCGACCGCGGCCTGGATCTCGGCCAGGTGCGGGGCAGCGGTCCCGGCGGACGCATCATCAAGCGCGACATCGAAGCGGCGATGGCCGCCGGTCCGGCGGCGGCGCCGTCGTCGACCCCACGTCGCGCGGCGGCAGGTGACTACGAG
>Ga0207695_10004736_pt1 | contig 18412 bp, 19 predicted proteins | sample KBSC54metaG_FD_184354 | JGI IMG/M metagenome (GOLD analysis project Ga0207695, IMG submission 184354) | Corn rhizosphere microbial communities from Kellogg Biological Station, Michigan, USA - KBS C5-4 metaG (SPAdes) (version 2) | ecosystem: Host-associated > Plants > Roots > Rhizosphere > Soil... | reverse complement strand
GCTGGCGCGCGGCCGCCTGCGTGGCACGCTGGCGATGCTCGGCCCCGCGTTCGTCGCCGCCGTCGCCTATGTCGATCCCGGCAACTTCGCCACCAACCTGCAAAGTGGCGCCAAGTACGGCTACCTGCTGCTGTGGGTCGTGCTCGCCGCCAACCTGATGGCGATGTTGATCCAGTACCTGTCGGCCAAGCTCGGAGTGGTCACCGACCGCGATCTGCCCGAGCTGTGTCGCGAGCGCTTCCCGCGCACCGTCAGTTGGGGGTTGTGGGTGCAGGCGGAGATCATGGCGATGTCCACCGACATCGCCGAGGTGCTCGGCGCCGCGCTCGGTCTGAACCTGCTGTTCGGCGTGCCGCTGCTGCCCGCCGGGCTGATGGCGGGCGCGATCGCGTTTGCGATCCTCGAGCTGCAGACGCGCGGCTATCGCCGCTTCGAGCTGGCGATCACCGCGCTGCTCGGGATCATCTTCCTCGGCTTCCTCTACGAGGCGCTGCGTATCGGCCCGTCGGTGAGCGCCTCAGCCGGCGGCCTGCTGCCGGGGCTGCATGGCCCCGACTCGCTCTACCTTGCGGTGGGCATCATCGGCGCGACGGTGATGCCGCACGTCATCTACTTGCATTCCGCGCTCACCAACGGCCGCGTCCGCTGCCGAGACGACGCCGAGCGCCGGCGCGTCCTGCGCTTCGAGCGATTGGACGTGGTCATCGCGCTCGGACTCGCGGGCGCGATCAACATGGCGATGCTCACCGTCGCCGCGAAGCTGTTTCACACGCCTGCCCTGGCCGGGCTGCAGACGATCGGCGAAGGTCATGCTCAGTTCGAACACCTGGTGGGGGGCGGCGCCGCGCTCGCGTTTGCCGTTGCGCTGCTTGCCTCCGGAGCGTCCTCATCCAGTGTTGGCACCTATGCCGGGCAGGTCGTCATGGCAGGCTTCATCAAGGTGAGGGTGCCGCTGCTGGCGCGGCGAGCGGTGACGCTGCTCCCCGCAATCGCGGTGCTGGCGGCCGGCATGAACCCGACGGATGCGCTCGTGCTCAGTCAGGTCGTGCTCGCCTTCGGCATCCCGTTCGCGCTGATCCCGCTGGTGATGCTGACCAGCAGCGGCAAGGTGATGGGCGCGCACGTCAATCGCCGCCTGACCACGCTCGCGGCGGTTGCGGTCGCAGCCACCATCACGTTGCTGAACGTGTTCTTGGTCGCTCAGCAGCTACTTGGGTGATGGCTTGGGCGCCTGGCGGCGCCGCAAGATCGAGGAGAGTCAGTTCGCTGAGCGCCGGCCGCGACGCACACCCAGCCACAGCCACAGCGGGTAGGTGGCGAAAATCGCCGCCGAGAGCTTGTGCGTGCGTGGGCCGGCGCCACGCCAGTCGAAGCGAAAGACGCCCGAGTTGAGCATCCAGTCGCGGCCGGAGGTGGCGCGACACAGCTTCCACACCGGCCGCGTCCAGCCCTGGTCGAGGTAGAGCCCGACGCTCACGCCCCAGAACAGGACCATGTAGGCGACACCAACGGCGGCGTCGCGTCTTGCGCTCGGTTGCGCATCGCGCGTCAAACGCGCGTATGTGCGACCGCCGCTGTAGAGCAGTGGGGGGTCGATCAGGAAGGACACGGGATCTCCTCTCCCATAAGGGTGAAGGCCAGCCGGGTGGCCAGCGCCATTATCGTCATCTGCGGGTTGACGCCGAGCGAGCTCGGCACGGCCGACCCGTCGGCCACGTACACACCCTCGGTGTCGTGCACCTGCAGGTCGCCGTCAATCACGCCGTGGGAGGCGCGCGCATCGGCGCGGGCGGTGCCGAGTGGGTGAAAGGCCATCAGCTTCAGGTCGCGCAGGCGTGCATGCTCGGGTTCGATGCCGGGCGGCAGCGGCAGGTATACCTCGCGCGCGCCGGCTGCCTCGAGCAGCTCGCGCATACGCCGAAGGCCCGTGCGGAAGCGCTGCAGGTCGGCGTCGTCCATGTCGTAACGGATCACGGTCTGCCCAGCCAGCGAGTGCACGCTCCCGCGCGAGCTGTCTGAGACCATCAGCCCGAACTGGGCCAGGTGGCGGTAGTCGGCCATCGCTTGCGCGTGGCGCTCACCGCTCAGCGGCAGCGACATGGCGGCGTAGGCGGGCGGGCCCGCAACGCCCTCGAAGACGATGCCCTCACCGGCGAACTCGTCGACGTAGAAGCTCTGCGGAACACCCTTGGCCATGTCGACGATCTCATCCATCCGCGCGAAGGCGGCGGTGGCCGGATGCAGCGAGAGGTTGCGCCCGAGCTGGCCCGAGCGGCCGCCGAGTCCGCTGCGAGCCAGCAGCAGCGGCGTGTGGATCGTGCCGGCCGCGACGATCACGATCGGCGCTTTCACCTCGACGCTTGCTCCGCTGAGCATCCGAGCCTGCACGCCATCGGCGCGCCCACCCTGCACCAGGACGCGACCGACGCTCGCGCCGGTGACGATCCGAGCGCCTGCCCGCTCGGCGCGGGGGATGTAGGTGATGCCCGTGTGCTGCTTCGCCGAGGTGGGGCAGCCGAACGCACACACTCCCGAACCGACGCAGCCGCGGGCGTTGCGACGCAGGTAGCCGTGCGACCAGCCCAGGCGCTCGGCTCCGCGACGAGCGACGGCGGCGTTGGCGCCGGCCAGCTTGGGCGTGACCTCGCTCACCGACAGCGCTTGCTCGACGCGCTCAAAGCACGGCCGCAGCGATTCTTCATCGACGTCCAGTCCGAACTCGTGTTGCCAGCGCTCGAGTACGCGCGGCGGCGTACGGAAGCAGGTGCCGGAGTTCACAAGCGTCGTGCCGCCCAACCCGCTGCCGAGCGGGAGCATGATCGGCGGCGTGCCGAGCGTGAGCGTCTGTCCGCCGTCGCGGTACAGGCGCGCGAGCATCTGTGGGGGCCGCGCGGTGAAGTGGTCGGGGTCGTGACGGTGCCCTTGCTCGAGCACGACAACGTTCATTCCGCCCTCGGCGAGCTCGGCGGCGGCGACTGCTCCCCCGGCGCCCGCGCCGATTACGCAGACGTCGGCTCGGATGGTGTGGCCCGTGCTCAAGGCCTCCCCTTTTGCGTCCAAAGGCCCCCCTTTGGCAACGATGTTCGACTCGCGGACGTACTTTCGCAGTAGGTCACGGCCGTCCCTCCGCTCGGCGCAGCGCGCGCCCGCGCTTGACCACGGCTTCAGCATCCCAGCCGAGCGCGCGGGCGACGGCCGGGTCGTCATAGCGACCGAGCGAGGCGAGCATCTGCGCGAGCTGGTCGGCGGCGCCGGCCCGCGCGAGCAGGGCGCGACCGCGTGGGCGGCGGGCCAGCGCGATCAGGGCGCGCATGCCCGCACGTTGCGGAGCCGGGGCGGAGCGGACGAACTCGGTGAGTGAGTCCATTTCAACCGTCGCCGAACGGCGCCAGCGGCACGCCGTGGTCGCGTTCACGCATTCCCAGCTCGTAGGCCGCGCCGTGGGCTGTGTGCAAGGTGGTGGCGGCGCCGCCGCGCGGGCGGATGTTGAGCGAGAGGGCGGCCACCGAGCAGTTGACGACGTCGTGCTCGCCACCGTCGGGATCGGCGTAGCGCCAGCCCGCCGCCGCGCCCGGCGGGTCGTCGACGTGGGCTTGGACGAGCAGGCCGTTCTCGCCCGGGATGCTCAGCGAGCAGCGCCCAGCGTTCTCGGCCACCTGCACGCCACGCGCGCCGAGGCCACCGAGACGCAGCCGGCGACCGTTGAGCGAGATTGCGCCGCTGGCCATCCACGGCGTCAGCCGCCCTGCGACGAGCACACGGCCGAGGGCGACATCCAGCCAGGCCGCACGGTCCTCGGAGAAGTCGACGCCGTGCAGCCAGATCCAGCGCTCGGCGTGCTCTGAGCCCCAGTTGTGTCCGACCATGCCGCGCCAGTCGCGCAGCTCGACCGTTCGATCGGGCAGCTCGATCGTGCCGTCGAAGCTGGCCGCCGGGGCGGGGCTCGTCAGCTTCGTGCGCGGCAGCGGCGCGCGGTACAGCCAGGGTTGCTTTAGGTGGCGCAGTTCGGACTCGGAGCCGGAGATGCGCAGCGACCAGCGCGCCGGTCCGCAAACGCCCTCGGCCGCGCTCGGGCCAAGACGCCCGCCATCGCTACTCGCGCCGTAGCCGCCCGTGGCGGCGCCGCCGTAGCCGCCCTCGCCCGCAGCGTCCTGGGAGGGGTCGGCGTCGATCGCGATCCAACCGCTCGTGGGCGCCGACAACTGGTCGCTGGTGTGCTTGTGCATGAACGGTGCGCCGCGCTCAGCATCGAACACGGTGCACCACAACGAACCCTCGGGTGCGTGGCCGGGGCGCTTGTGCACCGTGTAGCGAATCCAGGCGCCAACCGGCCGATCGGGGGCGACGGCGCGCAGGTAGAAGGACTCGTACATGCCCTTGCCGATAGCCGTCTGCGGGAAGACTGGATCGTTTGCCATCAACGCGATCGTAACCGCCGCTGCTCGCGCGAGGTGCGAGGATCGTCGCCGTGAGGCGCGATCCGCTGCTGACACTGCCATCCGCTCTGCTCGCTCCCGCGGCAGGCGGAGAGGGGCGCTACGTGATGGGGGTCGACGGCGGCGCCACTAAGACGCTTGCCGCTGTGCTCGACCTCGAGGAGCGCACCCTGCACCTCGGCCACGGCGCCTCCAGCAACGCCGACGCCGTTGGGGCGCGCGTGGCGACCGAGTCGCTGCTGCGCGCCACCGACGAGGCGATCGACCGTGCCGGGCTTGAGCCAAAGCAGCTTGATGGCGCGGTGTTGGCGATCGCCGGGACCGACACCGACGCGGTCGCCGAACACGTCGGCGCCGCGAGGCCCGGTAACTGGGTGGTCGTCAATGACGTCGTCGGGGCGTGGGCGGCGGCCACCGGCGCTCAGCCGGGGGTGGGGGCGATCTCGGGGACCGGCAGCAACGTGTTCGGCGTCGGTCCGGACGGTCGCAGCTGGCGCGCCGGCGGCTGGGGGCACCTTCTCGGCGACGAGGGCAGCGGTTACTGGCTGGCCGCGCGCTCGCTGCGCGCCGCGCTCGCCGACCGCGACGGCTCCGGGCTGCAGACAGCGCTCAGCGACGCCGCCGTCGAGTTCTTTGGCGTGCGCAGCGTCGAGGCGCTCGCCACGCTCGTGTACTCCAAGCCGCTGACCAAGTCAGAAATCGCGGCGTTTGCGATCGAGACCGCGCGCGCGGCGCATGCCGGCGACGCGGTCGCGCGCGCACTGTTCGAGCGCGCCGCCGCCGAGCTGGGAGCGCAGGTGGTGGCGGTGATCGAGCAGACAGGACTGAGCGGCCGGTTCCCGGTGGGGCTGATCGGCAGCGCCTTCAAGGCCGGCTCGCTGTTTGTCGACCCGCTCACGGCGCTGGTGCGCAGGGTCGCCCCCGAGGTGACGGTGGCGGTCGTGGAGATGGCGCCCGTCGGCGGCTGCCTGCATCTGGCGGCACGCGCCGCCGGGCGCGAGGGTGTCCTGGCAAGCGAGGAGCTGCGCCGCCTGCTGGACGACGCGCTCGCCCGCGACGGGGCGTTCAGGGAGTAGCTTCGATCTGCGCGCGCGTGCCTATCGCGCCCGGACCCCGACCGGCGATGCGCACAGCGGCGGCCGTGTGGGCGAAGGCCGCCGCGGCAAGCGGCTCCCGACCCTCGGCCAGCGCGACGAAGAGAGCCGCCGCGAACACGTCGCCTGCCCCGAGCTCGTCGCGGACGCAGGGAACGTGTGAGACAGGGCTCTTCAGCACATCGTCGCCGAGGTGAAGGGTAGTTGGAGAGGAGCCGGCTGTTACCGCCACGCACGCGCCGAAGGCGTGCGCTGCTGCGAACAATTCCTCGCAGACGTACCGCTCGTGCTCGGATATCACGGCCACGTCGAACCTATTCGGAAGGACGGCACTGTCGAGCGCGACCGTGCGGATCTCCCCGTCCGGCCAGTCGCGCACCAGTCCTTGCGCCGTCACGCCCACGAATGCCGCCTCGCCGTCCCAGCTCACTGGCGTCTCTTTGGCGATCGGCGCCAGGTGCAGGATGCGCGCGTCGATCGACAGTCGCTCGACGATCGGGCCGGCCCAGGCGAGCACTCGCTGACTGCGTGCTGCTCCCACGCCGCGGGTTTCGAGCAGCGTCGTCTGGGCCACCGCGATCACATGCAGCTCGAGCTCATCTCGGTATGGATCGAGCAGCTGCTCGATCTGTGACCGCACGCCCTGCGTGACGATCAGCGTGCGCAGGCCGAGGCGGGCCGCCTGCAACGCGCTGTAGAACGCGGTCCCGCCCGGCTGGCGGATCTCACGGCCGCCGTCGGGGAATACGTCGCAGCTGACATGGCCGACCGCGACGTAGTCGTAGCCGCTCACGCCACGCGGGGAGGGATGCGCAGCGGCAACTCCGTGCCCGCGATCGCCGCGGCCGCCAGCCGGCCCGTGAACACACAGCCACCGAGGAACGTGCCCTCCAGCGAGCGCTTGCCGTGCACGCCGCCGCCGCCGAAGCCGGCCGCCTCGCCGACCGCGTACAGAGCGTCGATCGGCTCGCCGCCCTCGCGCAGCACGCGGCAGGCCAGGTCGGTCTGGATGCCACCGAGGCTCTTGCGCGCCAACACCTGCAGCCGGATCGCCATCAGCGGCCCGGCCTTGGGGTCGACGATGCGCTGGAAGCGCGACGTGCGCAGACGGTCTCCGCGCCAGCCCCGCAGCTGGGCGATCCGGCGCAGCTGATCGTCGTTGAACAGGCCCTTGCCGCGGTCGATCGTCTCGTCGTAGCGGCCGACTTCGCGCTCGAGCACTGCGGCGTCGATTGCGCGCTCGCCGGTCAGCTCGGCGGTCACGTCGTTCATCTTCTCGGCCAGCTCGTCGAGCGTGGTCGCGGCGACGAAGTCGGGTGAGCCCTCCAGGAAATGCCTGACCAGGCCCGGCTTGCCCAGCACCACGCTGAGCAGGAACGGCAACAGGTGGCGCTCGCGCAGGTGCGGGTTGTGCTGGGAGCCGGAGACATCCAGCTCGCGCTTGGCGATCTTGAAGTTGCAGATCAACCACGAGTACTTGCGCTCGTCCTCGCACATTCGCTCGAGCGCGGCATAGGCGTCGAAGGTCGGCATCACCGGGACCGGGCCGTAGCGGACGCCGTCGGGATTCAGCATCAGGCCCGAGCGCGGCGGGATCAGCTTCAGGCCGTGGTGCTCACGCTGCGGTTTGGGGTGACGCACCGCATCGGCGTAGTTCCACATCCGCGACAGGTGGGTGACGGCGCCTCCGATCCGGCGTACCTCTTCGTGCATGGCGCCGTCGGCGTAGTAGTGCGAGCCCATCAGCAACCGCTCGGGTGCGGGCCCGAGGCGATCGGTCGGCCATTCGCGCCGCACGATCTCCAGGTTGCCGCCGATGCCGCCGGCGGCGATCACGACTGCCTTGCCCGCGCGCAGACTCTCGCCGGACTCGAGCTTGACGCCTGTGGCCGTGCCGTTCTGGATCGAGAGCTCGACGACCTTGGTCTGGAAGCGCACGTCCAGCGAACGGCGGCGCGGATGCGACTCGATCGCGCCCCACACGGCCTGAACCAGCCCCTTGCCGGTGCCCCAGGTCAGGTGGAAGCGGGGGACGGAGTTGCCGTCGCCGAAGTTGCCGCGCTCGGCCCAGTTGACGACCGGGAAGAAGCGCACGCCGATCTCCCGCAGCCAGGCGCCGACGTCGTCGCGCGCGCGCGTCACGTACTGCTCGGCCCAGCGCCGCGGCCACACGTCCTCGGGCTCGAACTCGGCGATCCGCAGCCAATCCTCAAGCGCTAGACGCTCGTTGTCGGGGATGCGTGAGCGGCGCTGCTCGGGCGAGTCGACCATGAACATCCCCCCGAACGCCTCGCGTGCCAGCCCGCCGACCTCCTGCGGCTGGCAGCGGTCCACCAGCGTCACGTTGTGGCCGGAGCGCAGCAGCTCGAGTGTGGCGACCAGCCCGGCGAGACCGGCGCCGACCACGATTACGTCGCGATCGCTGTTGTCCGGTACGGATTTCATGTCTTCGCCGCTTTCCACCGCGCGGGGTACATCTGGTTCCGGGCCTTGCTGTGCTCCATGCCCGCGGTTCTCACATCAACGCCATTCCGGGCGCCACCTTCACTTCCACCAATTCGGGCTTGCCGGATGCCAGCGCCGCGCTAAGCGCTTGGCCGAGCTCCCCGGCGTCACCTGCCACCTGCGAGGTTACGCCGTAGCCTTTTGCCACCGCGGCACAGTCGAGCGCCGGAAGGTCAAGGCCGGGGGCGCCGACGATGTCCTCGAGCATCCCGAACCACTTGAGGATCGCGTACTCGTCGTTGCGCAGCACCAGAAACGTGACGGGCACGTCATACGCGGCGGCGGTCCACAGCGCTTGGATCGCATACTGCGCCGAGCCCTCGCCGATCACGCACACGACCGGGCGCGAGGGCTGCGCCAGCTGCACGCCGATCGCGGCCGGCATGCCGAAGCCCAGCCCGCCGCCGGAGGAGAAGTAGTAGCTGCCGGGCGCCGAGAGACGCAGCTGGTTGCGCAGCGCCAGCGTCGCCGACGGCGACTCCAGCACGACGATCCCGTCTGGCGGGAACGCCTCGGCCAGGACTTGCACAGCCGTCGAGGGACTGATCGGGTCGCTGTCGGGCGCGGGCTCGGCCGGCGGGCGTGGCGTTGGCGGTTGGCGGTCGGAGTCGCCCACCTGCTCGGCGAGCGCCGCCAGCGTCAGGGCGGGGTCGGCGAGGATCGCATCGCCCATCGGCGCGCGCGCGGCCTCGTCGGGGTCGCTCATGATCGCCACCAGCTCCGTGCCCGGGGCCAGCAATGGACCGGGAACGTTCGGGTAGTACGGGAAGACCGAGGTGCCGACCGTGAGCACGAAGTCGTGTGCGGCCAGCATTTCGCCCACCGGCAGCACGGCGGGAGGGAGGATGCCCGCGAACAGCGGATGGTCCTCGGGGAAGCCGATCCGCCCCCCGCCGGGTGCTGGGGTGGCGTACACCGTCAGTCGCTGGCGCTCCGCCAGGCGGACGGCTGCCTCCCAGCCGCCGCCGGCGTCGATCTCAGGGCCGGCTACGAGCGCTGGACGCTCGGCTCCCCGTAGCTGTTCGCACAGCCGCTCGATCGCTTCCGGGCCGGGCAGCGCTGCGCCGGTGACCGTGCGCGCGCTCTGGTGGGCGAGCGCGTCATCTTCCACCTCCACTCCCCAATCGTCCATCGGGATCGACAGGAACGAAGGGCCGCGCGGCGGCAGCGATGAGGAGTGGATCGCGCGCAGCAGGGCGTGCGGAACGTCCTGGGCGCGCGGTGGCTCGTAGCTCCACTTCACGAGTGGGTGTGGCATCCGCGTCGCGTCGCGGTTGGTGAGGTTGGCCTGTAGCGTCATCAACGAACGGTATTGCTGGCCGGCGGTGATCACCAGCGGCGACTTGTTCGCCTGGGCGTTGAAGATCGCCCCCATCGCGTTGCCCACTCCCGGTGCCGTATGCAGGTTGACGAGCGTTGGGCGGCCGCTTGCCTGCGCGTACCCGTCGGCCAGGCCGACGACGGTGGCCTCCTGTAGGCCGAGCACGTAGCGGAAATCCTGCGGGAACTCTCTCAACATCGGCAGCTCGGTTGAGCCGGGATTGCCGAATATCGTGGTCATCGAGCGGCTGCGCAGCAGCTCGAGCACTGCCTCTCTCACGGTTCTCACGCGTTCTCCTCGCGGTCCTGGGGTGCTGGGACAATAAGGCAACGGCGGCAGGCGAGCGCACCTTTGGCAAGCGTGGTTTGTTCTGTACGTCTGACTTGGCACTGACGAGAGGCCGGCAAGCGCAGATGCTCAGATTGACAGTGGCGCTGGTGAGCGTGCTGCTGCTAGGGGCGACGCCTGGCTGGGCACGGCCGGCGAGATCGGCCGCTTCTGGCTCGCGCTATCCCGCCGGCGGCGAAGGGCCGCGGCGGATCGCGCATAGTGGCGAATTCGCCCGCGGCGCCTCAGCACACACGTCGGCCAAAGGCAAGAAAAGCAAGCCGAAGCCCGGGTTGCACGGCAATCCGGCGCGTGCGCTGGCCTCCTTCGCGGAGATGCAAAAGGCCTTCTACATTCCCGGCAGCGGCCTCTATCTGGGCGAGCCGTACTCATTCCTGTGGCCGTTCTCCCAAGCACTGGCGGCGACCGTCAGTGTGGCCAACATCCCCGGTCAAGCCGCCAAGCAGGCGGTCGCCAACTCGCGCGAACTGCATGTGCGCCTGTACGGGTTGGGCAAGTACTGGAGCACTCCCACCAGCGCGAGCGAACCGCTCCCCGGTGAGCAGCCGGAAGTCGAAGAAAAGGGCCCGGGCGAACCGATCGAAGGCCCCGGGGTGCCGCCGCCGACGCTTCCCTCCTACAGCGGCAACGTCGTTCCCCCGGCCGGGGCCAGCTACTACGACGACAACGAGTGGGTGGGGATCGAGCTGATGCGGATCTACAAGCTCCGCCACGAAGCCAGCGTGCTCGAACGCGCCGAGCAGATCATGGCGTTCGTGATGGCCGGCTGGCAGACCAACCCGAAATTGGCCTGCGTCGGCGGCGTGCCGTTCTCCGACGCGCCAAGCAACACCGACCGCAACACCGTCACCGACGGTCCCGGCGCCGAGCTGGCGCTGCAGCTTTACCGCACGACCGGTGACGCCGCATATCTGCAGTTCGCGGAAATGGCCTACGAATGGGTGCGCCGCTGCCTGATGCTTCCCAACCAGCTCTACGCCGACCACATCCGCCAGAAAGGAGTGGTCGACCCGAGGCTGTGGAGCTACAACCAAGGCTCGATGATCGGAGCGGGCGTCCTGCTCTATCAGGTCACCCACAACGGAGCCTTCCTCTACCAGGCGCGTCAGACCGCCAAGGCCGCGCTCGCCTACTTCACGATGGAAAGGCTGCTTGGCGAAAATCCCTTCTTCGTCTCGGTCTACCTGCGCAATCAGATGTATCTGGACTCCGTCACGCACGATCCGCCGGGGCCGCATCTGGCGCAGGCCTACATCAACTACGTGTGGGTCAACCGGCGCCTTGCCAACGGTCTGTTCGTGTGGGGCTCGCCGCCCTCGTCGCAACTGCTCGTGCAGGCCGCCGCCGTGCAGGTCTACGCGCTGCTCTCCACCAAGCCCGCGACCTTCTTCTAGGGCCCGATTCAGAAGTTCTTAGTGTCTGGCCGACCCCATCCGCGCGGCTGCTCGCCGCGCAAGAGTGAGGCGGTTGCGGTTACGCTGAGACCCGCATGGCTGCTGCCGAGCCCAACATGATCACCGCCGACGGACTTTCCTCGCTGGAGGCTGAGTTGGCGGTGCTCGAGGGCGATGGGCGCCGGGAGATCGCAGAGCGCATCAAAACCGCGCGCGAGTGGGGGGACCTGAAGGAGAACAGCGAGTATCACGACGCCAAGAACGATCAGGCTCACCTGGAGACCAAGATCGCCCGCCTGCGCGAACGAATCTCAACGGCAGTCGTGGTGGAGCACTCAGAGGCGACCGACGGGGCGGTCGCGTTCGGCTGCACCGTTGTCGTGCGCGAGGGGGATGGACCGGAGCGGACCTGGACGATCGTCGGCTCGCATGACGCCTCGCCCTCAGAGGGTCGTCTGTCGGCGGACTCGCCGGTCGCTCGCGCCCTGCTCGGCCGCGGCGCCGGCGAGAGCGTCCCCGTCGTACTCCCCAAGGGGGAGATCGTCCTCACGGTCGTAAGCGTCGGCTGAGTGCAACGCGGCAAGCTCGGCCTTGCGCCGGTACAGGCGCTGGTCGGCCAATTGCAGGATTGCTGCCGGATCGCTCATCTCCTCGGGGATGTGCACGACGCCGTGAGAGGCGGTGATCGAGAAGTCGGCTCCGCTCTCGGTGAGTGCGAGCACGCTGGCGTGAACTAGCGCCTCGTAGCGCACGTGTGAGCGGTCAAATAGGACGCAGAACTCATCGCCGCCCATCCGGTAGGCCGTGCCGGCTGACTCCACCGTGCTGTTCAGGCGCTCGGCCACCCGCACCAGCAGACTGTCGCCGGCGGGGTGGCCGAAAGCGTCGTTGAACAGCTTGAAACCATCGAGGTCGTAAAGCGCCAAGCTCCACAGATCGCGCTCGCCGGCGTTCTTGCACGCCAGGCGCAGGTCGCCCAGCAGCCGTCGCCGGTTGCCAAGGCCCGTCAGCGGGTCGGTCAGCGATAGGCGTTGCGAGCGAACCAGCAGCGCCAGGTTCTCACGCCAGGTGACGACCAGATGCGCTCCGGCCGCGAGCACGGTCGCCGCGGCCAGGATCACGGCGGTCAGCGTCAGGTGGTGGCCGAGGTTGCCGTATACGAGCACCGCCAGAGCGCTCACCAGCGCGAGCGTCGGCACGGAGAGCATCTGCCAACTCTGCATGTTGCGGGTGGGCACGCGTCGCTGTGGCGTCCAGGCCGCGAACGCCAGCAGGATCGCCGCCAGCGGCCACAGGCATTCCAGCCAGGTGCCTGCCTGGAAGGAGTTGGTGGAGGTCTGGTAGAGGTAGGTGGAGTCGGCCACGGCGCTGACCAGCATCCCGGCCGCGATCAGCAGCCACACTCCTCCGGGGCGCCAGCCGGTGACGCCGATCGCGCCGAGCGCAAACGCCGTCAGTAGCAGGTCGCCCATCGGATAGGCCATCGAGACGATCACCGAGCTGTGGGCACTTGTGGCTTGGTCGAGGATCGGCGGCAGTATCAACGCCGCGGCGACGCTTGCCGCGCCCAGGCCCGCGATCACCCCATCGAGCCACATGCCGGTCCTCGCGTGGCGCAGATGGCGGCGGGCGAGCATCCCGACGGCGACATAGAAGCACGGGTACATCGCCAGGTAGAAGGCGTCGGCGGGTGTGACGCTGCCGCCCGCTTCGGCGCTCGTGCCTTCGATGAAGAGCGAGTAATACAGTTCGCCCACGCTCCAGGACAGCAGACCGACGCCCATCATGAGCCAGGCAAGTCGGTCCTCTCCGCGCACGAACACCCCGCGCGCGAGCACAGCGGCCGCAGAGCCCATCATCAGGGCGTTGTAGACGCCGTCGTTGATCGGGCCATCGAGAGATCTGCCGCCGAAGTCGAGCGTCGTATGCAGCACCAGCAGCCCCAAGCCGCCGATCAGGGCGGACAGATACAGGGTCGAGGGCTTGAGGAGTCGCGTACGCTCGAGCATGTGTGGTGTCCACTACATCGGCGCTGGCGCCCAAAGTCCTGAGTGAGACTGCGGGTCCTCATCACCGATCTAAGTCGGGTCGGTTCAGATCAGCGCGCGAGCGCCTTGCCGGCGCGCGTGGCGAAGCGGCTCGGCTTGCGGGCGTACAGACGCGCCCCCAGCTTCAGGGCGCGCTTTCGCAGGCGCTTGCGGCGGCGCTCGATCAACTCCAGCAGCCGCTCTCGCATCGGCCGGTCAAGCCGCGAGTCGTCTTCCACGAAGCTCGCCAACATCCACAGGTCGTGCTCCCCGCCGAGCACCTCGCCCAGCCGATCGGCTCGTTTTGTGAGCTTAGCGGTGGCGGCCGTCTGCTTGCCGCCGAGCATGTCCAGCGCGTAGTACAGGCTCTTGACGCGCTTGCGCCAGTCGTGCATGCGCTCGGGGTCACGCGCGCGCGAGCGCTTGACGCGCCGGTAACGGCGGCGCCCGTCGCGGTAGATCGAGCGCAGACCGACTCTCAGCGCCTCGGGGTCATGATCGAGCAGGTTCCAGCGCAGCAGGTCGCGACGCATCTCGGCGATGTCGGCGAGCACGGCCAGGACGGGATCGGGTCCCTGCGCGCTGGCCCGGTCTTGCTCCAGGCGAGCGAGCAGCCGCTCGAACGGCTCCCCGCCCAGCTCTTCGGGGTGGCGGGCGCGCAGCTCGGCGAGCGTCGCGATCCTCACCTCGGCGTCGCGCGCTCCCGCCAGGCGCTTGCCGGCCTGACGCAGCCAGGAGTTGACGTGGGCGAACTCCCTCTCGCCCGTCTCGCGGCGCAGCAGTCGCGCCATCGCGCGCATGCGCTTGATCGTCTTTCGCGCCTCATGCACCAGATGAGCGCGATCGTTGCCATTTGAGCTCATCGAAGCCGGAACCCCTGCTATCAGGCTACCGGCGCGACAATGACTTCATGGCAAACCTCCCCAATGCACGCTGGTGGACGGTGCGCGCCGCGCACAACCGCAAGCCGGCGACCTACCGCTGCCCGTTCTGCGGTCGACATCTGCCGGCACTCAGCGAGCACATGCTGATCTTCCCCGAAGACGACAAACTGCGCCGCCGCCACGCGCACACCAACTGCGTGCTGGCCGCGCGCAAGCGCGGTCAGCTCCTCCTGCGCGACGACTGGCTACGCACCCAGCCGCGTCCGCCGTCGCTGTGGCGGCGCCTGCTCGGCGCGCTCGGCCGCGGTTGAGGGGCGCTCCGACACTCTCGGTCCATTATTAGCCCTCCCGAGTTCCGTACCGCTACGGCTGGGGTCCGAGGACTGTGATCCCGGAGGCCGTGGTGGGGAGGGGGGAGATGTATTTTTTTTCGTGAGACACGCAAGGGCAAGCATGTCGCGACGCCGAGATCGGCCCGCGACCATGCTGCTGCGTGTCTCACGAAAAAAAATACATCTCCCCCCTCCTTACCAAGCTATGACCAGCGGGAGTCAGCCGCCGTAGACGTGGACGTGCTCAGGCTCGATCCGCAGGATCACCCGCTGTTCGCCCGGCTGGCGGTACGGATAAGTGTCCTGGCCGAGGTACTTCTTGGCCAGTGAGTCGATGTGCTCGTCGGCGCCCACGGTGGTCTGTTCGCTGACGCGGCCACGAATCGTGACGTATTCGTACGGGTTCTCGAGGTTCTGGACCGTCAGAGTGACGCGCGGATCGCGCTTGAGGTTGGTCGGCCATGCTCGGCCTTCGGCGCTGTTGACGACTGGGCAGCCGTCCTGGATGTCGATCCAGGCTGGCGTGGCATGGATCGTGCCGTCTTGGCGTAGGGTCGAGATGACGACGAAGTTCTTTTCTTTCAGTAGCTCCTCGGCACGGCCGTCGATCGCCTGGCTCATGGCATCCTCTTTCTCTCGGACAAGGGGTGTTTGAGCAATGTACCCACGATCCGCGGCTTGCTCCCGCTCTCTTGCGCGCGAGGCTATTGGCGGCTGGCGCCCGTGCTGGAGTTGGCGGGTGGGATCGGGTCGAGCGGGACCAGGCGGCCGTTGTTGAGTTGGAAGCGCACAGTCGCTTCGCCGCCGCGTGCGCAGCAGAGCGGATCGCCGGGACGGTAGAGGCGGTAGGCGAGGGTCGCTTCGGTGTCGCCTTGGGAGACCAGCTTGATGCCCGCGCTCGGTGTGCTCGTGTCTGTGCCTACGTAGCGGCCGTCGACGAAGAAGAATGCTTGCTGGGCATAGCCGTCTGCCGAGCCGGTCCGCGTCGTCACCAGCACCTGAAGGGTCTGGTTGGGGTGGTAGCTGGTGGTGTCCTCAGGCGTGTAGCCATGCGCTTTGACTACCGCCACGGCGTGGCCGAGGCCTTCGCCGCTGGAGGTTTCTTTGGTGAAAGCGGGCGCAGTCGCCGTGCGCGTGGTCTGCGTGCTCGTGCTCGGCTGCGATTCGGTCTTGGTCGTTGAGGTCGACGATGTCTGGGCCGCGGTCACGCCGCCAGGGTTCGTGGCGCCGGTGCTGGCGCTGAGCGTGTTCGCGACAGACACGGTCTTCGTGCCGCCGGAGCCGCAGCCGGTAAGCGCGAGCAAGCCGACCAGTGCGGTGATCCCGATTACGAGCGTCGATCTCATCTGCATCCCATATTCGCTGTGTTTGGTGCTTTGTCCTCGTGTCACGGCGTCTGCAACAAATGTTATTAGTGATCGCTAAGCTATCTGCATGGGCGAGACTCGCGACGGGAATGTGCGCCGCCGGGTTCCCGCGGCCGAGCGTCGCGAGGAGCTGATCGCCGCCGCCGTACATGAGTTTGCCAGTGGCGGGCTGCGAGGCACGCCGGTAGAGAGGATCGCGCGGCGAGTGGGGGTTGCCCAGCCTTATGTCTTCAGCTTGTTCGCGGGCAAGCGTGAGCTGTTCCTGGCGGCCGTCCAACACTGCTTTGACCGTCTGGCACAGACGTTCGCGGCGGCCGCGGCGGACTTCGCAGCGGGGCGTATGCCGGCCGACTGTGAGGATGCACTGATGGCGATGGGGCTTGCCTATAGGCAGCTGCTGCTGACCGATCGCGACTATCTGATGCTCCAGCACCAGGCCTACGCGGCCTGCGATGACGAGCTCGTGCGCTCTCGCGTGCGCCGTGGCTACTCCGAGCTGGTGGCGCTTGCGCAGGAGCTCTCAGGCGCGGACGCGGAGCGGATCGATGACTTCTTCCGCCATGGCATGGCGCTCAACGTGGCCGCCGCCATGGGCGTCCCCGAGCTCTCCGTGAACTGCTCATGGGTGCGCGACGAGCTGGCGGCGCGCGAATGGGAGCCTACTCACAGCGGGTAGGATCACTCTGTCGATGTCCGAGCGCACCCAGACGCCCGAGCAGAAGCGCAGCAGGCGCGAGCAGGCGCGAGTGGCCGGGCTCGTCGCGCTTGCGGTGTTGATCACGCTGTTCGCAGTGTTGAACGTAAAAGAGGTCGAGGTCAACTGGATCTTCGGCAAGTTCAATACGCCGCTGATCGTCGTGATCGTCGTCTCGTTGCTGGTGGGGATACTGCTGGGCCACTTCGCGGGAATGCGCTCTCGCCGCCGCCAGAATTGAGCGGCCGCCACCGTCAGCAATGCGCGAATGTCTCGTCGACTGCGTGCGTTAGGCGCTAGGCCGCTTGCGGGGCGCGGTTCTCGGTGACGATACGAGCCGCCTCCTCGGTGCCCAGGTAGGTCGCCAGCACTACGTAGGCAAGGTAGTCGGAGAGCAGGGGCAGCGTGCTCGTGCCGCCTTTGGCGGTCTGGCTGTAGATCGTGTGCCAGATCGCACCTTCGATGCCCTCTCTCGCGAGCGCCGTCAGCGGCTCCCCGGGCGCGCCCGCGGTCAGCTTGGCCGCCACCTCGCTTGCCAGCGCCGCTCCCATGTCCACGGCGCGCTGGCCCATCGCAAACACGCCGGTGGCGATCGTCTGCGCGTTGGCGGGGCGGGCAGCGAAGTAGCGCATCAGCGCGTCGAGCGCACGGTGGACGGCGTACGGCCACTCTGGGCCAGTCAAGCCGGGGTCGGAGACGGCCTCGCGTACCTCCTCGCCGAGCCCCCGCACGGCCGCGAGGAAGCACGCCTCCATGTCCTCGAAGAGATCGAAGAACGTGTCGATCGACACGCCCGCCTCGTCGGCGATCCTCATCGGCGTCAGGTTCGCGTAGCCTTCGAGCGCCGCCAGCTCGAGCGCGCTGCGGAGCACGCGCGCGCGGTCGTCCTCGCTTCCCAGGCGGTTCTGCGCCGGCACCGCCCGCGGCCTTCCCACCAGTGGGCTCGGGGTCTCGGTCTTGAAGACAAGCGCCCAGCTCAACATGTGCTCGGCCATAGCCGGCATCTCCTCGGCGCGGTCCTCGAGCAGCCGCACGAACGTCACGCGGCGCAGGCCGCCGACGATCGCCCTTGCCACCGGTCCTGGCAGGGGAGCGGCGTCAGGGGCGTGGGCAAAGCTCGCGGCCAGCCGGCTCTCGAAGGTCCCAAGCGTCTGTGTCAGCCGTGCCCATCCCGCGGGTCCAGCCGAAGGCGCATCGACCAGCATTACGCGCGAGCCCTTCGGGTTCGCGCGCACGATCTCGGCGAAGCTGGTCAGGGCGATCCCCAGACGCTGCTCGAGCGTCCCGTCGCTGGCGCGGTAGTTCTCGGCGATCCGAGCCAGCGCTTGGGCGGAGATCAGATCAAGCGTGGCCAGGAAGCATTCCTGCTTATTGGAGAACTGCTCGTAGAAGGCGCGTCTGGAAACCCCCGCGAGCGTCACCACCTGCTTGACGCTCGTGCGGCCGTAGCCGTTGGCGGCGACGGCCTCGATCATCGCCCCGTGCATGCGGCGGCGCTGGTTCTGGGCTACGACATCGGCGCTCAGCTGGTGCGGGCCGCGAGGGAGTCGCTCGTACAGCGGCGCGAGCGTCTCGGTGGACGTCGTCTCGGTGCTCTCAACGGGACCGTTCGGTTGCTCGGGTGGGCGTAGCTGTCCGGCCACGGTACCTCCCCCGAGGTTGTTCGCACCCGTCTTCACCTAGTTCTATCTCCTCGAATCTGTATAGCCCCTCGACTATCAAGGAGTCTTGAAAACAATATCATTCCATGTCAGAGATTTATTGTCTACGTTCGCTGGCTCGCCCGCCAGGGCCTCGGGGCCACGATGCGGAGCCGCAGCCCTTCGGACGCGTCAACGAATGCTAAGCCCAGGCTAGTGAAGCAGCCCCCGCAGCGCCAGTATCCCGAGCCCGAGCGCAACGCCCGCGGTCACCTGCAAGGCCATCTCTGGGCCTTTGCCCTGGAGCGCAGGCCCGCAGCCAGCTCGAAGACGATCAGGCTCACCACCGGCGCGAACCAGTAGAGGACGA
>Ga0207695_10004735_pt1 | contig 18415 bp, 18 predicted proteins | sample KBSC54metaG_FD_184354 | JGI IMG/M metagenome (GOLD analysis project Ga0207695, IMG submission 184354) | Corn rhizosphere microbial communities from Kellogg Biological Station, Michigan, USA - KBS C5-4 metaG (SPAdes) (version 2) | ecosystem: Host-associated > Plants > Roots > Rhizosphere > Soil... | reverse complement strand
GTCGTAACAAGGTAGCCGTAGGGGAACCTGCGGCTGGATCACCTCCTTTCTAAGGGATTAATCTTAGAACTTTCTTCCAGAGCGATCTGGAAGAATCGTGAGTCAAACACAGGCTCGTCCCCTGCAATCAAGCAAGGGCAACTGAAGTCCAAAAGATAACAGCTGGGCTTTCCGACTATTTATTTGCCAAAAGAACTACAAAAGCCCGAAGTCTTCCGACTTCGGGCTTTTTTGCGCGCTGACTTGATTCCACGGCGGTGGTTCTTCCGAGGTAGCAAGGGCATGGGAATTCGAAAGAACCAAATCCTTCGACCGTGGGGCTGGAATGTCAGTGTGATTGGAATCCTTCTAGCGACGATTGTCGTCCTGCTGACATCCAGTCGCGCGCAAGCGAAGCCGAATCTTGTCATCATCCTCGTCGACGACATGGGGTACGGCGACATCGGATGCTTTGGCTCAAAGCTCAACCGGACGCCAAACTGCGATCGCATGGCCGTGGAGGGAATGAGGCTCACGAGCTTTTACGGGGCCCCGGTATGCACGCCATCGCGGTCGCAGGTGCTGACGGGATGTTATGCCAAGCGGGTTTCGCTGCCGGACGTTATTTTCCCGGCTGCTAAAATAGGACTCAGCGCAAAGGAACATACGATTGCCGAGCTGCTCCGCGAGCAGGGTTACGCGACGCAGTGCATCGGCAAGTGGCATGTCGGGGACCAGAAGCAATTCCTGCCGATCCATCGCGGCTTCGATCATTATCTTGGGTTCCCATATTCCAATGACATGGGAGGAGAATGGGATGGCGCGCCAGATACGCCGCCCAATAAGCGCCGGCCGCCGATGCCACTGGTGCGGGACGATCAGGTCATCGACACGATGAACGGCGCCAAGCAGGATCGGATCGAGCAGATTTACACTGATGAAGCAGTGAAATTCATCCGCGAGCACAAGGCGGGTCCATTCTTCCTTTACCTGGCTCATACGGCGGTTCATGTTCCACTGCATCCCGGAGCTGCGTTCCGCGGAAAATCCAAAAACGGTTTGTATGGCGATTGGGTGGAAGAAGTCGACGCCAGCACGGGTCGCGTGCTCGACACGATTCGCGAGCTGAAGCTCTCGGATAACACGCTGGTGATTTTCAGCAGCGACAACGGCCCCTGGCTCACGCAGGGACGCAACGGCGGCACCGCCTATCCGCTGCGCGGCGGCAAAGGCGGAACCTACGAAGGCGGCATGCGCGAGCCGACTATCGCCTGGTGGCCCGGCCACATCGCCGCCGGAACGTCCAGCGATGCCGTTGCTGGAAACATCGATCTGCTGCCGACTTTTGTGAAGGTTGCTGGCAGCGCAGTTCCCACTGACCGCAAAATCGACGGCGTCGATATTCTCCCGCTCCTGCTGGGCCAGACCAAGCAATCGCCCCGCGGCGTTCAATACTATTTCGACAGCAACCAACTCCAAGCCGTCCGCAAAGGCCCTTGGAAACTGGCCATCGCGCCCCAGCGCGAGCAAAATCGCCCGGCAGGTCAGCCCCAACCCATGTCCAAGCCACCGTTCCCCAAGCTCTACAATCTCGACTCCGACATCGGCGAAACCAAAGACGTGGCCGCGCAGCATCCCGAGGTCGTCAAGCAGATGGAAAAGCTGGTCACTGAAATGGATGCCGATTTAGGGATTAAAGGCAAAGGCCCCGGCGTCCGACCGCCGGATCGCGTGGAAGATCCAAAGCCGCTGCTGATGAAGAAGGCGTCGTAGAAGAAATCCCGCAGCGACCCAGAATCATGCCGAAGGGAAAATGCTTTCCCGTCCGCATTCCGGACATCGGCCGGAAACTCCGCGCAAGTCGTAGCCACATCCTGCGCATCGTCCCGCCGAGATGCGCCGTCGTTGAACAAAGCGCGCACGGATCATCGACAGCGGCAGCAGGGCGGCGAGAAGTGCGATCGCCCAATCCGGGATTCCAAACAGCCATGCCGATGCTCGCACCGGCGTGCCAAGTCCCGAGGCGTCCATAAATCCCGCCGGGCAAAACCAGAATCCCAGGAGATGGAATCCAGCCGCGTCCCGGGCGCTGCGAAGATATTCCGAGGTCCAGGTATGAGCCGCGGGAAAAGACCTGCGCTCCCAGCCCGCATATTTGCGGTTCCACGTGGCAGGCGCCTCCGCTCGTCGTTCCAAAACGATCCAGCCGCGCCAGGAATAGAGGCTGAGAATCGAATCGCGTGACTCGGCGGGGCGCGTCCGGTCGATGGCATCAGTCGTAGACATGCTGCGGATCCACAGCCAGCAAACAATGACGCAGATCAGCAGCGAAAGCCCCGCCAGAATTGGGCGCACGGTACGGCGCATCATCGCATTTTATCATCGGCGCATAAAAAAGCCGCCCGTCGATTCGGGCGGCTTCGAGCGCGGGTTGTGATTGGAGTTATCGATTCCAGAAGGGGGTCCCATACCCGCCATATCCGTAACCCACATTCGCCGCGGGCCCCCAAGGTGCGTAATAACCCTGATCGAGGCGGTGTAGGAAGTAGGCGTAATAGACCGCATTACTGCCGGCGACGGCTGCGCTCCAGGCATAGGAATCGGTCGTTTCCATATCGATGCGTGCCTGGGCGAGCACCTTACGCGCTGAGGCAATCTCCGCAGAGTCACGAATCGCGCCGTCCAATTGATGCCGCATGTCGCTGACGCGCTGGCTGGCGGCAAGCATTTTCTGTCGGGCCGCTTTCACGTCCGCGTTGTCGGCCAGCAACTGCACTTCCATCACACGAGCATCGGATGCGTACTGCATCTTGAGCGTCGCCATCGCCAGAATCGTTTCGCTGCCGGCTTTGTGCATCCGGCTGGCGCTCAGCTTCGCGCCGGTTTCATCGCGGAGATGAACAATCGCTTGATATTTTTCATTGGTTGAAAGGCTCGCAAGCGCCTTCTCGCGGGCGGCGGTGTAATCGTTGTAAGCATCGCGCTCGGCAGTCAGCGCGTGTTGATAATCGGCCGATTGCTCAAAGCGCAACTGCGCCCGGCGGATCGCCACGTTCAAATCGGTGTCGGCCTGGCGATAGACCGCGCGGGCGCGGGTTGCCATCGCATTGGCCGTCGCCCAGTCATGAACGAGGCCGGTGGGAAAATCATTTCCCTGCTGCATATAGGGAGGATTGACATTTGGCCCCGCGGTGCTTGTTGCGGGTGTCATGTCATTCGCAGCGCCAAAAGCAGTTCCCGTGAGTAATGCCATCGCGGGAGCAACACACATCAAACCGATTTGCCGAAGCATAGCGAACCTCCCAGGTGCAATGTCCCTAAATCGAACAACCGCACGGCTCCAGAACCGTCATCATTCTAGACCCGCGGCGAGCAATTCTGATAGCAGAAATTCGCGAAATTCTGATCTGCAACTATTTTAGGTGCATTCACTTAGGGGATTTCCCCTATAAGCTCTGCGGGGCGTTTCTTCCCTTTCCATTGAATTCAATGCACTTAAAGCAAAAATAAGAAAGGCGACCCTCAGGCCGCCTTTCTGCATTTTTTGCATCGAATAGAGGACTCAGTGTCACATTAGTCGTCGTGGCGCTCCGGCCGAGGCCCGCGTCCGCGATCGCCACCGCGTCCTCCTCGGCCGCCGCCACCACCACCGCGATGCTCTCCTCCACCACCGCCGCGGTTGCCGCGGTCACCGTGCGGCCCGCCGCGCCCGCCGCGGAATTCTCCGCGCTGGCCGCCTTCACCGCGGTCGTGGTGACGATCACCTTCGCCCTCGTCCGGGCCGCCTGCCGGCGCGCCGACTGGCTCCGGCTCAGTGATTCCCAGTTCCTTCAAAGCCGCCTTGCGTGAAAGCTTGATGCGTCCCTGATCGTCGATGTGAATGACCTTCACCTGAATGTCGTCGCCGATGTTCACCACGTCCATCACGTTCTGAACGTAATGCTCGGAAAGTTCGCTGACGTGACACAGGCCATCGGTTTCCGGCGCGATCTCGACGAAGGCGCCAAAATCCTTGATGCTCACGACCTTGCCGTTGTAGATCTTCCCGATCTTCACCTCGGCGGTCATTGCCTCGACGATGTCCCGGCACTTCTCCGCGGCAGCCGCGTCTACGGATGAGATGTAAACCGTGCCGTCGTCTTCGATATCGACCTGCGCGCCGGTTTCTTCCTGGATGGCCTTGATGTTCTTGCCGCCCGGGCCAATCAGCTTGCCGATCTTCTCTGGATTGATCTTGACCGTGAGCAGCCGCGGCGCCCAATCGCTGATCTTCGGCCGCGGGGCCGGCAGCACAGCGCTCATCTTATCGATGATGATCATGCGGGCTTCGCGTGCGCGATGCAGTGTCTCGCGGATGGTCTTATAATCGATACCTTCGATCTTGATATCGAGCTGGATCGCGGTGATGCCATCGCGCGTGCCGCAGACTTTGAAATCCATATCGCCAAAATGATCTTCTTCGCCGAGGATGTCGGTGAGAAGGACCGACTTGTCGCCTTCCTTTACGAGCCCGACAGAAATACCCGCGACATGCTTCGAAATCGGCACGCCCGCGTCCATCAGCGCCATGCATCCGCCGCAGCTCGACGCCATCGAGCTCGATCCGTTCGATTCAAGAATGTCGCTGATCACGCGAACGGTATAGGGGAACTGCTCGACGGTCGGCAGGACCGCGATGAGCGACCGCTCGGCCAGCGCTCCGTGGCCGATCTCTCGTCGGCCTGGGCCGCGAATCGGCCGCACTTCACCCACGCTGTAGCTGGGGAAGTTGTAATGCAGCATGAACTTCTGGCTGTATTCCTCGATCAGCCCATCGACCATCTGCTCATCGGAGCTGGTGCCAAGGGTGATGCTACAAAGCGATTGCGTTTCACCGCGCGAAAAAAGTGCCGAGCCATGTACTCGCGGAATCAGACCCACTTCGATGCTGATCGGGCGAATGTCCTTGAAGCCGCGCCCGTCGGGCCGCACACCAGACAGAATCGTCTCGCGCGTCACCTGCTCTTCGACTTCGACGAATGCCTGACGCAGCTTGCGCACTTCGTCTCGCTGCTGCGTGATCGAAAGATAGCTTGCGTTTGGATCGGTCACCGCCGGCGCCATGCTGGTGATCAGGTCTTCCATGACCTGGCGAACCGCGTCGGACCGATCGCTCTTGCCGGGCTTACCCTTCACTTCACGAATCTTGTCCTCGACCCGCGTGCGAACCGCATCCAGAAGTCCCGGATCCAGAAGCTTGGTCGAGCCGACTTTCTCCCGGCCGGCTTTCTTCTGCAACTCTTCGATCATCCCGACGATTTCGATGATCGCGTGATGGCCAAACTCAATCGCATTGGCGACATCATCTTCCGCAACCTCATGCGCGCCGACTTCGATCATGTTGACGGCGTTTTTTGTGCCGGCAATGACCACGTCCATGTCGCTCTGTTCAAGCTGCGCGACGGTCGGGTTCAAGATGAACTGCCCATCGATGCGTCCGACGCGGGCATGCGCGGTCGGCGAAAGAAATGGGATATCGCTGATGGCCACCGCCGCGCTGGCGGCGATGCCTGCGAAAATATCCGGATCGTTTTCCTGATCGAATGAGAGCACGTTCAGGTGAATCTGCACCTCATCCATGAATCCCTTGGGAAACAGCGGACGAAGCGGCCGATCGACCAGACGGGCGGTGAGGATTTCCTTGTTGGTGGGGCGGCCTTCGCGCTTCATGAATCCGCCGGGGAATTTCCCCGCGGCTGCGCGGCGCTCGCGATAATCGACCTGGAGCGGGAAGAAATCGATGCCTTCCCGCGGATTGGCGCGGACCACCGCGCCGAATACGACGGTGTCGCCATATCGAACCGTCACCGCGCCGTCGGCCAGCTTGGCCAGTGTGCCTGTCTCCAATACGAGGGCTCGGCCGCCGATCTGGCGCTCAACCTTGATGGCTTGCATTGTCAAAAATTCCTATGGGCCTCCATGGAGGGATGCACCAGCCCTTCAAGCCGGCAGCAGAAAGATGTGCGGAAAAAGTAAAAGAGAAGATGCAACGCACGAGCGATCCGCCGGCCGCTCACCCATTTCCGGGTGCTAAAGCGGACAGAGATTCGCTTCTGCCGTTTTGCATGTTCTTTTTTACTCTTTCCCTTCTTTCAGCTCAGCCGCTTGGGGCTGGCGGGAGGCGATTTGCCTCCGCTGCTTTTGAGCCGCGTCCGTGGCAGCCGGAGGCCTTGAAGGCTGCGCGGAGGAGCGTCTCGTCTAAACGGTATGAAAACAAAGCGTGCCGAGCCGTTTGGGGCTCAGCACGCTTTAGCTTCCTTTACTTTCGCAGGCCCAGTCGCCCGATGATCTGCTGATATCGAGCCCGGTCCTTGCGGGTCAAATACTTCAACAACTGATTTCGTCGGCTGACCAGCTTCAGCAGCCCGCGCCGCGAAGCATGATCCTTCTTGTGAACGTCAAAATGCTCGCGAAGCTGATTGATCCGTTCGGTCAGCAGGGCAATTTGAACTTCCGGCGAGCCGGTATCCTTTTCGTGAATCTTGTACGTGCCAACAATATTGTTCTTCTGATCGGCTGTAATCGACATCTGCTCTCAATGCTCCCGACACCAAAGCCCTCAGCTCCTCGGGGAACTACGCCCCGCGCCAAATGGCCGGTCAATATAGGTATCCGTGCCGCCCTCGCGGCATTCGGTTAGCCGGGCAAAGTAGTGCAATAGGCGTGGAAATGCAAGGGTGGGGGCATGTCCAAGGGCTAATAGCGGTCGACAGCATTACCGGGGCAAGAAGAGCCCTCCTGTCCACGCCGCGGGCGGAGCGCCGCCCCGGATCTCCGAGCGATCCTTCAAGACGCGCTCCCGAATCCGGGGCGGCGCGGCGATAATAGATTTCGCGAAGCTACACCCCCGGCGCCGCCTATGCCCCGGCGTGGACAGAGACGTCTTTCCACTCAACGAAAGGTTCGAGTCACGATCGCGACTTTATTGCTGCACGCGCACCTCGATCTGCAACGTGATCAGGCTAAAGAGCACTTGCCGCGACCAGAATGGATTTCACATCTGAGAAGTCTTTGAACACTGGATAAGTGTCCCCCGCGCGGTCCCTGATTGAGCGAATCGCCTGTCCGATACCGATAAAAGGCCAACCCAATTCCTTTGCCGCTTTGGCGTCCCAACCGCCGTCCCCCACATAAATGACGCCGGTCAGCTCGCCCCTGCATTCTGCCTCGGCACGTTCAAAGCAGCTCTTCATGATGTCGATTCGCGCTTCGGCGTCGTCCGCTGACGCGAAGGGGATTCCCTGGAAATCAATTCCCGCGCGGCGCAGCTTTGCCCTGGCCGATTCGCCCCAGCCGCCGGTTGCAAGTCCGGCGACCCAATCCGCGGATCGCTGTACGTGCTCAACAAATTCCGCCGCCCCAGCGATCGGCTCACAAGATTGAGGCCTGCTCCGCAGCGCCTGTTCGATCAGCTCGAAGAATCGTCGCTGGAGAAGGCTCACCTCTTCCATCGGCCGACCATGGAGCTTGAGCAATTCGCTGGCAATTCCTGAATCCGTGACGTGCTGGTATCGGGCCCAGTCGTTATCTATGGCCACGCCGAGGTATTCGGACATGGCTTGAACGTAGCACTCCGTGTCCACGCCATTGGTGGCGGTAAGCGTCCCGTCGATGTCGAACATGAGCAGGCGTGGCATTTGTGCAGAGGATAAAGGATTTCCCGTCGATCCACCGCGCAGAGAAAGGCGCGTGATACAATTCCTTTGATGCCAGATCAAAGGCCAACGCTGGAATACGAACGGCCAGTGGGACGACACTGGAGCTACTGGGTGGGCGCTGTGGCGATTATTCTCGTTGTCGTCACACTCTTGCTGGTGGCTGGATACTTCGCTGTCGCCGTGATCTTCTTTCCCGGATAATTCGAGCTCAGGACACTCCCCCGCAAAGACGCGCCCGAAACGCGGGCAACTTCCTGTCCACGCCGGGGCAAGTGTACTCACGACGCCCCTGATCTCCGAGCGCTCTTCAAGGCGCGCTCCGAGATCCGGGGCGGCGCGGCGAAAAGAGATTTTGCGAAGCAGTACTCTCCATCGCCGCCTTTGCCCCGGCGTGGACAGGAAACATTTCGACTCCACTAAACGATTCGGGGCATTGTGATGTATGCAGCCCCTAGCGCCACTCACGCGCTCACCCGTTCCTCGATCTTCCCCAGGTGATGCTTCAGATGCACAACATAATCTTCGATCAGGAACCCCAGCGTGACCGGAGTATACGGCCCGATGATGCATCGCCGACCCAGCGAATTCGGCTTCACGTGCTCGATCACATGAGCCAGATGGTGATTGTATCGATGCCATAGCTCCACGAGTGCCGGCCAGTCGCAGTCGTTGTAACATTGCGCGGCCACCCATTCGTTCTGCTCATACTTCGGAAACACCAGCTCCTCCACGAACTGCCCCCGCACAAAACGCTGATGATTGTTGGCCGCCGAGTCGATCAAATGGCCAATGACCTCGACGATCGTCCACCGATCCGCCGCCGGACGGTGCGTGACCGCCTTTACGTCCAGTGCAGCCAACTTTGCTTTGGCCGCGTCCACCGCTTGCCGCAAGTCATTGGCAATGGAATGCAGATTCATGCGGAGATGGTAGCCGGCGCGGGGAGCGATGGAAAAGGTAGGGCAATCCGATTGGTGGCGGGCGCAGCGGTGCCAATCTGTTTGAGCTCCCGTCCACCATTCACCTTCATCGCAATGCTTTTAACTCTTTTCCTGAAAATTCCTGAAGTGGCGACGTGATATCTGTAGCCCGCGATGACGCCGCCGGATGATGAAATTGCCTGGATTTTCGAAGCCCATGGGAAGGCATTGTTGTTATATGCCCGGCAATGGGTCGATGCCGCGTCGGCAGAGGATGTGGTTCAGAAGGCATTCACCCAAATGCTGACTTCCGGAAAACGACCGGCCGAGCCGCGCGCCTGGCTGTTTCGCTGTGTGAGAAATGAAGCGATCAGCGAGTGGCGATCCAATCAGCGTCGCATTCGGCGCCAGCGCGCGGTGGCCAAGGATAGGGGAGAGTGGTTCATCCCTGGCGATGAGGATCGAATCGACGCAAGTCTCGCCCAAGTCGCTTTAGAGACCCTGCCGCCAATCCAGCGCGAAGTGGTGACGCTTCGGCTCTGGTCAGGCCTGACGCTGGCGGAAATCGCGAGCGTCATCGGAATCGGAGTTTCATCGGTGCACGGACATTATCGCGATGCGCTCGTGGCATTGCGCGCAAAACTGGAGATGCCATGCAGGAAGAGCAACGATTGACGCCCGCGGAAGATGAACTGGCCGACTCATTGAGCCGCCTGAAGCTTGCGCCTCTGAATCTTTCGCCTTGCAGACTCTATTTTCGGGCGGGGCAGCAAGCGGAGCGCAAAAGAGTGGGGCGCTGGCAGGCGCTCGCGGCGCTGCTTGGATTGACAACCGTGCTGTCGCTTTGGGCGCGGCCAATGACCCAGTCTTTGCCGGAGCGAACTTCCGCTCCGATTGCTCAAGGGCCAGTCGATCGCATTTCGCCTGCGAGTTCCGGCATTTCCCCCGCGCTACTGGAATCGGCGGCAAATCTGAAACTTCGAAATGCGATCTTGGAGAACGGGTTAAGCGCCTTGCCATTACCAGAAATGACTGGCCAGGCGCCGCCTTCCGTGAATCCCGCGTCAAACCCATCGTTCAATGACAGTCCGGACGCGATCGAGGAACTCGGCATCTTTTACAGAGGTTAAATTCATGATGCGCCATATCTATTGCATTGCAGCATTTGCATTCTTCGTAGCGGGCGGCTCGGCATCAGCCGGGCCCGCGGACCATACCGAAGTGGTGAAGATGATTCTTCATCCAATGCCGGCCACGCAGCCGGCCTTAAGCCATTCACTGCTCCCTCGGGCCATCGATCAATCGCCCGGCAATGCCGCCACGCTCTACATGATCGCCGCGCGGAAAGTTCCCGATTACTCGAAGAAAGACGTGTATGCGAAAATCGACGACTTGGAGGATATAAGTCTCGATGACCTTCACAAGAGAGACAAACAAGCCCAGGCGGTTCTCGATCAATTTTCGAGCAGCCTTGAGTACGTCGACCTTGGTGCTCGAAGGGAAGAGGCACAATGGGATGCGGGGTTACGTGACTTGGGCGCGCGAGCGATGGTTTCCTATCTCAACGACATGCGCCTTCTCCAGAACGTTCTTTGCGTGCAATACCGCTGGCAACTGTCGCGTGGGGATTTCAACGGTGCGGAGCGCTCGCTTCAAAGCGCGATGGCGATGGAGCGACAATTGAGCGACCATCCTCTGCTGATCCAGGGCTTGGTACAGTGCGGATTTGTAGAACTGGCCATGCATCACGGGATCGCCGAATGGGTATCCCAACCCGGCGCGCCAAATCTTTATTGGGCGCTGACTGCACTTCCCACGCCAATCGTTCAGCGCTTGCCGGTCGCCCAATGGGAACAGTTGGAAAACATCGTCAGCGGATTGGATACATCCAAACCCGTAGAGAGCCTCTCACAGCAGCAGGCCAACGCTGCTTTCACGCACGCGCTGACGGTCATCCGCGCCTCGCAAAGGCCCGGCAAGATGGAGCCAATCGAAAAGCAGATCAATGATCTTCGGCACGCGAACGTTGAGCGCGGCAGACAATTCCTGGAGCTCCATGGGTTCGCCAAGCAGGCGGTCCAATCGATGCCGGACGATCAGGTCGTTTCGCTCTTTTTCCTCCTGCAATTCCGCATTTATTATGACGACGTCTGGAAATGCATCGAGCTTCCGTATTGGCAAGTGGCTTCGCAGCTCGCTCAGATCGACAAGGCATTCAAAGCGGAGGCGGCCCAGCCGTCACCCAACCCGCTGGTCCTGGCGGCCCTGAGTTCGCTGCGCATTTGTTATGTCTTTGAGCGATCGGATTGGGACGTCGCCCAGATGCGGACAATCGAGGCGATTCGAGATTATGCCGCCCGCCACGGCGGAAATGCGCCAGCGGCGCTCGACCATATATCAGACTTACCCCTGCCGATTGACCCGTTCACGGGAAAGCCCTTTCAGTATCATGTGCAGGGGAAGGATGCCGTGCTTGAGTGTCCGCTGCCCTCACTGTTTCACACGGGAGGCCGTCGCTTCGAATTGAGTTTCGAAAAGCCGAAGTAAATGTTGGTCGTCGAAGAAAAAGGGGGTCACCACTGATTACGGAAAAGCGATTCGGAGGAGAGGACGACGAAATGAGTGACCCCGTTTCATTTCCCAGTCAAGCAAAGAAAAGCGGGAATGGTGCGGGACAGGTGCGATTTTCGTTCGTTGTTCTCCGGCGAAAGTCGCCTCTGAAAGCGCGCACCCCGTCCCGATTTTTCGGATTCTTTCTCGCGCTCTTTTTCGAATGAACAACGGACCTCATTAACGCGCCGCCGGTGCCGAGGCGGGGGCGGCGTGGGCGTTTGCTACCGCGCTGACGGTAAACACCATATCACCGGTCTTCTTCTGCTCATCGAAAGCGGCGCCGGCGTTGTCCTTCAGGTCTGGGCCGATGCTGTAGATCAGCGCTTGGTCCTTGCGGATGACCAGGCGCAGCGGGTGGCCATCGAAGGGGTCAAGCGGCACGTCGTCCATATACTGCGGAACCAGCGCGTCGAGCCTGGCGGGGAACGCGCCGCCGTGATCGAGGCGGTAGCGATCGACGGCGACCCCGGTCAATCCGGTGGCGCGACTCGCCTCATCCATCGCGACTCGCTCCAAGTATCGTTGCAGCGGCGGCACGATGATTGACGCGACTAGGCCGTGCCGCGCTGCTTTGATGCCGCCGTCGGTGGCTTGTTCGATCGTCGTGGGCGTAAACGGCTCCTGCACCTGCTCCTGGCAGCGCTCCAGGTATTGCTTGTACGCCTGCACGTCGGAGGGAAGCACGAAGATGCGCAGCAGCATCGGGAGCGGCGGGATGTCCCCCGCGCCAGAGTTGGGCCCCTGGGGGCGCACATCGTTCATCAGGGCCATCATCGTCAAGCGGCCCGAGCCCAGATCGCTGAAGATGGAGAGGCCAAACGCCTCCTCGCCGAACAGGCTTCGCCGTGCTTGCCGACGGGCGGCATCGACGTCGCCGATCTGCAGCCGCTGCAAGTCGTCCGCGCGGCTCACATGTGGGAGGACCGCCTCCACAGTCTTCACGCCCAGCCCATCGATGCCGATCTGCACCAGGCTGCAAACGATAATCGGATCGCTGCCGGCACCACGGCCGATGCGAAACAGCGCGTTGAGATCGTCAATGGCCTGGGTCGTGTTCCCGGCAATCGCCTCGTGTTTGGCCGAGAGAGCCAGCAGCTTGGCTCCGTTTCGGCAGTAGTTGAGTTCCGGCAGGAGCATGCTGAAGCTCGGGTGCGCGAAATCATGATCGAACCGGCACTCGGGCATCGCGCTGGCCTGGCGAAGCAGTCGCAATGTGATCGCATGCCGCTCCAGCAATTGAGCGACTGCGGGGCTGGCCGCATCGGGATTATCCTGCGCCAGCAGTGAATCGGCCCCCTGGAGCGACGAGTCCTGCTTGATCCGCGCAAACGCCTTCTCATAAAGCACGGCGGCGTTGCGTTCATCCTCGACCTGCGGCGGCGCAACCGACAACAGCATCGCGCCAGCCTCGGTGCGGAGGTTGGCCGCATCATTGCGCACGGCCAAATCGACGTTCCAGAACGTCATCACGTGAAGCATGATCATCGCGAGCAGCGCGACGCAGAGCCACCCGGCCGGCCAGAGCGCCGCCGCCCGCGCGGCGCCAGGCGCGGGACGCCTGCGGCCGCGCCACAGGATGATCACCGTACCGACGAACACCACGATGAACAGCGACAGGCAATAGCCAAACCAGCTCTCCGCCAGACGAGCCCCGAATTTCAATACTGCCGACACGGCAAGCGGTGCGCCCAATATCACCGCAAGCAGCGCTAATGCGACGAACACAAACAATCCGGCCCACAGGCGCCGCCGAATTCGCGCCGACACCGCGACGACAGCCGCCACCCCAAGCAGCGAGGCCACCACCCCCTCGATCCACAGCAGGCCGTAACTCATCGCACGTCTCCTTGAAAGTTCAAGCCGGCGTCTGGCGCCGGGAGTTTCGTATCCGCATTGGCGATCGGGATCGCCGGCAAGTCGCCGCGCGCTGCGCTGGCCAGCGCCAGCCGGTCAGCTTCGTCGGCATTCAGCCCCGGGCTGACCTGCCGCATCAACTGCGCGACGTCTCGAACGCTCGGACTCGGCGCAACGGCAACCGGCCGATCAAAAAACGGCGTGACCGATGCCGCCATCTGCGACAGCGCCAGCCCCACGATCAGCACCGCCGCCACGGCGGCCCATCGCGCTGCGCCGCTCCATCCCCACACGACACGCGCGGCCGGTTCGGCCAGCGCCCGCCGCACGCCGTCCAAAACTCGATTCCTCAAGTTGTCGGTCGGCTCTGGCCCCGCGCGCTGATGAACGGCACGTTCCGCCCAATCGTCCTGATCGAGGCCTTTGCCTTTCATGTGCGGTCCTCCAGCAACTTGCGGAGCTTCTCCATTGCGTATCGATAGCGGCTGGCCGCCGTGTTCGGGCTGATCGAAAGCGCCTGTGCGATCTGGGCGAAAGTGAGACCGCCATCGATCTTCATCACGACGATCTCCCGCTGCTCCGGCGGTAGCGCAGCCAGCGCCGCCGAAACCTCTCCTTGATCCGCCGGGTCGGCAGATTGCGCCGCGCTCACCGGAATCGAAGCAAGCCGTTCCCAATGCCGCCGCTCGATCCGCCGTCGGTCGGCCCGCGCGGCAATCGCATGCCGCAGGCTCGCAAAGACGTAGGCGTCCAAATCCTCCACATACGCCAGCCGCTCTCGCCCGCGCGCTAGCGCAACGAATACATCGTGCACCGCATCCTCTGCCTCGCCTGCGTCTCCGAGCATCGCTCCCGCCACGCGTAGCAGCCGCCGCGCCAGCCGCGCATAAAGCGCCGCATAGGCGACCGGCTCCCCAGCCGCCAATAACTTCACGTCAACATTCGGCTCTGGAGCCAGTTCCATGCGCCTTCATCTCCACAGAGCGATGAAGTCGAGCGATTTGTCTATGGGATGCAAGTCTTTTCGAATTGGAATGAAGGAAGATTGCCGGTGCTCTTACTTCGCACACTGGGTGACGCAAGCCCACCGACATTGCTCTTGGCGGGCGGCGTTGCATCGAGAGTTCATGCTGGCACGAACTTCACTGTGGCTTTTGACCTTTTCCCGCAATGCCCGTAACCTTTTGCACCTTATGGATGAGCAGACCCGCGCCCAGTTGAGTCCAGGCACACGAGTGAAAGTCACGCAGCAGATCGCCGGCCGATATTATGCGTGGCCGACGGAAGTGGTCGGCACCGTCGTTTCATATCAGCAGAAGCCGACCGGAAGCTGGTATGCCCATTCGCGGAACGACAAGCTCTGGCTCGATCGCCTGACGCTCCGCAAGGACGACGGCGAAATCACCACGCTGAATCTCGACGAATACTCGGCGATTGAGCCGGTCGGCGGCGCTCAGGTGGAAGAAGTCTAAATCCGCAATTCGCACGCGTGCATCGGTGGACGCAGCACTTTTTGGCTTAATCGTGGCGGATGTGATCGGCGAGCCGGTTGACCTGCGCCCGCCGCCGGCGCCGGGGGGGCTTTGTTTACTCAATTCGATCACGCTCACGACCGGCGGAAACGTCTGCAATGCCGGTGTCGCGATGGCCAAGCTCGGGCTGCATGTCGGCGCCGCCGGATTGGTGGGGAATGACGTGCTGGGGTCGGCGGTTGTCGAGCGACTCAAGCAGCAGGGCGTCAATACATCCGGCGTATTTGCAACCGAATCGGCACAGACGAGTGCGACGCTCGTAGCCGTCGAACCAGGCGGCGAGCGATGTTTCTTCCACACACCCGGCGCAACGAAATTGCTGGACGCGGCAGCATTCCGGCGATGCTTCCCGATTTTCAAGCCGTGCAAATGGGTGCAGATCGGATATTTCGGCCTGCTGCCTGCGCTGACGCAAAGCCTTCCCGCATTATTGAAAGAGCTACGATCCATTGCTCCCCATTTAAAAATTGCGCTCGACACGGTTAATCCACCAGGGACTTGGGAACAGCTCGAGCCGATCCTTCCGCATCTGGATCTGTTTGCGCCGAGCCGCACCGAAGCCGCGGCTCTCACTGGACAGAACGAGCCAGCCGCGATGGTGGGCCATTTGCGAAAACACATGCCCGCGCGCAGCATCATTGGGATCAAGCTCGATGCGCAAGGCTGCTTTCTTGATGATGGATCGGCATCCGCTTTCGTCCCCGCGTATCCGATCAAAGTTGTCGATACCACCGGCGCCGGCGACACCTGGTTTGGCGCGCTGCTGACCGGTTTAATCAAAGGCATGCCGCTCGAACAGGCGGGGCGATTCGCTAATCGCGCCGCCGCCGATTGCTGCACGGCACTCGGTGCCTCCACCGGCGTGAAATCCTTTGAAAGCACCTTGTCGCGAATCTGACGCGACGCAAATTCTCGATAGATTTCTCGCATATTTCGATCCTGTCGCGCAGCTTCTGCGCAAAAGTGGCAAAAATTGCGTCCATCGGCTTTACAACCCGTGGGAATCTGGTAAGACTTGCCCCAATTCGAGGCCCGCGCCGGGAAGAATGGGATCTCCCGCGGCGGAAAAACGCCTCGACGCATCAGACTTCCGAGCGCGGCTGCGGCCGTCTCAATGGATGCCCGGAACGTCGCACATGGAGGTGCCGTCATGGCTTCTGCCCGACTGATCCTTTCCGCCGCCTTATCACTGACTATCTCCGCGTCTGTCTTACCATCCGTCACTTTCGCACAAGAAGCGCCGGCTCAAGGCCTGGAAACCGCCAAGCAACAATGGTTTGGGCTGGTCAATGCCGGCGCCGTATATGTGCGTAGCGCCGCCAGCGAAGACGCCTATCCAGTGATGAAACTGGAAAAAGGGGCGCAGGTGAAAGTCGTCGGGATGAAGTTCAAATGGCTGAAGATCCTTCCGCCCGAAGGCACGTTTGCGTATGTGCCTCAAGCCTACGTTCAGCGGCGGGGCGATGGAAAAGTTGGCCGGGCGACGCGGGAAATCATCGCCAAAGTCGGCAGCAGCCTGACGCAGCAGAAGACCAATCCGATGGCCAAGGTCGAGCAGGGCCAGGATGTGCAGATCGTCGGCGAGGAAGACGAGTATTATAAGATTCAGCCGCCCGAAGGCAGCTATCTGTACATCAATCAGCAGTACGTCGATCCCTATAAACCCATCGGCACCCCTGACGCAGGCGAACCCAAGCCGACGGCCCCGAACACGATTGCCAAGAACACGCCGAAGCCGGAGGGTTCGCCTGAAGGCCAGGCTAAGACTGGCATCGTCGATGGCCTCGCGAGTGAGAAGGGCACCGCTCCGACCACGCAGCCCGGCGGCGATGTTGCCGCTGCGCCCGCGACGCAACCGGCCGATCCGGTAACGGTTGCATCTGATACATTCGACAAGCTCGAAGCCGATTTTAAAGGCGCCAACGAAAAGACCATCACCGAGCAGCCGATCGACCAGCTTCTGACCGGCTATCAGGACCTGCTCAAGCAGGACGCGCTGCCGACCTCGATGCGGCGAATCGCTGAGAGTCGCGTCGCCACGCTCAAGCTTCGCGGCGAAGCCAAAGCCGATTATCTCACCGCTAAGGCCGAGCAGCAGAAGTCGATGGAACGCCGACAGGCGCTCCAGGCTGAAAAGCAGGAAATCGAGCAGCGGATCAAGGAAAACCAGATCACGGTTTACGCCGCGGTCGGCACGCTTCGTCCCAGCAGCCTGCAGCGCGGGAACACGATGATGTACCGCCTGACCGACCCCGCCACCGGCCGGACTGTCGCCTACATCCGCACCAATGACAGCAAATACGCCGGCATGCTCGGCCAATTCATCGGCGTGAAGGGCACGATCAACACCGACACCGCCCTGAACATGAAGTTCATCGATCAGCCCTCCGAGGCCAAGCAGATCGACTCGGCCAAGGTCAATAAGACGATCACCGCCCAAATCATCCCGCCGAGCCTCGTCGGCAATGTCCGCTCCGCCAGCACGAATGATGCGGGTGAATAAAAGCGTCGATCGTTTCGAATAAGACTTTAATGCTGATGCCGGACCATCTCCTGGTGGTCCGGCTCTTTTTTGCGCCAGCCCCGCATCGCGCTCGCATGGCGATGCATCCAAATGCAACATTTTTTGCAACATGCGAGATGTTGCATCCACTCGACGTGGCTCGGGAAAGGTTGCCAAAGAGGCGAGCTTGTAGCACAGCCGCCCTTGGCTGTGACATCTCATAACAGCCGAGGGCGGCTGTTCCACATTTGCCCTTTGGGATGACACAAAATGTCCCAAAATGACGCGCGCGGCGAGAAAATCAGTACCTCGGGACGCATGTGAATGACATAACTTATCGCCCCAGACCATCTTACGAATTTGATGCTGTCGATTTGCGCGTGACATCGAGTGACATTCCCGTTTTGGAGGGCGTCGCTCCCGCGACGCCGCGAAGGCAAGAAAGCGCCCGACAACCCGGGCGGCTAACGGGGCGAGCGAAGCGCACGGAGTGCTCGCGCGCGGCGCGCGACACATGCGCGCCGCGCGCCCTGATTAGGGGGCTCACCAGCCGCAATCCGTTGTCCATGTAGGGCTTGCGATCCTGTCCCGCGCGCGGCGCGCGAGGCTCGCGCGACACCCGCGCCGCGCAACGATTGTCAAACGACTTTTCATTTTTGTGCATTGCCCGTTCTCCAGGGAGCCGCGCACGAAGTGTGCGGTTGAAACGCAAAGCGCGGAGAGGGACTCGAGCCTTCGATAAAGCGTGCCCCTCAACTAAGCTCAGGGCACGTGATCTGCGCAAGAGGCATCTTCGCGCATCGCACTTGCCTAACCCGCCGCGCGTTCACTCCCCCAATCCGTCGAAATTCCATCGCCCTCATTGCCTCTGCCCCAATCGCCATCGACACCCCATAGCACGAAGAAATCCTGCAAGCCGTATACCATACATATCGCGAACACCGGGATCTGGCTGCTTTATTTCCTGGCCGCTCGCGCCCGACGCGTAAGGGGTGGCCGGGGCGTGGATAAAGCCGCGCGTGCAGCGACTGGGAAAACTAAATTAGTCGCACCACCCGCCACGCGACCGCTTGCTGACTGCGACAAAAGGTTAAACGTGTCCGGTTAGCCCTGCAGAGTTGTCATGAACGGAGGCGGCCCACCGGCACCGCTTTCACCCGCGAACGAGATCGTGAAAGCGCACCTGTCCCTAATGGCATCAACTTAAGCGTTTCTTTCGAGGTTTTCTCGGCCTTTTCGTGAGACTCTCCTCAAGTAGCTTCGCCCGCAACTCCGCGCGGGGCTTGTTCATCAGGTCATACTGCTTGGGTCTTCTCT
>Ga0207695_10004734_pt1 | contig 18419 bp, 16 predicted proteins | sample KBSC54metaG_FD_184354 | JGI IMG/M metagenome (GOLD analysis project Ga0207695, IMG submission 184354) | Corn rhizosphere microbial communities from Kellogg Biological Station, Michigan, USA - KBS C5-4 metaG (SPAdes) (version 2) | ecosystem: Host-associated > Plants > Roots > Rhizosphere > Soil... | reverse complement strand
ACGCACCGGATCGTGGAATGCCGTCTTCTATGGCAGCGCGGTACTGGCGCTTTGCTCCGCTTTCATCGCAATGGCATTGCGAAAGATGCCCCTACCCGCCAAGCACGAGGAGACGGAGCCGCCCCCGTGAGTCGTTTGGGCGCCCGGCACATCTAAGGTACAGCGGGCACATCGCTTGTTACTATAAACCTGATGCACAACGTTATCATTCTAGGCTCCGGGTGCGCCGGAAATACGGCTGCAATCTATACCGCACGCGCCGGCCTGAAACCTCTCGTCGTGATCGGCCACGAGCCGGGCGGCCAGCTTTCCGTCACCACCGAGGTCGAGAATTTTCCGGGCTTCCCCGAAGGAATTCAAGGTCCCGATCTGGTCGAGAACATGAAGAAGCAGGCGGAACGCTTCGGGGCCGAGTACATGTGGGGCACCGTGGCGGAGGCCGACCTTTCCAATCGCCCATTCCGGATTAACGTCGACGGCGTCTGGATTGAGACGCGCTCCTTGATCATCGCCTCGGGTGCTTCGGCGCGCTGGCTGGGCTTACCGAACGAGCAGAAGCTGATCGGCCACGGTGTTTCTTCGTGCGCGACTTGCGACGGAGCTTTTCACCGCGACGGCAAGATCATGGTCGTCGGCGGCGGCGATTCCGCCATGGAAGAAGCTAATTTCCTGACTCGCTTTGGCGCCGAGATTACAGTGGTCCATCGCCGCGAAGAATTTCGCGCCTCCAAAATCATGCTGGATCGCGCCCGCGCTAATGCCAAGATCAAGTGGCTGCCGAACACCGTCGTCGAGGACATAAACGACGTCAGCAAGAACACGGTAACCAGCGTCAAGCTGCACGACTTGAAAACCGGCCGTATCTGGGAGCAGGATGTCACCGGCTTCTTTGTTGCCATCGGACACATCCCCAATACCAAGCCGTTCGTTGGGCAGATCGACCTCGATGCCGACGGCTACATCGTTACGCATGGGGGCGCGCGCACCAATATCCCCGGCGTGTTCCACGCGGGTGACGTTCAGGATCGCATCTATCGCCAGGCCATTACTGCAGCCGGCGCAGGCTGCATGGCCGCTATCGAAGCCGAAAGGTTCCTCGAAGCTGAGGGCCATTGACAGCGCCGGGCGCTTAGTTGTTCGGCACCTAATTGTTGGTGTTTCGCGGACGCTCGTACTTGGCGTTGATGTACTTCTGGGCTTCCTCAAGCGCCCCTTGCGTGTTGTCCTTGGTGCGCTGCGCAAGCTTGTATTCGTTCACTGCGCGATCCCGCTGGTCGGTGATGTCGTAGATCATTCCCAGGTTGATGTGCGACCACACTTCCGTCCATTTGGGATCCAGATCGCCCGAAAGAGACTCGCGGAACTCATTCGCGGCAGCCTGATAGTTACCCTGCTTGAAGTAAGCTTCGGCCGTTCGGTAATGCGCCAGGGAACTATTGCGCTTCACGTCCAGCGCCTTCTTATATTCGTTCAGGGCTTCGATATACTCCGCGATCTCCATGAACTGTTCGCCGCGCTTGATCGCCACCGCCACGCGCATGTCGTTGTCATAGCGCAGCAGCTGGCCGTTGGGATCAAGGACCACATTCTTGGGCTTGCCGAAAGTTTCGACGGCGAAATCCGTGGATGTTCCGGAGATCTCTATTTTCTTCTCTTCCGGATTCCCTTCCGTGTCGATCCGCAAGACAGCCGGCATCCGGAACGTGTCTAAATCCTGCGATATTTTACCGTTCACGCGGAACCCTTTGGCTCCGACGCGGAACATGGTCCACTCCATCTTGAACTCAGGCGCACCGCTCGATTCAATCCACTGCAGAAAAAAGTAATTGAGGCTCTGGCCGGATACCTCCTCGGCCACTTTCTGGAAATCCGCGGTGTTAATCGATTTTCCCGCGTAGCGTTCCTGCACGGTTTTCAGCACTTTGAAGAAATTATCGTCTCCCAAAATCGACCTCAGCATGTGCAGCACTGCCGCCCCCTTGCCGCCCGTGGCGGCCCAGAATTCGGGAGAATAGTCTTCCAGACGCGAGGACTGTATCAGCGGAGGCTGTTCCACCGTCAGCGCTTCCACATAAGTTTCATGGACCTGTTCTTCCATCGCTCCAGCGCCGCTGATATTCTCCGTATAGAGCAGTTCAGCATAGCGCGCCATGCCGTTTTCGATCCACATGTGATTGCGCGAGCTGGGCGAAACCTGACCACCCCACCACTGCCGGGATATCTGGTTTGCCAGGAGTTTAGTGTTCACTTCCGAGCCAATCGCCCGTGGCGATAGGAACAGGATTCCTGGCGCCGAATAGCCATTCGGCGTCCCCGTCTCGGTTTCGATCACGATCAGGTTCCGGTTGGGTAGCGGACCGTACACGCCGCTCAGGAACTCCATTGCGCGTCCGATCTCCTGTCCGTAAGCGCCGGCCATGTCTTTCCGTTCCCGAAAATACAACGCGGTATTGACGCCGCCGGACGCAATGATGGTCGGATCGCCTTTGACCACGGCGAAGCTCGCCGGAAATGACGGGGTGGATGTCTGAAACCGCACTGCCGTCTTTCCGTCCGCGGCCAAGTCGGCCGATTCAAGCCCGCTGGCGATCACCTTGTAACCCGAAGGCACGGTCACTCTCAAGTCGCTTGTGAAGCGGTCAGCGGTGTAGTCGTTCACCGGGAACCATCGTGCGGGATACATCAAGTACGCCACCTCGGGATGAATTGCGGCAAACTTAATGCCCCACACCGGCGATTCTTCGGCGCCCGTCAGCTTGCCGCCATACACAAATGTAAGCGTAGCGGGTTTGCCCTTGGGCAGCGTTTCCGCCAAGCTCAGCCGGACTGTCATGTCCTGTGCGACTCGCGACGCAGGCACTTGCCGGCCAGCTTCGTCGGTTACGCTGTCCAGGTTCAGGGCATTGTTCAGTTCAAAAGAAACGCTGGTGAGATCGTCGAGCGGAGTGAACCGAACCTTGGCCGTGGCCCGGATCGTCTGGGCGCTGGGATCCACCTGCGCGTCAATCGCGTAGTTGTCCACGTCCATGCGTGAACGTTGCGACTGGCCCGGTCCCTGGCCTTGTGCGAACAGGATCGCCGAGGATAACGCCACTAAACCGAAAAACTTACTCAGCATGAACTCTATCTCCGCTTACGACTTTCTCCACCCAGTCTGCCGCGGTTTCCATGGGATCCCGATTGCTCGCCAGATCCTTCGCGACCCCAGCTAAACCGCTACGCATGGTAGTCCGCGCCTCCGCATCGTCGAGCAAACGGCAAGCCTCGGCTGCGATCCGCCCGGCTGTCATCTGGTCCTGTATTAACTCGGGAACCACTTGCCGCCCTGCTACCAGGTTTACCATGGTCAAAAATGGCGTTCGCACGCGCCAGCGTTGCAAGTACCAACTTAACGCGTTTACCCGGTAAAAGGTCACCATCGGGGTCCCCAACATGGCCCCTTCGATGGTCACGGTTCCGCTCGCTGCCAGCGCCAACTCTGCTTGGGCCAGCGTATCCCAGGTATGTCCCTCGATTACTTTGATGGATTGGGCCTGAACAGGTTTCCAAAATCTTGTGTTTTGAAGGCCAAACCCACCCGGAAGCGCAAGTACAAACGTGACGGGATGGTGCTGACGGATAAGCTCGATGGCCTTGAGCAGAATCGGCAGATGCTTGGCCAATTCGCCTTTGCGGCTGCCTGGGAGGATCGCCACCATTCGTGAGACTTCCGGGATATCCAATTTCGAACAGAACTCGGCGCGCGTTAGCTTGGGTTTCGCCAAACGCGATAGAGGATGCCCAATATAGGTGGTGGGAACCTGATGTTTGCGGAAGAACTCTTCCTCAAAGGGGAAGATACAGAGAAGACGTTTTAGCGTGGCGCGCATGGTCTTCACCCTCCCTTGCTTCCACGCCCAGGCTTGTGGCGCCACCAGATAAACGATTGGAACGCCTTGCCGCTTCAGTTTTCGCGCCAAGGGGAGATGAAAACTGGGGGAATCGGTCAGGATCGCCACGTCGGGCGGCTCGGCGGCACAGGCACGAACCAGCTTATTCAGCTCCCCCAGGATGCGAGGGATGTGCGGGATCACCTCAATGATGCCGACTACCGCCAGCGATCGTTGATCCACTACCGCTCGCACGCCAGCGGCCTGCATTCGGGGGCCGGCGCAGCCGAAAAACTCGGCATCCGGATGGCGAGTTTTCAGGACTTCTACCAGCCTGGAGGCGTACAAATCCCCGGAAGCTTCGCCCGCGGAGATGAAGATGCGCACTTGCCACCAGTTTAACTGGAGTGAAGAACCGATTAATGCCTAGTCCCTATGAACAAGCTGGCTCTTTAACGTGGCGACCTGTTTCACTTGTTCCGCGGTCAAGTTGGCGCGCGATCGATCGGCCAGCATCTTGGCCTGAGGTTCTCCCTGATCCGCCGACAATTCGAGCCAAGCGATCGCCTGAGGAATATCACGCTCTCGAGCCTTTGGACCGTTCAACAGGAGGTCGCCGAGTCTGTACTGGCACAGAATGTGCCCGACTGCGGCACAAAATCGATAATATTGACGCGCAGCGTCCTCGTCTTGCCGAATACCTAAGTCCGGGTTGCTGTGCTCATAAGCGAAGCCCAGGAAATATTGAGCTTGGGTGCTACCGAGATGAGCGGCGTCGCGCATCATTTCTTGCCCGTCTTTGAAAGCCTTCGAATTGCCCTTTTCTTCCAGAGATGCGGATGCGAGTGCGAACATGGCTGGGCCGTACTTGGCTTGCGCGGCTCGGCTGATGAGGTCGTGGGACTTCTCAAGATCGTAAGGGACATCTTTACCTTCGGCCAGAAGTCGCCCATACGCATACATAGCTGCGGGAAACTTCTTCTGTACCAACTCCTGAAATGTCTTAACTGCCGATTCTTTTTGTTTAGAATCTCCCTTTATAAAACTAAGCGCCCGATTATACTCAGTCCGCCGTTTCTCAATCTCCGCATTAAAGTAGGCACCTGTAAGACGGAAGTTAACCTGCATGATCGCCAAAATCTTGACTGGACTTCCATTCTTGAGGCCAGGCTGGAATCGCCAGGTTTTGATGCACTCTTGCGCACGTTCGTCCAATCCATAGCCTAGAGGGCTAATAACGTGAATGTCAGTGGGCAACCCTTGTTTGTCTACTACGAGCTCGAGGAGCACGGTTCCCTGGATTCCCGCCTTAAGCGCTTCGCGAGAGTACGTTGGCTCAGGCCTACGAATTGGCTTAGGAGCTATAACCCCCGGTCCAATACGAACAGGATCTTCAGAAGAATCTGCCTGGCCGTAGGCGACGGATATTAGCAGGGAAATCGCGAATATATGCCTGAACATTATCGGAATTATATCGCGATGAAGCGGGCACGGCGATGATCGTCGGCGAACTCGGTGGCTTGCTGTCCGTAGCACCTATCGTGATTTCACGGGATACAAGCACGCTGAAAGAACCCTGATGACCGAGCGGTTTGACGCCGAATACGAAGATTATCGGCGTGATTCCCGGAGTCTGGTGATTCGCCGCTCACCGGTCCCGGATGGCCGTTCGTCGAAATTGTGGTAACTTTGCGCTCCCCCGCCAGTAGTGTTAGACATGCTCTTACGCTGCTTGGTTTTCATCGCAACGGCCGCGGGGATTCTCACCGCCGCGGACTCGAAGGATATCCACCGTACTTTCCCGCTCGACAATCGTGGGCACGTAACCATCGACACCTACAAAGGATCCATCCGCGTCTCGACGTGGGATCGGAACGAGATCGATGTGGCGGTACGGATCGAGGAAGACGGCGATCTGTTCGCGCAGAGTGTGAAGCGCGCCAATGTGCGCTTCGACGCATCGCCTTACGACGTGCGAATCACCAGCGACAACCAATCGACCTTTTTCCTGGTCGATGGAGTTCCACCCTTGTATCACTACACGATTAAAATGCCGCGGACAGCCAGTCTGCGGATCAAGGACTACAAATCGGAGAGCGAGGTCAGCGATCTTGCGGGCGAGTTGCAGATCCAAACCTATAAAGGTTTACTCCAGCTGAGGAATCACGCCGGTGGACTGGTCGTGAGCACGTACAAAGGCGAGATCCATGCTGACTTTGCCGCCGTGACGGCCTCAAGCAGGATCGAGACTTATAAGGGCATGGTCGATCTGCGGATGCCTCGCGACAGCCGGTTCGATTTACATGCCGACCTCGGACGCAGCGCCAGCCTCGATAACGACTTTACACGATACCTCCCAGCGTCGAACTCACATGGCGGGCCGGAGGTGCGGCTGAGGTCCTATAAGGGCGAGTTCAGACTGCGCGCCCGGTGAGTGGATAGTACGAGTGCTGCGGAGAGTCCGCACACGGCGGCGAGCGATAGCCACACACCCGGCATCGCGGGATTTCCGGTGACATGGATCAAGTAAGTGCAGATTGCCGGAGTAAAGCCGCCAAACACGGCGGTCGCCAGGCTGTAAGCCAGCGAGAACCCGGACGTGCGCACCTCCACCGGCATGATCTCGGTCAAGTACACCGCCATCGCGCCGTTGTATGCGGCGTAGATGAATGCCAGCCATAGCTCGACCGTCAGGAGCCTGGAAAACGAGGGCGCGCTCACCAGCCAGCTCAGCGTTGGGTAAGCGGTCGCGAGCGCCGCGACGGTGCATACGATCAGAATCGGCCGGCGTCCGATGCGGTCGGACAAGGCGCCGGATAGCGGCAACACCAGAAGATTGCAAGCTCCTACACACAGCGTGACGATCAGATTCCCCGTCGCCGCCAGGTGTAAGACATTGACCCCGAACGTCGGCGTGTACGCGGTGACGAAGTAGAAACTGACGGTGGTCATGGTCGCCATCATCATGCCGAGCAGGACGAGTCTCCAGTTGGTGGCGACCGATCGCGCGATTTCTGCCGGTCTCGGGGCGTGCGTGCGTTGCAGAAAGGCTTCTGTTTCTTCCAGCGAACGGCGCAGCATAAACAGGAAAGGAAGGAGTGTACAGCCGGCCAGGAACGGAATCCGCCAACCCCATTGCTGGATCTTGCCGGTGGATAGCGTCAAGGTCAGGACAAGTCCAATCACTGCGGCGAACATCACCGCCACCTGCTGGCTCGCGGATTGCCACGCGACGTAGAATCCCTTGCGGCCGACCGTCGCTATCTCGGACAGATACACCGAGACCCCGCCGAGTTCGACACCCGCGGAGAAACCTTGCAGGAGCCGGCCGACCAAGACCAATAACGGGGCGGCTAGCCCGATTGCCACGTATCCAGGTAGCAGCGCGATCGACAAAGTTCCGACGGCCATCAAGGCTAGCGTGACCAGCAAACCTCTGCGCCGGCCGTGATGGTCGATATAGGCGCCAAGAATGACCGCTCCCAGGGGGCGCATGAGGAATCCCGCACCGAATGTCGCCAGCGAGAGCATCAGCGAGGCGTACTCATTGCCGCTGGGGAAAAAGGTGACGGCGATGGCGGCAGCGTAGTAGGCGAAGATCTGGAAATCATACATTTCCAGGGCGTTTCCAGCCGCCACGCGAATCACTCGGCGGACTTGCGATGCCCGCACTCGCTGGGTGGGGGGAACGAGGCTGGAGTGGGTCGCCATCAAGCTTCCGTCCAAGCATACCGCTGCATGCCCTCAAAAGACGCCTGCCCTAAAAACGTCTGACGAGTCAGCCGATTACTAAAGAGCACATGTTCGTCGACTATTACGAGGTTCTGCAGATCAGCCCCAACGCGGATGTCGAGACCATCCGCCGCGTCTATCGTATGCAAGCGCAGCGATTCCACCCTGACAACTTGGACAGCGGAAATGCTGAAGCCTTCCGCAAAATCTCGGCCGCCTACGAAGTCTTAAACGATCCTGGACGGCGTGAGGCCTACGATCGCGATCATAGAGAAGCGCGGCGACGGGCTGCCATTGGCTTGCAAGATCCTCTGCCGGCCAACGTTCCTGTGATGGACGAAATGCAGCGGCGGGAGAAAGTCCTGAGCCTCCTCTATAGCCGGAGGTTCTCACATCCGCAGCAGCCGAGCCTCAACCTCCGCGAACTCGAGGCGCTGTTAAGCACGCCGAGGGGCGATCTCGAATTTAGTCTCTGGTATCTGAAAGAGTGCGGATATCTGACGCGCACGGACAGCGCGCACCACACCATCACTCTCAAGGGAGTCCAGTTCGCCGAAGCCCTCAAGACCGGCGGCGCCAAATGGTTGGACGCCGCGCAGGGGTGAAAGCTACTTTCCGCGGCCCTTGGGGCCTTGCGCGATCATCGGGATCGCAATGATCCAGTCTGTATTCCCGGTTCTGGACACTGCATAGAGCGTCTTTCGATCGGGGCCGCTGAAGGTCGTGGTGATGACGGGTCGCGGCGTTGGAATGACACCAAGGTATTTGCCGTCTGGTGTGAACACTTGAATGCCGTTGGCTTGCGAGGTCACATAGAGACGTCCGGCCGAATCAAACGTGCTGCCGTCACCGCCGCCGCCGGCTTCGAGCTTGGCGAATTCACGCTGGTTGGTGAGCGAACCGTCCTTCTGTACATCGAATGCCGCGACCGTCGCGCCGTTGGTGACGTAAAGGTGTTTTTCATCTGGGCTAAGAACGATGCCGTTCGTGTTCAGATTTTCACCGTACTTGGTGATCGTGCCCTTCGAGTCGGCATGATAGAGGCCGCCCATGGTGAAGTACACTCCACCCTTGCTGTCCGCAGTCATGTCGTTAAGAATGCCGCCGAGGCAATCCAGAGGATCGCCATTGTTTTTGTTGACCAGAGTCTTGCGCTGCGGCTCGAGCTGCTCGATGGATTGATTCAGCCCCCGGTTTAAAACGAACAGGTACTTGCCGTTCATCGCCACCGAACCGGAGGTGTTCAAGCCGGTATAAGCGTTAGAAACTTTGCCATTCTTGTCGAGCTTTACGACAGCACTGTTGTCGTTTTGCGCGGCCAGGATGCCGCCATCCTTGGTGGCGACGATGCCGTCGGCATTGTTGCCTTCTACCTTCCAGACCTCTTTCCATTGCTGGCCCGCTGCGATGACGCCGGGAATCGCAGTGATCGTGACGTCCTTGGGACCGGCTGCCGCAGGAGCGGCCGGGCCTTTTGCTTGTCCGCCCTTGGCGGCGCCACCGCCTCTGCCTGCTGGCGCAGGAGGAGGAACTTTGCAAGTCTTAATCAGGTCTGGATATTTGGCATCCTGAGGAGCCTGCACTCCCGGCCCCGTTCGCGGCGCGGCGGGAGCCGGAGCTTGACAAAGGGCAACAGCTGAGCCCAGCGCGCCCAGCAAAATCGCAGACATCGTGGTCATTTTCATAAAGGATTCGTTTGACTCCGCGTTCTAGAATATCAGTACTTGCGTGAACTTGGAACCGCGGCGGAGTGATATGCTTGCGGGAGATGAAAATACATCTGCTGCGTGCTGTGGGTTTTCTCGCGATTCCGATGCTTGCTCAGCTCCCCGCTCCCAACGCCGCCGGGGTCTCTGCCGGGCACGACATCATGATCGTCAAGGACCTGGAAGGTGCTAACAAGTTTTGGAGCGCGCTCGGCGGCGAGCCGGCGCAGCTCGCCCAGTTAAAGCTGACAAAGCTCCCCGGCGTCCTCTATTTGATGCGCATGGGCGATAACAAGGGTGGCACCGAGGGCTCCTCAGTTGAGTACGTCGGATACAAGGTGAAAAATCTTAAGGACACACTCGCGAAGATGGCCGCGGCAGGGTTCAAGCCAATGCCCGGGGCAACCGCGAAACAAGCGTTTCTGCTAACTCCGGACGCCATCAAGGTTCGCCTGGTCGAAGACAAAGCGATCGCCACGCCCGTCGCCTCCGACATGATCCAGATGGATGTCTTGAACGTCAAGGAAGCCCAGGCGTGGTATGAGAAATGGTTCGGAGCCAAACTGGTCAAAGACGGAAAAGAGACGCTCGCCGATATCCCCGGCCATCGCATCCTCTTTGTCGAAGCGAAAGGGCCGGTGGCGCCTACTAAGGGGCGGGCATTCGATCGCATCGGACTTGAGGTCAAGAATGTGGAAGACGTCTGCAAGAAACTCGACGGTGCGGGTATTAAGCTGGACGGTAAGGGTTTCGCTAGAGCGAAGGGCATGGACTTGGCGGTGTGCGTGATCGCCGATCCCTGGGGCACGTCTATAGAGTTAAGTGAAGGCTTGGCCGCCGTTAAATAAGTAAGAGAGATCTGAGTACATATGAAACGCATTCTTCACGTTGCAGTTCTGCTGACGGCGGCAAGCGCCGCATATTTCGCCTGGACCGCGGAAGTTCGGGCACAAGCGCCGCAGGCTAAAGGCAAGCAAGCTGGATCAGCCGGAACCGAATCTGGATGGGCCGCGTTCCAGACTCGCTGCATGGGGTGCCATGGCAATGCCGCTGTCCCTGCGGCACCTTCGCCCGAGCAGATCCGCCAGATGACGCCGGAACGCATTTACGCATCTCTGACTACTGGCTCCATGAAGACGCAGGGCGACGCGTTGAGCGAGGATCAGCGCCGTATGCTCGCGACATTTATGTCAGCGCGCCCGCTCGGCAGCCTGACAGAGGGCTCGGCCCAGAGCATGCCGAATCATTGCGCGGCGAATCCGGCGATGACCGATCCGTCCGCAGGACCCGCATGGAACGGGTGGGGCGTGGACGCGAGCAACGCCCGGTTCCAGTCCGCGAAAGGCGCCGGACTGACAGCAGCGCAGGTTCCTAACCTGAAACTTAAGTGGGCCTTCGGTGTTCCCACCGGCTTATCGCAATACAACCAGCCGACCATCGTTTCGGGGCGCGTGTTTCTCGGTACTGATACCGGCTACGTCTATTCGCTGGACGCCAAAACCGGCTGCGTCTACTGGTCGTTCCAGACCAAGGCGGCGGTTCGCGGCGCGCTCAGTGTGGGACCGGTGAAGGGCAAGGGCGCCACGAAGTATGGCGTGTTCTTCGGTGATTTCCGCACCTACGTCTACGGCCTGGATGCGCAAACCGGCCAGCAAATCTGGTCGACCCGGGCGGACGACCACTTCATCGCGCGCATCACGGCTGCTCCCATCTTCCACGACGGGAAGGTGTACGTGCCGGTGTCATCGTCGGAAGAATTTCAGGCCGGGAATCCGGATTATGCCTGTTGCACGTCGCGCGGCAGCGTGGTCGCGTTCGATGCCAGCAATGGCGAGCGCCTCTGGAAGACATATGTCATGGACGAGCCCAAGCCGGTTCGCAAGAATTCCAAAGGAGTCCAGCTCTATGCGCCCGCGGGCGGATCGGTGTGGAATTCCCCGACCATCGATACCAAGCTGAACGCGATTTATTTCGGCACGGGTGACGCAGAAACCGAGCCGGCGGCGAAAACCAGCGATTCCGTCATGGCTCTCGACCTGAAAACCGGTAAGGAGCTGTGGCACTATCAGATCCAGGAAAACGACGCATTCATGGGTGGCTGCGGCGGCGGCGCGAACAAGTCCGACAACTGCCCCGTAAATCCTGGCCCGGATTTGGACATCGGCAACTCGCCGATCCTGAAGACCATGCCGGATGGCAAGCGAATCCTGCTCACCGCGGCCAAGGACGGACGCGTATTCGCGCTCGATCCGGATAAGAAGGGCGCGCTTCTATGGATGACGAATGCGGCTCCTCCGCCACCTCCAGGAGCGACGGGATTTGCGCGGTTAGGCGGCATCGTATGGGGTGGCGCAGCGGACGATCGAAATGTCTATTACGGGCTCAGCTCGGGCGGGATGTCGGCTCTGAAGCTCACAACTGGCGAAAAAGTCTGGTACACGCCGCTGGCGAAAGGAAACACGCGCGTGAATAACGCGGCGGCCGTCAGCGCGATCCCCGGAGTCGCATTCGTGGGAGGATCGGACGGCGTGCTGCATGCTCTTTCCACCGCCGACGGGAAGATTATTTGGGAATACAACACGGCGCGGGACTTCGATACAGTCAATAAGGTTCCCGCTAAGGGTGGTGCTATTAATTCCATTGGTCCCACAATCGTGAATGGGATGTTATTCATAGGATCGGGTTACGCAGTCAGCGGAGGCAATTTCGGCAACGTCTTATTGGCATTCTCGTTGGAATAAGGAGAACACTATGCGTAACACTCAATTGGTTTTTAGCGCGGCCGCTCTGTTGCTAGGAGTGTCCGCGTTTGGACAGGCAAAGGACGGGAAAGGCAAAGCCCCGGCGGCACCCGCACCGATGAGCTTCTTCGTCACTAGCGCTGGCGCCGGAAAAGGCGCCGACCTGGGCGGCCTGGCTGGCGCCGACCAGCTTTGCCAGATGCGCGCGGCCGCAGTCGGACGCGGCAGCAGCACGTGGCATGCCTACCTCAGCACACAGGGTGCGGGCGCGGTCAATGCCCGCGATCGCATCGGGACAGGACCGTGGGCTAACGCCAAGGGCCAGGTAATTGCCGCCAATGTCGCCGAACTTCACGGAGATACGCTTGAAATCGCACGCTTGGGCAACCGGATTACCAAGACGTCGGCCCTTAACGAAAAAGGTGAAGTTATGAACGGCGTCGGTGACACGCCGAATGAGCACGATATTCTCACCGGTTCACAGCCCGACGGGCGCGCGTACACGGATGCCGCGGATCATACGTGCAGCAACTGGACCAGCAGCGGGATGGGGACGGCGCAGCTCGGCCACTTCGACCGGATGGGCGGCGGAAACGCGTCCTGGAATTCGGTCCATCCCAGCCAGGGATGTAGCCAGCAGAATCTGGTCGCCACCGGCGGTGCGGGCAAGCTGTACTGCTTCGCTATCAATTAATGGTCCGGGCTCTTTGTCGCGGAGCGCTCGCGGTTCTGTACTGCCTCACCTTAATTGGCTTAATTGGCCAGGACGGATCGTCGCTCTACGACCGCACTTGCGCGACGTGTCACAACGGCGGCAACGATCGCGCGCCAAGCCGCGATGCACTGCAATCTATGTCCGCCGATCGAGTGCTGGCGGCCATGGAAACCGGTCCGATGATCAGCATGGCGGTCCGCCTGACTACGGCGGATCGCCGCGCGATTGCTGAGTTTGTCAGCGGCAAACCGATCGGTCAACCGCTAGTGACCACTCCTTCGGCCAAGGCAATGTGTCCCGACGCCCCTGGCGCTTTTGTTCTGGAAGGGGGCACATGGACAGCGTGGGGAGCGAACACCAGCAACACGCGATTCCAGAACACGCCAGGAATCAGCGCGGATCAAGTACCGAGGCTTAAGGTGAAATGGGCGTTCGCGTTTCCTGGCGATATTCAGGCGTATTCGCAACCGACCATCGCCGGTGGACGCGTGTTCGTCGGCAGCCCGGGCGGCAAGGTCTATTCGCTGGATGCGAAGACCGGCTGCGTACATTGGTATTTCGATGCTGATACGGGAGTGCGTACGGCGGTCTCGCTGGCTCGGGTGGGTACAAGTAATGTGGCTTTTTTCGGCGATGCGAAAGCCAACGTCTACGGCGTCGACGCGGCTACTGGCAAGCAACTCTGGAAGACCAAGGCCGACGCGTTTCCTGTCGCGGGCATCACCGGCTCTCCAGTGTTCTTCAATGGACGGATCTACATCGGTATCCGCAGCGGCGAGGAAGCTGCCGGCGCGGATCCCCAATACGAATGCTGCCGATTTCGCGGGAGCGTAGTGGCACTGGACGCACGAACGGGAAAACAGGTTTGGAAGACGTACTTGGTCGACGAGCCCAAGCGCACGACCAAGAATAGAGCGGGCGCGCAGCTATGGGCCCCTTCCGGCGTGGCGGTGTGGAGCACGCCTGCCATCGATGCCCGCCGGAACGTGATTTACGTCACGACAGGGAACAACTACACCGATCCAACTACCCGGTTGAGCGATGCTTTTGTCGCGATGGATCTTAACTCGGGGAAGATTCTCTGGTCGCGACAAATGACTCCGCGCGATGCGTACACTTCGGCCTGCCGGCTACCGGACAAGACTAATTGCGCCGAATCCAATGGTCCGGATTTCGACTTCGGGTCATCACCGATCCTAGTTACTCTACAAAACGGAAGGCGCGCGCTGCTTGCCGGACAGAAGTCGGGCGTAGTTTACGCAGTCGATCCCGACAATCAGGGTGAAGTTTTGTGGCAAACGCGAGTTGGCAAGGGTGGCACTGCAGGCGGCGTCCAGTGGGGCTCGGCCGCAGACCAGAACAATGTGTACGTCGCAGTGTCCGACATCGGACGCATCATGCTCACTTACAGCACGTCGACCGACGCCGATCCCAAGCAGGGCGGTGGCATGTTCGCGCTACGTCTGGATAACGGGCAGCGCGTTTGGTATACGGCGCCTGAGCCGTGCGGAAATCGTCAGCGATGCAGTCCAGCGCAGTCCGCAGCGGTGACGGCGATCCCCGGCGTGGCATTTTCCGGATCGGTCGATGGCCACCTGCGGGCATATTCGTCGGCTGACGGAAAGATCGTCTGGGACTTCGATACCGCGCGAACTTACGAGACAGTCAACGGCGTGCCGGGACATGGCGGCTCGCTGGACGGCCCCGGCGCGGCCCTCGGCGATGGCATGCTATTCGTGAATTCGGGATATCCCACCGCCGGCGGAATGTCCGGAAATGTGCTGTTGGCATTTTCTGTCGACGGGAAATGACCTGGGAACTTTTTCCCATCGCCTCTTGTCCAATCAGCCGAGGACAACGTTATGGCGATGGGCGTCAAACGAGGCAAAGCCGAGATCAACGTCACACCGATGATCGACGTGTTACTGGTGCTCCTGATCATCTTCATGGTGGTTCAGGAGCATTCCGTGGGACTGGATGTGCAAGTTCCCCAGCAGACTGACAACCAAGGCCGTCCGCTACCGTCGCAGGATATTACGCTAACCGTGCTAGGCGGAGGCAAGGTTAGGCTCGATGAAACGGATCTGGATGTCGCGGACCTGCCCGACCACCTTCGTGCCCTTCTGACTCGATCCACACCGGGAGTCGCCTTCGTGCGGGGAGAGAACGAGATCGACTTCGCTCAAGTAGCCGAGGTTATCGATGTCGCCAAAGGCAACGGCTGGAAGAGAATCGGCCTGGTGCCGAAGTGAAAAATCCTGTGAAAACTTAGGGAAATCAACGTTTGCAGTGGTATTCTCCTGCTGATTCCCGTTGCGTGACGCCATCCGCGACCGTATTCTTGGTGAGCACGGAGCGATCACGATGAATCTTCAGGAAGCTAACGCGAATACGCCGCCGCCCAGACCAGGCCACTTCGGCCAGGCTGGAATCGTAGAAGGAAATTGCCGCTTACCTTACGGTTCCAGTCTGTCGATCGCGCCATTACGGGGGCTGCACCCGAATCGTCGATCACTTGCAGATCTCCGGAAGCCGCGGTCAAAGCTTCGCTAGGCGGTTTTTTGAGAAGTTGCGCTCGAACAGTACAACGGTTGTTTGTAAACGGTCACGCGGACTGCAGCAGGCGTATGTCGCCTGCGGTTTTCGGTTCCATCACCATGCCAAGCCGGACCGTAAAAATGAACGAGCTGCCTTTACCCGGCTCGCTTTCCACCCAGATCTTCCCTCCCAATAGCTCGGCTAAGCGCCGTGAGATGGTCAAGCCCAGGCCTGTGCCGCCGTACTTGCGAGTGGTCGAGCTATCGGCCTGAGTGAAGGCGGAGAAAATGTCCTTTTGACGGTCCGGCGGAATGCCGATCCCGCTATCCTTTACGGTGAACCGCACCACAACATGTTCACCTTCTTGAGACTCGCTCTGAACCAAGAGCATCACTCCGCCCGAGCTAGTGAACTTGATCGCATTGCCTACCAGGTTCACCAGGATCTGACGCAAACGCACTGGATCGCCGGCCACTAAATCGATCACCTGAGAATCCACGTGCAGATCAAGTTCCAGCCCCTTCTCGTGTGCTCGGAGCGTAAATGCCTTTAGGATATGGGCCAGGCTCTCTCGCAGACTGAAGTTTACGGCCTCCAGATTCAGCTTGCCTGCTTCAATCTTCGAAAAATCCAGGACGTCGTTGATGACCGCGAGCAGCGACTCCGCGGAGTCCTTCGCGATTTCCAGATAGTCGCGCTGTTCCGCGTCGAGCGTCGTGTCCAGAGACAGAGCCAGCATTCCAAGGATCCCATTCATCGGGGTACGGATCTCATGGCTCATATTCGCCAGGAACTCGCTCTTGGCTCGATTCGCTGCCTGCGCCGCTTCTTCCGCTTGCCTGCGCTCCACCATCTCTTCTTCCAGCCGTCGATTCGCGGTTCCTAGAGCGGCGCCCTGTGAATGTGCCTTCAAAGCCAGATGGACTACCACCCCGAAGAGCACTGCGCTTAATACTCCTCCCAACAGCGTCAGGTTGGATAACACGCCCAACTTCGTTGGATTGTTTTGCGAAAATGCCTGCCACAATCCGAGCCGGACCGTGATTACCAGGAAACTGGCGCCGATGGGCACCCATGTAGGCTCGCCGCGTCCCAGCTGCGTCATGCCCCAAGCCACGGCGGTAGTGCCGATCCCTATCAGGAGGAAGCCCGCCGCTGTCAGTGCGGCGACGCGCGTGAGGTTACCCCAGGAGAGTGCATCGCTGGTTCCCGAGATCACTCCGATTCCGCAGGCCGCACCCACCGCCGCAACCAGTAAGCCCGTGACACCCAGGACGGCGGATCTGTTTTTGCGCAGCCTGGTTTGCGCTAACGCAAAGCCCGTGGCCAGCACAATGAAACAGAGCGCCGTGGTCGGCGACATGCGGCCAGGGTCTGAAGTCTGCGTGGTGATATACGCGCCGCCCAAAAATTCGTCGATCCCGAAGTCGATCCGCAAAAGATACTCGAAAAGGCTCGCGGCGGCGATAGTTCCCGCAATTGTGGATCCGATCAGCGTGAGTCGTGGCTTCCTGCGTACGATCCCCAGCAGAGCGAGCCCGATCAGCGCAAAACTGACAGCTGTATTGCGCTGCATCGGCGCCAGATCCGGCATAACTTGGATGAGAAGCGCTGCGTGGATCGCCCATCCTATCAAGACGAGGGTCCCGAGCAGGATAGCCAGAATACCGCAGAACCCGCCGGTGATCCCGGGCCAAGATATGCTCGTAAAAAAGGCTCGGGTTCGCATGAACTTTACCACCTCTCCTATCGACGTATTTCCAACTAAGCTTTAGCGCTTAATCCGGTCCTTCACTTGGCCGTAGCATTCCGTCCTCAGCGTGAAATCATTCGTGCTAGAATTTGATTTGAAGATCCCTGCCGGAGTTTTGCTTCGTTAATCCCCCGTTTTTGCAGAGCAAGATTTTGGAGAACTATTCCCGCGCAGATCTTCATCAGAGCAGTAATTCCAAACATGGAGGAATGTGAGTCTAATGTTGTCGAAGAAGTTATTGATCGGGTTTGCCGCACTCGCGATGGGTATTGCCAGCGCCGCTTCGGATTATAAGCTGGAGCTGACCCAAGCGACGCAAGTAGGCGGCACCGCACTGAAAGCTGGAACGTACAAAGTTGAGATGCAAGGCGATAAGGCTGTATTCAAGTCGGGCAAGGATGTAGTGGCGCAATCGTCCGCGAAGGTCGAAAACGGCGAGAAGAAGTACTCCGCCACGGCGGTGTCCACCAACGCTTCGAAGCTTGAGTCAATCGCGATTGGCGGCACGACCATGAAGATCGTGTTGACGCAGTAGCATCCACGTACCTCATTTAGTAGGGCAGGCGATCTTACTCGCCTGCCGATCCTCAATAATGCTTCGAACTGCGAATGCTTGGAGCAGTCGCCGTGCGGCGATTCCGAGCCGCGACAGTCATGAAGCGGAGTGCGGTCGGTTGTTTAGGCGGGCCGCTGGATATCGATCGACCCCGCGAAGCTGGATGGCGGAGGAATAGGTGCCAAACGGCTCCCATCCCCAAACCATTAGTACTACAATATGGTTTGGACATCTCTTCTATCTACGCAGCCGGGCTTGCCCGAGCGCTCACCCACTCTCGAGCCCTCCGATTCGCGCGCGTCAAGGTAGCCGAGATCCAGCTTTATCAGGCACCCCAGGTAAAGTCCGGCCGCGCCGCGCACGATTTGTACGGTGTGCTTCGCCCGCACATCGACGCGGCTCGGGGAGCCTTCCGTGACAGCTTCCTGCTACCCTTAGGTGGGGTTCCTGATTACCTCCACCAGGAGCTGGTGAAGACCTTGGCGAAAGAAGATGCGGTGCTGCTTGGTCCATCCTATCCCGGCCCGCTGGCGTAACGCGGCTCTGTCTGTCGTGGCGACCGTCGCGGTCGGCGGCACGATGTTCGCATTGCGCGCGGCTACGGATCCACTCAGCGTTGATTTAAGGGACCTCAAATCCGGCGCCGATGCTCTGGATGCCGGCCGTTATCCCGCCGCCATCGGCGCTCTTAAAGGTCTGACCCAGCGGCTTCCCAAGCTGGCCGACTATGCGGCGTGGTTCCTGGCTTCGGCCCAGTCTTCGTCGAAAGATTACGCGGCCGTCCCCGCCACGCTCGACATAGTCTTCCA